>Ga0318577_10000083_pt1 | contig 19732 bp, 20 predicted proteins | sample GRESIP089b5f25_FD_203484 | JGI IMG/M metagenome (GOLD analysis project Ga0318577, IMG submission 203484) | Tropical soil microbial communities from Luquillo Experimental Forest, Puerto Rico - GRE.SIPMG.089b5f25 | ecosystem: Environmental > Terrestrial > Soil > Tropical forest > Bulk soil... | reverse complement strand
CCGCCGTCGGAGGGTCCCCAGTCCTGAGGCGAGAAACCCATGCAACGACCCAGCGCGGGCATTAGCCCGCGACGCATCGCTCCAGCGTCTCCAGCGACGCGGCGAGGTAGTCCTCCTGGAACAGGGGCATCCCGCCGACCTGGTCGCGGAAACCCTGCGACGTGGCGCTCCAGTCATAGGTGAGCGTGACGTCCGTGCCGTCACCGTTAGGGGCGAGGTCGTAGCGCCAGAACCAACCGCCGGGGGAGTGATTGCCCGCGTCGTCCAACGCGCCCGGTAACCACCCGATGGCACGGTCCTCGTCGAACACGTTCACCAGGTTGTACGTGACGTAATGACCACCGGCCTGTTCGAGGAACATGTTCATCGCGAACATCTGTCCGGTCCCGGTGATCGGTGCGGTGTCCACCGCGTCGCGGACCCAATCGGTGGGCTCGGTATCGCAGTGGCGGGAGGGGTCGGCCAGGAAGGCGAAAATCACATGCGGCGTCGCGGCGATGGTGCGGGTGACGGCGTAGCTTTCGGTGGTTATGGTCATGCGTGGTCCTTGGGTCCGTAGGCGCGGGCGATATCGGGCGAATCGAGCCAACCCGAGTATGTGGGGCGCGAGGGCCAACCTTCAGGCGAATCGAGCCATTCCTCCTGGCGACCCCACGGCAGGATGTCGATCAGCCCGAAGCTGTGGCTGAGCTGCTCGGTGCCTCGCCCGTTCGTATGCCACGTGCGGTACACGGTGTCTCCGTCGCGCAGGAACACGTTGACTCCGAAGCCGCCGTTCGGCGGTGCGTCCATGTCGGCGGCGAACGGGCTCTCCGATGACGAGTACCACTGCATCCGGTTGCCGACCTTGCGCTTGTAGGCGAGCGCCTCTTCGATCGGTCCGTTGGTGACGATGACGAAGCGAGCGTCGTAGCTGTCGAGGAACTCCAGTCGGGTGAACTGCGACGTGAAGCCCGTGCACCCGCCGCATTGCCACTCCGCACCGTCCGACCACATGTGGTGGTAGACGATGAGCTGCGACCGCCCGTCGAACACATCGACCAGGCGGATGGCCCCCTCGGCGCCGATCAGCGTGTAGTCCGGCAACTCGACCATCGGCAGACGGCGCCGCTGGGCGGCGATGGCATCCAGTTCGCGGGTGGCGGCCTTCTCGCGCTTGCGCAGTTCGTCGAGCGCGGCGCGCCAGGTCTGGTCATCGACGATTGGCGGCAGGGCTTCGATCTTCGAGGACATGGAATCCACCTTTGCTATCGCTTGGTTCGGTCTCAACGTTATGACTCGTGGCGCGCGCGGAATTCATCGGTCGACGGCTGGCTAACCAACACATAGGCCGATGGCCCTTGCTTCCGTCACCGCCACCTCAGGTGCGCTCGCGCTGCGGCTGGCCGATCCATAGCCACACGACTAGGGTGATCGGCCGTGCGTGATCAGGCGGGCGCCGAGCAGGGCGAGGCGGTGCTCGCCCAGGCGCTCGCCGCCTATCAGACGGCTCTCGGGTCCCGCCTTGTCGCCGCCTACGCACTCGGCAGCTTGGCGCATGGCGGATTCAGCCCGCTGGTCAGCGACGTCGACATCGGGCTGGTGCTCGCGGACCCGCCCAGGCTGAAAGACGCGGTCACGCTTCGCTCCGTCGGCAACGCGGTGCGGGGCGGCGGATCCGAGCTGCACCAGCGGCTCTCGGTGTTCTGGGGGACGCCGGGCACCCTGCAGGGCCGGTCCAGGGGCGGCAGGTTCCCCCCGCTGGACCGGCTCGACCTGGTAGAGCATGGCCGACTGCTCGCCGGGAACGACGTCCGCGACAGCATCGCCCGCCCTGCACGCGCTGAGCTGCTCGTGGCGGGCGCCGAGTTCGCGCTCGGTTATCTCGGCGGGGATCCGGGCCTGGCCGAGCGTCTCCGACTCCTGGCGGCGCGCGGCCCGCGAGGCGACGATCCCATGACCGAGTTCCGCACGCCCGCGGTGCTGCTCTCCCGCGGGAACCGGCGGGTTACGAAGGTCGTGCTCTTCCCGGTCAGGTTCCTGTACACGGCGGCGACCGGCCAGGTTGGCACCAACGCCGCCGCAGTGGAGCATTACCTGGCCGGCCAGCCCGTTCCCGCCGCCGAACTTGTCTCCGCCGCTCTTGCCTGGCGGCGTGAACCGCCGGCCAACGACGCCGCGGCGGCGCTGCTGGGCCAGGAACTCCTGCCGCTCTACGTGCACTACATCGACGACCATGTCGAACGACTGGAGGCGGCGGGAAGTCACCGGCTCGCTAGCCGCTTCCGCCGCTGGCGGGCGCACCTGCTGGCCCACGCAGGTGCAGGCTGAACATTCGCCGGCAGTCGATCCCGCTACTAGCGCGGCGGCATTGGCCGCGTGGTTGCGCCGAGCCAATGCGCTTTCAGCGGTTTACGATCCGCTTTGTGGACGGCAGCCAACGCGGTTGGGGGATCATGGCGGCCCGCGCTCGCGCGTGCGCCAGTGTCGCAGTGGTGCTGGCCGGTTTCGCCGCTACGCCGCCCGCCGCGGCAGGGCCGTCGAATCCGCGCGTCGTGGACCAGGCGGTGCTCGACAAGGGGACGGTGGGCAACATCGTCGGCGCGACGCTGGGCTGGGAGGGCATGTCAACCGTGCCGGTGCAGGATTATTCGGTCGACCTCCCTGCGTGCAACAACTACGCCGATATCGGGCTGCCCGAGGTCTACAACGATCCGGGCCTGGCGTCGTTCAACAGCGCGGTCATGCAGGAGTCGCCCACCGATGAGACCCACTACGTGAAGCAGGCGGTCGGCGTCTTCACCACTGGTGACGTGGCGAAGCGGGCGTTGCACCGGATCCTGGACCGTACAGGCGGGTGCTGGGGGCAAACTGCGACGATGCGCATTGACAACGGGACGACTCAGGTCTGGTCGTTCACCAACGGCGCGATGACGGGCACCGATGCGGCGTGGAGCAAGCAGGAGGCCGGCACGGACCGTCGCTGCTTCTTCCAAACCCGGCTGCGGGAAAACGTTCTGCTGCAGGCGAAGGTCTGCCAGTCAGGCGACGGCGGTCCCGCGGTGGGCGCGCTGGCAGCGGCGATGCAGAACGCGCTGGGGCAATGAGGTTACGCGGTGCGCGGGGCTCGGCGTTGCGCGTAGTAGGCCGCTTCCCGCCGGGCGGGCGGAATATCAACGCGGTGCAGCCACCATGCCCGCAGGGTTTGAACATCGAGCGGCCGAGTGGGTTCCTCGTCATAGGGGAATGTGGGCTGTACATGGGACTTCCTGTCAATTGTAGACGATACCGTTCACTATAATGCTCGAGCTTACCCCAGCTCACAAAGGAACACTAGCGTCTACTGCAAGATTTTTCGGACCTGGTCATGGCTCCAGATTCAGCAGCGCTCCGCCGGTCGTCAGATCCAGAGGCACCGATGCTTGGTCGTGCGCAATGAACCAGTGGCCGTTGACCTTCCGAAAACACGTCGTCGCTCGAACCCAGAAACCAGTGGTCTTGGTTCCGCTCTTGAGCGTGCCACTGAGCCGATTAAGGCTGTGCGCAAATGCCACGTCTTCGCCCACGGTGATAGCGAGGTCGCGAATTTCGTAACCGAGCGGGTGCTCATACACCGCGAAGACGCGTTCCCAGTTCTTCCGTTTTGCTTCTGCGCCCACGTGTTGTAGGGGTGGTTCAATGTCGAACGACACCACGTCCATCGCGCAAATCGACATCACAGACTTGAGGTCCAGGGCGCGAATCGCGCCAACCAGGCTATCAATTCGTTGTCGAATGTCGGTTTCATCAGTCAAACGTTGGGTAGCCATCGTCACGGAAATCAAGGTAGCCGCACCGGACCGGTCGAGGCTTCATCTTGCATCGTTCTTGACCGATGTGCCCAGGCCCGGTTCGATGGTGCATGCCGGACAAGGTCGAGCACACTAGAGGAGGCCTGTAATGCGAACGTTCGTTCGTCGTCTGGTTCTCACGGTCATGATGGCGGTGGCGTCGATGGCCACAGTGACGATCGCCACGCCGGCAGTGAGCTCGGCGGATTGTGACGCCGGCCAATGGTACGACCCGACAGGCAAAGTATGCCGGCCACTGGGTGTCGGGCCACAACCCTTGGCATGCGAGCCGGGCCAGTGGTGGGACCCGACGGCTAATGTCTGCCGTCCGCTGGGTGTCGGGCCGCAACCGCTGGCATGCGACAACGGCTGGTGGTGGGATCCGGGCGCCAACGTATGCCGTCCGCCGTTGGTACCGCCGGCCGGCTAGTCGCGTGAACGACTCCGTCGTCGTCAATGTCAAGCCCGGCAGTCGCAAGGGACCCCTTGTCGAGGTCGGTCCCGACGGTGAATTGACGATCTACGTCCGGGAGCGAGCGATTGACGGCAAGGCAAACGACGCGGTCATCCGGCTACTGGCGGCCCACCTTCAATTGCCAAGAAGCCGAGTCGAATTGGTATCCGGAACAACCTCGCGGCTCAAGCGTTTCCGCGTGAGCCGTTGAGCTGTGCGTCGAACGGTGTATTAATGCGTCGCGTTGACTACGTCATCCACTATGTCGAGTCGCTTGGGCGGTCGGTGACGTTCTACCGCGACGTGATCGGGCTCCAGGTGCGGATCGAGGGTGACGGGTACGTCGAATTCGCCATGGAGAACACCAAGTTCTCGCTTTTCGAACGGTCGAAGCTGCCGGGACTCATCGGTAGCGAGGGCGGCAACCCGCCGTGCGGCGAGATCGGCTTTCTGATCGAAGACGTCGATGGGGAAGCGGAGCGGTTGAGAGGGCTCGGTGTCGAGATCCTAAGCGGACCGGTGGATCGACCCTGGCATGAAAGGACGCTCCACATCGCCGACCCGGACGGCAACATTATCGAATTCGCCCAAAAGCTAGGATGATTCCCGCCCAATAGTTCTGCGACATGTCATGCGGCACCAAGGTTTTTGTCGTCCGATGGTTGACAATGCGGGACATGACGCAATCGCGGGAGCCCGACGTTGGCGCGTGAGATTTCGCGGCAGGCGTTTCTACGAGGTGCCGCCGGAGCGCTAGCCAGCGGTGCGGTTTTCGGGCCCGTTCGCGCTCTCGCCGACCCGAATAGCACGGGCTGGGGCGGTCTTTCAACCGCCCTCGGCGGAAAAGTGTTACTACCGGATAACGGTTCCCAATTCGCAACGGCCAAGCAGGTTTTCAACACCATCTACAACGGCTTCACGCCGGCGGCGATCGTTACCCCGACATCGGCGGCGGACGTGCAAAAAGCGATGGCATTCGCCGCTGCCCACAACCTCAAGGTCGCCCCGCGCAGTGGTGGGCACTCCTACATAGGCGCGTCCACGGCGAACGGCGCCATGGTGTTTGACCTGCGTCAGCTGCCAGGGGGAATCAACTATGACGCCGCCACCGGCCAGGTCACGGTGACTCCTGCGACCAGCTTGTATGCGATGCACGAGGCGCTGGCCGCAGCCGGCCGAGGCATCCCGACGGGTACCTGCCCGTCGGTCGGCGCCGCGGGGCACGCCCTGGGCGGCGGTCTGGGCGCCAATTCCCGGCACGCGGGCCTGCTCTGCGACCAACTGACGTCGGCTTCGGTGGTGCTGCCCGGCGGCCAGGCGGTCACCGCGTCGGCCGCCAACAGCCCCGATCTGTTCTGGGCGCTGCGCGGCGGCGGTGGTGGCAACTTCGGGGTGACCACCTCGCTGACCTTTGCCACGTTCCCCACCACGGACCTCGACGTGGTGAACCTCAATTTCCCGCCGCAGTCCTTCGCGCAGGTCCTCGTCGGTTGGCAGAACTGGCTGCGTAGCGCCGACCGAAGCAGCTGGGCACTGGCGGACAGCACCACCGACCAGTTTGGTACGCACTGCCGCATTCTCGCGACCTGCCCGGTCGGGTCGGGTGGCAACGTGGCGAGCGCCATCATTTCAGCCGTTGGAATGCGACCGTCCAGTACCGAGAACCACACGTTCAACTACATAGACCTGGTGAGATATCTGGCCGTCGGCAACCTCAACCCGTCGCCGCTCGGATATGTCGGCGGATCCGATGTCTTTCCCACCGTCAACGCGGCCACCGCTCAGGGAATCGCCTCGGCGGTCAACGCCTTTCCTCGTGGCGCCGGGCGCATGCTGGCGATCATGCACGCGCTCGACGGCGCGCTCGCCAGTGTGGCACCGGGGGCCACAGCCTTTCCGTGGCGTCGGCAGTACGCGCTGGTGCAGTGGTACGTCGAGCCGTCCGGTGACCCGTCGGCGGCAACCAGTTTGCTCAACACGGCACACCAAGCGGTGCAACCGTATTCGGTTGGCGGCTATGTGAATTATCTCGAGGCGAACCAGCCGCCGTCGCGGTACTTCGGCGCGAACCTATCTCAGCTGACCGCCGTGAGGCAGAAGTACGATCCCGGCCGGATCATGTTCTCGGGCTTGAACTTTTGATTCAGTCCTAACACTCGATTAATTCGTCCAGCGTGACGCCAGCGGTCGGGGAGTCCACGCCGGCCAAGCGGGGGAGCCGACAATGCTGCCGCCGCTCATCTGCGCGACGATGCGCGGGCCCTTCAGCCCGCTGTTGTCGTACACGGTCGATGAATCTGTCCGAGCGATCGCCGCGGTGACGAGCGCCCACAGGCGTTGGTAACGTTCGCGGATCTTGTGTTCGGGGACGTCATGTCCGCCAGCGGTGACCCGGTGGCGGACCCGCTGCACTGCGAGTTCTTCGGGGATGACCAAGACATGCAGAATCACGGTGTAGTCCGCGGCCTGGGCGGTGTCGATCAATTCGAGTTTGGACGGGTGGGAGAACACCGTTTCGGCGATGAATGAACGGCCCAGCTCGATAAGCCACGCCCGGGTGTCGGCGGCGACCCGCGCGGCGTCGTACGCGTGTGACGCGGGGTCGTCGGGCCAGCGTTGTCTGGCGATCTCGTCAGCGTTGACGAAGACACTGCCGGGCAGCAGCGGCGCCAGCGTGAGTTCGACGAACGTCGACTTACCGGCACCGTTGGGTCCGACGACGAGATCGAGTCGTTTCATCGCGTGGGCGCGGCATTACTTTCCGCGGCGAGCCGGCCGGCGTTTGGGTGCGAGCACGACCGAGCTGCCGTCGGGCCGGTGCTCGACGATCTGACCCGCCTCGTTGAGGGCGACCGTCGTGATGCCGCGCTCGGCGAGTACCTCGCCGTAGTTGGATTCCGCGAGGTTCTCCTGGATCGCCGCCGCGATCTCGGCGTTGAACACCACACCTTCCTCGACGCTCAGTTCGCGCAATTCCAGCTCGCCGGCCAGCGCGGCCTCGACCCGCCGCCGCGCCGCGGTGTGTTGGCTGGACACTGCGCGTCCAACCCGCGCCCAATGATCCAGCTGCTGCTTGGCCGAGCGACTCTGCCGTGCGCCTTCGGCCGCCGCGCTGTCCAGCAGATCGGCAGCGAAGCGCGTCACCCGATCACCTGTTCCGGCCATAATCCCTTGCTATCTGTAGCAGTCTGTAACGATTGTAGCAGGATGCTACAAAGACGAGGCCGGGGATTTCTCGTTCAGACCTCGACGCCGGCGGCGGACGCAAACACGCGGAGTTCCCGCTCGATGTCGGATCCGGCGCGCTGGTAAACGATCTCGGTGACTCCCTGCGCGGCGAGTCCCGCGATCTTCTCGGGTATCTGTTCAGCGGTGCCGGTCAACACATCGAGCTGACAAACGGGATCAGGCCGGCGACGTGTGGCTCGTCACGCGCATTAGCTTTCACCAGATGCCCTGCATGGATGGCGAGATGCCGCTCGCCCTCAGGGTAGGCCTCGATCGCTTGGCGCCAGCTTTGCCCACCAGGCAGCCCGTCGACGGCAGCGGCGCCGCCGCGCACGTACATGGCGTGGTAAAGGACCACCGCACCGGGACCCGCCGCATCGACGGCGCGTGGCGACGTCAGTTCCTCGCCCTCGTCGAGCACCGTGCCGAAGCACAGCAGCGCCGCCAGTCGGCGACGTTCGCGGCGTCCGGTTGGGGTACGGCCGCGGAGAACACGCCGTCGCCAAGTTCGGCGGCCACGGCCAATCCCTTGGGCCCTTCGGCGCCGATCGCGCGTCAGCACTTGACACCGTCATTGAGAATCTCGGATGTCGCCGGTCGCTCGATGCTGCGTGCGCGGCGCAGCAGTTCACGACGCTGCTGGTCCCGCCCTCCTCGAAGTTTGTTGTCCAACGCCACGGTCACGCCCGCGTCCCACGGTCCCACACGTCGGTGGCTACCAGCTCGGCACGTGGGTCGATCGGCAGCGCCGCTTTCGACGCCGACGGCACACTTGATGCGGACCGCGAACGGGACAGTGACCTGCGAGTTTTGCGGAATTAGTGGCTATCTGGCTCTGACGTGGAAAACCGGCGCAGTTCACACGAGCCGCGAGGAGTAGTCAACGACACAGGTGTTATCGATGGCATGCGCGGCGGAGTGTGGTTCATGATAGTCGAGTATTTAGACGAGCTAGCGAGGGGGAGTAATGGCCCAGCCATTGGTGACACCACCCGAAGAAACGGACCGGCGGATCCGGCTGACGCATCATCTTGTGGAGCTCGGCGACGGGCATGAGGTTGGCATATCAGTCGGTGGCCAGGGTGTGCCGCTGGTGTTCCTGCATGGCCTTGGGCTGAACCGCCGCGCTTATCTGCGAATGCTCAGCCGGGCCGCCGGGCTGGGTTTTCTGGTCATCGCGGTCGACGCCGCCGGCCACGGTGACACCGACAACCTTCCAAGCAACGGCGGTGAGCTCGCCGACCGCGTCGGCCTGATCCTGCGCACCCTCGATGCGCTGGGCATCGGGCGCGCGGTCGTCGCTGGCCACTCGATGGGGGGCCGGATGGCGATCCAGCTTGCCGCCTCCGCGCCGGACCGGGTACTTGCGGCAGTGCTGTTCGATGCCGCGGCCGGGGCGTCGCTCGACGACGTCATTCCTGCCCTGGCGCGCTCGCCGCGGTTGGCGGTGCAGACTATAGGCTTGGCGGCCTACGACGCCCAGCGTGATCCGTCCCGGTTGAGTGGCGCGGAGCACCGCCGCTACGTGCGGATGCTGGCCTCGGTGGCGATGCGAAACGCCCGGCAGCCGACGGGCTTCACCGGCGCGGCCCGGGCGATCCTGCAGTCGGGCGACTACACACCGCTGCTGCACGTGATGCGCGACCAGCAGATACCCACCATCGTGGTGCATGGGGAGAAAGACCTGCTCGTGCCGTTCGACAGCGCCCGTGACCTCGCCGAGGACGCGGACGCCACGCTGTACCGGGTGCCCGGCGCCTACCACTCGTGGATGATCGCCAATCCGCGGCACGGGGCCGACGCGCTCCGTCAGCTGCTTAATGGGGAGCTGGGCGAGGCGCTTCGCGACGCCGCTGCTGTGTTGGGAGTCAAGGACTGGCGCGACACCGCGGCGTGGGACCAAGCGCTGATCGACCCGGAGGCGAGGGTACGCGAGCTGAATGGTGACCAGATCGAAGAACTCGGCGACGACGAGCCAGAGCACGTGGAGATGGAGCTGGTGCGTAGCGCCCAGCGACCATTGGACGCACCACCGATGCCGTGGTTACGCCGGACTTATCGGCGCTGGGCCAGTAGGCGTCCGGGCCGGTTGGATCACACACGTTCGTGAGCGGATGCGGCCCGGTGGCGGTCCAAGACTCGATCGGACGCCGGCGCACTCTCACCAAACCAACGCTGAAGTAGCGGCAGACACCGTATTCCTCCCCGTATCGCACCGCCACGGGCTTGCGCGTCTTGGATGTAGGCGAGTCGTCATCGGCCACTTGAGGTCGTCGATTCGATCCAATACTCCGGCTCAGGCGCGAGACGCGCGGAAGGCGCGCGGACCCATACCGTGCCAGCGGCGAAACGCCTGCGAAAAGCTCGACAACTCGACGTACCCGAGTCGCTGAGCTGTCTCGGCGACCGTCAAGCGGCCTCTGATCAGCATTTCTTCCGAAAGTCGCTGTCGGATTTCATCGAGTAGTTCGCGATAGGAGGTCCCCTCTGCACCGAGTCGGTGGCGCAGCGTCCGGGGGCTCATCATTAGGGTTCGGGCGACCTCGTCGGCGTTCGGTGGTTGCGACGGGGACGCAAGGAGCAGGTCGCGAACCTGGCCCGAGAGCCCAGTCCGGCTGCGTCGTTCTTCGAGGAGTTTGCGGCACTGCTGCTGTGTTGCAGCGGCGTTATAGGCGTTGGCCTGTGGCAGTGGGAGGTCGAGCACACCGGCGGACCAGGTCAGCAGATTTTCGGGTGCATCGAACTCTGGTTTGGTGCCGAAGGTCGCGACGTAGCGGTCAATACAAGCCGGGCGGGGATGGGCGAACCGAACCGTGAAGGGCGGCAGGTCCGCCAAGAGTTCGCGCTGGACCACGCAGATGGCCGTGGCCGCGCGTTCAATTTCGAACCGACGGACGCGGTCCGGTATACCGGGGGCCGCCTCCAGAACGAAATGGAACTCTTCATCGTCCACTCGGGTGCCGACGCTAGAAGACGCAAACGTCAGATCGAGATACCGCATACCGACATCGACCGCACTGCGCACGGTTGGGCTGCTAATCAAGGCGAACCCGAAGATTCCATAGGTGGCGAGGTGATAGCGGAGCCCCGCTTCAACACCGAGATCGTCGGGATAATTGAGCGCCTCGAGCAGATTCGTGACGACGGTCAATTCCTGGCGTGCGGTGACTTCGGCGCCGGGATTTTGCAAACCGCCAACGGTCAGACTTGAGCCGGCGAGGCAGGTTTCCGGGCTGACACCACGTTCGCTGGCCAGGCCGAGCAGCACACCGACGCTTGCCGGAGCACGGGGGATGTCCCAATCGACCACGTTGCCAAATCTAGTAACTCGCCGCACCAAGATCGTTTGGTTCGCCGAATTAACGGCGCGAGTTTCGGGCTTCAGTGCAGCAGGCGGCTGCGAAGTGCAGCGATCATTGGCGCGTCGACGCCGATCTGGCCAAGGTAGGTGTCGAAGCTGCCGTACCGCCCATCAACCGCACGCCACGACGCAGCGATGAAATCGTTGTGGACGCCCAGGACCTTGTCCGACAGCTGGGAAAGATCACCGTTACGGGCGATCACATGTTTGCGAAGAGGCTCGACGGACTCGTTGCTACGAAGGTAATCGGCCAGAATGTCGGACGGGCAAACACCGGCAGCTCTAAGTAGCGCGGCAACAATCCAGCCCGCGCGATCCTTGCCCGCCGCACAGTGAATGAGGACGCCACCCGATGCTTCCGACGCAACTCGAATTGTGTAAGCGAGCGCGTGCTGGCCGGTCGGCAGAAGCGGAAAGCGGCTGTAGGCGTGTTCAAGGGCTGCCTCCGACAACTGCGGTGTGAGAACTCGTTCAGGCTCGTGAGGAGCCGTCTGTTGCCCATCGTCGTGCACTGACGTGACGTGCAGCGTCACGCCCGGTGGCAGGACGTCGCGCCCATTCCATGCGATCTCGCTCTGGCTGCGGAGATCGATAACGTCAGTGATCGACAGTGCACGCAGTTTCCTTCGGCCGTCGGCGTCGAGAGAACACAGCTCCGACGATCGGTAAAGAATTCCGGGCTGTATCTCACGACCGTCGCAGGTTCGTAGTGAGCCGACGTCTCGAAAATTCCAGGCACCGGAGAGGTGGTACTGATCGACGACGGCCACGGCCGTAGCTTACATCCGCACTCGACATTGCCACTTCGAGTAACTATTCAGCCGTTTGGGGCCTCCCACCTGCTTCTTTTCGTTCGTAACGTGGTCGCCATCGAACCAGTCATTGTTTGGAGGGCCCAATGGTTGCAGTCAAGGACCACGCGGAGCGGCTGGCCGGCGGCTGGGGCGGCACTGTCCTTCGAACAGGAGGAACCGTCCGCCGCTCGACCGGGCACTGGACACCAGCCGTACACGAACTCCTCAAACACCTCGAGTCAGTCGGATTCGACGGTGCGCCCCGGGTGTTCGGCGTCGACTCCGAAGGCCGTGAGATTCTGACCTTCATCGACGGACAGACAGCAGCAAGCGCAGAGGGCTGGCCGGAGTGGCTCCGCTCGGAAGGGAACCTGGTTCGTGTCGCGCGCCTCCTCCGTCGGTTCCATGACGCCGTCGAAAGCTTCCGCCCAGGATCCGAACTGCAATGGCGCGATGGCAGCTGCGGCCTGCAGGACGGCGAGATCATCGGACACAACGACGTCAGCCTCGCGAACCTCGTGGCGGACTCCTCCGGCCGAATCCACTCGCTAATCGACTGGGACAACGCTGGACCCACCACTCGACGCAGGGACCTGGCCTACGCCGCGTGGCACGTCGTCGGCCTCCACGCACACGCTCATGCGCATGCTCGTGGTTGGTCCCAAGCACCCGATGTCGCGCGCCGCCTACAGATGTTCCTCGACGCATACGGACTCCAGGACCGCGAAGGATTCGTCGACGACATCATCGCTCGAATCAACGAGGCCGTCCGCCCGTTCCATGCCGCGGTACATGCCGGCGACCACGGCGCTCGGCCGTTCGTCGCACTGCTGGAGGGCGACCTCGAATTCATACGTCGGAACCGTAGGGCGCTTGAGCAGTCGAACGCATTTGCCGCCGGCGTGGTGGATCTAGCAGCAGTGGGGTAGTGCCGCAGCGCTACCGAGCGATCGTAAGTGGGCATCATCCGAGCGTGGTTGCAACGCTGCGGTGGCACAGTGATCTGTTTGCTGAACCGCCGCGCGATCAGAAGTCGTACGCGGGCTCAGCATCGATAATCTTGGTGACATCGCGATCAGACCAGAGAGGTTGGAATCTGCCCGCGCGGCATGGCACGCGCAGCGTAATTCATCTGATGAACACGGCGGTATTTTACTGGTAGAGCCGCATATTCAATTCCGTCATATTCGAGTTCCTGGCAGGGCCTGAGACGTTGAGGGTCGGCTGTCAGGCTGCACCGGATGCTCGCTTGTCAACGACGTCGCAACAGAATTGCCGGCGGGCGTGCGCACCACGACGCTGTCGCCGATGTGGGAGGGCGAGCCCAGGTGCCGAGGGCAAAACATGCCGAGCATATATCGCCATCGCGCCGGCATATACTAGCGCGCTGCTTGTCGATGCTGCGGGATTGAGTCGGGAGCGCAGCGCGCTTGGACACGTTTCCGCCGGCGCGGCTAGCGCACGTCAGAGCCCTCGGGCGATGACCTCCTTGAGGATTTCGTTGGTACCTCCGTAGATTTTCTGCACTCGTGCGTCGGCATACATCCGCGCAATGGGGTACTCCATGATGTAGCCGTAGCCGCCGAAGATCTGTAGGCATTTGTCGACGACTTTGCATTGCATGTCGCTCACCCACATTTTGGCTATCGACGCGGTCGCCGCGTCGAGGGTTCCATCCAGGTATCGCCCGATGCAGTGATCGACCAGGGTTTTACCGGCCAGGACATCCGCTTTACATTCGGCAAGCACGAACTTGGTGTTCTGGTAGTCGAGCACAGGGCGGCCGAACGCCGTGCGTTCCTTGGCGTATTGAGCCGCTTCCAGAACCGCGGCCTCGGCCATCGCCACGCCGCCGACCGCAATACTGAGCCGCTCCCGGGGGAGTTGCTTCATGAGTTGATAGAAACCCTGGCCGGCGACCCCGCCGAGAAGATTTTGCGCTGGCACGGGCATATCGGTGAAGGCCAGTTCGCGGGTGTCCTGTCCGTGCTGGCCGATCTTGTGCAGCACTCGTCCGCGTTCGAACCCGACTTGACCGTTGGTCTCGACGACGAACAAGGAAATTCCTTTGGCGCCCTCACTGGGGTCCGTCTTGGCAACAACGATCAACAGATCGCAGTGAGTTCCGTTGGTGATGAAGGTCTTCGACCCGTTGATCAAGTAATCATCGCCGTGACGGACCGCGCTGGTTCGCACCGCCTGCAGATCCGATCCGGTCCCAGGCTCGGTCATCGCAATGGCCAAAACCGCTTCGCCCGTGGTCACTTGCGGCAGCCAGCGAGACTTCTGCTCTTCGGTACCGAAAGCAAAGATGTAGTGGGCGCAGATTGTGGAATGTGCGTTGAAGCCGAATGCCGAGTCTCCCGAAAAAGTGAGTTCGTGCTGAACTACCGCCTCGTGTCCGAAATTGCCGTCAGCGCCGCCGTATTTATCGGGAAGCTCGGGACAGAGCAACCCAGCGGCACCCGCCTTGTTCCAGAACTCACGGTCAACCTGATGCTGCTCCGCCCAGCGTTCTTGATGAGGAGTGGCTTCCCGACGGAAGAACGCTGCCGCATGTTCGCGAAGCAACCGCTGGTCATCGGTTTCCCACGGACAGCGATAGTCGGGAAACAGTTCGGGCATGGAATGTCTCGTCTTCTCGCTGGCTCCGTAGTCACAGGGGAGTAGCGGTCACGCCGGCCCGTCCGCGATCTTCTTTGTCGAAGAACTGTTGGGATCGCTCCATGACGGTGGTGTTGCCGCCGCACAGCGCGTAACCCCACATTGCCTCGACCCGCAGCTGGTCATAGAGGGTGCGCCCGATGACTTCCAGCACCGTCTCCTTAGCGGACTCGATCGCCGCCTGATCGCAGCGCAGAATCCGCTGGACCAGCGCGTCGGTTTCCTCCATCAACTTCTCGTGTGGCACGACCCGGGAAACCATGTTCGCGGCGTAGGCGCGCTCGGCAGAGATCGGCTCGCCGGTCAGCAGCAACTCCAACGCCACGCCCACACCGCAGACGTTGACCAGACGGGGAATGCCGCCGTCGGCGGGATGCATTCCGCGACGCACCTCGAACGTGCCGAATTGTGCTCGTTCAGACGCGATGCGGATGTCGCACGCCATCGCCAACTCGACGCCGTGTCCGACGCACCAGCCGTTGATCGCCGCGACGATGGGCTTGGTAATGCGCGACAGCGGTCCCCGGGTGATCCCGCACAGGCCGTCTTCGAGACGTTCCCGCCCGACCATGGGTCCGACGGTCTGCCATTCGGGTGCATGGGTTTTCAGGTCGGCACCCGCGGTGAACGCGTCACCGGTTCCGGTGATGACGGCGACGCGGAGTTGGGGGTCGTCGCGGAAGTCACGCCACATCTCACACATCAATTCGTGGGATTCGATGTCAATGGCATTCTTGACTTCCGGGCGGTTGAGGGTGATGTAGGCGACCTCACCGCGCTTCTCGTAAAGCACCTTCGCCGTCATGTCGGTTCCCTTCTTTTGAACGCGTGGTTAGTTTGGCCGGTTGGCGTCGAGAATGGCCGGCAGCGCGGAGCGGTGGAACCCATCGAATGGGCTGGTGTGCCGCGCCGGTTGGAGTTCCCACCATCCCGGTTTGGCATTCGGCGCGCCGCCGTCGACACGAATGCAGGTTCCGGTGATGAAGCTGGCGGCCGGTGACAGCAAAAACACCACCGCGGCGGAAACCTCTGCCTCGGTTCCGAAGCGTTGCAACGGGATCTCGCGAGTGACCTTGTTACGCAAGAAGTCGGCGTCCTTGCTGTCATAGGTGTCCAACCCGCTCGACGCGATCGAACCGGGCGCGATGGTGTTCACCCGCACGCCTGCGGCGGCCCATTCGGTGGCGGCCGATTCGCTCAGTGTCAGCATGCCGCCACGCGCCGCCCCGGAGTGCGCGAAGTGCGGCCAACCGTGCCAGACGTCGGCGATCATGTTCACCATGGCGCCGCCGTGCTCCTTCATCCACCTGGTGTAGACCTCGCGCATGACCACGAAGCCCCCGGTCAAGTTGTTGCGGACCACCGCTTCGAAACCTTTGGTGCTTATGGTTTCCAAGGGTGCGCGGTATTGACCGCCAGCGTTGTTGAACAACCCGTCGATACGTCCGTGTTCGGCGAGGATCGCGTCGATGACGCCGCCGACGGCGACCTCATCGCGGATGTCGGCGATGTGTGTGGACGCCCGCCCCCCGTCGGACTCGATCTCGGCTTTCACCGCGGCAAGCTTGTCTTGGTTACGGCCGACGACGGCGACACTGGCGCCCAGCGCGGAAAGCTCGTGCGCGGTGCACCGCCCGATGCCGCTGCCACCTCCGGTGACCACCACGGTCTGACCGGCGAACAAGCCTTCTTTGAACACTGATCGATAAGGCACGACGAACCTCCTTGGGACGTATGGGTGCGCTGCTGGATCAGCCGGTCGGCCCGGCCGCCTTCAGAAGTTGTTGACGCAGACCGGCTTTCTGCACCTTGCCGCTGGCCGTCATCGGTAATTCGGGGACGAAGTGAATCTCCTTGGGCACCTTGTAGCCCGCGATCTGGCGCCGACAGTGCGACACCAGATCGGCCGCGGCGACCGAGGTCTCCGGCCGCTGCACGACGAAGGCCACGACCCGCTCGCCCCACTTCTCGTCGGGCGCGCCGACCACGGCGACCGATCCGACCGCCGGATGAGCGGCCAGCGCGCGTTCGACCTCGGCGGAGTAAACGTTCTCGCCGCCGGTAACGATCATGTCCTTGAGCCGGTCGACCAGGTACAGGTTGCCATCCTGATCGCGGGTGCCGCCGTCGCCCGTGTGATACCAACCGTCGACGACTGCCGCGGCGGTCGCCTCGGGATTGTTCCAGTAGCCGGTGAACATCCACGGCGACCGCACGAGGACTTCACCAGCGTCGCCGGTGACGACATCGCGCCCGTCCGGGCTGACAACCCGCAATTCGACCATCGGCATCGGCTGGCCGCACGACGTCAGCAGGTGTGGATGGTCGGGGTCGTGTTGTTCGGGCCGCAACAGGGTGATGATGTAGGTTTCCGTGGTGCCGTAGAACTGCACCAGATCGCACCCGAACGCGGCGATCGCGCGCCGTAATGTGTCGACGCCAATGGGCGACCCGGCGTAGTACAGGCGGCGCAGCGAGGAAAAGTCACACGACTCCGATGAGGCGTGATCGAGGAGCAGCTGAATTGCCGTGGGTACCAAGCAGGCCACAGTCGGGCAGTGGGCGTCGACGGCCCGGACAAAATCGTCGGGATCGAAGGCGGCGAGGATCGCCAGCGTGGCACCGTGATACAGCGCGGGCAGCGTCACCCATGTGCCGGCCAGGTGGAAGTTCGGCATGGTCATCAGGCCGACATCCTCGGCGCTCCACCGCTGGGCGGGCTCCGACGCTGAGATGCGGAACCAATTCGCAAATGCGTTGTGGGAGATTTGCACACCCTTCGGCTTGCCGGTGGTGCCCGAGGTGTACGTCAGCAGCGCGGTGCGATCACCGTCGACCGGATACCCGGGGTCAACGGAGTCAGCATCCACCAACCAGTCGGACAGGGCTTCTTCTTCCACGAGATCGACTGAGACCGTAACCGCTCGCTGCACGTCCGCCGCGAGTCCGGTAAAGCCCGCCCCCACGAAAATCATCGGCAACCCAGCATCGCCCACCAGTGCGGCAAGTTCTAGCGCCGGGCTGCGCCAATTCAACGGGCACAGTGCGCATCCCGCCTTGTTGATGCCCATCCAGATCGCGAAAAACGCAGCGGAGTTCTTACCCAGGTAGCCGATGTGCGAACCAGGCCGCACACCCACGTCGATGATTGCATTCGCGATGCGATTCGAGCGGTCGTCGAGTTCGCCGTACGTCACCGCCCCGTGGGCGTCGATCAGCGCGACCTTGTCAGGCGTCAGCGACCCCCACACCCTCGCCATATCGGCAACCGAGTCAATTTCAGGCGTGCCGGACATGACATTCCTAACGTAACATCGAATGGCTCAATGGTCAGACCATAATGCCGTCGCGCGCGCGTCGTCAAGAGCCATCGGCCGTCGATGCACTGGAGCTATGATGCCGCCGTGCCATTCGGCCTGGCGGCAAGCAGGCTTAGACCTCCGGAGAGGTTCTTGTCCGCGCGAGCGCGCTGGAATCAGTTCAGTGCTCAGCAGTCACCCCTATGAGTGATTGCCCGCTTCGGTCTAACCATTCTAGGGTAACGATCGGTGCATCCTGGCTCGCGCCGGACTGCGGCCCCCAAGAGCCGGGGAACCGTGAAATTTAAGCCCTGACCAGGTGAGTCGAGGAGGAGGCCGCGGTGAGGCTGCAGGATCTGGGCGACTTCATCAGTCGGCCCACCGAGTTGCGTCGCGAGGCAGCGTCCAACCTGTTCGATCATCTGTTCGGGCGCGGGCTGGCCGATACGCGCGCCGCAGCGTCCGATGTGATCGACAAGGGGAACAAGCGAACGCTGTACCGCTACCAGCCGGTCGAAGGGGTTGAACAGCGACCGCTGCCGCTGCTGCTAGTACCGCCGCTGGCGGCCCCGGCGAGGGCGTTCGACCTGCGTCGTGGCTGCTCGATGGCCGAGTACATGGTCGGGCTCGGCTACCCCACCTACCTGGTCGACTACGGATCGATCGCTCGCTCCGACAAGGACCTCGGGATGGAACACTGGCACGACGAGGTAGTGCCCACGTCGATCCGCACGGTGTCGGAGGACGCCGGCGGCAAGCCTGTCCAGGTGACCGGCTGGTGCCTGGGTGGGTTGATGTCGCTCTGCACCACCGCGATCTACCCCGACCTCCCGGTCAACGCAATCGCAATGGTCGCAACGCCGTTCGACACATCGATTATGCCGATCCTCGCACCGCTGCGCGGTGCAAACAGTTGGGTCGGCGGGGACAACATCATTGCGTCCGCGTACCGTGCCACCGGCGGGAAAGTCCTTGGGAAGGGTTTCGGCGCCGCGTTCCGCGCCGCTGGCGGACTGCCGGCAACTTTCGTCGACTATGCCTTCAAAACGACGAACCTCCAGACCTACGCGAAGAAGCCGCTGACGACGTTCCAAAAACGTGACGACCGCGACTTCCTCGCCCACGTCGAGGCCGTCGACTCGTTGATGGGGCAGATGGAAGCCTATCCCGGCGAGTCGATTGAAACCCTGTACCGGCGTTTCTTTATTGCCAACGAGTTGATGAACGGAAAGCTCGTCCGCAAAGACGGCAGCCTGCTTGATCTGGCCAACGTGCGGGTGCCGGTGATGAACATCGCCGGCACGGGCGACGTCGTCGTGCCGAAGGACGCGGCGCATGCCGTTGGGAAACTGCTGCCGAACTCACCCGAGGTCCGGCTCGAGACGGCTCCGGGCGGACACCTCGGCGTGCTCGCCGGGCGTAGCGCCAGAAAAACGACCTGGCGCTACGTCGACGAATTCTTGACTGCTCACGAGAGTTGAGGCTCTCCTCCCTGAGCTCGAAGTGAAGGGAATCGTCGGCCGAGTGGGGCAGCTGGAATCGCGGGGTGTCGAGAAGGCGTCGTACACGCGTCGATCGGCCTGCGCTGTGGGCTGATCGAAGTCGAATCGCCTACAACCGCGAAGCGACTACTTGATCGCCCTGGCTGATCAGCACAGCACATCGCAATCAGTTCCTAGGCGTGTCGAGAGATCGCAAGGCACGTCAACCCACCGACACGACCGTCGATCAGACCCAAATCCGCAGTTAGAAACCCATTTTTGTGCAACGCACATATGACGCCGGCCGAGCAGGGTGGAGAGTGGTGTTGATTCATCTGATGCAATATGCGGTATTTTGACTTGACATAATGTCGCTTATCGGCACAACGCTAACCGTCGCCAATGAATTCGTCACAGTGACGTATTGCCGCCGCCCAGTCGGATAGACCTACGGCTAGGCGCCGGAACTGAAAATCGTTCTGCGCCAGCACAGAACCCGCTCTATCTACATCGCTCGGTCCTTGAATTATTACCGCACCCAACGCGGCTTATCCGTTCTCGTCCGGCCGGTGTCAGATGGGTCCAGACGGCCAGCGGACGTCGCTTGTACGCCGTACGGAGATTAATTGGACAAATCATCGC
>Ga0318577_10000073_pt1 | contig 20298 bp, 17 predicted proteins | sample GRESIP089b5f25_FD_203484 | JGI IMG/M metagenome (GOLD analysis project Ga0318577, IMG submission 203484) | Tropical soil microbial communities from Luquillo Experimental Forest, Puerto Rico - GRE.SIPMG.089b5f25 | ecosystem: Environmental > Terrestrial > Soil > Tropical forest > Bulk soil... | reverse complement strand
GAGGACGCGGCGGAGAAGGGCGACCGCGTCATCCTGGTCGACGATCTGATCGCCACCGGCGGCACGGCCGAGGGCGCGGTCAAGCTGTTGCGCCAGTTGGGCGCGCAGGTGCTCGCCGCCTGCTTCATCATCGACCTGCCCGACCTCGGCGGCGCCGCTAGGCTGCGCAAGCTCGACGTGCCGGTGCGCACGCTCATCAGCTTCGAAGGGCACTAGGATCGTGCTTCGACTACGGCCGCTCTGATCGATTTAAGACGGTTCGAAACCCAAGATGCGCGGCGCCGAGGTCGACCTCCTGCGGCTGGCGCGCGGCCGGACGATAGCGTGCGCAGTAATTCGAAGCGCACAGAAAAGAGCCGCCCTTGATGACCCGGCTTGGCGACTGGCCGCCGGTTAAAGCGAGGTCCTGCAATTCGGGTCCACTCGGATTGACCGCCGCCTCGCGCGGGTGACCCGGCCGATACCAGTCGCTCGTCCACTCCCAGACATTGCCGATCATGTCGTAGAGGCCGTAGCCGTTCGGCTTGAAGCAGCCGACCGGCGCGGTCCCGACGTAGCCGTCCTCGTTCGTGTTGTAGACGGGGAAGACGCCTTGCCAGGTATTGGCGATCGGCTTGCCCTCGCCATCGAACGCGCTCGACCAGTCGTCCTCGCCGTCGCGACCGCCGCGCGCGGCGAACTCCCATTGCGCCTCGGTCGGCAGCTCGCGCCCGCGCCAGTGCGCGTAGGCGAGCGCATCCTCGTAAGCGATATGCACGACGGGATGATTGTCCTTGCCTTCAATCGAGCTGCCGGGACCTGTCGGCTCACGCCAATTGGCGCCCGGGACGTACTGCCACCACTGCGTGATCCGACCGCCGCCCGCGACGTTGGTGGGCTGGATGAACACCACCGAGCCGGGAACGAGCAACTCCCTCGGCATGCCGGGATGCGTTGCAGGGTCGAGCCCGCGCTCGGCCAGCGTCACGTATCCCGTCGCCGTCACGAATTCCCGGAACTGCGCGTTGGTCACCTCGTGGCGATCGATCCAAAAGCCGTCGACGCGCACGGCGTGGGTGAAGCGCTCCTCCGGACGATGGCGCTCGGAACCCATGACGAACGTCCCGCCGCGGATGAACGCCATCCCGGCGGTGGCGTTGTCGTCCGATGACATGCCGGAATAGGCAGCGCAGCTTCCAAGCTCGCTTCTAGCCACGTCCTTTTGCGCGATGGCGAAAGTGCCGATCATCGAACTCGCCGCGGCGAAGGCGGCGCAACACATCAGCAGGCGGCGCAGCACCATGGCAGGTCTCCTGATTGTTGCGTCAATCTTCGCATCAGAAATTGTACCTGCGCTTCGAGGCGGTGAGCGCGCGCGTGCACCCGGCGCGATTACCTTGCCGGTCGAGCCGCTTCGCGCGCGCCATGGCCGCATCGAACGATGCTTGCGCGCGCTCCTCGGCCCGCTTCACCGAACCGGGCGCCGGTTGGCGATCGAGTTGTGCGCCAATTGATTGGGGCGCCATCGGTCCTGCGTCGGGATTGTTTGCGGATTGGCGCACGGCCTTCTCGAATTGTGCGATCTTGCTGCTGCATGGGCCTGCAAGCGCCGATGCGGCGCACAGGACCAAAGCCGCACCAATGAGCAGGGCTACGGGAGATCGTGAGTTCATATTGCACTCCCACCAGTTGGTCGCTCTCCCATGCGGCTAATCTTTGGATGCCCCCGGCCGGAACGTAGTTGCACCATGACCTCGTATCAGCAGCGGGGCGTGCGATTGCGCACGCCCCATTTGTCGAGCGCCAACCGCCGCGACTAGCCGCCCCCGCCCTTGACTTTCGGCGGATTCTTTATGTCCACCAGCGGTACGGGGTTGTCCGGATTTTGAAGATTGGGCCTCCAGTCATTCGAGGCTCCTCCCGGGGATCGCTTGATGCTCGGAAAGTCCACGATCGACTTGTTGAACTCCATTACGACAGGGTAGATCAGCGCCAAGACCCAGCCGTTATCTTGGCCCGCATAGTTGCCCGGCGAGGGGTTCGGCAGGCGCGAGGCTACCGCTCCGTTAAACGTCATGTCGTATTTTTCGAACGGGTCCATGGTGAGGTTGTAAACCGCGCCAATTGCGCCAAGGTTCTGCTCCGGACCGAGCCACGTGTCCTTCGCCGTCCACAGGTACTTCCACGCGATGCTGAGATCGGGATTGTTTGGATCACCGCCGATATCCACGCGCGCGCCCATGAAACTTTCGCCGTCGATGTAGATCCACGATCTTCGGGCAGAGTGCTTTGCCTGCCCGAGGATGTAAGCGCTGTTGTCGATGCTGTCGAAGTAGATCGGTTTGCCGTTGTCGTCCGTCCACGCGCCGTGCGGCGGTGGGGTGAGCCCGACCATTGCGGCGAGTGTCGCCCAGCCGTCGATGTGCGACATCATTTCGTCGTACTTCGCGCCGGCGGGAATGTGTCCAGGCCACCACATCAAGCCCGGCACACGCCAACCGCCTTCAAACGCCGTGCCCTTTTCGCCACGGAAGGGCGTGGTGCCGGCGTCAGGGTAGGCATCCTGCCAAGCACCGTTGTCGGCCGTCAGGACGACGATCGTGTTAGGTGCCTCCGTGCGAATGGCATCCATAATCCGGCCGACGTTGTCATCGAGTTCCATTAGCGAGTCCGAGTAATCGCCGAGGCGCGACTTCCCGGCGAATTTCGGTGCCGCATTGGTCGGGTTGTGCATCTTCATGAAGTTGACGTCCATGAAGAACGGCTTGTCGTCCTTGGCGTGCTTCTTGATGTACTCGATTGCGTAGTCGGCCTGCCGGACGTCGAAGGTGGCCAGGTTGTCGTAGGTGATGTACTCGCCCCTCTTCGCCGGTTTGCCGGACTCGCCTTCCCATTCGTACATGTTCACGACGTCGAAATATTCCTTCGCGAACTCCGCATTGTACGAAGGGAACCACGGATGGAACCACTTGGAGGTGTCGGCGTAGGTGTAGACACCCGGATAGTACGCGGCGAACGCCTTCATCTCGTCGAAGCCGTGCTCGATTGGATAGGCCGCTGGCTTGTCGCCGAGATGCCACTTGCCAGAGAAGTACGTCGAATAGCCGTTTTTCTGGAAGAATTCCGCGATGGTGGGCGTCTCCTTTTTCAGGGCATTCTCGTCGCCCGGTGCCACCACGATCGAGAGCGCCGAGCGGATCGGGATGCGTCCGGTCATGAACGAAGCGCGGCCCGCCGTGCAACTCGCCTGACCGTACCAATTCGTGAACACCGCGCCTTCCTTGGCGATGCGGTCGATGTTCGGGGTCGGATGGCCGAGGGCCGCACCGCCTCCGGTATAGGCACCGAAGTCGTTCCAGCCGGTATCGTCAGTCATGAGCATGACGATGTTCGGCTTCTTCTGTGCCATGGCCGGCCCGGCCGCAATCACCAGCGGAGCCAGCATTGCCACAGCAACCAAGGGAATTTTCGTGCGGTAGGCGAACTCCATAATTTACCTCCCTGTTTCCGTTTCGGTTAGGTTCCATGGACTTCGGCGGGCAGGGCGCATTCAGCAGCAGGCATAGTGCTGCCGCCCGAGGATGTTGGGCTTCTGTTGCTGCTGCGCCGACGCTGGCTCGACCACCATCAAAGCGAACGATGCCAGCACGCCGACGGAGGTGCTTGTGCTCGTGCGCATCGTCGATCTCCTGACGAGGGACTGTTCGATTGGGGATCGTCAGTCTGCGGACGTCCCGTGGGGCGTCCGCATCACCCACGAGCATCCGAGTTACTGGCTCGGGTGTGTCGGCGCCTTCTTGAGCTCTTCCATGACCTGATCCAGGTTGTAGCTCGCTGCTTCCTGAAGGGGCGGGAACTCCTTGTAGGATTCCAGCTCCTTCAGCCACAGCGCCTGGCCCATGGGCAGCAGGTTCCAGTCGTATACCCAAGCCGTGACCGGCCCCGCGAGCGCGCCGCTGAACCACCAATTTGCCTTTTTCCACTCGCCCATCCCCGTCTCGAATGGATCGCGCTTGAGGTTTACCAAGCCGGCCGCGAACTGGGTCTGGACTCCCGGGACGTTGAAGCCCGTCGAGGTTTCGGGCGCGATCGCGAAATAGATCTTCCAATTCTTGTATCGCACCGCCGACGGATGCTTGCTGGAATAGTAGAAGAAAGTGTCGCGCGCCGACTTTTCCGAACGACCGCTAAGGTATTCGGTTTGATCGACGCCATCGAGCTTGGTCTTGACGATGCCCGGATAGGAGCCGGCCATGATCCGCTTGTTCAGCTCATCGCCCTTGTCTCCGCCGGCGATGTCGACAAGCGTGGGCAGCCAGTCAAGCGACGCGAAGATGTCGTTCTTTACCGTGCCAGGCCTGATGACGCCCGGCCAGCGAATGACCGCCGGAGCGCGCATGCCGCCTTCCCAGGTGGTCATCTTTGAGCCCTTGAACGGTGTGGTGCCGCCGTCCGGGAAGGTGAACGACTCGGCGCCGTTGTCAGTGGTGAAGACGACGATGGTGTTGTTGGTCTGGCCCATCTGCTCGATCTTCTCGAGCACAAGGCCGATGTTGTCATCCATCTGCTTCATGCCGGCTTCGTTGACGCCCCAGTCCTTGCCGCCGGGCTCGCCCACCATCGCCATGTACTTGTCCGACAGCACGGTCGTGATGTGCATGCGCGCCGGGTTGTACCAGACGAAGAACGGCTTGTTGGTCCGCCGGGGGTCGTTGCGGTCGAGGAAGTCGATCACCTTGGCGGAAATCTCCTCGTCCACGGTCTTCGAACGCTCCAGCGTCAGCGGGCCCTGGTCCTGGCACATCTGGTTCGCCGCGGTGCCGTCGGAGGACTTGCACCACAGGACCGGGCGCGGCGGTGTCAGGCACGGCGTGGTCTTCGGATCAACGGCGCCGGGGACCTCGGGCAAGCCGGGGATCGGCGTGTTCTTGCACGCCGGAGCGACGGTCTGCTGCGTTGGTGTCTTGTTGATGTCAGGGAAGCTTACGCCCTGCATGGCATCGAGATGATAGAGATAGCCCCAGAACTCATGGAAGCCGTGCGCCGTAGGCAACGCATCGGTATGATCGCCCAAATGGTTCTTGCCGAACTCGCCGGTGTTGTAGCCGAGATCGCGCAGGAACCAGGCGAGCGCTGGCGTGCCAGGCCGCAAATAAGACGGGCTGCCGGGCAGCTGCGGCGGGATCATGCCGGTGCGTAGCGGATGCATGCCGGTGAAGAAGGCGTTGCGCCCGGCGGTGCAGCTCTCCTCGGCGTAGTAGGTCATGAAGATCGCGCCTTCGTTGCCGATCTTATCGATGTTCGGCGTCTCGCCGACCATCAGGCCGCGGTGGTAGATGCTCGGCTGCATCCAGCCGATGTCGTCACCCATGATGAAGAGGATGTTGGGCTTCCGTTGCTGCTGTTGCGCTTGCTGCTGCGCGGCCGCGGGCACGCTCGCTGCTGTTATGGGAACGAACGACGCGAGTAGTCCGAGGAAAAGCTTCCTGGTCATACGCATGGCCTGTTTCCTCAGTTCTGGCTGCCCGAACTAGGCCGGCAGCCGGCGCCCGGTGACGGTCACGCCGACGTTCGGCGCGACGGATGCAACCATTATTGCGTCGTGAGACTCGGAAGCCCCTGCGCCCGTGCGATGGGCGGCGGGTTCATCCATATTGTGTAAGCTTTCCGTGCGGACAGCCGAGCCCACGCACGTATCCTGCACCGAAGACGCTATGGTGGAGCAATCACAGGTTCGTGAGGGCTATTCAAGATAACATTGCGTTATCGCTCATTCGTCTCCGATCACGCGCCGCACGTTTGTGAAATGCGGCGATCCAGTCGTGATGCTGCAAAAGCGGCGACGCGCCGCGATTGCTGTCACCCGCCGGTCACATCCGCGAATATTCGTGCGTGCTGTCGAGAAGAAGGAGACAGAGCGCCCGAGGTCGGCCACAAGCGGATGTCAGAAGTGTCATACCTGTTGCCGTGGAGGCGCGGCACGTCGCGACCGGACGCTGGAGCATTTTACATCCCGCTGTGACGGTCGCCTGCGAGGATAGCGCCTTTGCGTGCCGAGCGACGGCCGGGGGCAAACATGACGCGAAACGGAGAGGCAGGTTTCAGCCGGCGCTTGCCGGGGAAACGTAGCGCTGCGATTGCCACCTTGGCGGCCGCGAGCGTCCTATTTTCTCAAGCTGCGCGTGCCGACGAAGGCGGCGTGAGCCTTTGGCTTCCCGGCTTTTTCGGCAGCCTCGCGGCGTCTCCGCTGCAACCGGGATGGTCGCTCACGTCGATTTATTATCACACCAGCGTGTCGGCCGGGGCCAATGTGGCCACAGCGCGCGAGTTCGAGACAGGCAGAATCCCCGTCAATCTCGCCGCGAGCGTGAACGCGAGCCTCAACGCGAAGGCCGACCTCGGATTGGCCCTGCCGACCTACACCTTCGCTACGCCGGTGTTTGGCGGGCAGCTTACCGTGGGTGCCATTGGAATATATGGCCGCGCTGACACCTTCTTAGCGGGGTCGGTTACAGGCGCGTTGACTACTCCGCTCGGCACACTCCCATTCTCGCGCTTCGACAGCATCAGCGACTCAGTAAGCGGCTTCGGCGATGTGTTTCCGCTGGCGACGCTGCGCTGGAACAACGGCGTTCACAATTACATGACCTATGTGATGGGGGATGTGCCGGTCGGGGCTTACGATTCCACACGACTGTCGAACATCGGCATCGGGCACAGCGGAATCGACGCGGGCGCCGGCTACACCTATCTCAACCCGCAGACCGGGCACGAATTCTCGGGCGTGCTCGGATTCACCTACAATTTCACCAATCAATCGACGCAATATCAGAACGGCGTCGACATGCATTTCGATTGGGGTGCGTCGCAATTCTTGACCAAGCAAGTCCAGGTTGGCGTCGTCGGCTATGTCTACAGACAGTTGGGTTGCGATACCGGCGCCGGCGACCGGGTGGGTTGCTTCCAGTCGCAGGTGGTGGGCGCCGGGCCGCAGCTCGGATTCATCATTCCCCTGACTACTGAGACGCAAGGCTATCTCAATCTCAAAAGCTACTGGGAATTCGCCAACCAGAACCGGCCGGATGGCTGGAATGCCTGGGTCACCTTCGTGATCTCGCCGGCGGAACAGACGCCGAGCGCCCCGCCGCGACGGATGATTACAAAATAACCAACGTCGCTGCGGGACGCCCTAGGGCGTGTACTCATAAATCGGAACAACGTAACGCGCGGGTTGACGCGGTCTTAGCCCGAATAGCGGTGCGAAAGCGGACGTGCCTGGGGTCCGAGAAGTGCCACTGGTAGACGAACTGTCCCGCTAGCGTGTCTCGCTGTCTGATCTATTTGAGACCGTTCGAAAGCCCAGATGTGCCGCGCCGAGGTCGATCTCCTGCGGCTGACGCGCGGCGGGTCGATAGCGCGAGCAGTAGTTGGAGGCGCACAGATAAGACCCGCCCTTGATGACACGGCTCGGTGACTGGCCCCGCGCCAGCGGAATGTCCTGCAATTCGGGTCCACTCGGGTTGACGGCCGCCTCGCGCGGGTGGCCCGGCCGATACCAATCGCTGGTCCACTCCCAGACATTGCCGATCATGTCGTAGAGCCCGTAGCCGTTCGGCTTGAAGCAGCCGACCGGCGCGGTCCCGACGTAGCCGTCCTCGTTCGAGTTGTAGACTGGGAAGACGCCTTGCCAGGTGTTGGCGATCGGCTTGCCCTCGGCATCGAAAGCACTCGACCAGTCATCCTCCCCGTCGCGCCCGCCGCGCGCGGCGAATTCCCATTGCGCCTCGGTCGGCAGCTCGCGTCCGCGCCAGCGCGCGTAGGCGAGCGCATCTTCGTAGGCAATATGCACGACCGGATGATTGTCCTTGCCCGCGATCGAGCTGCCGGGACCTGTCGGCTCACGCCAATTCGCGCCCGCCACGTATTGCCACCACTGCGTGATCCGGCCGCCGCTCGCGACGTTGGCGGGCGGGATGAAGACCACCGAGCCGGGGGCGAGCAGCTCCTTGGACATTTCGGGGCGCGTCGCAGGGTCAAGGCCGCGCTCGGCCAACGTCACGTATCCCGTCGCGGTGACAAATTCCCGAAACTGCGCGTTGGTCACCTCGTGGCGATCGATCCAGAACCCGTCAACGCGCACGACGTGGGTGAAGCGCTCTTCCCGACGGTGGCGCTCGGAGCCCATGACGAATGTCCCGCCGCGGATGAACACCATCCCGGCGGTGTCGGTGTCGTCCGATGGCAGGCCGGAATAGGGGCCGCAACTTCCGAGCTCCGCATGCGCCGTGCCCTTTTGCACGAGGCAGAACGTGCCGAACATCAGACTGGCCGCGCCGACACAACAGATCAGCGGGCTGCGCGGTGTCATGGCAGGTTTCCCGATTGATGCGCCAATCTTTTCATCGCAGATTGTACATGCGTTTGGCGCGCCTTTCTGCTCGCCAGCTCCGCAGGCCATCGCGCGCGATTGATGCTCCCCAGGGGCGTGCTGTCGGGCAGGGAATTTCCGGTCACATCGAAGTACAAGGACTCGCTGACGTCTTGCTCGAGCTTTGATTTTGGCACTAGGCTGAGCCGTGCAACCCTGTGAAACGGTGCTTGCGTTTCTTTCCACTCCACACTCGCGTTCTCGATCCAGAAGCCGGCGTCGCGACGCTTGCCCCAGTAGGTCATCCGCTCGGTGTCGAGGAACTGTAAGGCGAAATCGAACGAGCTCATTTTGGCATCCTCGTTCAGGTGTCGAGCGAACTCATCTTGCAGGGCGTTCGGATACTTCTTTTGCAAGGGCCGCGCGGGATTATCAACACTCGGCGTCGCCGAATACTTGACGACATCTGCCGGTCCGTGACGGAACGGCACCGTGCTCCAGTAGCGCAATTGCTGATAGGGCTTGACCGTTTGATGTGCCTGCAGCTGGGCGAGGATCATGGTTCTCGCGAATATCAATTTGTCCCGCCAGGGCAGCGAATGAATGGCCTTGGCCGGGCTCGACGCCGTGAGTACCTCCATCGCCACGAGAAACGCGTGAGCGTCGTTGAGGGGGAGCGTGGTCGCGTTCTGCATCGAGTAGTCCTGGCACGAAATCTTCGCGCCCCAGGCAGCTGCGCCGCCCGGCGCGAGCTCGACGGAGAACGACAAGGACCGGACGTCTGACTTGAAATCGGAATTGACCTTCGGATCCGCATTCGCAAACCGCACGACAGCGGGATAGATTCCCGGCTTCGCGTAGATGCCCTTGGCAAGCCGTGCCGTCAGCGCGCGGTCGCGTCCGACGCTGACGTCGAATACTTCGAATTGAGCCCGTGCGCACACGCCTTTGGCGTGGGTTCCGCGGCAGATTGGCCGACGTTGCTCCGCCGCCGCGTTTTTTTGCATCAAAATGATCTTTTCGCTGATCTCCGCGATCACGGCCGGTTCCGTCGCGAGGCTGCGCTCGAGGTCGCTGACGGTGAGTCCCAAGAGCCTGGTCAGGAAGGACATGATAGCTGCCTCGATGCTCGCCCCCGAAGGCAATGAGCGCCAGCTCCGAATCAGAGACCCGCGATGAGCTTCATCGCGCTGATGCTCGGCAAGAAGCAGTAAGCCGCCGCTCGCGTTGTGATGAAGCTCGAAAAGCCGGTGATCTTGATCGGCTCTGCGCCATTCGCTTGCGGAATGACAAAAATGCTCTCCTCGGGATTCTGCGTCCCGATGATCGGATCCCTCGATTTGGGAGGCAGGCGAACGGATCCGGCAAATTCGGCGTCGTTCACCCACTGGCTTAGCACGAATTCGTACTGGTTCTCGATGCTGGAATTGATGAAGTAGCCTAGGAGCCCGCGTTCCATTCCGTCATACGGTTTGGTGGGATCGTAAGTAGGCCCGTAGGGCATGCCGCGACGGATGAGCCGGTGCGTATTGTTGCTGCCGCCGGGCAGGCCCTGGCCGATGACTGGCTGGCCGCGCGGATTGATCCGCCGCATGTGCGCGCCGACCGGACAGCGCAAACCCTTGGGATCGCCGGACCCGTCGGCGTTCACATACTCGAAGTCGTTGAGCGCGTCGGGCGCGAGCCCGCCGGCGGGCTTGTCGGTGTCGGGCGAGAGCATGAGCGGCACGCCGTTGCGCCAGCGTCCGCACAGCTTGGCGGCGAGCAGCTCCGGATCGATGCGGTCCTTGTGCGACTGCAGGAAGTTCTCGAAGCCGACGACATCGGTGCGGAGCATCTTGAACACGGCGAAGCTGCCATTGCGGCTCAGCTGCTTGGGCCCCGGAAGGACGTAGTTCTCGGCCTCGTCGAGCAGCACGAACAGCCAGGGCTCGCACGGGCGCTGATGATCGCGCGTGTAGTGCTCCGGCCCGCCGCGGATCGTGGTCATGCTGATGCCGTCGGTGTAGCCGAAATGCACCTTGGTCGTGGGCACCGGCTTGCCGTCCTGCATCTCCATCAAGGCCATCCCGTCGCCGCGCCAGATTTCCTCGAAGGCGGCGCCCTGCGAGAGCAGCTCGGACAGGCGATCGCTGTAGCTCCTCATCGCCTCCGGGCTGATGGCGTGCAGCGTCACCAGCACGTGATCGTTGCCGGTGCCGAAGCCGCCGATCCAATGCTGCGGCCCGTTGGCGCCGGTGTCGCCGACCAGCTCGGCCCGCGCGGCCGCGCCGGCCATGAACGCTTTGAACGACTTGAACGAGAGGTTCGGGATGCGATCCTTCACCTCCAAGGCCAGCAAGCCCGGCCAGGTGATGCCAACGTTGAGGCAATAGTCGGGCTTGCAGCGCGGGACCGACGCCGGATCGTCGCCGGGACCCGGTTCGAACCCGACATGCCAGTCCTTTGCCGTCGTGATCTGCGGCGCATCGGCTTCGTCGCCGCTGACGAGGCGACCGATGAGCGTGCGGGCCGCCGCCGGCGCCGTCACCTTCAGCAGGAAATGTCGCACCATCGGCATGCGGTAGCCGCGCAGAATGAGCCCCTGGATGTCCTCCAGGTCGAGGGCGGTCTTGGCGGCGGCCGTCGAGTGGACGCGGCCCTCGATCCGTTCAAACAAGTGGTGAAACAGCCCTTCGCGCCGCTCTCCGGCGGGCGACCGCGTGTTGCTGTCCTGGCTCACGGCACCCCTCCACGATGCGTGCGGCGCTCAAGCCGCCTTCGTCCCGCTGTCGGCGATCAGCGCCTTGATGTCCTGATTGCTCAGCCCGGGATAGGCCTGGTAGAAGCCGATCGGAGCTCGGCTTGCGCCCGCGGCGAAGTCGATGAACTCCTGCACGTGCTTTCGGCACGGCGACGGCGGCGGGTCCTTGGTGAATTTGAAGATGACATCGAACACCTCGCCGATGTTGCGGGTGAAATCCATGATGTATTTGTCGAATGCGCCGTCATAGACGGTGAAGAAGCCAAGCTGCTGATCCTCGAGCGGCACGAACTGCGCGAAATGCGGCGTCCCGACACTGGTCATGTCGCGGTCGACCTTGCCGGTCATCGCCATCGTCCGCAGGATCAGCTGCATCTCGGCGAACGCCACGCGGCCGCGCGCGGGCAGGATCACCAGGAACGGAAGCAATTGCGTCCGGCCCTCGACGCCGGCGGCGGCAGCCATCGCCTTGATCTCCTTGACTGTCGGGCCGGGATAGGCGCTGAAGACATAGGCGGGACTGAGCAGATGTTCCGCGGCCCATTCCGTGAATGCGTCCGGGTTGCTCGCGACCGGCGTCGGTGGCGGATCGCTCACATGCTTGAAGATTTTGTCGAACACCTGCCCGGTGCTCCGCCCCAGCTCGCGCATGAGCGGACCGAAATCGCCGTCGAAGTCGCCGAGGAAGAGCAGCGTACGGTCGCTCAGCACCGTGAAACGTGAATAGTGCACCGTGCCGATCGCGTCTTCCGCCCGGAACAGATCCGGCATCAACGGCGGCAGCTCCTGCGCCACTGCTTTCGCGTCCGCCGATGATTTCAAAGGAAAGCGCAGGGTGAAGTGGCTCTGGCTCATCGCATCATCTCCTCGGTCGATTGCTGACAGAAGCGCCTGCTCCCGATCCCGCTGACCCGTTCACGGGATCAAGTCGCATTCAAACAGCTTGTTCAGGACCGGCGCCGCGATCTTGTCGATGAAGGCCACGCGTGCTTGCGAATCGTGGCGCAGGAAATCGATGGCCATCTTTTCCCTCTCTGTTCGCGGCTCGTTCTTCTGCACCTTCAACTGCTCGCAAGTCGCCGACTCGTATTTCTTGATCACCTTGTCGGCCGCAAATTCCAACAGCATGCCCTGCGCGGCGACGCCGCCGGCCGAGATCAACGCCATGGCACACACTGCTGCACCAATTGATTTGGTCATCTGCATTCCTCCTCGAGCTGACTGATTCAGGTGCCTCTGCAAGGGCGTGGTCCGTGTTTGGCGATGCCCGCACGCAGGCGCCATCGCCAATCCGCCTTGCTTCCTAGTCGTTCGCTTTGGCGCGAGCGTGCCGAATGGCCTGATGCTCATCGCTCGTCAGTTGGACCGGCCCGAGATTGAACGTCACCTTGTTGATCGTGCCGTTGAACTGGAACGGTACTTTGTAGTCGAGGTCGTTCACTCCCGTGCGGGTGTCGACCCCGACATCGAAGGTCTCGTCCGCCGGCAGCAGGAACGGAATCGTCTTCGGAATGCTCAGCGTGTGAACTTCCCGTCCGTCCACCTTCAGCACGCCGGTGCCGCCTTTCGCGATGCCGGGGCCGTCATACTTGAAGTCGAACACGATCGTGTGCTTGCCCGCCGTCAGCGGCTCGTTGCCTGTCCAGCGGGGATAGAGGAGCATGAGCAGGTTGTAGGAGAACACCGGCTTGCCGTTGAGCAGGTAGAGGCCGAAGCCGCCCCAGCGCCCGCCCTCGGTGACGATCATCCCGTTGCCGCCGCCTTGCGGAACGTCGACCTCGGCGGTGATCGTGAACGATCGGTTCAAGATGCTCGGCGCGTTGCCGCTTGGGATGCCGGGCATCATACCCGAATACGTGAAGACGGTCTGTCCCGCGGTGTCACTCGGTCGCGGATCGATCGCACGGGCGAACGTGGAGTTCTGGAGGGGAAAGACGTTGTACTTGCTCGCCTCCTGAACAAACAGCGCCTGCATCTCCTTGAGCTTGTCGGGCATTTTCGCCGCGAGATCATTGTATTGGGTATAGTCCTCGGTCAGATTATAGAGTTCCCACTTGTACTCGTTCACGGGAGGCATCGGCGCGTTGAGCACCCACGGCGGAACAGGCGGCGTAGTGTTGGCGTACCAGCCGTCATGGTAGATCCCCCGGTTGCTCGCCATCTCGAAGTACTGGGTCTTGTGCGTCGAGGGCGCGTTGGCGTTTGCTTTGTCGAAGGTATAGGCCATGCTCACGCCTTCGATCGGCTTCTGCTTGATACCGTTGACGTATTCCGGTGCTTTGATCCCCGTCACCTCGAGGATCGTGGGCACGATGTCGATGATGTGGTGGAACTGGTGGCGGATGCCGCCGACGTCCTTGATGCGGGCCGGCCACGAGATCGCCAGGCCCTGCCGCGTGCCGCCGAAATGCGACGCCACCTGCTTGGTCCACTTGAACGGCGTGTCGAATGCCCATGACCACGCCACCGCCATGTGCGGATAGGTCGCCGACGAGCCCCAGACGTCGTAGAACTGCAGTTGCGCGTCGATCGGGACGTCCAGAATGCCGTTGTACGCGGTGTACTGGTTGGGCGTGCCGAGCTTCGAGCCTTCGGGACTCGTGCCGTTGTCGCCGACGATGTAGATGATCAGGGTGTTGTCGAGCTTGCCCAGGTTCTCAACCTCCTGGATCACACGCCCGATCTCGTTATCGGTATAGGCGGTGTAGCCGGCGAACACTTCCGCCTGTCGAGCAAATAGCTTCTTCTCGTCGGCCGACAGCGTCTCCCATTTCGGCAAATCATCGGGCCACGGGGTGAGCTGCGCATTCGCTGGAATGACCCCCAACCGCTTCTGGTTGGCGAAGATCTGCTCGCGCAGCTTTTCCCAGCCCATGTCGAATTTGCCCTTGAACTTCTCGACCCACTCCTTCTTCGGATTGTGCGGCGAGTGGCTCCCGCCGGGAACGTAATAGAGGAAGAACGGCTGGTCGGGCGCGTTGGCGTTGAGCTCCCGCATGTACTTGATCGCCTCGTCCGCCATGTCGGTGATCAGGTTGTAATCGGACTTGCCGACCCACGGAAAAATCTGGGAGTGGTCGCGGAACAGATACGGCGTCCATTGATCAGTCTCGCCGCCCATGAAGCCGTAGAAGTAGTTGAAGCCCATCCCCGATGGCCACTGATCGAAGGGGCCCGCCAGGCTGTACTGGAAGGCCGGCGTGTTGTGGTTCTTGCCGAACCACGATGTCGCATAGCCGTTGTCTCGCAGGATCGTGCCGAGGGTCGCGTTCTCCGGACCGATGATCGAGTCATAGCCCGGGTAGCCCGTGGAGAGCTCCGTGATCACGCCGAAGCCCACCGAGTGGTGGTTGCGGCCGGTGATCAGCGCCGCCCGCGTGGGTGAGCACAGCGCGGTCGAGTTGAACTCGGTGTAGCGCAGCCCCGCCTTGGCGATCCGATCCGACGCCGGCGTCGGGATCACGCCGCCGAACGTGCCGCTGACCCCATAGCCCTGGTCGTCAGTCATGATCAGCAGAATATTGGGCGCGCCCTTGGGCGGCACCACGCGCGGCGGCCACCAGGGCCTAGAGTCCTTAGCGCTTTCCTCGATCACTCCGCCGAATTTCCGAGGGGGTGCCGGGAGCTGGTTGCCCTCTATGGTGGTTGTCGCACTGGGCGACCCGGGCGTGCCGGTGACTTGCTGCGCATGGCCTATGCTGCACGCCGTCACGGCAGCCAGCAATGTGAGCGTACCAAGCGAAAGCTTTTCCGTGAATTTCATCGCATCCCTCCACTGAGCAGTGGGCGCCGCCGCGGACGCCGGTCATCACGTGGACGTAGCGGATCGCAATGGCAGCTCTGATCCGTCGGGTTCACGTCCAGCCGGATTGTAAGTTTGGCGCCCTCATCGATTGAGCGATATTGTCCTTAGGTGCAGCTTGGATATCGCACGCTGCGTTTGTGCGATCGCGCGGTATGGTGACTCGCTGACTTCTTGAACGGCTTGCAGGCACGTGGCCTCGGGACGACGTAAGCGCAGTTGCAAGACGACCGCACGCTGACGCCAAAGCGCGAGCGACCAGAGTTTTATGTGGAACTTTTATGACAATCAGCGCCCTGCGAATGCGAGCGCCATGATCCATGTCAATGATTTGAGCTTGCAAAACCTTGCATGCTGTATCTTGATTTTGATGGCTCCCTACCGCGGAATGGTATTTCGGTAAGGGAGAGAATCCGCACTTGCGCAGTTGGGACGCCAACTCGTGCATTATTTGAAGCTGTTACTGCGAGCATTCGTTCTGCTGGCAGCAATGGTCCCGGAGATCCCGGCTGCTGCCGAGCCATTGCCGCGCTCGGTGCTGATCTTCGATCAATCCGACTCAAACACGCCGTGGGGCTTGGAGTTCAGGGCAGCGCTTGTGTCCGCGCTGAAAGCAGGTTCGCCGACCTCTCTGGTCATATATTCGGAAATCCTTGATCTCGGTCGATTCAACAGCCCGCAATACGCAGAGCTTCTACGGACTTATTTGCGGGAGAAGTATCAGGGCAAGCCAATCGGCGTCATCATCGCCCACGGCGCAACGGCACTCGAAATCCTTTTGCGCTTCCGCGCGGAGCTTTGGTCATCGGTGCCGGTCGTCTTCGGTGCCGTCGACTCACAGAATCTCCCGCGCCTTCCGCCCGACGTCACCGGAACGACCTTTCGATTGACCATGCGCAACGCGGTTACCGCGGCGCGGGCACTCGTGCCGAACCTCAGGCGAATTGCCCTGGTAGGCGAACCATTCGAGCGTCAGCCTTTCCGGCGCCATTTCTCCCAGGAGCTCGCGTCACTCGCCGCCGAGGTCGAATTCATCGATCTTCTCGGCTTGCCGACGGCGGAACTCAGAACACGCGTGGCTACGCTGCCGGACGATTCGGCCATTTACTACACGGCCATCTACAGCATCACGGGCATTCCGCGTGATGCGGTTCCGATGCTGGCGGAAGTGGCTAACCGACCGATTGTGAGCGATACGGTGACCCATATCGGATATGGCAGCACCGGCGGAATCGTCGTTCTCCCTGAACCGATCGCACAGGAGACTGCGCGGCGTGCCCTGCGCATTCTCGACGGCGAGCCCGCCGCGCGGATCCGCCCTGCCGGCGGAGATTTCACCAAGCCCGTCTTCGACTGGCGTCAACTGCAGCGCTGGAAGGTCAGCGAACGCGCGCTGCCACCGGGCAGCGAAATACGTTTCCGGCAGCCCGGCTTGTGGGAGCAATATCACTGGGTGGTGATAGCGGCGCTCACCGTTGTCCTGATTCAAGCGGCGATGATTTTTTGGTTGCTATTCGAGCGCCGCCGCCGTCGCCTCGCGGAACTGGACTCCCGGCGCCGCATCTTCGAAGTCGCTCATTTGAACCGGGCCGCCGCCGCGGGGGCGCTCTCGGCCTCGATCGCCCATGAGCTCAATCAACCTCTAGGCGCCATCCTGAGCAACGCCGAGACTGCCGAACTCCTGCTCAGGGCAAATCCACTTGACGTCGGGCAGCTCAAAGAAATTCTGGCCGACATTCGCCAAGCGGACCAACGCGCGGCAGACATCATCACGCACCTGCGTCAATTATTGAAGAAAAGAAGCGAGATCGATTTGCAGGAGTTCAACGTCAATGACGCGATTGCGGACGCGATCCACGTCCTTGAGCCCGAGGCGATGCAGAGGCAGGTGGCGCTTAGCGTCGATCCGGCACCAAGGCCGTTGCCCGTGCGCGCAGACCCGGTACACCTGCAGCAGGTGATATTGAATCTGGCGATGAACGGAATGGATGCTATGGCCAGTTCTCCGCCGGCTGAGCGTAAATTGGCCCTGCAAACCGCCTTGAACGAGAGAGCCGAGGTCGAGGTCTCGATTTGCGACTCGGGACCCGGCCTTCCAAGGGACAAACTGAAAGAAGTCTTTGAAACGTTCTATACCACCAAGCAGCAGGGCACCGGGCTCGGGCTTTCGATCGTGCGCACCATCATCGAGACCTACGGCGGCAAGATCTGGGCGGACAACGCCGCCGCCGGCGGCGCCGTGTTTCGCTTTACCCTGCCGCTTGCAGAGCTCCGTCCGGCATGACGCCCGGGACGCCCGTGATTCACGTTGTCGATGATGATGCATCGTTTCGTGCGGCGGTGGCTCGCTTGCTACGCGCGTCCGGGTATCAAGTCGCCCTCTACGAGTCGGCCGCTCGTCTGCTGGAAACGCCGCCGGGCAACGAGGCCGGCTGCATATTGCTCGATGTGCGGATGCCCGGCCTGAGCGGGCCCGAGCTGCAGGCGCGTCTCGCCGAGACGGGGAATCCATTGCCGATCGTGTTCTTGACCGGGCATGGAGATGTCCCGACGGGTGTCCGAGCGATAAAGGCCGGTGCCGAAGACTTTTTGTTGAAGCCGGTCTCCAAGAATGTGTTGATCGAGGCAATCCAGCGTGCGCTGGCGCGTGATGAGCGAATGCGCGAACAAGCCCGCCGGCTTGACTCCATGCGAGCTCTCATAGCGACATTCACGCCGCGAGAGCGCGAGGTTTTCGCTCTGGTGGTGCGCGGCAAGCTGAACAAGCAGATTGCCTACGAACTTGGGACCTCGGAGCGCACCGTCAAAGCCCACCGCCAAGCGGTGATGCAGAAGCTCAAAGTGCAATCCCTCGCCGAAGCGGTCGCGATCGCGGAACGGCTCGGGATGCTGGCCGCGACCGACCGCAGCAAAAATGGATAGATCACCCACATCCGCCGAGTTTCCTCGCGAGCCCGCGGGTGGCCTGGACGCGCGGTTCTGTGAGGTGATGGACGCGGCGCCGGTGATGATTTGGGTGTCCGGCCGAGACAAACTTTGCGTTTGGTTCAATCGACCATGGCTGACCTTCACTGGTCGCAGTATGGCACAGGAGCTGGGAAACGGCTGGGCTGAAGGCGTTCATCGCGAGGACTTCGATCGCTGCCTGAAAATCTACATCGATCACTTCGACGCCCGGAAGGAATTCCGGATGCAGTATCGGCTTCGCCGTCACGATGGCGCGTATCACTGGATCGATGACACCGGCATCCCGCGCTACGCCCGCGACGGCACGTTTCTCGGATATGTCGGCTCCTCCATCGACATCCACGAGCATCGAGAGACCCAGGCCGAACTGCGCCGGCGGCTGCTGGAGATTGCTCACTTGAACCGCCGTGCGGAAGCGGCGGCGGTGGCGGCTTCAATTGCGCACGAGCTCAACCAGCCTTTGGCGGCAATCTTGAGCAATACTGAAGCGGCGGAGCTCTGTCTCTCGGCCGATCCCGCACGTCTCGATGTGGTCAAAGAAGTTCTTGCGGACATTCGCCGGGATGACCGCCGCGCTGCCGATGCGATCATGCACATGCGCCGATTGTTGACGAAAAGAGAACACGATCTTCAGGAGGTCGACCTCAACGACGTTATTCGCAGCGTGCACGAAATCCTTTCACCACAAGCAGCGGAAATGGGCGTCGCGGTCAGCGTCAACCAACCGCAGCGCGCGTTCAGGGTACTTGCCGATCCGATGCATCTCCAGCAAGTCGTATTAAATCTGGCATGGAATGGGCTGGACGCGATGCTCAAGAGCGTGCCTGGCAAGCGCCGGATGGTGCTTCAAACGGCAAAGGTCGGGGAATCCACTGTCGAGGTCTCGGTTACGGATTCCGGCACGGGTATTCCAAGCGATAAGCTGAGCGATATTTTCGAGACATTTTATACCACGAAGCAACAGGGCACCGGGCTTGGGTTGTCGATCGCGCGCACGATCATCGAGAGCTACGGGGGTAAGATCTGGGCGGAGAACGGCCCTGAGGGCGGGGCAGTGTTTCGTTTCACCCTGCCCCTGGCTGGGGCACATCCGGTCTAAGGTGGTCGATCAGATTGTGCCGCAAAGTCGCGCAGGCGACACTACACTTCCCCAAAGGACAATATGATCGGTTAGGCGATTGGGGGCATGCTATTGCCTTACCGTTCCCGGTCGAACGGCGCTGACAAACGCGACGTTCGAGGATTCATGGTGTCCCCCCAAAAGGTTATCGCGGTCGTCGATGACGACCCGGATATGCTTAAAGCAATTGGTCGGCTGCTGGCAGCGCACGGCTTTCGTTCCGAGGCTTTTGCCTCTGCCGAGGCATTTCTCAATCGCAACTGGGCACGTGAGCCGGCCTGCCTCGTCTTGGACATCCATTTGGCTGGCATGTCCGGGATCGATCTGCAGCGCCGCCTGAAGGCATCCGGTTCTCGGGTGCCCATCATTTTCATCACCGCGATCGAGGACGAGGCGGCACGCGGAGAGGCGATAAACGCAGGTTGCGTTGCGTATTTGCGCAAGCCGTTTATGGCCCGTCTGCTGATCGGCGCGATCGACGACGCGACGGGCCGATGAGCGATGTTATGGCGCGCCCCCGGCTGCGAACAGTCCTTGCAAGACTGCACCCAAGGACAATAGCGCCAGACCGATTCGTCGGTGAAAGATCGCTCGCGATGACAGCAACGTGGGCGAGGTTTCCTCGTGCTGACGCGGCAGGCCCAGCGCTATCAGCAGATTGCCGATCGGTTCGAACAGATTGCGCGGGCAAACATCGCAAAGCCTGCCAGCATCGCGGAACTTTGCCGCAACGCCGCAGTCACGCCGCGCACGCTGTCGCGGGCCTTCCGCGCAATCCGCGGCATGACGCCTTACCGCTATCTCCTGCAGCTTCGATTGAGCGAGGTCAGGCGGGCTCTGTCGTCGCACTCCGAAGCGGCAAACGTGACGGAAGTCGCGACGCGATTTGGTTTCCGCGAACTCGGGAGATTCTCTGCGCAATACAGAGAAGCATTTGGCGAAAGCCCGTCAGACACCAAGCGACGAGCGCGAACGGGGCGCTGTATGAAGGCGCTGCGTAACGCCGGGCCTGACTCTGGGCACTCCGCTGCGTCCTGACGCCCTGGCAAACTGATCCTGCTCAACCGCCGTTCCACGCCGTTCCGCAGCGCTGTGTCTTTTCGGTCACGGCGATACAGATTCTATCGCCCATGCGAAGGTTGTCCCGATCTGCATAGTCGCGCCCCCAACGTGGCGTAAATTGTCGTCACGCTCGCGGATCGTTAGGGCGATCGCCGTCAATGACACCGGCAAGGGGGCGACGATGAAAACGAATTGCGCGGTTCCGACAAACTCGGGGTTCGGTCGAGCATCGATCCGGGCTGCGATCGCCCTAACGA
>Ga0318577_10000067_pt1 | contig 20679 bp, 20 predicted proteins | sample GRESIP089b5f25_FD_203484 | JGI IMG/M metagenome (GOLD analysis project Ga0318577, IMG submission 203484) | Tropical soil microbial communities from Luquillo Experimental Forest, Puerto Rico - GRE.SIPMG.089b5f25 | ecosystem: Environmental > Terrestrial > Soil > Tropical forest > Bulk soil... | reverse complement strand
GATGACGAGATGGCTGAGCTGGCCCGACCGAGAGCGGCTTGATGCGGGTTCTGGTCGCAACGGATGCCTGGCACCCGCAAGTCAACGGCGTGGTCCGCACCTTGACCTCGCTGTCGCACAGCGCGCGCCGCCTCGGCGTTAACATCGAATTCCTTACCCCGGATGGTTTTCCATGCATCCCGATACCGACCTATCCCGGATTGCGCTTGGCGTTGCCGCGCCGGCGCGAGATCGCGCGCCGCATCGAAGCGGCCAAGCCGGATGCGATCCATATCGCCACCGAGGGACCGATCGGCCACGTGGTGGCGGGCTATTGCCGAAGGCACGGCCGGCCCTTCACCACCAGCTACACGACGCGCTTCCCTGAATACATCTCGGCGCGCGCGCCGATCCCGCAAGCGTTCATCTACGCGGCGCTGCGGCGATTTCATGCCGCCGCAACCGTGACGATGGTGGCGACGCCATCGCTCATGACCGAATTGCGCCAGCGCGGATTTTCCAACCTCGGGATGTGGACGCGCGGCGTGGACACCGATCTGTTCAGGCCGGATCGCGCGATCGAACTCGGCTTTACGCGCCCCATCTTCATCAGCGTGGGGCGGCTCGCGGTCGAAAAGAACCTCGAAGCATTCCTCTCGCTCGATCTTCCCGGCACGAAGGTCGTCATCGGCACCGGCCCCGAGGAGGCGGCGCTGAAGCGGCGCTTTCCGGACGCGAAGTTCCTCGGATTGCTGGAGAATGGCGCCTTGGCCGCGCATCTCGCGGCGGCAGACGTCTTCGTGTTCCCGAGCCGCACCGACACGTTCGGCGTGGTGCAGCTCGAAGCGCTGGCCAGCGGCGTTCCGGTCGCCGCCTTTCCGGTCACGGGGCCGAAGGACGTCGTGGGCGGCAATCCGGTCGGAGTCTTGAACGAAAACCTGGGCGTGGCCTGTATCGAGGCGCTTCGAATTTCTCGCGCGGCGTGTCGCGCGTTCGCGCTCGACCGCTCCTGGGAAAACAGCGCGCGTCAATTCATCGGGCATATCCAGAAAGTGGTCACCGGCGGATATCGCGAATCCAACGCGGGAATGGCGATGGCGGTGACCGCGCGCGGCTGACGAGGACGGGAGCAAAGGATGGGCGAAAAGGAGACACTGCCATGACCGATTTATCGCGCGCAGAGCTCGACAAGGAGACGATCGCCAAGGCGTATGCGCGATGGGCGCCGGTTTACGATCTCGTGTTCGGCGCGGTTTTCGAGCGCGGCCGCCACGCCGCGATCGCCGCCGCCGAACGCATCGGCGGACGCATCCTCGAGGTGGGGATCGGCACCGGCATATCGCTCCCGGACTATTCGCGCGCCAACCGCCTTTGCGGCGTCGACATCTCCGAGCCCATGTTGCGCAAGGCACAGCAGCGCGTCGTCGAGCTCGGGCTCGCCAACGTCGAGGGGCTTTGGGTCATGGACGCCGAGCATCTGTCTTTTCCGGATGCGTCGTTCGATGTGGTCGTGGCGCAATATGTCATCACGACGGTCCCCGATCCCGAGGCGACGCTCGATGAATTCGCCCGCGTGCTGAAGCCTGGCGGGGAGATCGTGCTGGTCAGCCGCGTCGGCGCGGAAGCGGGATTGCGACGCGCCCTGGAGCGATGGTTTGCGCCGGCGGCGCGCAAGCTCGGCTGGCGCACCGAGTTCTCCTGGGAGCGCTACGCGCACTGGGCCAAGCGCTCGCGCGGCATGCGGCTGGTCGAGCGGCGGGCGATGCCGCCGTTCGGGCACTTCTCGCTGATCCGTTTCTCCAAGGCCGGCGGAACGAGCGCCGCGCGCGCGGAGAAGCCGGCCGCGCGCGCCGCGGTCTGACCCTCCCCGTACGCCGCAAGCAATGTCTCTTCCCGCCGATCGACGCGCCTGTCACACCGGATTCATCGAATCGCCATAGCATCGACACACGATGACAACACGGAGAGCTGTTATGCAGCCGTTTCTCGAGGCCCTGCGAGTGCAGCGTTGGGACGATCATCGCTTCTATCATCACAGCCGGATCAATCAATCGCTGCATCTGGTGAGCGCGGTCAGCTTTCTGTCGGCTTATGTGATGATGTTCGAGGATCCGGCGATCGCGGCTCTGATCGGGTGGCTTGTGGCGATGACCAGCCGCCAGATCGGCCACTTCTTCTTCGAGCCGAAAGATTACGACGTGGTGAATCAAGCGACCCACGAGTACAAGGAAGAAATCAAGGTCGGCTACAATCTGCGGCGCAAGGTCGTGCTGATGACGATCTGGGCGCTGTCGCCGCTGCCGCTCTACTTCGATCCGACTTTTTTCGGCATCTTCACCCCGCACGCGGGCACGATGGAGTTCGTGCGCCATGTCGCGCAGATCTGGCTGGTCATCGGAGTAGGCGGATTGTTGTTCCGGACCGTGCAATTGTTCTTCATCAAGGACGTGCAGACCGGACTGGTATGGGCCACGAAAATCCTGACCGACCCGTTCCACGACATCAAGCTCTACTACAAGGCTCCGCTCTCCCTGCTGCGCGGCGAGTGGATCGATCCGCATCACGCCCAAGGTGACGAGTGGATCGCCGAGGAAGCCGCGGAGGCTCCGCACGCGACCTGATGGCCGCCGGAAGGTTTCAGCGAGGCTGCGCGCAATCGCGCTTCGGGTAAAGCCGATGCGCGATCATTTCCTTGAGGATGCGGCGCTTGATCGACGTGTTGGTCGCCGCGGGATCGTGCCACCACCAGCCGTCTTGCTGCATCGACCTTGCCGCGGCCACGAAGCGGTCGGCCACCGCCTGGAAGTCCGCCTCGGTGTAGTTCAGGCTGAAAATGAGGCGGCCTGTTCCGATCCAGCTCAGCGCCAGCCCTTCGGCGCGCAGATAATATTGCAGCATCCAATTGTAGCGCGACGGCCGCAGGTAGCGGACCGTCCAGATCGAGGACATGTTCGCCACCTCGACCGGCAACGCTTCCTCGCGCAGGCGCCCATTGAGGCGCTGCGCCCTCGCATTCCAGGTTTGGTCGAGGTCGCGATAGAGCTCGCGGGCGCGCGGCGTCTCGAGATACCGCAGGAACTCGTTCATCGCCGCCATGACGTAAGGATGGGAGTTGAACGTGCCGCGGGCGAAGCAGACGTCGGCTGGGCGATGGTCGCGGAACCGCTTCATCAGGTGCTTGCGTCCGCAGACGACGCCGATGGGAAGCCCGCCGCCCAGGGTCTTGCCGTAGGTGACGAGATCGGCCCGGACGCCGAAGTACTCCTGTGCCCCGCCCATGGCGAGACGGAAGCCGACGAACACTTCATCGAAGATCAAGACGATGTTTTGCTCGGTGCAGACCGCGCGCAAACGCTCGAGCCACTCGGCATAGGCGTCCTTGTCGAAATGCGCGCTGCGCGCGCCGTCGACCAGCGCGGAGTCCGTCGGCGCGGACGCGTTCGGATGCAGCGCCTGCAGCGGATTGACGAGCACGCAGGCGATGTCGCGTCGCGTCCGCAGCACGCGCAGCGCATCGTCCGACATGTCCTTGAGCGTGTAGGTCTCGTGCGCCGGCAGCGGGTTGCCGATACCCGGTTGCACGTCGCCCCACCAGCCATGATAGGCGCCGCAGAAGCGCACCAGGTGGGACCGGCGGGTGTGGTAGCGCGCCAGCCGCACCGCCTGCATCACCGCCTCGGTGCCCGACATGTGGAACGACACTTCGTCGCAACCGGAAAGCGCTTTCAGGCGCTTCACGTTGTCGGCGATGACCGGATGATAGGGGCCGAGCACCGGGCCAAGGTCGCCGACGCGCTCGACCGCGCGTGCTATCGCCTGCTTGTAGAAGTCGTAGCCGAGGACATTGACCCCGTAGGAGCCGGTCAGGTCGTAGAACTGATTGCCGTCGAGATCCGTGAGCATGACGCCCGCGGACGATTGCATGAACGCCGCGGATTTCAGGTGCTGGCGCACGACGCGGCCGTACTGGAACGGCACCCGATAGGCGTCGGTGAATTGCAGATCGGAGATGCCGTCGGTCGCCTCGGCGGTGCGGCGGATCGTTTCGGCAAAGCGCGCATCGTAGAGCGCCGCCAGCCGCTCGAAGCCGGCGCGGCGGCGCGCCGCGACCTCCTCCGGCGCATCGTCGGAGCAGAAAAACCGGCGCTCATCGTAGTCGTAGAACGGCACCAGCGCGGCCACCCGCCGCGCCATCCTGGCATGGCCGGTCAGGGTCCTGTGCTTGGCCTTCGAAAGCTCGAGCCGACGGCGCAATGTCACCAACGACGTTGCCAGCGCGGCAGCGCCAAGTCCGTAGAATGCCAGTGTCGTGCTGGCCCATTCCATCGAATCATGCCTTACCCGAACGAAGTTACGGCACGATGACGCTCCGCGCCCAGATTCTGCGTGTGCTGGCGCAGGAGGACCTCAATTTCTTGCTCACCAACCGGATCCCCCGCCGGCTGGCCACGCAGTTCATGGGCTGGTTCAGCCAGATCCAGCAACCGTTGGTGCGCGACCTGTCGATCGCCCTGTGGCGCTTCTTCTCCGATCTGGATTTGAGCGAGGCGAAGCAACCGCACTTTCGCAGCATGCACGATTGCTTCATCCGGCAGCTCAAGGAGGGAGCGCGCCCGATCGACGACGATCCCAAAATCCTCGTCAGCCCCTGCGATGCGATCGTGGGCGCGTCCGGTACGATTGCCGGCACCCGTCTCTATCAGATCAAGGGTTTTCCCTACACCTTGGCGGAGCTGTTCTGCGATCGCGTGCTCGCCAATGCTCATCGCGACGGCCGCTACGTGACGCTGCGTCTGACGTCGAGCATGTATCATCGTTTCCACGCGCCGCACGATTGCCGCGTCGATCAGGTGACTTACATCTCGGGCGACACCTGGAACGTCAATCCGATCGCGTTGCGGCGGGTCGAAAAGCTGTTCTGCAAGAACGAACGCGCGCTGTTGCGCACGAGACTGACCGCCAGCGGCCACACCATTACGCTGGTCCCGGTCGCGGCCGTGCTTGTCGCCGGCATCCGCCTGCACTTTCTCGACGTTCTGCTCAGCCTCAGGCATCGCGGACCCAATGTCATCGCCTGCGACGCGGCGTTCAGGAAAGGCGATGAAATAGGCTGGTTCCAGCACGGATCGACCATCATCGTCTTCGCCCCCGACGGCTTCTCGCTGCATGAGAACGTGCGGGAGAACGCCACGATTCGCGTCGGCGAACCGCTGATGCGGCTGCCGTGAATGCAATTCGGGCATGCGCTTGCCGCTGTTGCGTCTGCGTGTCCCTACACCGGAGAGGCGAGCGCCGCCGCGAAGTCCTGCTCGTGCGTCAACGGCCCGGCCCCGATCCACCTCACGATCTCGAGCTGCCCGTTGAAATGCTCGACCACCGCGGTGCAGCTTTCGACCCAGTCGCCGCAATTGATGTAGCGCAAGCCGAGATCGTCGCGGATCACGGCATGATGGATGTGGCCGCAGACGACCCCGTCGAGACCGCCCCGCCGCCGGGCTTCCGCGGCGAGCGTGCGCTCGTACTCCCCGATGAAGGCCATCGCGTTCTTGACTTTCAGCTTGGCCCATTTGGACAGCGACCAATAGGTCAGACCAAACGCGCGCCTGATCGTATTGAAATAGGTGTTGATGAAGATCGCGAGATCGTAGGCATTGCTGCCCAGGAGCGCGAGCCAGCGCGCGTGGCGAATGATCACGTCGAACAGGTCGCCGTGAACGATGAGGTAGCGCTTGCCGTCGGCGGCGACGTGGACGGCGTCCTCGACCACTTCGATGCCGCCAAAGTGGGTGCCGTAATAGTCGCGCAGAAACTCGTCGTGATTGCCGGGAATGTAGAACAGGCGAACCCCTTTGCGCGCCTGCCGCAGCAGCTTCTGCACGACGTCGTTGTGAAGTTGCGGCCAATACCAGGCGGACTTGAGCTGCCAGCCGTCGACGATGTCGCCCACGAGATAGATGGTGTCGGCTTCGTAATGGCGCAGGAAGTCGAGCAGCTTGTCGGCCTGGCAGCCGCGCGTCCCCAGATGGACGTCCGACAGAAACAGCGTTCGAACCCGCCGCGGGCCAGTCGAGAGCCGTTCAAGCATTCATTGCCCTGCGCATGGCGCGCTTATCAGTGATTTCTATTGCAAACACATGACACCCGCGCGGGGGGCACCCTCGACGGATACGCCGGGCCACGGTGGGTTCCGGCACTAGAATTAAAAGCCCGGGCGCTGAGACAAATCCGATAGGCGGCGGCTATCGATCACGAAGGCTCGCCAGACGTTATGCGCGCGTGATCGGAAGGCGCGCGGCGCGGACCGATCGCCGTGATCAACGTCACGATGTGATCTGGTTCATACGTGGCCGAGCCTGAGTCCATCCATAATGCCACTCGTCGAGGCCGGCGCGGACCGATCGCCGTTGCAGCCCCGACGCAGTCGAGGCTTTTGCCTCAACATTTTCCTGGAGGCCAGTAAAATGAAACCTCAAGACGACCAGGAACTGCTCATCCCGCCCGACGCATCGATAAGCAATCCAGCGCGCGCGCAGCCGCGCTTGCGTGGCAGTCATTCTTCGCAGCAGCCGCTCATGGCGCGGAAAAGGCCGCCCGGTGACGGCGACGACGGGCCGCCCGATGACGGTGAGCCTCCGCCACCACCTCCGCCTCCGGTGTCGGTCCCGGACGTCGCGATGCAATTCTCTCCATGTCTGCCGGATGCCGTGCGCGCCGACGTCCTCCGCGCCATTCGCGACGCGACGAATGGGACCGCGGACGTGCGCGCTCTCTGTCAGAACCAGTCGGAGCGCATCGGCCTTTGGTTTCGGCCGGTCGTGAATCCGGACGACAACGCCGCGCGGGATCGGGGCCTACAGAGGCTGAGCCTGCTCCAGGTCGGCGAGACGGTCGTCTTCTTCATCAATTCGAGCCTGATCTACCGGACGGCTTTCGACGCCTGGAACCAACAACCAAGGCGGCTCAACGGCGACGGCAATCCGGATCCGAACGGACCGATCCACCTGACGAGCTTCTCGTTGTCTTTCGAGAGTCCCAACCGCGTCGTGACGAGGATCGGCGGCTTCGATGAACGCCCCTGGCCGGATGTGGATTTTACGGTTTCAATCACCGACACGCTGTCTCTCTCCGCCGGCGGGGTGCGATGCGACAGCGTGACCACGCTGGATGCCGACACCAGCTGGCTGAACTTTCTGACCGGGTTGTTCTTGATCGTGTTCCCTCCGCTCGGCGCCGTCTTTCTGGTCGAGCGAATTATCGTGGGATCCGCCGATGCTCCCCAGCTCGGAGCGGGTCCCGGATGCAACGCGGCGGCGCTGATCTTCCGCGAGGTCATGATTCCCCGCGGCCTCAAGGTGGTCTTTTCCTACCAACGCCTCAATGTCGGGACCGGAGGCATCTTTGCGGGTGGATCCTTCGCCATCGTGCCGCGCACGCCGGAAGTCTTCCTCACCGGACCGACTCAAATCTCCGTGCCGGAGGGCACCTCTTCGGTGGTCCGCACCTACGGGGTGCGGACGGAGGACCTTCGCGGGTCACTGCACATCGTCTGGAGCGGCGACGGCGTTGCTTTGAACCAGGGCGCGGAGACGACCGCCATCCGCTTCAACTTGGGGAGCGCCTCGCCCCGCCAAGTGGTGGCCCAGCGCGTCGCCGTCCGCGTGACCGATGTCGACGAATTGGCCGCCGAGACAGCGCTGATCGTGTCCATCCACGTCGTGCCGGCGAACGACGACGATTTTCCGCCGGTCTGCAAAAACAAGCCATGGCTGCCGCAGTGTCAGGAGCCGATGGCCCGCTTGCGCGGCGGCCGTACCCCGCATCCTGACAAGAAGCCGACCCCACAGCCCGCTTGATGGCCCGCGAAAACGAGACGGCAGAGCCACAGGGCCGCACCTGACACAAAGGCGGCCAACGCTTGAACCGCCACGTCTTCGACCCCATGTTTGAGCATAGCGTTCGAGCATGAGCGAAGCGTTCGGCCATGAGCGAAGCCCACCCCCTGTTCGCCCTCCTGTGCAAGTCGGCTGACGCCGACTGCGCGACCGCGCTCGAGCGACTGGTCCGCGAGGCGCCGGATCGGCGGCTCAGCCGCATCAACGTGCTCGACTTCGCCCGCCGCGAAGGTCTCGACGAACAGCGGGCGATCACGACGTTCCTGCATGCCACGCAGATCGGGCTGCTCGACATGTCGTGGAACGTGCTTTGCCCCTGCTGCGGCGGGGTGCTCGACGCCAACGCCACGCTCAAGACCGTGCGCTCCCACGAATACTATTGCGCGTTCTGCGGCGCCTCGAGCGAACCCACGCTCGACGACGTCGTCGAGGTGAGCTTCACCGTGAGCCCGCGCGTGCGCAAGATCGCAGCCCACGATCCCGACGAATTGCCGATCTGGGAATATCACCGCCAGATCTTCTGGGGCACCGGCGTCGATTTGCCCGACGAGACGTTCGAGGCGACGTGCGAGCAGCTCACCCTCGATGCCGTCGAGCTGCCGGCGGGCGACAAGGCGATCCTGTCGCTGCAGCTGCCGGCGGAATTCGTCATCGTCTTTGAGCCGGTGACGCACGCCGCGCAATTCATCGAGGTCAAGGGCGAGCCAACCGGCGAGCGCCAGAACCTGGCGCTGGTCTATAACAACGTGCGCGCGCCCACCGGCACGGTGGAATTGCGGCCGGGACCGCTGCGATTGTCGCTGGACAACCGCACCGGAGCCCGCGTGCTGCCGACCGTGTGGATCGCCGCCGCCGACCTTCAGGCACTCACCGGCAAGCGCCGGCCGTTCCTCAACGCCAAGCGGCTGCTCAGCAACCAGACCTTCCGCGACATCTATCGCACCGACACGCTCGGCGTCGACCAGCGATTGAAGATCACCAGCCTCACCTTCTTGTTCACCGACCTCAAAGGCTCGACCGAGCTTTACGAGCGGGTCGGCGACCTGGCCGCCTTCGACCTGGTGCGCGAGCATTTCCGCACCTTGAACGACATCGTCGCGACCGAAGGCGGCGCCGTGGTCAAGACCATCGGCGATGCGGTGATGGCGACCTTCTTGACGCCCGACCATGCGCTCGCCGCCGCGCTTAAGATGCGCGAGGCGATGCGCCGGCTGAACGAGACCCACGGCCGCGAGGACCTGCTGCTCAAGATCGGCATCCACGAAGGTCCCTGCCTCGCGGTGAACCTGAACGAGCGACAGGACTATTTCGGGCAAACCGTGAACATCGCCTCGCGCGTCCAGGGGCTTGCGATGTCGCGGTCGATCCTGGCGACGGCGCCGGTGGTGCACAACCCGCGCAGCGCGAGCGTGCTCGGCAGCAATGGCGGCAAGCCGGTGGCGCGAAGCCGCGCACTGCGCGGCGTCACCTCGGAAGTCGCGGTCTACGAGATTCCCTAGAGCCAATGTTGCTGGAGCGCGGGCCTCCAGAGATGATGGTACGCACGCAACCGGGAGGATCGCTGATGGGAACGCCCGCCACACGATCGACACTGCGCCGGCTCCGGCACGCTCTGGCGCTGCTTGCACTTGCGCTGACATTTGCAATTTCACCCGCCGTTGCGCAGCAGTGGACGCCGCAGCAACGCGCCGCCAGCGAGCCCGACGCGATACGGCTCTGCAACCAGTACGTTCTGGACGTTCAGCGCACCTCAGTCTGCATGTCCCATTACCGGCGCTATGTCAGCCCCGCCTGTCGTGCCGTGCTCTACGGCGGCCAGAGAAAGAAGCTGCGGCGCCGCCACGGGTGATGCGCGCCCGACTTAGCAGCGGGCCATCCTGATTTGTGCCGCGACCGGCATCGACCACGTCGCGGTCGGAATCCTCGCGCATGCGACGCAGTCCATGGCCGTCCGGGGATTCATCGCGAAAAGCAAGCTTCTTCCTGAAAATACTTCAGGGGTGACTGGGGCTGGGCGTGTGGACGTGCTCGGGCCGGAATCCGAGACCGACGATGCGGGCGGGAATTCGCTGCAGGATTGGCCAGTGACCCATGAGGCGGACAACCCAGGGCGGCGCTGGGGTCGTGCGGCTTGCCAACACGCGGCTCAGAAACTTGTCGTGGATGAAGACTTGCATCCGCTGCGTAGCGCGCGTTGGAAACATGCGCCTGCGCTGCACATCTGACAAATCGCACTCGCTGACCGCGCCGTTGCGCAACGGGCCGACGAGCCGATTGGCCGCCGCCACGGCGTCCTGGATGGCGAGATTAATCCCGACGCCACCCACCGGCGACATCGCGTGCGCCGCGTCACCGATGCACAGAAGCCCCGGCCGGTACCATCTCCGCAGGCGGTCGACTTTGACGGTCAGGAGCTTGACGTCGTCCCAGCTGCCAATCTCGCCGACCCGATCGTACAGGTTCGGCATGAGCTCGACGATCGCAGCGCGGAACGATTCGAGGCCCCTCGCTCTCACTTTGTCGGCCCCGCTCTTCGCGATGAGAAAAGCGCACTGCCAATAATCTCCGCGATTGATCATCACCATCATATTGCCAGCGACGATGCGACCGAGCGGCTCCACACCGTCGCTTGGTCGCCGCGACAGGCGCATCCAGAGCACATCGATGGATGCACCAAGGTCGTCGACTACAAGTCCCGCGCGCTTGCGCACCACTGAATGGCGTCCGTCGGCGCCGACGATCAATGTGCTCCGGATGGTTAGTAAGCCCGCAGGCGTGCTCGCGCGCACCCCCGCAATGCGTCCCCCTTCTTCGAGCAGGTCGGTGACCTCGGCTTGCATTCGCAGATGGAAATTCGGGTAGCGCTCGGCGTGCCCGGCCAGGAAATTGAGAAAATCCCATTGCGGCATCATGGCAATGAAGCGACATCGGGTTCGTAGGTGTGTGAAGTCCACGAGCCGCACCAGCTCATCGCCAATTATGCCCGAAAGACGTCGCGCTTCCTCATGCGGCAATTTGAGAAACTCGTCGAGCAGGCCGAGCTCGCGGATGACCTCGAGCGTCGAGGGATGAATGGTATCGCCGCGGAAATCGCGGAGAAAATCCGGATGCTTTTCAAGGACCACCACCTCGACACCGGCGCGCGCAAGTAGGAAGCCTAGCATCATTCCGGCGGGCCCACCGCCAGCGATGCAGCAACCGGTGATCAACGCATCGTGGTTGCTGATAGCAGGCATAGTCTACGGATGTCCGCTTCTCTCAAAAAGCAAAAGACGAACAAATGGTATTTTCCTCCCAAATTGGACATGGTTAGAGATGCGATCTCGCCGTGATCGCCTGGGACATTGCTGCCAGACGTATCCATTCCCGACGCCATTGCTTTCTCGGCATTGCTGTTTTAGCTCGATCTTGCGCAATGCAACGGAGCTTAGCCTAAAGTATGATGGCGGAGCGTTCGCGCTGACCAAAATCTGCCACCGTTTGGGTGGCCATAGATTTGCGGCTGCACAAAAACTTGGCGTGCCCAGCTCATTGCAAATGAAATCGCTTCTCGAAAGCGCGTTGTGAGGATACTCCGAGGTGGAGCGCGTCCAGTCACCGTTTCGAGAGACGGAATCATGGACGGCCTCGGTACTCCGCTAACGGGTGTTCCGTTTGTCGCGTTCGCACCTTCTTCAATTGTTCAGCATCAGACCGCAAATTGGAGCGCCATTCGAGCCGACAATATCGAGGGCGTTCGACATGAGGCGTTTGATGTCGTACTCAAAGCGACCTCCCATCACCTGCTGATCGCGCACGAGCGCGCAGAGTGGTATGATGGCGAGACGTTCGTTGACGGATTGCTAAAGTCAGGTGTTCGCGTGTGGAATCGGAAGATGGCTTTCGTTCCCGCGGGAGCCCGGTTCTATGGTTGGAGGAAGCCGCGGGCCTTGCCGCGCGGCACTGTCTTCTACATAGACGCGCGAAGTTCGTTGCTGCAATCCGAGCTTCGCTTTGCTGAAGTGGAATTTCGGCCGCGGCTCTACTTTTTTGATCGCGATCTCTGGGAAACTGCACTCAAGCTCAAGGCGCAGGTGGGGAATTCAGCTCAAAATCAAAGCGCCTATGTCGATGCGCTCAGTATCGCATTGGCATACGAGCTCATGCGCATGAACGAGAGTATCTCGCCTCTTGTATCGCGCATTCGCGGTGGGCTCCCCAACTGGCAGCAGAAGAAGCTGAGGCAATACATCGATGAGCATCTTGCCGAGGATATCTCACTGTCGTCGTTGGCCGAGCTGGCGCAGCTGAGCCCGTACCATTTTTCCCGCGCCTTTAAGCAGACGTTCGGCGTGCCGCCACATCAATATCTCACCAGCAGGCGCATCGAACGCGCCAAGAGCTTGCTCGCGCAACGTAAACTGTCGGTGACGGAAATCGGACTTGACGTCGGTTTCAGCGAAACAAGCTCATTTACCTCCGCCTTTCGCAAGGTCACCGGAGAAACGCCGACCGACTACCGCCGGAGCCTCGCATAAGGAACGCTCAACCTGGCGCCGATGCGTTCGCCAAGGGCATCTTTCAGCCGCCATCGCGGCCGGGTGTGGACTACATGCTCCGTACCTGACCAATTCCGAGCTCGGCGTGGACAAGATCGACCTCGGCCCGGACGGCAACCCGATTGCGGCGGCCTTTGTCGCCGGGGAGGGCACCCCTCACGCGCTCATCATCGTGCCCGTCGCGCTGCACACGGGACCGGGCCTCCCGTTGGGCAACACACCGCAGTAAAATGTTGCGCGGATGGCAGTGGGCGCGCTGTGGAAAACGGATAAATCGAAACTGAGGATGAAGCCTATGCACACGTTCCTCCCCCCGATCGAAAAGCCCACAGGACTGATGAAGAAACTGGTCTTCGCCATGACCCGCCGGCAGGTTGGCAAGGTGCTTACACCCCTGAAGGTGTTCACCGCCCGTCTCCCACTTCGCTTTGGCCAGTTCTATGCGAAGGTCAGCCAGCTCGATAAGAAGTTGCTGCTGTCTCCGGAGACTGCCCTGCTCATCCGCCAACAGGTGGCCCGCCTCAACGTCTGTTCTTTTTGCATCGATATTGGCCGATGGGCAGCGATCAAGGCATCCGTGGATCAGGCCAAACTCGATGCGCTGGGGCAGTACAGCACGAGCCCGCTATTCACCGACGCTGAACGCGCGGCACTGGACTATGTAACGGAGCTGACAAAGGAGAAAAAGGTGGAGCAGAAAACTTTTGCTCGCATGTCGGATTACTATTCCGAACGTGTGATCTGCGAGATTGTCTGGCTCGTTGCCAGCGAACACCTTTACAACATGACCAATATCGGCCTGAACATCCATTCGGACGGGCTCTGTGATGTCATTGAAAGAAGTACGCCCGATCTCAGAAGCCCCCAAAAGGCTGCGCCAAGGGCAGAGACTGGACGATCTCCTCTTTCCGGCAATCTGTCTTTCCCGGAGGTCTCGGCCCACACCTAACGCATTCAGGATGGCTCTGCGTTTCGATGGGCTCGCATGAGCGAAGCACATCGTACCATTGGCATTTGATCTGCTGGCTGATGGGTTGGATTTTCGCAGGCTTCGCAAAGAGCCTAGCACTGCTTTGGCAGATTTACTCACGCCGCTGCTCGCTGCAAATCTATTTTCGACAATGCGGGCATCGCTGCGGCGGTAGTCGAGCGAAAAGTTGTAAATTCCCTCAGTCGTCTTCAGGGCTTTCATCGCCACGTCGAGCGGTCCTGAGACGCTGTGCCACCTGCTGCAACATTGTCGCGAGCTCGTGAGGGTTAACACCATCAGCTTCCATCATCGCCTTGACGACGGGGTCTGAAAAGATTTCCTCGAGGGTCGCTTCGCGACGGCGGCGGTTCATCGGCAGCATCGCCAGGATGACCAACGCGACGAGCTGAGGAACTGAGGCAGGCATGCCCGCCTCCTTCCACCGCCTAGTGATGGACGAAGAAATGGCATTTTCATCACAAATCGAGCACAGTTTGACGTGTGATCGGGTCCACATGTGATTTAAGGGGGACGGAGTGATGTAGAGGAAATTGGATTGAGGCGCATCCATTAACTGGCTTATCGCCTATGATCGCCTATCCGTCACCAACGTACATCGTATCGACGCCCCGCGTTGACGCTTGCCCGGTATTGCTGCTTTAGCTCGATCTTGCGCATTTGACGACCAGGCCGGTCGCGCTGACGCCGATCCGCACCGCGCAGATGGTTGCGCTCAGCCCTTGCGCAGGTTGAGCGTTCCTTATGCGAGGCTCCGGCGGTAGTCGGTCGGCGTTTCTCCAGTGACTTTGTGGAAGGCGGACGTGAATGAGCTTGTTTCGCCGAAACCGACATCAAGTCCGATTTCCGTCACCGACAGTTTGCGCTGCGCCAGCAAGCTCTTGGCGCGTTCGATGCGCCTGCTGATAAGATATCGATGTGGCGGCACGCCGAACGAGTGCTTAAAGGCGCGGGAAAAATGGAACGGGCTAAGCTGCGCCAGCTCGGCTAACGACGACAGCGAAATGTCCTCGGCAAGATGCTCATCGATGTATTGCGTCAGCTTCTTTTGCTGCCAGTTGGGGAGCCCACCGTGAAAGCGCGATACAAGAGGCGAGACACTCTCGTTCATGCGCAGGAGCTCGTATGCCAATGCGATACTGAGCGCATCGACATAGGCGCTTTGGTTTTGAGCTGAATTCTCCACCTGTGCCTTGAGCTTGAGTGCAGTCTCCCAGAGATCGCGATCAAAAAAGCAAAAGCGTGGCCGAAATTCGATTTCAGCGAAACGAAGCTCGGATTGCAGCAACGAACTTTGCGGGTCGATGTAGAGAAAAGTGCCGCGCGGCAAGGTCCGTGGCTTCTTCCAACCATAGTACCGAGTTCCCGCGGGAACGAAAGTCATCTTCCGATTCAACGCGCTAACACCTGACTTTAGCAATCCGTCATCACCGAACGTCTCGCCGTCATACCACTCTGCGCGCTCGTACGCGATCAGCAGGTGATGGGAGGTCGCTTTGACTACGAAATCAAACGCCTCATGTCGAACGCCCTCGACATTGTCGGCTCGAATGGCGCTCCACTCCGCGGTCTGATGCTGGACAACTGAAGGAGGAGCGAACGCGACAAACGAAATGCCCGTTACCGGAGTACCGAGGCCATCCATGATTCCGTCTCCCGATACCGGTGATCGAAGGCGTTCCGCCCTCACGACGCGGGTGGGAATCGGAACTCCACGATCCCATTGACAGCACAGTGCGGCCGCACTTTGATCCCACCCTATGTCCAACCGGGAATGATAATCATGACAAGTCGGAATGATGCTGACCTGCGGCTGCGCGATCTCAGGACGTTGAAGGCTGTCCTGCAGGAGCGCAATTTGACGCGGGCAGCGCAAACACTCGGCACCACCCAGCCCTCAGTCAGCAAGGTTCTGGCGAGACTTCGGACGTATTTCGGCGATCCACTGGTCATTCGCAACGGCAACGCACGTGACGGCCACGCGATGCAACTCACTCCGAGGGCGGCCGAGATGGCTGATCCGCTCCGCAATCTCCTGATCGCATCCGATGGTCTTTGCGCATCCGCGCCGTCGTTCAACCCCCGGACCTCGGATCGCGTCTTTAAGGTGCTGGTCTCCGATGTCGGTACGATCCTCTTCCTCCCCCCGCTCGTGACTCGAATCGCTGGGGAAGGCAGCAGGCTCAGCCTGCGCGCAGTGCCATTGGATTCCAGACATTTTGAATTGAAGCTCGAATCCGGCGAAGCCGACTTGGCGCTGGGCGCTTTTCCGGGGGCACCGCGCGCCCTTAAACACCAGCGCCTCTACTTCAGCAACTATCTGAGCGTCGCGCGGAGAGATCATCCAAAGCGGACCAGACTGGGCAACCCATCGCAATTTCGCGCCGCTAATCATATCCTCGTCACCGCATCAGATGTCGGACATGGGGCGCATCATATAGCGCAACAAGTCTTGGAGTCCGAGATCCCTCCCGAGCGCGTTTTGTTTCGCCTGCCGAGTTTCATTGTAGCAGCGATTGTTGCTTCTCGGACCGACAGCGTAGCGACACTACCAGCTAGAGCCGCAATCTTCCTCGCCGAACATCTGAACTTGATTACATTCGCGCCCGCAGTGGCGCTGCCCTCGTTCGAGATTGCGCAGTACTGGCACGAGAGATATCACCGCGATCCCGGCCATCGATGGTTTAGAACCGCGTCCTTCGATCTGTTCGCAAAATCCCGTTCACAGCGTTCCTAGGTCGCTGCATGACATTCCAGACGCGAGCGTGCTCGACATCGCGTGGCTGATCAGTGACACGATCACCTGTCGCGCGCGAACCGTCTGACACAACGGATATTGGGCAAAGCTATCAGCGGTAGGCTTCATCGAATGCTATCGCGCTCGCGACGTGTGACAAGAGTGTGGTCGCCGCAGACGGCCCTGCCTTCTTGGAGAGCCATCGGCTGACCGTACACGCCGCTCGGGCGTAGAGTTGGTGATCTGCACCAGCGCTCGCGATCCATTCGCGGGTGCAGGCTGGAAGCGGCCGCAGAACGCGTTCTATCTTGTGCGCCCGGATGGCCATGTGGGACTCGCGGCTCGCAAATAAACCATCTCTGGGTTGGTCCAGTATCTTTCGCGACTCGAAATCCGTCCACGAGCACTGACGGACAAGTATCGGCAGTCCTCGCATTCACGAAGCCGGCGCGGGCGGCATGTCCGCTTCACCCCAAAGGGTCCAAACGTTGGCACCGCAGAGAGGCACCCACGCACAGAGGCGCTTTCCTGCGAACCATTGGTAATGCCCAGCGCCCTGATTATGCCTAGATGGGGGAGCCTCCTTCGGCTGTTGGAGCGAAGGGCGATGCGACGCCAGACGCTGAAACACTCGGGTTCGCAGGCTGATCCTTTCTCATCTCCGGGGTGGCCTTGGGCCGACATCATTGGAATTGCCGCCGCTGTTGTGGCGACGGCCTTTCTCATCAAGGCTTTGGCGGCCTTCACTTGGTGGACGGTCTATCTCGTCAAGGCTTGGGTGGCCTTCGCTTGATGGCTGGGCATCTAGCGATGCTGAAATCCATCATTGGAATTGCCGTCGCCTCCTCTCGTCATGTGGGGCATTGGCTCCGCTTGGCAGCGCGCGTCTGAATGGCATCAGCTTGCGTCAGTATGCCCGAGATTGGCTCGACCCGGCGCCGCGCGCGAGAATAGGCGAGTCGAAGTGTGTGCGCTGCGCCGTGATGATTGCTCGTGTGCGATGCGGGCGGCGGCAGTAAAACCTGGAAGAATCTAATAGAGTGCGGCCGGCCCGCTGGGGGGACTGGGCCGGCCGCCTGGCGTTGCTCGGTGCGGGGGGTTGGGGCACCGAGAAGCCAAAGCCCAAAGCATCAATCCAAAAAATATAGATTGGCCCATATTGCTATAATGTCTCGATCTTGCGCTAAAAAAAGGAGGGAACCGGGAATTCTCGCGAGCCGGGCGGCGGGGCGGTGAGACCCCAATTGCTGAAACTTTGGCCCCTGCGGGTTCAGCGAAACGCGATCCGGACACCCTCGAACAGGCTCGCGTTGGAGAGCAAGTCATCAAACGCAAGCGTGGCCAGGGACGCGCCGAGACCTAACGCAATCCGCCAAGGCCCGATCGCGCCCACCGACAGATGCTGGCGGCCGCGAATGATCGCAAGAAAAGGTACGTTCGAGGTTGCCGCGGTGAATGCGCGCCACGCCTCTACGTGCTGGCGCGCCTTCTTGGCGTCGAGGACCAACGACCCAATGATGCCAAGAAACGCGACGCTGCCAAAAGCCAGGATGGCGGCGACATCACCGAGCAGGATCACCTGGGCGAGCGAGACCAAGCCGGCGCCCCAGAACAACGGATTGCGCGAGACCCGTAAGATCCCCCGCACGATATCGGTCTGATCGAACAAACGTCCCATGCCTACGATGACCGGATTGGGCGTGGAGAGTCCGGCCACCATCAAAACGCTGCCCACTAGGCCGACGGGGAGCAGCAAGGCTGCGAGCCAAGGCGGCGTCGCCCACAGGATGAGCGTGGGCGCGCGAAGATAAGCGACGATCAGCCAGGCGAAGGCCGCCAACGTCAGCGTCGAGTAGGACGCAAGATAGCGCCGCTCGCCGAACCGATGAACCAATAGCCCTCGCAACCGCGTGCTCGCGATCAGGAAATGGCTGAGTGGCAGAAACATGGCCGCAAGCGCCAAGCTGATCATCGCAGGTCCTCCGGCACATGCGACGCGGGACTGACGATGTTGCGTTCGAGGAAACATAGCAGCGTAGCGGTGTCGAAGTGGAACATGCACGAGTCGGCGATCTTCGCATTCTCCATGCGGTAGACGCTGACGGCGGGGAGTTCGAGTCTGTCACCCGTCTCGACGTTTTCGACCTTGTGTTGCCACAACACCACCACGTGATCACCATCGGCAATGAAGCGAGGATCAAGGCCGCGCGTCTCGTTCGGCTGGAAGCGATCCCAGGCCGCTCGAAATCCCTGGCCGTGGCGCAGTGCGCCCTCGAGCCCGCGATAGTCGCCGCCATAGGGAAGGCTCGCCGCTTCGTGGATCGTGATATTTTCATCGTAGCCGGCGCGGACGCCCTCGCCATCGCGGTGGTCCACAGCCTCGAACAGGGCCCTGACGGCACGCTTGTTGGAGCGCACCTGCGACAGTGCCGCACCCATGTCTTCCGGCCCGTTAAACAGCGCGTAGCAGCGGCGTACGACGCCGGTGAAAACACCTTCCCTGATGGCCGGGTCGGCAGCGAGCAGCGCCATTGCCTCGCTGCGGCCTTTGGCATGCACCAAGGCAAACCCGCCGCCGGCGTCATCGACGAATAGTCCGCCCAGCGGTACCTGGCCTCGCGCGTAGAGGTCCCCCATGTAGGCGCAATGCGCCTCGAGGTTCTGCTCCGTGACAGGGCGGCCCACAAGCCATTGGGGTCCCGGCGCGTAGATAAACGCGTATGTTTTCTGCGGGATGACTTCGGACGGCATCTGGGGTGCCATACATTGACGTTCGGGCTTCTCTGCCGGTGACGACATTTGCGCCTCCTTACTTGCGGTGACTCGGAGCCGGGTTCGGCGACTTCCTGCCCCCCGCGCGTCTGCGCGCTGGCGCAATCAGCGCCGCATAGGTCCTTGCGATCAGGTCCTCGAGCGAACGTGGCGGCAACTCGTTGACCGCGACATGCCGGCGCACTGCCGCGAACGGCACGTCGATGATTGCGAAATTGACCAACCGAAGCGCCTCCGCGCTAACTCGGCCGAACAGCCTGCGCGCAATCTCGTTCATGGCGTCGTCGACCTGTTGCTTGAGGCGAATCGCCTCGCAGGCCATTTCGGGTGGCCAGTCGCCGTCGAGAAAGTCATCGCGCCTATGCAGCAGCATGATGCGCGCACCGGCAAAATCCTCGCTTACCGCGCGCGGCATCGAGAGCGCCGCGGCAAGTCCGGCCTTGAAGGGATCGGGGTCCGCCAGGGCGGCTGCGAACCGGTCTTGAAAGAAGGCCGCCTTGCTCAGCCACAGCCGACCAAGCAGCACGTCGCGCGAAGCAAAGCGATGATAGATCGAGCCAGACGGCGCCTTCAGCATATGGCCGATTGCGCCGATCGTGGCAGCACTGGGCCCATCCGCCGCGACGATCGCGGCCGTGGCGTCGAGAATCTGGGCCTCCGAAAATCGCGATGGTCGCGGCATAGCTTTTAAATAATAGATTCTAGACTCTAAATCAAGTACCTGACCCCCCTAACTCATTGGGTTCCACTCATGTTTCAACCCAGACACGGTCCCCCCGCCAGAGAAGCAAGTACCGAAGGAGATGGTTGGGCGACGGCTGTCGCAGACGGAAGCAAAGCGATCTGATGAGCTAGGCCGGGTTAATCCGCAAAGAGCCGTGGACAACCTCAAGCGACGCTTGTGCTCGTCGTCCAGGCCGGCGCCGACGGCGCGGCGCGGACAACATTTGCGCGTTCTGGGCTTTTCCGGTTTTTGACTCGGATTGTGAATGCCCTATGTGCTGTTCATGCCGGACATTCTGCCGAGGGCTGGTGGGAACCCCTTAGGAAGGCCGCATGGTCCTCGGGGTCGTTGTGGCCCAACCGCTCCGGGGACCATTTCGGGCGAATGCGCACTTGGCGGCATTCGTCTGAGGCGCTCATCGCCTCTTTCGCGGCAGCTCCGGCTTGGTACGGGACCAGCCGTTGCCACTCGAACCGCGAGGCTGCTCGGCACTAACCGCGGCTTCGACGCTCGTCTCTCGGGAGGTGGTTCATACGAACATCAACGCCGATGTGCTTTTTTGCTTTATCGACAAGAAAATATTTCAGAACGTCCTCCCCATCTGTTGGAGCGAACGGTTCTTTGCAGACTCTACAATGAATCAGACGGCTCGGAAGTTCGGGGTCCGCACGCACACGAACAGACTTGTAGCGTGATGTGCATCGTGGGCACATGAAATCGGCAGCTTCAGTCATGACGGACCTTACTTATTCGACCACCGAATACTAGCCTGCCGATCGCTGCGGCGCAAACTGCAGCAATTAGGGCTCCGGCTGATGGGCCATCTTGGTGTGGTAAGCAACGCAGCCGTCGCAGTGAACCGCGATGCCCATCAGTTCCTTCGGTTTTGTCGAGGGCTTTGGTGGCCGTCTGGGGCATGCACCGGGAGGACCGATCGTGCATCTCACCTGTGACCATAAGAGCGTGCAAGCTGCGAAGAAGAAACACCCGCTGGGGGAAAACGGAACGTTGGCGGTCCGCTTCGCGTCCGGCCATGGCGAGCCAGAGCG
>Ga0318577_10000047_pt1 | contig 22804 bp, 24 predicted proteins | sample GRESIP089b5f25_FD_203484 | JGI IMG/M metagenome (GOLD analysis project Ga0318577, IMG submission 203484) | Tropical soil microbial communities from Luquillo Experimental Forest, Puerto Rico - GRE.SIPMG.089b5f25 | ecosystem: Environmental > Terrestrial > Soil > Tropical forest > Bulk soil... | reverse complement strand
GGGTCGCGGTCCCAGCTTCGGGTGAGAACCGCGCCCTGCCCCTCCGGCTCCGCTTCGGAAACCAACAACGAATGTCAGATTAAGTTCGAGCTATTACAAATAAAGGGTGCCGTGCGCGCGATCTTCTTCTCAGATTGCGCGCTCAGTTACCCATGTGCACCCAAGGGAGGTGCTCCCCGGGGAATACGTGCCGTGTTGGCTCAAGCTCGGCCGCGCGATCGAATGCGCCGACATAGAAATGCGTTTCGGTCGGCAACCCCGTACTCTCACAGGTCAACGTTGATCCGCACCGGGCACAAAATCCGCGGCGGGTTCTGCCGGGTGTAGAGTCGAATTTTGTTATTTCACCTTTGGTTATCGTATAAGCCGCATGTTCGAATGCGACAAAAACTGAAGCAGGTGCGCCGCTATGCTTACGGCAACTTTGGCAGTGGTACCAATATACTCCCTTCGGTTGACCAGTCGCCATAAAACGGACCGCGCCGCACAAGCAGCCGCCTTCGAATTGGTCAGTCGTACCGGGCATAAATCTGACCCTCCAGCTACGTTGCTCCCGAGCTTCGCCGCTCTCCAGCTAGTCTATCCCGTACCCAATGCAATGCTTTGTGAGATCGAATTTCTTCCGGCCCTCCTGTGATTGAGCCGGCTGGCGCTCCGGCAAGAGCGCAGGGAGGCGCGCAACGCTCATGGCGGGTGGGGCAGGAAGCTGCGCGATGAAGCCCTGAAACAGGAACTCATTCCATAATCTACCCTATTTTCAGCCACTCTCCTCTTCCTTCCCTGGCAGAGCTGTGAGGTCGAGGTCCACCTTCACCGGCGCATGATCGCTGCCTGCCTCTATGCCCTCCTCGTAGAGGTGCTCGATATGCCGCACGACCCAATGGCGGCTGACCCAGACGGAATCGAAGCGCCGTCCCGTGCCCGGCGAGTTCTTCCGCTTCCCAGTCCGGTGGGTGATGGCAAGGGGCACCTCGCGCTCACGCCTAAGCCGCCTCGCCGGCGAGAGCGATTTCCAGTGGGGAATTGCCGCTTCGGCTGACGGCTTGCTAGCCTGGAACTTGTGGCGATGGAGCTTGAGCCAGCGGCGCAGCGCGTCATCGAGATCGTGCATCTTCCAAGGGCCGAACAGAATATCATCTCCACGCTCGCCTTGCAGGTGCCGGTCACCGGTATGCCAGTGCGTCCGGGTATAGGCGAAGTCTAACGCGTCAATAAACGGCGTGTTGGCGTCGGCGCCGAACAACAACGGCACATTCTGGGTAGACAACCAGCGCGCGAAGGCGACTGCCTGCCGCGGCTTGACGATTCCATACTTCACGCCTGGCGGAGCGTGATAGCTCACGGCGATAAACGGCGTTCCCTCCGTCTGTGTCTCGATGAGCAGGATCCGCTCGGACTGCTCGATCTCACCGAGCAGCCACTTACGGCGGAGAGGCAGCCCGCGGCCGGCAATGGCGACACCGCGGTGCACGGGCAGGTCGTCCGGCTCCGGTGTACGCAGATCGATGGCCCTGACCATCCAATCGGCACCAGCGGCATCACGGAGGACCTCCGACGAACCGGGATTGACCTCTTGCAGCAGCATCAGGTCCGGGTCGAGTTCGCGCAGCAGATCCCCTTGCCGTTTGGCCGTCTTGCGGCCTGGGAAATTTGTATTCCAGGAGACGACGCGCACTTGCTTATCTTCGCCTACCAGGGGCCGGAAATTCATTTAACTCTATATCTTTTGATGACGAATTGCGCGTGGAGTCGGCCGCTCGCCGCATCAGCGTCCGCAGCCTCGAAGATGCGATCGCCGATCCGGGTGCGCGGCCAGGACACGACCCTGCACGACCCGTCCCTCCTCAAAGGCCGAGGAGCCTTCCACTCCCTCGTCATACCGGCGAAGGCCGGTATCCAGGCCACGGCAGGCAACCGAATTTCAATGATTTTCGCGGCAGTGCCAACAGTGAAGCGTTGAGGTGGTTCTGACAGCGGGTTCCGGCTTCCGCGGGCCGGCAAGGGATGGCTAGTCGTGTTTTACGGTCTATCTGCTCGCGAGCAAGCCTTAGGGGACGCTGTACGTTGGCGTGACCTCCGATCTCGTGAATCGGGTGTTCGAGCACAAGAGCAAGTCCGTCCCGGGTTTCACAGCGCGCTATGGCATCTACACCCTGGTTTGGTTTGAGCAGCACGCTTCGATCGAGGCGGCGATCCGCCGCGAGAAACAGATCAAGCAATGGAGACGCGAGTGGAAATTCAACCTGATCGAGAGCGCCAACCCGTACTGGATCGACCTCTCCCACGACTTAGTCTAATAACCATTCTCCCATTGGAAGGCCGCGACCCAGGGGTTGGCCTGGATACCGGCCTTCGCCGGTATGACGAGAAGTAGGCCGGTGCGCGGGATAACGCGGGATGAGCGCCAGGGATTTCTTGAAATCGAAATTTTTATTAGGGGAAAATGACCCGCCGTGGTGCTACGGGACACCGCTTAGTGAAAGGTCTTCGCGGATAGCGGGAGGGTAAAACAGACGGCGACAGTTGGCGTTGAGAGCACCCTCCTGATGCGCGTCCATGCGTGGCGGCTTTCGCAAATCGTCATAATATCGCCTAGATCGCATGTCATACTTGACCTGTGTTGGGCTGGGTACTGCTGCTGGCGGGTTTGTCGGCCCTTAGGCGTGATGCGATCTACAACTTGAAGGAGATTTAGCTGCAGATTCGCTGCAGATTGCAGCATATGTTAATAATCGATGCAGATTACGGTTGTGACGAGGTGCCAATCAGCGGAACCCGCGCGGAGTGCATTATGCGGCGGATCGGGATAAGCTGAACCGGAAAAGATCGGGGAGTTTCTCGATGTCGCAGCATCACGTATTGCGGGCGGGTCCGGAAAGCTGTCATTGGGGGTTTTTCGATGCGGCGCTGAAGCCGGTGCTGGCGGTCGCATCGGGGGACACGGTCACGATCGACTCGGTCTCGGGCGGGCCCGATGTGCTGCCGCAAAGAAGCGATTTCGATGTCCTTCCGGAGCATCTGGCGATCCATCGCAGCGTCGCGCCGCGCCTCGGCGCGCACATCCTGACAGGACCGATCGCGGTCGAGGGCGCCGAGCCCGGCGATGTGCTCGAAATCCAGATCCTTTCGATCGAGCCGCGGCAGAATTGGGGCTACACGCGCATCCGGCCGCTCGCCGGCACCTTGCCGCAGGATTTCCCGATCACTCGCATCTGGCACACCGGCATCGACCGCCAGCGCGGCATCGGGACCTTGCCGTGGGGAGCCGAGATCGAGCTGGCCCCGTTTTTCGGCGTCATGGGGGTGGCGCCGCCGCCGGTCTATGGCGCGGTGACCTCGATCGTGCCGCGTGAGTTCGGCGGCAATATGGATTTGAAGGAGCTGGTCGCCGGCTCGACCTTGTACCTGCCGGTATGGGCGCCCGGGGCGCTGTTTTCGGCCGGCGACGGCCACGGCGTGCAGGGCGACGGCGAGGTCTGCGTGACCGCGCTTGAAACCGCGCTTACCGGCACCTTCCGGCTCGTGCTGCGCAAGGATCTGCATTTCGACCTACCGCGCGCCGAGACCCCGACCCACCACATCACGATGGGCTTCGACGAGGATCTCGACGATGCCGCGAGGACCGCGCTGCGGGAGATGATCAAGCTGGTTGGCGAGCGCCTCGGTCTACCGCCCGAGGACGCCTATATGTTTTCTAGCCTGGCTGTCGATATGCGCGTGACGCAGCTCGTCGACGGCAACAAAGGCATCCACGCGATGCTGCCGAAGCGCTACGCGAATGGCCGGCCAAATGCCTGACGATGGAGGCTTCGATGACTGACGGGCGTCAGGTCACCGAGCACTATGCGAGTGAAGGCATCACGGCCCGGATCCTGGCTGCGCTCCGAAATGTGAACGGTCCTGATGTGCCGATCACGCCCGACACACTCGCGCCGATCGATCATTTCCACGGTAAGGGTGTGGTGGCGACCGAAGAGCTTGCCGCGCTACTGCAGCCACAGGCGAGCGACCATCTCCTAGATATCGGCTGCGGCATCGGCGGCCCGGCCCGGTGGATCGCCGCGAAATACGGGTGCCGTGTCACCGGGGTGGATTTGACCGCGGAGTTCTGCGAGGCGGCGCGCGAGCTCAATGGCCTGTGTGGCGTTGCCGACCGCGTGCAGATCCTGCGCGGCTCGGCCCTTGCGCTTCCGATACCGGACGAGAGCGTTGATCGTGCCTACTCGCAGGCAGCGCTGATGAACGTCTCGGATAAGCAGGGCGTCTTCCGGGAGGCCTGGCGTGTGTTTCGCCCCGGCGGCTTGCTGGCCCTCTCCTTGGCCGGCGTCGGCTCGGCGGGAGAGCCGCACTACCCGCTGCCATGGGCCACTACGACCGCCATCAGCTTCCTCGCCACGCCGGACGAGGTACGCGGCGATTTGCTGGCGGCAGGTTTTCATGTCGTGTTTGTCCGTGACACGGCTGCTTCACTAGCAGCCTCTCTTGCTCCCGTCCTGAAACAGCTGGAAACCGAGGGACTTCCGTCGCTGGGCGAGCACATCGTAACGGGCCAGAATGCCAAGGAATGGCGGATCAACTGGATACGCAGCCTGGTCGAAAGCCGGGTTTGCCTGATCGAGGCGCTGGCCCGCAAGCATGGATGAATTAAAAAGCAAGCATCGGATAGAGCGGATCTCCTCCCTTCTCCATCTTAGGCACACCAAATATGCCGAGGAGGAGAAAATGCTGGATTTCGATCAATGCTGGGCAGCGCTCGAAAGGCGCGACGCCAGCGCGGACGGCAAGTTTCTATATGGGGTGCGCACGACCGGCGTCTATTGCCGGCCGGGCTGCACCTCGCGACTGCCGCTGCGCAAAAACACGATGTTCTTCGGCACGTTGGCCGAGGCAGAGGCGGCCGGATTGCGCGCTTGCAAGCGCTGCCGGCCGGCGGATGGCTCGCCGGCCCAGCGCCACCTCGCCGCCGTCGAGAGAGCATGCGCGCTGCTGGAGAAGAGCGACACGATGCCGAGCCTCGGCGAGCTTGCCGATGCCGCCGGCATCAGCCGCTTTCACTTCCACCGCGTGTTCAAGCAGATCACCGGCGCAACGCCGCGCGATTACGCGCGAACCCATCGGCTCGGCCGATTTGCCGAGAAGCTCGATGCCGGCGAGCCGGTCACCGAAGCGATCTATGCCTCCGGTTTCGGATCGAGCTCCCGCGCCTATGAGGCGGCGCCGGCGGCGCTCGGCATGACCCCGGGCGCGCGCCGGCGGGGCGGCAGCGGGCAGACGATCCGTTTCGTGACGGTCGGGACGCCGCTCGGCTGGGCGCTGGTCGCGGCGACCGGCCGCGGGATCTGCATGACCGCGCTCGCTGACGATCGCGACAGCCTCGTCGACGCGCTGAAGCAACGCTTCCCGGCGGCCGTCGTAATCGCGGGAGATGGCGAGCTGAAGGACTGGGCGGACCGGATCGTGGGCTTCATCACCGCCCCCGGTCAGAATCTCGATCTGCCGCTCGATATTCAGGGCACGGCGTTCCAGGCGCGGGTATGGCGTGCGCTCCAGAAGATCCCGCCCGGCCGGACTGCGACCTACACTGAGATTGCCGCGGCGATCGGCCAGCCGAAGGCGGTGCGCGCCGTCGCGCAGGCCTGCGCGACGAACAAAGTAGCGCTGCTGGTGCCGTGTCACCGTGTAATCCGCAGCGACGGCGAGCTTGGCGGATACCGCTGGGGTGTGGAACGCAAGCGCGCGCTGCTGTCCCGCGAGCGGGCCGCGGCGGCGCCGGAGCGGGCACATGAGGCGGCGGATTGAGGCGAGCGTCGATTGGCGCCAGGTTGCGGCGTCTCTCGACGAGCGCGGCTACGCGATCACTCCACCCTTGCTGACGGCAGAGGAGTGCCGCGGGCTTGCCGCGCTCTATCCGAGAGAGGGAGTGTTTCGCAGCCGGGTGATCATGCAGCGTCACGCGTTCGGCCGCGGCGAATACCAATATTTCCGCTACCCGCTGCCGCGCGCGGTCGAGAGCTTGCGCCGGGCGATCTACCCGCACCTGGCGCCGATCGCTAACTTCTGGCGCGAGAAACTCAACGAAGACGGGCGGTTTCCGTCCTCGCTCGGCGCCTATCTCGATGAGTGCCACAAGGCAGGGCAAGAGCGGCCGACGCCGCTCATGCTCAAATACGAGGCCGGGGACTACAACTGCCTGCACCAGGACCTGTACGGCGATTTGGTGTTTCCGTTGCAATTGACGGTGCTGCTGAGCGCGCCGGGTGAGGAGTTCACCGGGGGCGAGTTCCTGCTCGTCGAGCAGCGGCCGCGGGCGCAGTCGCGCGGCGAAGTCGTGCCGCTGCGGCAGGGCGAGGCGGTGATATTCCCGGTACATCATCGCCCGGTCCCTGGGACACGTGGGCACTATCGGGTGACGATGCGCCACGGCGTCAGCCGCCTGCGCTCCGGCCAGCGCTACACGCTCGGCATCATCTTCCACGACGCGGCGTGAGGCCGTTGCGCGTAGCCAGCATCGGTCCCGATTTACGGCGCACAAGAGAGGTCGGTGCCGGTCAGGAACGGCGGCATCCCCGAAGCGCCGGATGGCGGGCACATCACCCAGCCCGGCGCGCTGACCGACGGCGCTGCGGTTGCGCTGCCCGAAGACCCGCCCGAGGTGGCCTGAGACGACGAAACCGAGCGCGCATTGCCGGTTGCGCTCGTGCGGCCCGTACTCGTTCCAGCTGTCGATGTCACGGCCGGGGTGGACACGGCCCCGGAGCCGCTGGTTGTCGCGGTAGTCTGAGCAGCCGCCGGAGACACGACTGCAAGCGAGAACAGCACGGCGTAGCGGAATGGGTCTGCCATAGCTGCCAAGAGAACACAGAGAGAGCCGCAGGCGTCAACACCTCGCGCCGATGCAATTGCCGAGGCTAGGCCGCCGGTCCGGGAATCTGCTGTTGGGAGCCGGCACCCGCGATTACTCGAATACCAGTCGGGCACTCGGCCGCGGCGCACGAAACTCGAACCGCCGCTGCGCCTCAGATGGGTGATCGACCCGCGAACCCCGGCTCTCTTGGCGGAGGCGCCACCTCGGTTTCAAGCTATCGAATCTCACCGCGCAGCCCCGTACTCCCCTCGCGCTGCCGGCTCGGTCACATAGCCATCGACGAGGTCCTCACGCAGCGGGGCGGGGTCGCGGGCCGAGGGTGGACCGTAGCCGCCGGAGCCGGGTGCTTCCATGACAAGACGCCCCTCAGGCGGTACGCGGAAGGCGCCCTTGCTGTTGAGCGCGCGCCTGGTGCCGTCGGGTAGTTCGAGCCAGAGCCGCATCGCGCCGCCGGGCCGACCGCCGGCAAGGCCGAAAGGCGGAGTGATGCTGCGCTCGCAGCACACCGCGGTGTGCGCTTCGTGGCCGAGGACGCGCCAGACGCGGCGAGCCCCGAGCCCGCCGCGCCAGGTGCCGGCGCCGCCCGAGTCGGGGATCAGCGAATATTCCTCGACCCGCAGCGGAAAGCTCATCTCGAGCATCTCGATCGGCGTGTTCATCATATTGCTGACAGTGCTGGCGACAGCGTTGATGCCGTCCTTGACCGGCCGCGCGCCAAACCCGCCCTTCAGCGATTCGTAGCTGACGTAGCGTTCGCCACTGCGCGGATCGACACCGCCAAAAGTCACGACCGCCGATGTGCCTTGCGAGGCGGCCATCACCTGTTGCGGGCAGATTGCGAAGATCGCGCCCATCACCATGTCGGCAACGCGGTGCGAAATCTCATGATTGGCATAAACGACCGGCGCCGGCGACTGCGCATTGATGACCGATCCCGGGGGCGCGGTCACCCGCACTGGCCGCCAGCAGCCGGAATTGGGCGGGATCAGGCTTTGCGGATCGGCAATCATCTTGAGCGCGCAATAAACGCCCGAAGCTGTCACTGTCAGCGGCGCATTCATCGGCCCCGGCACCTGCCCGTCGGAGCCGGCGAAATCGGCAGTGATTTCGTCACCGCGCTTCCGCACGGTGAGTTTGACGGTGAACGGTTCGTCGGCCGCCGCACCGGGCGCCAAAACGCCGTCACCGTCGAATACGTCGGTGAAGCTCGCCTCGCCATCGGGTAGTGCGCGCAACGCAGCACGCATCATCCGCTCGGAATAGTCGAGCACCTCGTCCATGATCTGCAGCAATTCATCGGCGCCGTATTTTCTCGCCAGTGCCTCGAGCCTCAGCGCACCGCGCCGGTTGGCGGCGACTTGCGCGCGCAGATCTCCTTGCCGCTCGGCGGGTGTGCGCACATTCGCGAAGATGATGCGTTCGATATCGCGATTGGGCCGGCCGTTCCGGTAAATCCGCACCGGCGGCAGCCGCAGCCCTTCGCCGTAGATCTCGGTGACCGCGCCATAGCTGCCAGGCGTCGCGCTCCCGATGTCGGGCCAATGCGCACGCACGCAGCCGAAGCCCAGCAGCCGGCCGTCGAGAAAGGCAGGGGCCACGACATTGACGTCGGGCAGATGCGAGCCGCCGTGATAGGGGTCGTTATGGATGAAGACATCGCCCGGCTCGACCGCCGGAAACGCGGCGATGACCGCGCGCACCGCGTCCGGCATCGAACCGAGATGGATCGGCAGATCCGGCCCCTGCGCGACCATGCTGCCGGCGGCATCGAAGATCCCGCAGGAATAGTCGCCCGCCACCTTGAGGAGCGGCGAATAAGCGGTCTTGGCGAGGACGATCTTCATCTCCTCGGCGGCGGAATAGAGCGCGTTCTTGACGACCTCGAAGCGGGCGGGATCGGTCTTCGGTCCGCTGGTCGGCGCTTCCAGAACCGTATCGAGCATGCTCGCCTCGCATCAGTGCAAATATCGATATAAAAATTCGGACACCCGCTTACGGGCATCGGCGGTTGCTGCCGGGTCGTATGCCAGCATATGGCCGTAAGCGCTGTGGGGCCTTTCAATCCCGGAGGCAGCGTCGAACGCATGGTAGGCCTCGGGATAGAGCTGGAATTGCATAATGCCGTTCGCTTGCGCATTCGCCAAAGCCACGCAAGGTGCTGCCGGGGCCCAATCGTCCCTGCCCCCGAGCAAAGCGAGCAACGGGATGATGACCGGAGAGCCGGTATTTGGCCCACAGCCGCCATAAAGAACAACACTCGCCACAAGCTTGCCGTGCCGCGTCGTGAGCCGCTCGCGCCAAGGACGCAATTCCTCGTGATTTCGGGCGAGATAAATTGCAGTGCCGCCGCCGTGTGAAAGCCCGAATACCGCGATCCGGTCGGGTCTGACGTCCGGCCGAGCAGCGATCAGATAGGCTGCGGCGAGTACGTCCTGCGCGCGTTCGCCAAGTTTCACTTGGCCCCCATCGCCACAGACATTGCGATAGCCTCGCGCTGTGAAGCTATCGAGCCGCAAGGTGGCGTACCCTTGGCTCCACATCAACTGTGCCCACCCGGCGAGCGAAGGCGAGCCGTCGACGCCGGCGCAGTTGTGCAAGAGAATCACCACGGGCGATGGGCCCCGTCCCGGCGGCTTTTCGAACCGGGCTGAAAGTTGGATTTCATGGCCCTGATAATCCACTGGCACCGAGATCTCCTCAGCGAAGGCGGCCCCGCCCCAACTAACGCACGTTAGGAAAATCACTAATGCGCGCCGCCGCATTGCGGGTCCCTTAGCGCTCATTCCTTCCGCAATCGAATATAGCCGCCGGCGTCGACCGCGGCGATCCAGCCGGGCGGGACGACAATCGTCGAATCCATCGCCTCCACAATTACCGGGCCGGCAAGGGTCGCACCGACAGCCAGGCCCTCGCGCCAATATACCGGGCAGGGTACGAAGCCACTCTGCGGGAAATAAGCTTCCCGCTGCCGCGACGCGCGAAATTCTCCGCCGTCGGAGGGGCTGGGTGCTAGCTTCAATGGCCGAAGACGGCCGATCGCGGTCAGCCGGATGTTGACCAGCTGCACCGGTTCGGCGGGATTGGCATGACCGTAGGTCTGGTGGTGCCTTGCGTGAAAGGCCGCGGCAAGCGCGTCGAGGCTCGCGCGGGTGATTGGGCCATCCGCGAGCGGCACCGTCAATTCATAGGCCTGGCGCCGGTAACGCAAGTCGGCGGCGCGCCGGAGTGTGCGGCGCTCGGGTGGAATCCGCGCCGCAGCGAGCATGTCGGAGGCCTTGGCCGCCATCTCCGCCAGGAACCCCGCGACACGGCCCGGCTCCAGCGCCGTCAGGTCGGCATAAAGAGTCCTCGAGTAGTCGCGTTTGAGATCGGTCGCGACGAGGCCGAGCGCGGAGAATGCGCCGGGCGCGGGCGGCACGATGACCTCCGGCATATCCAATTCGGCAGCCAGCGCGGCGGCGTGAACCGGGCCGGCGCCGCCAAACGCGATCAGCGCGAACTCGCGCGGATCGTGACCGCGCTCGATCGAGACGATGCGCAAGGCTTCGGCCATGTTGGCGTTGACGACCTCGACGATGCGTGCGGCGGCTTCGGCAATGGTGAGCCCGAGCGGGTTGGCGACGTGTCGACGGATCGCCGCCTCGGCAGCCGCCGCATCGACCTGCAGCTTCCCACCCAACAGCTCTTCGCAGTCGAGATAACCGAGCACGATATCGGCGTCGCTGACCGTCGGCTCGGTGCCGCCGCGGGCATAAGCGGCCGGTCCCGGATCGGCGCCGGCGCTTCTTGGCCCGACCTTCAGCGCGCCGCCGGGATCGACCCAGGCGATGCTGCCACCGCCGGAGCTCACCTCGGCGAGGTCGATAACCGGTACCCTGACGGGATGGCCGGCGCCGTGTAGCCAACGTTTGGCATGCCCCGAGCCACCGACCTCGTAGTCGGCGGTGACCGCGATCTCGCCATCGGCGATCAGGCTCGCCTTGGCGGTCGTCCCGCCCATATCGAACGAGATCAGGTTGGCAAGACCGAGTTCCCTGCCGGCAAGTGAGACGGCGATCACGCCGGCCGCCGGGCCCGACTCGATCGCCATCGCCGGCATGCGCAGAGCCTCGGCGATTTCAAGGATGCCGCCGCTCGATCCCATCACATGAAGCTGCGGCAGGCCGAGCTCAGAGGCGGCGCGCTGCAACCGTTCGAGATAGCCGGCGAGCAGCGGCCCGACATAGGCGCAGACGGCGGTGGTGCTCGCACGCTCGAATTCGCGGATCTCGGGGAGGATTTGCGAGGACAGATAGACACCAACCCCAGGGAGCTCCTGCTGCACGCGCTCGCCGACGCGCCGCTCGTGCGCATCGTTGAGGAACGAAAAGAGAAACGATACCGCGACGGTCTCCAACCGGGCCGCGCGGATCGCGGCGATCACGTCGTAGATGTCGTGTTCGTCGAGCGCGGTCACGACCTCCCCTTGCGCATCGATCCGCTCGGTGATCTCGAAGCGCCAGCGGCGCGGAACCAGCACCGCCGGCGCGTCCTGGAACAGATCGTAGAGGTCGGCGCGCGACGACCGGCGCAACTCGAGCACGTCGCGAAAGCCGCGGGTCGTAACAAACCCCGCCTTCGCCCCTTTCTTTTCGAGCAGCGCATTGGTGACGACGGTCGTCGCGTGCGACAATAGCGAAACCTCGGCCGGATCGACCGCATAGCGCTCGAGCCCTTGGCGCAACCCGTCGATCACCCCTCGTGCGAAATCCCGCGGCGTGGTCGGGACTTTGACGATGCCGACCCGGCCGGTTTCTTCTTCGACCAGCGCGATATCGGTGAATGTCCCGCCGATATCGACTCCGATCCGCCACGCCATTTGCGAACCCCTCACCTCGCGGACGGGATCATGCTACCGTCGGGGATCTGGATCGACCAGCAGAGGCCAGGATCATGGATCTGAAGGCGGTACGAGAAGAAGCGATCGAGGCAACCACCCGCGCCTTTTGGGATAAAAACGGCTTTGTGCCCGATCAGGATAGTGACGAATGGGAGGAGGAGTACCGCCGCCAATTCGAGCAAGTCAAACGGCGGCATGCGATGGGTCGTCCTCCCGAGGCTAAACCCGCTCCGGTCACCGCCGCACCTGCGGAAGAACCCGGCTGGGCGGAGCTCACCGGCGCGCCGACACAGATCCGCTGGGCCGCCGCACTGCGCTCCGACCGGTTGAAGGAAATCAGGGACCCGGGGATCCGGGACTGGCTCACCACGACGTGGACCAAGGCGAAGAGTTGGATCGACACGCAGAATTTGCCGACTGCGACGTTCCTGCAGCGGATTCAGCCCCATTACGCGGAATATCGGCGTCAGACGGACGAACGTGCCAGGGTTCTTGCGGCCGAGCGCGAGGCGAAAGACGCCGCCGCCGAGGCGTTACGGCGCGAGATCGAAGCTGCCGGGATTACCGCGGAGGGCCTCGCCGAGCTGATCGACATCGCCGAGCGCCTGCCGCCGGTGCCGATCAAGGCGAAATTGGTGGAACTCGATGTCGATAGCCGCAATCTGCGGGTTTTCGAAACCGGCGACCCGGCAGTTCTGATGGTCCTGGAAAAGGCGGACGCCGAGCGCCACGAATACGCCATCGAGCGCGACGAAGGGCTGGTTTCGGATTTGAGGCTGTTCGCGCGAGCGAGGGAATTGACATGAGATCGGTCGATGCAAGAGCGGCGATGGAGCAGTTGAACGCCGAGGCGGGCAGGCTCCACATTTGGCTGCGCACGCAGGCCAACGCGCCGGCGCAGCGCCCCTGGTTCCGCGAGACAGGGCTCGAGGCGAGCGGCCAGATCGCAGCCGGCCGGGTCGGTGCGGCGCAACTAAAGCCGGTGGCCCATCGCTGGCGTTGGCATGAGATCGCGCCCTATCTCGACCGCATCGCCGAGATCGCGCGTGCCGCCGATGTGTCGCCGATCGAGTTTGCCGAGCGCCAGCAATTCCTGTTAACTAATCCAGGGCTCGGCGGCCGTCTGCAAGTCACCAGCACGATGCGCTGCGCGGTGTCGATCTACAATCCTGGCGATGTCGCGCCGGTGCACATCCACACCCCCAATGCCAGCCTACGATCCTGTCGGAAAAAGGCGGCTACACGACGATCGACGGGGAGCGCTGCGAGGCTGCGCGCGGCGATCTGATCCTCACGCCGAACGGCACCTGGCACGACCACGGGAATGACGGAAGCGAGCCGGTCGTCTGGATCGATGTACTGGATTTTCCGCTGATGGAATTTCTCGATTGCGTCTGGCTCGACGACGAGTTCGCCGGCGAAACCGAGGGCAATGCCCGGGCGCAGCGGGTCCGCCACGAGCTCGGTTACTCCCGCAAGCTTTATGGGCAGGGCGGTATACTGCCGCGCTTTGCCGGATACCAGCGCGGCTTCGGGCGCGAGGTGACGCCGATGTTTCATTACTGCGGCGCCGATGTCCGGGAGATGCTCGATGGGCTGCGCCGGGAAGAGGGAGATCCCTACGACGCTATTTCGCTTCGGTTCGTCAATCCCGCTACCGGCGCCTCGCTGTTTCCGACACTGGATTACGGAGCGCAGCTGCTCCGCCCGGGTGAGGCGACCCAGTTCAAGCGAGAGACGGCTAGTACCCTTTACGTGGCGATTGAAGGCGAAGGTGTGACGGAGATTGGCCGGGAGAAGTTTGATTGGCAGGCCAACGACATTTTCGTCGTACCAAGCTTTTCCTGGCGTCGTCACTGTAACAAAGGTGACACCGATGCCGTCCTTTATACTGTGTCCGACGCCCCACTGCTCGAGAAGATCGGCCAGTATCGGGCGCAGGGCAGGCTCGCCGACGAAACGGTCGCCGAGCTCTCCGGTTAGTGCCAAATTGGGGGATTGAGAAATGAGCCTTGTGCGCGAGCTTCTCGATGACGCAGTCGCGCTGCAAAAAGATGGCCTAAGTCCCGGGCGGATTGGGCTTGCGCTGATCGACCGCTGGGAAGCGGAGGAGTTGGGCGCGGCTGGCACGGTAAAGCGCACCCGCTCGCCGTCGGGGGCTATCGAGCTGCTCTTTCCCGGCGGTGAGAAGATCATCTGGAACGGCGCAAGCTGGAGTTATGTTCCGGTCTGAGCACGGGCCAGGCCGGGTTGGCCGCACGATTGCGGCCGCTCTCTTTGCAATGACGATTACCGGCGGGGCCGCCGCTGAAGAAATCGTCGCCGTTTATACCGCTCACTGGGCTGGATTGCCCGCTGCGCATATTCGTCTGACATTGCGTAACGGCGGCCCGAAATACCGCGACCAGATCGAGATCTCCACCGAAGGTCTCCCCCACCTGTTCACACGATTTCGCGCTGCCGCAACGGTGGAGGGACGCCTCGCTTTAGACAGGCCGGCGGAACCGTTGCGCTATCTTGCGGCCTATGATTTGCGCAAACGGCGCGACAGCCGGATCAGCATGCAATTCGTTCGCGGTATTGGCGGATTGATCGCCGAGCGTGGTCCCGATGATACCAGCCGCAAACCTCCGCTCGCCGAGCGGTTTCGGTACGATGCGATTGATCCGTTATCGGCGCTCGAGCGCCTCCGCGCAGCGTTGCGAACCGAGCGGCCGGGGGGCAGGTTTTCGATCCCGGTCTATGATGGCGCCCGGCGCTTCGACGTCGTCGGCCAGATGTTGCCAAAACCGGAAGCATCGGAAGGCACCCTCCGGGCCGAGCTCACGCTCCGCCCGATCGCCGGCTTCAAGGGCGAGACCAGCGACGACGGCGACCCCGACGATGCACCGCGCAAGGTCGAACTCACCATGACCGACGACGCGAGAATGGTGCCGTTGACGATCACCGTGCCGGTGTTCTTCATGCCGCTTGTCATGCAGTTCCAGCGCCTCTGTGCCGCGCCCGATCCCTGCTTGGAGTGAACTTGCCCGGCTTCGTCACCCGTGCCGGCAATGGTGCCAGTGGCAATGAGGTCCGAAGGTACGGCCGATAAAGAAGCCGATCAGCAGCCTTGTCGCCGCGGCTGACAGGCCACCGAGGATGTCCTGCAGAACAGGGAGTTGTGCGCGCTGAAGAATGACGGCGCCTCGCGACAGCCCGAGCATCCGGGGCAAGAAAACGAAGCCCGCCATGGCGGGGATAGCCGCGGTCGCGCCGCGCGGCCCCGGCGCCGGAGCAGACCGCAACGCCGACGATGTTCGGACCGGGCATCAGCTGGCAAAGGGTCAGGGCTTCGGCGAATTCCTGGCCATCCATCCACTGTCGCTGCTCGACCACGACACGGCGCGCCCAGATGAGGCCACCGGCAAAGCCACACACGCAGATTTTGAGGAAGGCGAGAAACAACGCACCCAACCCGACGAGCCGAGCGGGGCTGGTATGTGGGGCTGACTTGGCGTGCTTCATCCGGTATCTTGCCAAACCCGGCGCCTGGCGGATGGCTTCCGGACGGGTGCTGGAGAAAGTTCGCGATTCGCATCACACGCCGCCGCCGCACCGTCCTGCAGGTCGAGACATCATGAAACCGAGCGCCCTTCGATTGCTTATGCTTGTCGCGGCCGTCGCGTTGCCGAGCCTTGGCATGATGCCCGCCAGCGCCCAGGACGAAGAAATCCAGGCGATGGCTGCCGCGCTGAAGGACATCAATTTCACCTTGCAGGACGCGCTCAAGGCCAGCGAAAAGGAGGGGCAGCCCATCTCGGCTCAATTCGAGATCGATGACGGCAGGCTGCAGGTATCGATTTACACGACCAAGGGCGATGAGTTTGTCGAGGTGATCGCCGATCCCAAAACCGGCACAGTCGTCAAGTCCGAAAAAATTACCGATGACAACGACCTCAGCGACGCGGTCGACCAGAAGGCCGCGATGGCGAAGGCGACGACCTCGCTCTTCGCCGCCGCCGACGCGGCGGTCAAGGACAACGCCGGCTTTCGCGCGGTCGCCATTTTTCCCGATCTCCGGGATGACCACCCCATCGCGGAAGTCACCTTGCTGCAAGGGACGACCACGCAAAAGGTCACCAAAAAGCTGGATTGATGTGGACGGCGCTCGACTATGACCTCTTGTCGATCAGTATCGCTCTGAAATCATTGACGTTGGTGCGGGTCGGACCGGTCACGACGAGATCTCCGAGCCGCGCGAAAATCGGATAGGCGTCGTTGTTGGCGAGGTGCGCCTTGGGTTCGAGGCCGGCCCGTCCGGCGCGGTCGAGCGTGTCGGGCGAGAGGATCGCGCCGGCATTGTCCTCGCTGCCGTCGATGCCGTCGGTATCGGCGGCGATCGCTGTGATGCCGGGCCGGCCGTCGAGCGCCACGGCGAGGCTCAAAAGAAACTCGGCATTACGGCCGCCGCGCCCCGTGCCACGAACCGCGACGGTAGTCTCGCCGCCTGAGATCAACGCACAGGGCGGCTCGATCGGCTGCCCGTAGGCGGCGACCTGCCTGGCGATGCCGGCGTGCACCAGCCCGACATCGCGAGCCTCGCCCTCAATCGCATTGCCCAGGATCAAGGTCCGGAAGCCGGCGGTCCGCGCCACTTGCGCCGCCGCTTCCAATGCGTCTTGCGGCGTCGCGATCACCCGATTGCTGACATGGCGAAAACGCGGATCGCCGGGTTTAGGCGTCTCTGCCGACGGTCCCAGCAGGTGCTCCAGCACGGAGGCCGGAATTTCGATCCGATACTTCTCGAGGATCGCGACCGCCTGCGCCGCAGTAGTCTCATCCGGTACCGTCGGTCCGGAAGCGATGACCGACGGGTCGTCTCCCGGCACATCGGAGATCATCAGCGAGACAACCGGCGTGGGGGCGGCCGCGACGGCCAGTCTGCCGCCTTTGATCGCAGACAGGTGCTTGCGCACGCAGTTCATCTCGCCGATCGGCGCACCGCAGCGAAGCAGCGCTCGATTAATTGCCTGTTTGTCCTCGAGCGCGATGCCGGGAGCGGGAAGCACCAGCAGAGCCGAGCCGCCGCCGGACAGCAGGCAGAGGACGAGATCGTCCGCAGTGAGGCCGCCGACGAGGTCGACAATCCGGCGCGCTGCGGTATATCCGGCGGCATCGGGTACGGGATGAGCGGCCTCGATCACCTCTATGTGCCGGCATGGCACGGAGTGCCCGTAGCGCGTGACGACTAGACCCGTGAGCGGGCCGGACCAGTTGGCTTCGACCGCGGCTGCCATCGCCGCCGCCGCCTTGCCCGCGCCGACGACAATGGTTCGACCGTTCGGCGGCCTGGGCAAGTGCTCGGGAACGCACAATGCAGGCGAAGCAGCCGCGACAGCGGCATCAAACATTCGGCGCAGCAGCTTGCGATGTTGCATCGTAAAACCCAATCAGCCAAAACGCGTGATCGTCTACAGCAAACTTAAAGCAGGACCGGATTCGCTCCGAGACGATTTGCGGCAAGCCTCCCCTGGCAGTCGTCATTCTCCCGAAAAGAACGTGCGAAACAGAATTACGGCTGGCGATGCACTCGTCCCGCCGTCGGAAGCCGGGTGCCAATCGTTCCGCCGCACGAGCCTGTCGCCGGTTGAGAGGATCCCTTATGCGCCGGTCGTCACCGTGGCGCTGGAACTGCTGGTGGTCGTGATCATGCTCGTCGCTGCGGCTGGCGTCCCGCTCGCATCGGTCCCTCTATTCACCCGACGAACTGGCAAAAGCGACGTGATTCCGCAAGACCCTTCGGGAAGAATGACGGAAGGCGGCGAGTAGCAGTAAAACGCTCGGCAGGACTTACCGGAGGATCGGCGATGAACGACACCGATCAGGAAACGCTGATCCTCGACAGCGTCGCGCGCTTTCTCGACCGCGAAGTAAAGCCGCATGTTCACGCGCTCGAGCACGACGATATCTGGCCCGCCGACATCGTCGAGGGCATGAAGGAACTCGGCCTCTTCGGCGCAACAATCGCGGCCGAATATGGCGGGCTCGGGCTGCCGACCAGCATCTACGCCAAGATCGTCGAGAAGGTCTCAACGGTGTGGATGTCATTGGCCGGCATTTTCAACTCGCATCTGATCATGGCTGCCGCCGTCCAACGCTTCGGCACACCGGCGCAGAAGGAGGAATTTCTGCCGCGCTTTGCGAGCGGCGAATTGCGCGGCGGCCTCGCGCTGACCGAGCCCGATTGCGGCACCGATCTGCAGGCGATCCGCACCGTGGCGAGGCGCGACGGCGGCGAATACGTCGTCAAGGGCGCGAAGACCTGGATCTCGAACGGCATCCACGGCCAGATCTTCGCATTGCTGGTCAAGACCGACCCGGCAGCCGAGCCCCGTCATCGAGGCATGAGCCTATTTCTCGCCGAGAAGGGGCCGGGCTTCACTGTCGGGCGCAAGCTCGAAAAGCTCGGCTACAAGGGCATCGACTCGGCTGAGCTGATTTTCAGCGATTACCGCATCCCCGCCGACCGGCTGATCGGCGGCGCCGAGGGGCGCGGCCTACAGCAGGCGCTGGGCGGGTTGGAACTCGGCCGCATCAATGTCGCTGCGCGTGGTGTCGGGGTCGCCCAGGCCGCGCTCGACGAGGCGGTCGCCTACAGCCAGGTGCGCAAAACCTTCGGCAAGCCGATCTGCGAGCATCAGGCGATTCAGCTGAAGCTCGCCGACATGGCGACGCAGGTGCGCGCCGCGCGGCTGCTCGTCGAGGACGCGGCGCGGGCCTATGACAAAGGCGAGCGCTGCGACATGGAGGCCGGGATGGCCAAGCTCTTCGCCTCCGAGGCGGCGATCAATGTCAGTCTCGAAGCGATGCGCATCCATGGCGGCTATGGCTATTCGAAGGAGTTCACCGTCGAGCGCCTCTATCGCGACGCGCCGCTGCTCGTCATCGGCGAGGGCACCAACGAGCTCCAGCGCATCATCATCGCCCGCCAATTGATCCAGCGAAACCCGGTGTGACGTTCCCAATTTTGCTGGACGCTTAGCTCTAAGGGGTCGGGACATGCATGCCGAATCAATGGACGATTGGACGCATGAGCATGTCTTTCTCGGGCGTGACCACGCGCGCAACGAGCGGCGAACCCGGGTCGTGATCGGTCTTTGCGCCGCGATGATGGTGGCCGAGATCGGCGGCGGCATTCTATTTGGGTCGATGGCGCTGATCGCCGACGGTCTGCACATGTCGACCCACGCGGCGGCGCTGTTGATTGCGGCGCTGGCCTATGCGTTCGCCCGGCGCCGCGCGCACGATCAGCGCTTCACCTTCGGCACCGGCAAGCTCGGGGACCTCGCGGGTTTTACGAGCGCCATCGTGCTGGCGATGATCGCGCTATTGATCGGGTGGGAGAGCGTCGGCCGCCTGATCCGCCCGGTGCCGATCGCCTTCGCCGAGGCGATCCCGATCGCCGCGCTCGGGCTCGCGGTCAATCTCGTCAGCGCTTGGCTGCTGATGGACGAGCACGACGACGATCATGGCCACGATCACCGCGATCTGAACCTGCGAGCAGCTTACGTGCACGTCCTGGCGGACGCGGCGGTGTCGATCCTTGCGGTAGTCGGGCTGCTGACTGCTCGAGCCTTCGACTGGTTGTGGATGGACGCCGTGATGGGCATCATGGGCTCGGCGGTGATCGCGAATTGGTCTTGGGGCCTTATCCGCGCCGCAGGAGTGGTGCTTCCAGACATCCAGCCAAATGCCGGGATCGCCTCGGAGATCCGCCGTGAGCTGGAAATGGGCTCCGACCGCGTCGCCGATCTTCACTTGTGGCGGGTCGGACCGGGTCACAACGCGGTCGTCGCGACGGTGGTCACGCACGACCCTAAAGCCCCGAAAGCCTACAAAGAGCGCCTGGCCGCGATCCCCGGCCTCAGCCACGTGACGATCGAGGTGGAGCGCTGCTTCTAGGCGAGCTAATCGATAGGAGGCCGTGGCGCGAGGTACCAGTCGAGGATTTCTTCGCCGGTCCAGAACAAGACATCGCGGTGCCCGCGGATGTGGGCGAGGGCGTTGCGGAAGTGTTTGAGGCGGTGGGGCGCGCCCATGATGTAAGGGTGCACGACGAGCGCCATCACCCGCGCCGAATGTGCCGCATCCACATAGAGCTGTTCGAACTGGTCGATTGCGCGGTCGTAATATTCGCTGGCCTTGTGGTGCTGGATCAGCATCATCGCCACGTCGTTGCATTCCTGCGTGTAGGGGATGCTGACAATCGGCTTTGTACGCGTCCGCAACAGGACAGGTTGGTCGTCGAGCACCCAGTCGCAGACATATTCGTACCCCTCTTCGACGAGCAGGTCGGGCGTCTCCCAGGTCTCGGTGAGGCCGGGGCCGAGCCAGCCGCGCGGGTTCTTCCCGGCGAACCCGCGGATCGCGGCGGCAGTCTTGCGTATGTCGTCGGGCTCGTCGGCGACCTTCTGCATGTTCTTCTGCGTAAACCCGTGGCCGATGAACTCCCAACCCCGCTCCAGCGCGGCTCGGGCGATCAGCTCGTAGCGCCCAATCGCCGAACCGTTGACGGCGAGCACGGCGCGCACCCGATGCTCGTCGAAAACTTCGAGCATCCGCCAGAACCCGACCCGGTTGCCGTATTCGTGCCAGGCCCAATTCGGGATGTCGGGCATTGGCGTGCCGCCGGCCGTCGGGCTCAGCACGGTCCGCGGCATCGCCTCCTTGGGGTCCCATTCCTCGACATTGACAATGACCCAGACCGCCAGGCGAGCACCCCCGGGCAGCTGGAGTTTCGGCCGTTGGATGATGGCGGAGTAGTCGAGCCGGTCGGTGGGCAGCATCACCGGTTCCCTCTCGCCGCCAGGTACCAATCGAGGATCTCGGCACCGTTCCAATGCAAGACACCGGCGTAGCGGTTGACGTGGTCGTAAACCGCTTCGAGGTATTTGATGCGGTGCGGCTGCCCGCTGATATAGGGGTGGATCGCAATCGCCATGATTTTCGCGCGGTCGGCGCCTTCGCTATAAAGCCGCTCGAAGCTGTCGATGCAGCGCTGGGTGAAGTAGGCCGATTCGTGGTGCTGCACGAGCATCATCGGGATGTCGTTGAGTTCGACTGTATAGGGCAAGGTGATCAGCGGGCCGTGCGCCGTGCGAATTTCGGTCGGCTCGTCGTCATACACCCAGTCGCCGATGTATTTGACGCCGGCCGCGGCGAGGAGGTCGGGCGTGTCTTCGGTCTCGGTCAGCCCCGGACCGAGCCAGCCGAGCGGGCGGGTACCGGCAAATCGTTCGAGCGTATCGAGGGATTTGGCGATCATCGCCGCCTGATCCTCGACCCTGTGGATCGGCATCTGCTCCCATGCGTGGCCCATGAACTCCCAGCCAGCATCGCGCGCGGCCAGGGCGACGCGTTCGTATTCCTCGCAAACCCGCGCGTTGATCGAGAGCGTCGGCCGGATCGCCAGTCGTGCGAACAAGTCGAAGAAACGCCACACTCCGACCCGCATCCCATACTCGTGCCAGGCCCAGTTCGGCACGTCCGGCAGCAGCACCTGGCCGGTCGGTGCCGGCAATACCTGTCGCGCCATCGGCCGCGAAATGTCCCAGAATTCGAGGTTGACAATGGTCCAGACGACGAGCCGTGCGCGGTCCGGCAAGCAGAGCGGCGGCCGGTCGACGATCGCCGAGTAGGCACCGCGTTCACGCGGAATCATATGCCCTCCCACGGCTAATGGAGCGGACGACCATCATGACATATTACCCTTTCGGGTAACGCGACGATTGGCCACCCAGCGTAATCCTGCAAACCAGCGCTGCAAATTCTAGATTTTCGGGATGCCGCAACATAACTCACCCTAGAACCGAATGTTGGCATTCGAACGTGCGAGGCCGGGAAAGGCGGGGGCCGATGAGAGCACAGCATTTCCGGGGCAATGTCTTTGTGGCGAATTTGCCGCCGGAATTCTCGGACGAACAGCTGGCTGAGGCATTCGATCAGTTTGGCATCGTGTTGAGCGCGACGATCGCGCGCGATCCGGCGAGCGGGAAAAGGCTGCGCTACGGATTTGTCGATATCGCGACGGAGCGCGCCGCCAAGCTCGCCATCGACGGGATGAACGGTAAGGATGTGGACGGCTACAATCTCGAAGTGCGCGTCAGCGAACGGCCGGCCAAGAAGCGGCCGCAGCCGGGCGCTCTGGCGCGGTCACGGCCACCGCGGTTAACGATAAACGCGCGCGACGGCGAGGAAGGCGCCGAGGGTACGGTCAGTTTCAGGCCGCGCCCGCAACCAAGAAGGCAGCCGAGCTTTCAGGTCGAGCGCCGTACGCTGCCACGCCGGCCCATGACTTAGGCGCTCCGGGGTAGCGTCGCCGACTCAGAGTTCATTGGTTGGACCAGCTGATCGGCGCGTAATGGCCGTTCTTGCCGGAATTGTCCCAGCGCATGCCGTGATCGGAAAAAGTGCTGCCCGCTCTGCCGACCGCCAACGCCAGCTTGTCAGGGGCGATCGGATGGCCAGCAGCGGCCCAGATCTCCTCGTTCTGACGCAGGCTCGGCAGCGGTTCGACCGCCATCTGCATGATCCCCGGGATCTGGGCGGACCGTACCTTACCGGTCGTCTGGTAAATTATCGGCACCTTCTTGACGCCGAGGTTTGTCGCTATCAGCGGCGCGAATGCGGCCATCGGCCCGCCTTCAGAACCGCCGAAGATGGCGCCCAGAGCCGCCGCCTGCGGGTCGGTGGCACGCTCGTCGATATAAATGGCGGCGGTCCAATTGCCGTCGGCCATCGGTCCGGGAGTATGCGCGACCAGCGCCAGATTGAGGCCGTCCAGCGCGACCGATCCGTAGCTGCCCTTGTCGATGTGAAAAGCCAGCGCGACATCGCAGACCCCCTGGGTCGGCCGAGAGGTGAGCGGTGGCGCCGCCGAGATTAGACATGGACAGACGACGCTGCAGTTGCAGTTTTCAAAATAGTCTCCCGAAAGCTGCCACGCTGTGGCCATGCGTTCCTCCCTTTGTGACAGTCACGCCGGGCAAAGGAGATAGACTTCGAAACCCTGCATCGCA
>Ga0318577_10000034_pt1 | contig 24138 bp, 17 predicted proteins | sample GRESIP089b5f25_FD_203484 | JGI IMG/M metagenome (GOLD analysis project Ga0318577, IMG submission 203484) | Tropical soil microbial communities from Luquillo Experimental Forest, Puerto Rico - GRE.SIPMG.089b5f25 | ecosystem: Environmental > Terrestrial > Soil > Tropical forest > Bulk soil... | reverse complement strand
CTCACTACGTTCTCGATCGCCAATGACGTCGCCAAGTACTTCGCGATCATTCCGGCGATGTTCGCCGCGTTCTATCCACAGCTAAATGTGCTGAACGTGATGCATCTGCAGACGCCAGAGAGCGCGATCCTGTCGGCGATAATCTTCAACGCGCTGATCATTATCGCGTTAATTCCGCTGGCGCTGCGGGGCGTGCAATATCGCCCGACCGGTGCGGCGAGCATCTTGCGCCGCAACCTGCTGATCTACGGCATCGGCGGCATCATCGTGCCGTTTATCGGCATCAAGCTGATCGACCTCGCTGTCACGGCGATCGGCCTCGCCTGAGGATTGGACCCTATGCTGCGACAAATCAGGCCCGCTATCATGATGATCGTCGTTATGACGATCATCACCGGCCTCATCTATCCTCTTGGGATAACTGGAATCGCCCAGCTTGTCTTTCCGCATCAGGCGAATGGCAGCCTGGTCGAGAAGGACGGTAAGGTGATCGGCTCGGAGCTGATCGGTCAGAATTTCACCAACGACAAATACTTCCATCCCCGCCCTTCGGCCACGACTGAGCCCGACCCGAACGACCCGTCAAAGACGGTCCCAACGCCCTATGCGGCCGATAATTCAGGCGGCTCGAATCTCGGGCCGACTAGCCAACCCCTGGTCGACCGCGTCAAAGACGATGCCGAAAAGCTCAAGGCGGAGAACCCGTCGACGCCGATCCCGGTCGATCTCGTCACCACGTCGGGGAGCGGTCTCGATCCCGACGTCACGCCGGCCGCGGCCGAATTCCAAGTGCCGCGCGTCGCAAAGGCGCGCAACCTGCCGGAGGAGAAGGTGCGGGCTCTCGTTGGGGAAATGACCCAGGATCGTACTCTGGGCATTCTCGGCGAGAAGCGCGTCAACGTGCTCAAGCTCAACCTCGCACTCGATGCTCTTGCGAGTTCAACACGCTAGTGCGAGGCCCTCTGTCTCCGATAATTCTATTCTGAAATACCCATTTCCCGGCTGCAGCAGCGAGGGGGGAGCTGCAATGCATAAAGTTCTGGGGCCAGCCGTGGTTTGGGCCGTGCTCTCTGTCTGGTCGTGGAGTGCATCCGGCCAGACCGGCGGCGACCAGCCGGCAGTCGAACAGCCGACCGCACCGACCGCTATGACCACACCGGCGATGACCGGCCCCCTTACCGCCAATCCGAACCCGACGAGCGTGGACGCCGGTTTTCTGGGCCCCGTCTACGTGACCGGCGCTGTCAGCGGTCTCGGGCTGTGGCAGAACAATAAATTCCCCGATCAGCAGCATACCCAAGCAAGCTTAAGCAATGGTCATATGTTCCTTCAGAAGACCGAGGGCCTCTTCCAATATTACCTCGACGTCGGTGCCTACACAATTCCGACCCTCGGCGCGCCTTATTTTGGTACGGCGACGACGGTAGGTGATTTTTATGGACCGCTCCCGATCGCGTGGGCAAAAATCGCACCGACCGACAATTTCTACATTCAAGGCGGCAAATTGCCGACGTTAATCGGTGCAGAAAACGCCTTTACCTTCCAGAACATGAATATCGAGCGTGGGCTATTGTTTGCGCAGGAGCCGACCATCAGCCGCGGCGGTCAGCTCGGCTATACTCAGGGGCCTCTGGCGCTTGCCCTATCGTGGAACGACGGTTTCTATTCGAATCGCTACACTTGGCTTTCCGGGTCGGGGACCTATACGTTCGACCCGGCCAACACCGTGGTTCTCGCGGCCGGCGGCAATTTCGCCCACACTGCCAAAGTGACGACGACGACCCCGTTTTTCCAAACGACCGCGGTGCCATTGTTCCAGAACAACGAGACCCTCTTTACTTTGAGTTATACATATAATTTGGCACCCTGGACGGTGACGCCGTATTTTCAATTCACCCATGTCCCTGCGGCGTCGTCGATCGGCGCATTCTCCTCGGCATCGACGATCGGCGGGGCGATCTTGGCTAACTACAGCTTCGGGACGATTCGCCCCTGCCGGGAGTCAGCCTGCCGATCCGTTTCGAGTACATCGGCTCGACCGGCAGCGCCGCGGCCGGTGCGCCCAATCTGTTGTACGGGCCCGGCAGCAACGCTTGGTCGATCACCTTTTCGCCGACCTATCAGTACAAGATCTTCTTTGCCAGGGCGGAAATCTCTCATGTCGGCACCAGCAGCACGACCCCCGGCTTGGTGTTTGGCCCAAACGGCACCAATACGACGCAGACTCGCGGCATGATCGAGGCGGGCATTCTGTTCTGACCTGCTGAGTCCTCCGCGGCTTCGCGTTAATTCAGCACGAATTTTAGCATTTACGTTCCGATCCATATGGATTCTTTATGCAGGCGTCCCGATATTGGTGTTTCCGGGACGACTATAGTCGCCCCTGAAAAATCTCTGACCAAATTCGAGACGTGGAGATTCGCATGGCCGATCTCGTCGACCTTGCTATTCCGGCCAATGCTCAAGCAGCTGCCGAGGCCCTGGGCCTCAAGGTTCACCGCAGTGTGACCCGCGCGGGTGCGACAAATACCGCGCGAGGAGGCCGAGATCGCGCTCGAATGTCTGCGCGATTGGGGAATCCCTGCGCGAATTCTGAAGGACACTCCGGGCGGTCCGCGGCCATGAGCAATAAAAAGGACCGCGCCTGGTTTGTTTGCCGCAATGGGGCGACCTCGTTTCCAAGCATTACGCTAGCGATACTCAGGCCGGTTGGGCACTGAAGGCTCATCCTGCGGTCCTCGCGAAACTGCAAGCGGGGACACCCGTCCCAAAATCTACGGCGCTCAAGATGTTACGCCGCTCCGCTAGCCGGCATGAGTTGGGAACGGCTCTCACCGGCTTGGTTGTCGATACCCGATCGCGCTGACGATCGGACTGAATTTAATGACCGATCTCGCTTCAGGGTAGAATAGTCGGTCAACACTCACGTAAGCGGGCGCCAGGCAGGCGGACGCGTGCGGAGCTAACTCCACGCGTTTGGGACGCAGTAGATGTGCCCAGCGGACCGAAATACGCTATACTGATCTTATGCCGGAGCGCGAGGGAAGACCGTCCCCGGAGGCGTTGCTAGAGGCGGCCAAGCACGAGGGCCGCGGGCGGCTGAAGATTTTTCTCGGCGCCGCACCGGGGGTCGGCAAGACCTATGAAATGTTGTTGTCGGCCCAGGCCAGGCGGCGCGACGGCGTCGATGTTGTCGTGGGCGTCGTCGAAGCTCACGGGCGGCGCGAGACCGAGGTGCTGTTGGAAGGCCTCGAGGTGATTCCACGGCAGCAGGTCGACTACAAAGGACATCTCCTCGCCGAAATGGATCTCGACGCGATCCTCAGGCGTCGCCCCCGGCTCGTGCTGGTCGACGAGCTCGCCCACACCAACGCTCCGGGCAGCCGGCATCCGAAGCGCTACCTCGACGTCGAGGAGCTGATTGCCGCCGGCATCGATGTCTTCACCACCCTCAACATTCAGCATGTCGAAAGCCTGAACGACATCGTCGCCCGGATCACCCGTATCCGGGTGCGCGAGACCGTGCCTGACAGCATTCTCGACCAGGCGGACGACATCGAGGTCGTCGACCTCTCGCCCGAGGACCTGATCAAGCGCCTGCGCGAGGGCAAGGTCTATGTGCCGCAACAGGCCGAACGCGCGATCCGCCATTACTTTTCGTCGGGCAATTTGACGGCGCTGCGCGAGCTGGCGTTGAGGCGTACCGCGCAGCGTGTTGACGAGCAGCTGCTCTCGCACATGCGGGCACATGCGATTCCGGGTCCCTGGGCAGCCGGCGAGCGTGTGCTTGTTTGTGTCAGCGAAGCGCCGAGCACCGCTGGATTGATCCGCTATGCCAAGCGACTGGCGGATCGGCTTCAGGTCCCGTGGACCGCAATCTATGTCGAAACAGCACGAACGCAGCGGCTGACCGATGTCGAGCGTGACCGCATCGCCGATCATTTGCGGCTGGCAGAGCGGCTGGGCGCTTCGACCATCACGCTCCCGGGCCGCAACATCGCCGACGAGGTTGTCGCCTACGCTACCGCGAACAACATCACCCAAATCGTCATCGGCAAATCCGACCGGTCGCGCTGGTTCGAAATCATGCACGGCTCGGTCGTGCACGAGCTGGTGCGCAAGACCGGCCAGATCAGCGTCCACGTCATCTCGGCTGACGATAGCGAGCCTGTCCCGACGAAGTCGGTTGAGACCCGCCCGGGGCCGGAGCCGCCCCGCATCGGGCCCTATCTCGGCAGCGCTTGCGCTGTCGCAATCGCCCTCGGGGCCGGCCTGCTGGTCAAACATTTCATCGCTGTTCAAAGCATCTCATTGGTGTTTCTGACTGCGGTGCTGGCTTCGGCGATCGTCTGGGGCCTGTTGCCGTCGCTGTTCGCCGCCGTCGCGAGCGTGCTCGCTTATAACTTCTTTTTCCTACCGCCTCTCTATACCTTCACGGTTGCAGACCCGGAAAACGTTCTAGCACTGTTCTTTTTCCTCGTCGTGGCGGTCATCGTGAGCAACCTGACGGCGAGGACGCGCAGCCAGATCCTGGCCGCCCGCTCGCGAGCGAAGACCACGGCCGAACTCTATGCCTTCAGCCGCAAGGTTGCAGGGATTGGTGCGCTCGACGACCTCCTATGGGCGACCGCCTATCAGATCTCTTCAATGCTCGATGCCCGTACCGTGCTGCTGCTCCCGGCAAAAGACAGCGAGGGCCTTGAGGTCGCTTCGGGTTATCCCCCCGAGGACCACCTCGACGACGCCGATATGGCGGCGGCACGCTGGACCTGGGAGCACAATCGTCCGGCCGGCCGCGGCGCCGATACGTTGCCCGGGGGTAAGCGCCTGTTCCTCCCGCTGCGCACCGGCAGCGGCCCGGTCGGCGTGATGGGCATCGACCGAGACGCGCCCGGCCCGTTGCTGACCCCCGACGAGCGGCGTCTGCTCGACGCGCTGGCCGATCAGGCGGCGGTGGCGATCGAGCGGATTTCGCTCGCCAGGGGCCTCGACGAAGCGCGCGTATTGGCCGAAACCGAGCGGCTGCGAGCGGCGCTTCTGACCTCGATCTCGCACGATCTGCGCACACCGCTCGCTTCGATCCTCGGCGCTGTATCAAGCTTGCGCAGCTTCCCGGAGAGGTACAGTGCGGCCGAGCGTGAGGAGTTGCTCGCCACTCTTCAGGACGAGGCCGAGCGCTTGAACCGGTTCGTCTCCAACCTTCTCGACATGACTCGGCTCGAATCCGGTGCGATCGAGCTGAAACTCGAGCTGATCGATGTCGCCGAAATTGTCGGCTCGGCGCTGCAGCGCGCCGGGAACGTCCTTGCCGGGCACCGCGTCGAAGTCGAACTCGAGCCCCACTTGCCAATGTTGCGCATTGATGCGGTTCTATTCGAACAGGTCTTGTTCAACCTGCTCGACAATGCGGCGAAGTACTCACCCACCGGCAGCAGGATCGATCTCCGCGCGAGCCGCGACGGGGAACTCGTCGAGATCGAGGTCGTCGACGAGGGCCCAGGCATACCCTCCGCCGATCTGAAGCGCATTTTCGACAAGTTCTATCGTGTCCAGGCCCAGGATCGCAGGCGTGCCGGCACCGGGCTTGGACTGGCGATCTGCCGGGGATTTGTCGAAGCGCTGGGCGGATCGATCGTCGCCCGAAACCGGCGCGACCGCTCGGGGGCTGTGCTAATGATCCGTATGCCGGTCGTGCCGGAGGTCACGGTGGAGCGTCAGCCGATCATGGCCCATGGCTAGCTCGATACCGTCCTTGTCGTCGACGACGAGCCACCGATCCGCCGCCTCCTGCGTACCAGCCTTGCCGCTTCCGGCTACAGAGTCTTGGAAGCGGAAGACGCCGTGGGCGCGATGCGGGCGCTGGCGGCCGAAAAGCCGGATCTGGTGATCCTCGACCTCGGCCTCCCGGACCAAAGCGGCGTCGAACTGATCACCGAGGTGCGAAAGACCTCGACGGTGCCAATCGTCGTCCTGTCGGCGCGGCATGACGAGCGATCAAAGGTCGAGGCGCTCGACCGCGGCGCCGACGATTATGTCAGCAAACCGTTCAGCATGGCCGAGCTGACGGCGCGGTTGCGCGCCGCGCTGCGCCATGCGTTCCAATCGCAAGGGGAGTTGCCGGTCTTTGTTTCGGACGACCTCTCCGTCGATCTCGTGCGCCGACACGTCACCCGCGGCGGCCGGGAGATCAAGCTGTCGCCAAAGGAATTCGACCTCCTGCGGCATCTGGTCATGCACGCCGGCAAGGTGCTCACCCACCGCCAGCTGCTGCGCGAGGTCTGGGGGCCCGCGCAAGCCGACGAAGTACAGTATCTGCGGGTGTTTATCCGCGGACTGCGGCAAAAGCTCGAGCCCGATCCGACCCGCCCCACTCACATCCTAACCGAGCTCGGCGTCGGCTACCGTCTGCAGCTTCCCCCCGAGCAACGCGCCTGACCTGACCAAAAACCGCGACACTGATGCGCCTCGTACTTTGCCGCGCGGTGATCCAAAATCTTTACGCATCCGTTATATTGAACGACGCCGTTCATCATCGAACCTTGATACCCTGTGCCGGCGAACCGGATCCATCCTTCGAGGCTCGACGCGCTCTCGCAGCGCTGCGGCTTCCGGCTGAATGACAGTTCACGCCTCACGATCGCCGCGCTCGGCGTCGTATTCGGTGATATAGGTACCTCGCCGCTCTACGCCGTCCGCCAGTCGCTCGTCGACTTCGGCGATATGAGCGAGCATGCCATCCTCGGCGCTCTCTCACTGATCGTTTGGGCCTTGATGCTCATCGTCACGGTGAAATACGTGCTCGTCATCATGCGAGCCGCGAACCGCGGCGAGGGTGGCCTCTTGGCGCTTACAGCCCTGGTCCTGCGAAATACCGCCGGCTCCACGAAACGATATCTGTGGATCATGGCGGCGGGCCTCGTCGGGGCCGCGCTGTTCTATGGTGACGGGGTGATCACTCCCGCCATCTCCGTGTTGAGCGCCGTCGAAGGGCTGAAGGTGGCGACGCCGCTCTTCGAGCCCTATGTGGTGCCGATCTCGCTCGTCCTCCTTATCGGCCTTTTTCTCATGCAGCGCCGCGGCACGGCGGCGGTTGGCGGCCTCTTCGGACCGGTGATGCTGATCTGGTTTGCTGTGCTTGCCGCGCTCGGGATCTGGGGGATCGCGCAGCACCCTCGCATCCTTCGAGCCATCGATCCGCTCCACGGCCTCGCGCTGCTGTTTGATAGGCCGTGGCCCGGGTTCTTCATGCTGGGGGCAGTTTTTCTGGCTGTGACCGGGGCGGAGACCCTCTATGCCGATATGGGACATTTTGGCCGCAGGGCGCTGCGGACGGCGTGGCTCCGGCTCGTCTTCCCGGCTCTGCTGCTGAATTATTTCGGGCAGGGTGCGGTGCTGCTCGGCAATCCGGACGCCCTTGAACATCCGTTCTTTCGTCTAGCACCTGAATGGGCCCTCTATCCGCTCGTTGCGTTGGCGGCGGTGGCAACGATCATCGCCTCGCAGGCGGTGATCTCCGGTGCGTTCTCGATCACACGCCAAGCGATCCAGCTCGGCTATCTGCCGCGGCTCGAGGTGCGCCACACCTCCGAGCAGGAGATCGGGCAAGTCTATGCGCCGTACATCAGTGGCCTGCTCTTGGTCGTCATCATCATTCTCGTGCTCGGCTTCCGGACGTCGGGCAATCTCGGCGCCGCTTATGGTATCGCGGTAAGCGGCATGATGGCGATCACCACCGGGCTGGCTTTCCTCTACATGCGCAGCGGCGGTTGGAGCCTGACGGTGGCGCTACCGGTCTTCGCCACCTTCGGTCTCATCGACCTTACTTTTCTAAGCTCCAACCTGCTGAAAATCATGGAGGGAGGCTGGTTCCCGATCGTCGTCGCGGTGGTGGTGTTCACGCTGATGGGAACGTGGTGGCGCGGCCGGCGAGTGCTCGCCGAACTGCGCGCACGCGATGCGCTGGACTTGCGCCAATTTGTCGAGGCGCTCAGTCCGGAGAGACCGGCCCGGCTGCCAGGAACGGCGATTTTCATGACCCGCGACCTGAGGCGGGTCCCCGTGGCGCTCCTCCACGCTCTGAAACACTACAAGGTTCTGCACCAGCGCGTCATCATGATGCAGGTCGATAGCGAGGACGTGCCGCACGTGCCGGACGACCAGCGCCTTGAGATTGCCGAGCTCGGCAAGGGTTTCTCCACGATGCTCATCCGCTACGGCTTCATGGACGAGGTGAACATCCCGCGGGTCCTCGCGCAGGCCCGAGTCGGCGGCCTTCGCCTAAACTTGATGGAGACTTCTTTCTTCATCGGACGCGAGAAACTGCGCTTACGGCCGCACCCGCGCCGGCGAAACTTCTGGCGCTGGCGTGACCGGCTCTTCATCTTGATGTCGAACAATATGCTCGATGCGACCGAGTTCTTCCGCATCCCGCCCAATCGGGTCGTCGAATTGGGTGGCCAGATAGAGATCTGAGCGAAAGTTACGGCTCATTCCCAAGCGGATATCAGCGTCGGTGCGCTGGCATCGGCGAACGTCCTCCAGTAAATACGTGTGAGATGGCAATGGCGCGCGTGCTGGCAATTCGGGACGCCTCGTCCCCGCCTAGATTGGGCGCGGCGCAGCCATAGCGCCTGGCTTTGGCGGCAGGATGCGTTGTCTCGTCATAGAGGATGAAGCGGATACGGCCCGCTATATCTGCAATGGCCTCAGAGAGGCAGGCCACACCGCCACGCTGGTTCGTGACGGCGTGGGCGGGCTCCATCTCGCCACGAACGAGCATTGGGACATCATCATCCTCGATCGTATGCTCCCCGGCGGCGTCGATGGCATATCGATTATCGCAACCCTGAGAGATCTCGGCAAAACCACGCCCGTGCTCATTCTCAGCGCTCTGGCGAGCCTCGACGAGCGGGTGCGGGGTCTGCGCGGCGGCGGTGATGATTATCTTACCAAGCCCTTCGCGTTTTCCGAACTGCTCGCACGTGTCGAGGCGTTGCAGCGCCGGGGCACAGTAAGGGAGGACAGTCGCGAACTGTGCATCGCCGATCTGAAACTCGATTTGCGGACGCGACGGGCGGAACGGGCGGGCAAGCCGATTGCGTTGCAGCCGCGCGAGTTTCGCCTACTCGAATATCTGGTGCGACACCAAGGGCAGGTCGTGACCCGGACCATGCTGCTCGAGGCGGTGTGGGACTACTACTTTGATCCGCAGACCAACGTCATCGATGTCCAAATCAGTCGCTTGCGGCGGAAAATCGACAAAGACTTCTCACCGCAGTTGCTGCAAACGGTTCGTGGCATCGGCTATATGATCTCCGCTGATGGCTAGGTTCCGGGGCACTGTCGCCTTCCGCCTGGCGCTCGTCTACGGGCTGCTCGCCATCGGCTCGATGTCGGTGATTTCGGCGGCCTTCTATTTCGGCACGGTGGGTGTTCTCTCGCGCAGCACCGATGCGAAAATAATCTCGATCTCGAACCGCCTCGCCGACCATTATGAGACCCGCGGCGACGAGGGACTGCGGCAGGAAATTCGGCAGCTGCTCGCGGACGGGATCGAGCAAGACACCGAAGTCTATCTCCTCGTCGCGCCCGACGGACGGAAAATGGCCGGAAACATTTCCGGCTGGACGACGGCGGCGGCGCCGCTCGACCGTCTTACCGATACCAAGGTGATTCGCAACGGGCGCCCTTCCCTCAGCCGCCTTTTGCCTCGGCTTTTGCCCGGCGGCCCGATCCTAGTTGTCGGCCGCGACATGCAGGACCGGCGCGAGATTGAGCAGCTCGTGTGGCGTGCCTTGGTGGCAGGCGGCGCGGTGGCGCTGTTGCTCGCGATCGGCGGGGCTCTGCTGTTTCGCCGGCAGCTCGAGCATCGGGTCGGTGCGATCCGTCGCACCGCACGTGAAATAGAGGCGGGTGATCTTACGCGGCGTATCCCGATCTCCGGCGTGGATGACGAGTTCGCGCGTCTCAATCGTGACATCAACAGCATGCTCGATCGCATCGAGCATCTGATGAATGGCGTACGGCACGTCTCCAACGCGATTGCTCACGACCTCAGAACCCCTCTGGGGCGCATCCGCGGCCGTCTCGAGGAGGCGCTGCGCCCCGGCGGCAGCACAATGGAGCTTGTCGAAACCGGGCGGTTCGCAATTGCGCAGGTCGACGAGCTCATCCAGATGCTCGATAACTTGCTGCAGATCGCCGAAGCCGAATCAGGGGCTCGACGCCAATCTTTCACACTGGTCCGGCTCTCGCAGGTCGTCAGCGACGTCGTTGAACTTTACGATGCCGCGGCGGAGGAAGCTGGGATCACTCTGCTCAGCGAGATCAGCGGTGACCCGCTGACGCTCGGCGACGAGAATCTACTGACGAGCGCGGTCGCCAACCTGCTCGATAACGCACTCAAATACGCCGGCGGCGGGGCGACCGTCCTGGTTCACGCCGCCCGTGAGCGAGACACGGTTTCGATCCGCGTCCAGGACGACGGCCCCGGCATCCCGGCCACTGAGCGGCCTCGTGTCGTCGAGCGCTTCTATCGTCTCGACCGTAGCCGAAGCCTGCCCGGCAACGGCCTCGGTCTCTCGATCGTGACCGCCATCGCGTCGCTGCATCGGGGAAGGCTCTGTCTGGAAGACGCCGCCCCAGGGCTTGCCGCACGCATCGTCCTGCCGCGCGCCGAGGGCACCGTCCCACACAGAGCGAGCTTGCCGGAGACGGTGCCGGCGGGAACTTCGGACTAGGCGGCTGCGCTCAATCCTCTATGCCCGGTGGGCAGCCGCTCTCATGCCGGAGGCTTCCGATTACCGGCGGGAAGAAATCGCGCTCGACCGCTTTGGCGCTGCTCCGATCCCAATCAGCATTATCAGGGACTCAACATCGTCGTCGCAGTCGATGCGGCGCATTACCAAATGGTAATCGTAGGGAAAGGCCTCTGAAAGGCGTCCGCGGCTAGGGATAGGGTATGTTTGCCAACTTGGCTGTACTGAGCCGATACCGTTCGAGCAGGTTAGATGACAGCGGGTTCTCTGCCGTCGATCTCCGAGAAAAGCGGACGCTTCTCGCGTAACGCGAAATTCCTCGCTGCCTTGCTCGTCGCCGCCATCGGAGCCGGTTTGACTGTCTTGGTTTGGGGGCCTCTGGCAGATCAGCCGGAAACTGCGCAACCACCCAAATCGGAACTAGCGGCCGTCCAACTCGATGCCAACAGTGTGACGCTCAATGACACACAGCTGAAAGCGGTAAAGGTCGAAGAGGTCAAAGAACGGCTGTTCGGGATCACGCGCGAGGCGGTCGGCAATATCGACTTCGATCAGGACAACTCACTGCAGGTCTTTACCCCTTATCCCGGCCGCATCGTCAGGCTTTGGGCAAAAGCGGGCGACGATGTCAAGAAAGGAGAGGTTCTGTTCGAGATCGACAGCCCGGATCTGAGCACCGCCGAGGGCAATCTGATCCAGGCCGCGGCTCAGCTCGAATTGGCAACCAAGGCGCTGAGGCGAGCTCAGGAGCTTTTTGCCGCAAAGGGAGCGGCCCAGAAGGATGTGGACCAAGCGATCTCGGACCACAAGACGGCCGAGGGCAACTACAACGCCGCCCACAACGCGATGCGCATCTTCGGTAAGACCGACGCGGAGATGGACAAGATCGTCGCCACGCACCGCATCGACTCGCAAATGCCGGTGCCGAGCCCGATGGACGGCCGGGTGACGGCGCGCAATGCGGCGGTGGGGCTTTACGTGCAGCCGGGCAACACGCCCGCGCCTTATACCGTGTCCGATGTCTCGACAATGTGGATGCTCGCGAGCGTGCCGGAGGCAGACATCCCGCTGCTCCGCTTAGGAGAGGACGTCGAGATCCACGTCGCAGCATATCCGGGCCGGGTATTCAAAGGAAAAATCACCCATATCGGAGCCTCGGTCGATCCGAACACGCATCGCATTCAGGTCCGCTCCCATCTCAAGGACCCGAACCGCGAGCTGCGGGCCCAGATGTTCGCCACCTTCGTCATCCGCACGGGTGAGGAGATGAAAACTCCGGCCGTCCCGGAAGCGGGCGTCGTCCGCAAGGGTGACGGCACCATGACCGTATGGGTGACGACCGACGGCCGCCGCTTTACCCAACGAACGGTCAAGATCGGCCTTCAGCAAGACGGATTTTGGCAGGTTCTCGAAGGCCTCGAGCCCGGCGAGCGTGTCGCCACTCACGGCGCGCTGTTTATGGACAATGCCCTGACCACGGCGTCGCAGTGACCGGTCGGGTACTGGAACGCGACGCGCGATGTTGAGAGGCATTCTGGCGTTTGGCCTCACCCGCCGGCCGATCATTCTACTGGGCCTCTTGGTCTTTGTCGGCGGCGGGCTTTGGGCATTCTCAAAGCTGAATATCGAGGCTTATCCCAACCCCGCCCCCGTCATCTTGGAGATTACAGCCCAGGCGCCGGGCCTCTCCGCCGAAGAGATGGAACGCTATTACGCGATTCCGATAGAGGTCGGAGTGGCGACGACCCCCGGTGTTCACAACATCCGCTCGACGTCGTTTTACGGATTGTCCTTCGTTCGCGTCACGTTCGATTACGGAGTCGATTACTATTTCGCGTACCAGCAGACGGCGATCGCGCTGCAGCAGAACGTCAGCCTGCCCAACAACGTCTCGCCCAACATCCAGGGATCGAGCACCGTTGGCGAAATCCTCCGCTATCAGGTGGTCGGTCCGCCGCATTTCGGTCTCAGCAATCTTCATAGCGTCAACCAGTGGATCGTAATCCGCCGTTTGCTGCGGGTTCCGGGCGTCGTCGCCGTCAACCCGTGGGGCGGCACGACCAAGGAATTCGAGGTCGAAGTCGACCGCAACAAGCTCGACGCCTACAACATCACGATCCCGCAGCTGATCAGCGCCGTCAACAACGCCAATATCAATGTCGGCGGACGGACGATCGATATCGGTCAGCAATCAGTCACGGTCCGCGGCGTCGGGCTCGTCGACGATGGCGGCAATAACGATTTGACCCAAGGTCATAACGTCGACGATCTGGAGAACATCGTCCTCACTCAATCGGCAGGTGTGCCGGTATTGGTGAAGGACGTCGCAAAAGTTTATGTCGGCTATGCGCAGCGGTTGAGCAGGGCCAGCCGCGACGATCAAGAAGACATCGTCTTCGGGATCGTCGTGATGAACCGGACCCTCCATACCAACGAGGTCATCGCCCGCGTCAAAGCGGAAGTCGAGAAGATGAACAGCGACGGCAGCTTGCCGCACGGTGTCAGGATCGTCCCGTTCTATGACCGCACTAGTCTTATTAATGTTACTACCCAAACTGTTCTTCACAACCTGATTTTCGGCTGCCTTTTGGTTTTTTTCATCCAATGGATTTTTCTCGGCAATCTGCGCAGCGCCATTATCGTCGGCGCCAACATCCCGTTTGCGCTGTTCTTCGCGATAATCGCGCTGGTTCTCACCGGCGATTCGGCCAATCTGTTGTCGGTCGGTGCGATCGATTTCGGAATCATCGTCGATTCATCGGTAATCCTGGTCGAGAATATCTTCCGCAACTTCCAGGCCCCGGTGAGCGACCGTCGGCAACTAATGATCGACCATTCATCGCCGACCGTCAGCGGCCGGAGCTGGACTGATCGGCTGCGCCTGATTTATCTCAGCGCCTTGCAGGTCGATAAAGCGATCTTCTTTTCCAGGGCGATTACCGTCGCCGCCTTCGTCCCGTTGTTCACGATGCAAGGGGTCGAAGGCCAGATCTTCGGCCCAATGGCGAAGACCTACGGCTATGCGTTAGTCGGGGCGCTGATCGCAACCTTCACGGTCTCACCAGTGCTGGCTTCGTTGTTGCTGCCAGAACACGTGCGCGAGACGGAGACGATGTTGGTCCGGGTGTTGCGCAGGGTATACACCCCAGTCCTGCGCTGGACCCTTGCCCATAGGGCCGTCACCGCAGCGATCGGGATCGCCTTCCTGGCGCTGGCAGGCCTGCTCGTGCCGCGGCTCGGCACCGAGTTTCTGCCGGCCCTGGAAGAGGGCAATCTGTGGATCCGAGCGTCGATGCCGCCGACAATCTCGCTCGAAGCGGGCATGAAATATGTGACGCGCATGCGCGAGATCATGCGCGGCCATCCGGAGGTGATAACGGTCGTCACGCAGCACGGTCGGCCAGACGACGGCAGCGATGCGTCGCCCCTCTCCAATGTCGAAATTTTTGCGCCGTTGAAGGCGTTCGACGAGTGGCCGGCGGGGATGACGAAGGAGAAGTTGATCGAGCAACTGCAGCAGGAATTCGCGAACGAGTTCATCGGCATCGATTTCAACTTCTCGCAATATATCCAAGATAACATCGAAGAGGCTCTGTCGGGCGTCAAAGGCGCCAACTCGGTCAAGGTGGTCGGTCCCGATTTGGCGGTGTTGGAACGGCTCGGCGGCGAGGTTCTGCACGAGATGGCGCGAGTTCCCGGCGTCACCGACCTCGGAATCTTCCGCGTCCTCGGCCAGCCTAACCTGAACATCAAGGTTGATCGCGCGAAGGCGGCGCGGTACGGCCTCAATGCCGGTGACATCAACACCGTCGTGCAAGCGGCGATAGGCGGGACGTCGGCAGGACAAGTGCTGGAGGGGGATCGCCAATTCAATATCAATGTCCGCTTCGCGCCCGAATATCGCAGCAGCATCGACGCGGTCCGCAACATTCGCGTCGGCTACTCCACTCCCGGCGGCGGCAACGCCTATATTCCATTGGGCGAATTGGCCGCGATCAAATTGGAGACCGGCGCCTCCTACATCTATCACGAGGGCAGCGAGCGCTACATCCCGATCAAGTTCAGTCTGCGCGGACGCGACCTCGGCGGTGCTATCAAAGAAGCGCAGGCTCGCATCGCCGAGAACGTCAAGCTGCCGCCAGGCTACCGGATCGTGTGGGCTGGGGAGTTCGAGGAACTCCAGCAGGCCCAGAAGCGCCTCGGAATCATCGTTCCGATCAGCCTCGTCCTGATCCTGGTACTGCTCTACGGGCTATTCAATTCGCTCCGCGACAGCCTCGTCGCCCTTGCCGGCATCCCCTTCGCGATTGTCGGCGGCGTCGTCGCGCTCTATCTCACTGGGCTCGATTTCAGCATCTCCGCCGCGGTCGGGTTCGTGTCGCTGTTCGGCGTCTCGGTGATGAACGGCATCCTCATCATTACCTATTACAACGAGGTCCGTCTGAGCGGCGTACGCGGCATTGCAGCGATGCAGCGCGCCGCCGAACAGCGGATGCGGCCGATGCTGATGACTGGTCTGTCGGCGTGCATCGGGCTGCTCCCCGCCGCGATGTCGCACGGTATTGGCGCCCAAGTGCAGCGGCCGTTGGCAACGGTCATCGTCGGCGGCATGTTTCTCGGGCCGATCCTGTTGCTGGTCGTCGTGCCGGCGCTGCAGATGCTGTTGCTGGGCAAAGACCGCGATCCCGAACCATGGGTGCCGCACAGAACGGGCAGCTTCGAGACGCCGGAGCCAGAGCGGAAGGTGCATGCCGATGACGACTAACCGATACTCCTGCGGCGGCAGGGAGCTATGAAGTTCATTGCTGTAGCGGTTGGCATCCTGACCTTGATGGCCGCTGATGGGCCCTTTCGGCTGACCCTCGACCACAATCTGGCCGCAACTGCTGCGGCTGCTGAAAATGCCGGCACGGCGGGAATAAAGGGTAATCCGCAGAAAGGCGCAGGGGTCTCCGGTTCATCGAAGGCCAATCCGAGCATCAACGGAAGCCAAATTCGCGGCAAGCGCTGAGGCACCGCCCATCTTGCGCTTAAATCGATTGGCCTGCGGTCCCTACTTTGTCGCTGTCGCGGCGGTTGCGGGTATGCTGACTGCTTGTGCGGTCGGTCCCGATTTCGAGCCGCCTGCCGCGCCGGAAGTCAGCGCGTACACGTCGCAGCTGCTGCCGGAGCAAACCTCCGCCGCGGACATGAAGGGCGGCGAGGCACAACGCTTCGTGCGAGGGCTCGATATTCCGGGCCAGTGGTGGACACTGTTCCATTCGGCGGCGCTCAACAGTCTGGTCGAGCAGGCGCTTGAGAACAACCCGACCCTACCGGCCGCTGAGGCGGCATTGCGCCAGGCATGGGAAAATGTTTATGCCGCGCAGGGCGCGTTCTTTCCTACTGCCGTCGTCAGCTACTCGCCGAGCCGCAACAAGACCGCCACCGGCGTGACCTTTACGGCGGCCTCCTCAGGCCCACCCTTTTTCACCCTCCACACCGCCCAGGTGGTTGTGACCTATGCCCCGGACGTCTTCGGCGGAACCAGGCGGCAGGTCGAATCGCTGATGGCAACCGCCGAGTTTCAGCGCTACCAGCTCGAGGCGGCCTATCTGACCCTGACCTCGAACGTCGTCGCCGCGGCGGTGCAGGAGGCGTCGTTGCGCGGTCAGATTGCCGCGACGGAGGAGATCATCAAAATCGAGAGCGCGTCACTGGACATCCTGCGCAAGCAATTCCAACTCGGCCAGGTGGCCGGACTGGATGTCGCAGCGGTCGAAGCGGCGCTGGCGCAGGCACAGGCGACGCTGCCGCCATTGCAGAAACAACTGGCGGTGCAACGCGACCTGTTGACGGCGCTGATCGGTCGCTTGCCGAGCCAGGCGCCGGCCGAGAAATTCGAGCTCGCTTCACTGCAATTGCCGCAGGAGCTGCCGGTCAGCCTGCCGTCCAATCTGGTGGAACAACGCCCGGACATACAATCGGCCGAGGCGCAGTTGCACTCGGCAAGCGCGTTGATCGGGGTTGCCCTAGCCGCCCGACTGCCGCAGTTCACACTGACCGGAAATGCCGGCGCCACGGCGAATCAGATCAGTCAATTGTTTATGACCCCCGGCACCGCATTTTGGACATTGGCTGGTAACGTCGCGCAAACGGTCTTTGATGCCGGCACCCTGTTGCATAAGGAACGCGCTGCCGTGGCCGCTTTCGAGGAAGCGGCAGCGATGTATCGCAGCACCGTCATTGCCGCCTTTCAGAATGTCGCCGACACGCTGCACGCGTTGCAATCCGATGCCGATACGCTGAGGGCAGCGTTCGCGGCGGAGCGCGCTGCCTTTGAGAGCCTCGAGATCACCCGCATGCAGCTCCAGTTCGGCGCGGTCAACTATCTGTCACTGCTGACAGCGCAGAACACCTATCAGATGGCGCTGATCGCCCTCGTTCAGGCGCAGGCCGCGCGTTACGCCGATACCGCAGCGCTGTTCCAGGCATTGGGCGGCGGCTGGTGGAACCGCGAGGACGTCCCCCCGGCAAAAAAGTGGGATATCCAACTCATGCCGTGACCGACAATGCGTAAAATTGGGAAATCTCGTCTCACCCTTCGCGTTGGCCTCTACGCCGCGATTGGGGACCGGTTGTGATCCGGCCACCTGCCCGATCAGTACTGGACGTGCCACTGCAGGGTGAAAATCGAAACGGGGCCGCGGTCGCGGTTGTAAGCCGGGTGGTTGATGAACTGATAGTCGAGCGCGAATTGGGCGAAGCTGAATACGGCGACTCGGTAATATGCTTCGAGGATCTGTTCGGGGCCGGCGTTGGGCAATTGGCCGTCGCCGATAATCCCGCCGAGACCGCCGGCGGCCAGATAGAGCTTGCCCTGGTGCGAGATCCGATTGATCGCGCCGGCCAGCCCGAACGTGTCATCGGGCCGGCCCCATCGTGACCCGGTCAGCGACAGCCCGCCAGAGATTGATCGATTGACGTCGGTGAAAGCGTCTTCTTCGACCGTCCCCTGCGATAGACCGGCGCGTGCAAAGACGCCAAAATCGGGTGCGATCTGCTGGGCGAAATTGAGACCGACCCCGTCCTTTGTGCGCTGCGTGCGCACCGCCGCAGTTGAAGGCGTCTCGCCGATCGCCTCGCCGAACGATATCGCGTCGAGATAGGAGCCGAGATTGCCTCGCGAAATCCAATAGAGAAATTTGAGATTGCCCGGCTGGCCCCATAACTCGTGCCGCTCCTCGACTTCGGTGACGAATTGCAGCTGGGCAAAGTTTGGCGAAAGGTTGTTGCTGTTCGGCACGGTCGACAGGTCGAACATGCCGGTCCGGAGGTCCCACCAATTCTGATACCACTCCACCGCGCCGCCGTAGGTGTAGCCCCAGGAATTAGCAGCATAATCGAACGAACCGATATCGATAATCGACCAGTTCAAAAAGTCGTGGCGCGGATCGTGTGCGTATTTGTTGGTGTCGAAGATGTCGACGACCGAATACTTACCGACCGTCAACACGACCCGGTCCGCGGTCTGCAGGCCGCCTAACTGGTTGAGATCGGGTTCGAGCTTCTCCTTCTCCCCGCCGAGATCGATTGTCTGGCGCAGGAAGCCGCGCTGGATCAGGACGTACGGGTCAACTTTGCCGAGTTTGAAGGCCTCGCCGCTTGGGTAGCCGGCGACACCAAAGGTATTGCTCAGGCCGAAGCCTTGATCGACTTCCGGATTGATCCAGATTTCTGCCAGGCCACGGCCGAAAGCCGGCGTAGAGCGTTGCGTCGAACGTATCGCGGCCGTTGGCGCCGGGGTGAAGGCTCTGGGGCCCGGTGTAGGGCGCGTGGAAGGCGGGCTGCAGCATCCATGTGAAGGTCGATTGGCCATGCACAGCCCAATTCTCGATTTCGACCTCGGCTGCCTGTTCCGCGGTGACTGGCACGCCTGGCGGCTGCGGTGTCGGCGCCACCATCTGCGCGGCGCATAGCATCGGCCAGCACAGCAGACTTGCCATCGTCAAGGCAAAGAGAGCGCAAGATCGCGGATGGCTGCCGGACCGACTTCCAATGGAAAAACACAGCGCGGACTGGCTGTGCATAGCTCAGGCCCCGGAAAGAACGAGCTCGAGGTTGGGTTGGCGGGCCGCAGTCGGCCTAGCCGGGCGTCCGCCTCGGGGGGGCCGCACGGCCCGATCGGTCGATCGCTCGGGGGATCGGTGCCGGAGTAACCGATCTCAGCTGCGCGCGCTGATGCGCACGCTCTGTGACGGCGCCGAAGACCAGTCCGATCGTGCCCCACATGATCAGCTGCGCACCCAGAGACGCGATCCTGAATTGCCACAGCACGGCCGCCGGGAACTGTTCGGGCACTCCATTCACGGCCGGCAATGCCAGACACACGACGATTACGACAAGCATATAAGCGGCGGCCGCGATGAGAAACGCGTTCCACGCTCCATAGCGAGCCAGAAGTCGTAGACGCAGCATCCCGGCCGCGATCATCGCCGCGAGCGAGATCGCGATCATGCTGAAATACAGCGCCGTGCGCGGCACTATCGTCGCCGGATCGCCAACCGAGGGCGGGTTCGCCGGGTATTTGAGGTTTGGTACGATATAGACAGCGATCAGGCCCACTATCGCCATCAATGCCGCGGTGCTTCGCGGATCGAAATCCCCCATACGGCCGTAGGCCAAGGCGAAGGCCAACGCGAACAGCCCGCCGAACGCTATGTTATAAATCATCACGCCGGCGAACAGGCCGATGCCGGCCTGGACCCTTCGACTGACGAGTTCGGGCTCCGGCTCCTCCTTTGGCGCGGGCAGCCCTTTAGCGATCAAGGCTTGCGAGGCTGCCTCAGCCTTGGCTTTGTCGAGCTGGGTTTCAAAGGTGATCGCGCGGTCGACCTGCGGCTCACCAACGACCTTCAAAAAGCTGAAGCAAAGTAAGCCCGCGATGATGCCAACCAGCATCCCGCGCAGCAGCAACGTCCCGGCCATGGCGCAGACCTCCGCCTAATGGCACGGAAAGCCGAGCAAATGACGCCCATCATGAACAAATTCGTGCACATACATGCCGGGGATCAGCGATGTCGCACCTTCTTCGGCGCCGACAAAATAAACCAATAATAGCAAAACCAAGCCGCCGAGAAGCGCCCACGGCAACACGTCCCGCATCGGAATGGCTGCCGGCCGCGTCACGGGCGCAAATGAGGTAGTGGTCATCACCTATCTCCTGGGATTTCGCGTCCCGTTAGAGGTCCGATCCAACCACGAGGGGGGTCTGACTCTCGGCCCGCCTGTGTAGCGCAGGCTCGATTACAGTGGCGCGACCGTGCCGGGATTTCACCGGCTTCCACACCCCGTGTCGACACGACAGCATAAGAAGCGCTTTCTCGCTGTGTCAACCGGCGACTGCTCCCTTCCCCGGATAGTTGCCTTATTGGCCAACGCATAGGGCCGATCGCCGCCAAAAGCGCGGGCGCGGATCATGTGACGTTGAGGGGCCGAACCGTTAATGCATCCCACCCCTGTCGTCGCCGCCCGGTTCGGGCTGCGCGCTCGGCGCCGGCGGACCCACCGAAGGCTGCACCGCCTCGGCGCAGCCGATGAGCAGCGCGCAGATCAGAAGCAGAGCCCCAAACCTCAGCTTTTGCATCCCTCGCCCCAATGCAGCCGCGGGCCCGCTGCAAACCCTATCGTGATCGCCCTCGCTTTCCCCTAATCTGGCGATGACCAAACCTGCAATGGGGAGGACCGCGTGTCCCATATCTACGTCGTGCAAATGGACATTCCGGCGCATCTCGAAGCCGAATTCAATCGCATCTACGACGAGGACCACGTGCCGACCATCCTCAAAGTGCCCGGGGTCAGGTCGTGCGCGCGCTATCGGCTCGATCATTCCACGGTGTCGGGCATGCCGCGGTATCTGGCGATCTACGAGGTCGACTCGGCCGAAGTGATCAACAGCCCGGCCTGGCAGGAAGCCTCCGATCTCGGCGAGTGGAAGCCGAAGATCCGGCCGCATACGACCAACCGCCAACACAGCATCTTCCGGCGGATCGCGTGACGATGCCCCACATCTTTGCCGTGCAGTTTGAGATCCCGGCCGAGCACGAGGCCGAGTTCAACCGTGTCTACGACACCGAGCATTTCCCGACGCTGTCGAAGGTGCCGGGCGTCCGTTCGGCGGCGCGCTACCGGCTCGAGCATTCGACCGTGCCGGGCATGCAGCGCTACCTGACCGTCTACGAACTCGACTCGCCGGATGTGCTGAAGAGCGCGGCCTGGGAAAAGGCGGGAGCCTACGGCGACTGGGCGACGAAGATCCGCCCGCTGTTGACGAGCCGCATCACAGCGTCTTTGAACGCATCGCGTGACGGGGGTTTTGCGGTAAGCGGGATTGCCGCACGGAGCCTCGGAACCTGCAGAAGAATGGCGCCCGTCGCTTCGTTGAGAAGAGCCGTCAACGAGGTACCGACTGATACGTCGTCGTCGGCGCCCTCGGTTCGCTCGCAGTCCAAATTAGCGAGTATTTAACGCTCGTTTTGAGAATATTGGGGCGGGCCGAGCAATCGACGAGACATTGGTATGCGGTTAGGTGAAATACTTGTAAAACGAGAGCTTGTAACCCCAGCTGCGATCTCTGAGGCTCTGGAGCGCCAGAAGACAAATGGCGGGCGCTTGGGCGCAAACCTGATCGCCCTTGGGTATTTGACGGAGGAACAACTTTCATCCGTGATCCACGGCGCGCCCGCCGCGCCAAACGGGCCGTCCGCGACCGGTATCTCACCGCGCAACCTGCTCAGTTTGTTGTTGAAATTCATGAGTGTCGAGGGCTGCGAAACGGTCCTCGATCTCGCTAACCGCATCAAGCTGCCGCGCCTCGTAGTCCAGCAATTATTCGATGAGGCGACCCAGCAAAAGCTCGTGCAGGCCACAGGCGCCTCCAGCAGCCTTGGTTTGTCGATGCGATACGCTCTCACCGAGACGGGCCGCAATGCTGCCAAGGAAGCCTTTGACCAAAACCTCTATCTTGGTCCTGCTCCCGTGTCGCTCGCCGCCTATACAGAGCAGACCCAAGTCCAGCGGATTGCGAACGAGTTGCTGGACGCCGATACCCTACGACGCAACTTCGAGGGCCTCGTCGTTCCAGAAAATTATCTCCGCAAACTGCTGCCCGCGGTGCGTGCCGGGCGAAGCCTGCTGCTCTTTGGCCCTCCCGGCAATGGTAAGACGACGCTCGCCACTCGGGTCGCCAAGATCTTCAAGGACACGGTGTACATCCCGTATGCGATCGAGGTCGCTGGCCAGATCATCAAGGTTTTCGACCCGACCCTGCATAAGCCCAGAGAAGCCGAGGAGAAGACAGCCAGTTCATCGGCCATCAGTCTTCAGCGATCCAGTTCCGACGAGCGCTGGGTGCCTTGTGCCAGGCCAGTCGCGATTGCCGGTGGCGAATTTACTCTGGAGATGCTCGATCTTCAATACAGCTCGGATGTGAGATTCTATGACGCGCCCCTCCACGTCAAGGCGATCAATGGTATGTTACTAATCGATGATTTCGGCCGACAGAAATTTCGCCCTGACGATTTGCTCAATCGATGGATTGTGCCGATGGAAAACAAAATAGATTATTTGCAACTCCACACCGGCGGGAGCTTTTCACTCCCGTTCGATGTGCTTCTGATTTTTTCTACCAACTTGCAGCCGGAAGATCTTATGGATGCAGCTTTTTTGCGCCGTATCAGATATAAGGTTAAGTTGTATTCTCCTACTCGGGACGAATATCGGCAGATTTTCGAGGCAGTGGTGAAGTCACACGGTCTGGTATTAACTGATGATATATTTGAGTTTGTCGTCGACAATCTGACCAGAAGGTTCGATCTCGCCTATTATCAGCCAGGATTTATTTGTGAGCAGGTGGTCGAGGCATGTAAGGCGTTCAACCTGCGACCAGAACTTCGGCAGGAGATGGTCGCTGAGGCACTGACCAACTTATATTTTGATCTGCAAGACAGCGAAGATTCCAAACGCATTCGCTTCGAATGACCCGCATCGGGAGACTGTGACCGGTATTTGCTAAATTCGCTACACTCTGACAGCAGGGTCACCTAGTTCGGGTAAATCGCCCAGACCGGCTGGACGTTGCCCCGCCTGCGGGCAGGACGCCCGCGATCCCGATTGATCATGTGAGGGGTGTCGCTAATTCTGCCACATTCATATGACACAATATTGCCCGTAATAGCATCAGGAAAAAGTTAACGCCTGTAGATTCCCTGTAAAAACAGGATGACCGGAGCGCGAAGCACGGTCTGGCCGGCCGAATTGGCATTGAGAGTGAGTTAACGCTACACTCGGTGGCGTCTGCCGGCGCAACCGCCTGGCCCGGTTGCCGAATGGCCATTGGGAGGAACCATCGATGCTCGTCATGAACGTGATTGCCGAGATCCTGAAGCGCGAGGGTGTCTCGACCCTGTTCTGCTTTCCGACTACCCCGATAATCGAGGCTGCGGCCGCGGTCGGGATCAAGCCGGTGATCTGCCGCCAGGAGCGGGTCGGCGTCCATATGGCCGACGGCTTTTCGCGGGTGTCGAACGGCCGGCCGCCGGGCGTCTTTGCGATGCAATACGGGCCGGGTGCGGAGAACGCCTTCGCCGGGGTCGCGACCGCCTTTTCCGACTCGAGCCCGGTGGTGTTTCTGCCGCTCGGCCATCCGCGCGAGACCGCCCAGCTTTTCCCGATGTTCAAATCGAGCCGCACCTATGCCTCGATCACCAAATCGGTCGAGGAAGTCATCCTGCCCGACGAAATCGGCAATGTGATGCGCCGCGCCTTTTCTCAGGCGAAAAACGGGCGGCCCGGGCCGGTCATGGTCGAGGTCCCGGCCGATGTCCACAGCACCGAGGTCAGCGTCGATCCCGGCAAGTATCAAGCGGTTCGCACCACCCGATCGGCCGGCGACACCCGCGATATCGACGAGGCGGCGGCCATGTTGGTCGCTGCTTCCTGCCCGATGATCCTGGGAGGGCAGGGGGTCTTCTATGCCGAAGCGACCGACGAGTTGCGCCAGCTCGCCGAATTGCTGCAGGCCCCGGTCATGACGACCTTTGACGGCAAGAGCGCCTTTCCGGAAGACCACGCGCTGGCGCTCGGACCCGGCGGCGGCACCTTTACCGGCCCCGGGCGGCATATCCTGCACAAATCGGACCTGGTGTTCGGCATTGGCTGCAGTTTTACCCGCCACGGCATCGCCACCCCGGTCATCCCGCCCGGCAAGAAGATCATCCATGCGACCAACGACACGCGCGACCTGCACAAGGCCTTCGCCGCCGATCTCGGCATCCTCGGCGATGCGAAGCTGGTGCTCGGGCAGCTGATCGAGGCGGTGCGCGACCGGCTCGGCGGCAAGACG
>Ga0318577_10000032_pt1 | contig 24497 bp, 17 predicted proteins | sample GRESIP089b5f25_FD_203484 | JGI IMG/M metagenome (GOLD analysis project Ga0318577, IMG submission 203484) | Tropical soil microbial communities from Luquillo Experimental Forest, Puerto Rico - GRE.SIPMG.089b5f25 | ecosystem: Environmental > Terrestrial > Soil > Tropical forest > Bulk soil... | reverse complement strand
CCGCGCCAGCCGGCGGATCTCCTCGGGGTCCCTGCAGTGCCGTTCGATCAAATCCGCCTCGCCCCCGATGGTCTGCAAGACATTATTGACATCATGGGCGATGCCGCCCGCGAGCTCGCCGAGAGCGATCATCCGATCGGTATGCGCCGCCTGCGCCTGCACCCGATCGCGCTCAGCAATTTCTTTTTGAACCTGCGCTTCGGCCAGGAAAGGCCAGCACCGGCATGGCACCCCATAAGCCGCCGAACAGCCCGCCGTGGACTATCGCCCTCTGTATCGTTTTGACGGTGACCTGCCGGCGCGATCCTCGGGGCCTGCTGAGCATCCAGTTCCGCCCATAGTAAAGGGCTGCAGCAAAAACCAGGGAGCACCAGATCCATAAGCTGGGGCCAAGCAGCCCCATGCGTCTGAAGGTCAGCAACAGGATCGATGCGTTCAGGCAGCTTGCGCCAATCGTAAGCGGAGTGAGGCGGACGATGGCGGCGATCTGAGCGGTTCGTAAGCGCCCGGCATACTCGGGATCGGCCCTCACAACACCAAGGCAAATGGCGAGTGCCGGTGGCAACCTGTCGCACAAGGCTCGCCAAGTGCCTTCAGCCTTGGTCAGAACCGAGGTGAGCATCTAGCGCATTTTCATGCCGTCAGCGCCGCCATCCAGCTGCGCGCGCCGCTAAATGGGAAAGCAACTTCCCGCACGCTTCAGAAGCGGCTGCCCCGGAATTCGCGCCCGAGAGTATCCCGCTGGATCACGCCGCGCTACGCAAAGTTTGGTTAATTTTTGGCGTGGCCCTTTGATTTCTGCGGACTTTGGGCTGCTTCGTTCAAATCGAGAAGCCGCATCACAAGCGGCGCGGGAGGCTTGATCCGACCGCGATAGCGGGTGGCGACAACCCGCGCCCGAGAATGGTCTCGCGGTAAGCGATGAGACTCCTTGGGCCAGGGATATCGGGCTCGGGGCAGGCTGCGCCGGACCGGTGCTGCGGCGCCGCGCATGTGCAACCATACTGAGCGGCGTATTGATCTCAGCCCCGGTCGTATCGCATATGGCTAGATCACGCCGTGTCGGGCTATGATTGATCGAGGTCAATCTTGCAATTTTTTCACAACTGCATAGCGCGCGGCGCCGGCATCGAGTGATGTTGTGCGGTAGACTTCAGCAAAGGAGGGGAACTCGTGAAGCTGAGATACCTCATGGTTCTGGGCGGACTGTTTGCCGGCAGTACCGTCGGCCTTATGCCGGTAATGGCCCCCGCAGCGCAGCCCGCCAAAGAGGCGAAACCGGCGATCGGCGATGACGCAAGTGCAGCCCTTCTGCGCATGGGGCAGAGCTTGCGTGCGGATCAGTTCTCGTTTCAGGCGAAGACGATCCGGGTTTACGCGGACCCGAACGGGGAGCCGCTTCACATCTTTCATACGGTAAGGGTCACCGTGCACCGGCCGAACCGGCTGCTGGCCGAGGTGAGCGGAGACGACGGCTCGACCAAGCTCGCCTTCGATGGCAAGACCGCGATCGTCTATTCGGCCGCGCACAACAAATACGCGAGCATACCGGTGCCGGAGGGCACGATCGAAGCCATGATGAAGGAGGCGATCGGCCGCCTCGGCGTCGATTTCCCGCTCGCCGATTTTCTCAGCGAGGCGCCGAACAAGGCGTTTCTAACGGGGGTGACCTCGGGCCGCGTTGTCAACACCGTGACGATCGACGGCGCGCCCTATGATCACCTGTTCTTTTCGCAGCCACCCGGCATCGAGCTCGAACTGTGGCTGGCGAAAAACGAGCCGGCAGTGCCGCGGTGGCTGATTGTCACCTACCGATCGCTGCCGGGCCAGCCCAACTTCATCGCCGAGTTCTCCGATTGGAACTTCAACATTCATCCCGCCGATGCAGATTTCGCCTTTCAGCCTCCGGCTGGCGCGGAACAGGTGGCGTTGAAGCCGGCCGCCGCGCCGGCTCCGGCCAGCAAGAAAGCAGGCAAGTGATGAAACGGATGACGATCGTCGCTCTCGGTGCGCTGTTGGCGGCATCGGCAGCGCCCAAGGCCTTTGGGTGGGGGAGTTACCACGGCGCCTATGGCGGCGCCGCCTATCGCGGTCCGATGGGCGCGACGGCGGTTCGCGGCCCCTATGGTGGCGGTGCGTATCACGGTCCGGCGGGTACTACTGCGGTTCGCGGCCCTTATGGCGGCGCGGCGGCTCGTGGACCGTATGGCGGCACCGCCTATCGCCCTCCCGGCGGCGGCACCTATTACGGTGGCACTGCTTACCACGGTGGCTATTACGGTGGCACCGTCTATCACGGGACGACGGTCGTGACCCCGGGTTATACAGGGTATGGCGCCGGCGCGGTCGCCGGCGCGGCGGTGGCGGGTGCGGCGGTCGGCGCCGTAGCAACGTCAGCGGCCACTTCGGCGGCCTATGCGGCGGCGAGCTCGAACTATTATCCGCCGCCCTACTACAATCCCTACGCGTGGTAGCGGCCGCGCGCGGTCAAATCAGACGCCGCTGACCTCGACCGCCGTATCGTTGAAGCAAGCTCCTTCGGCGAGATCTGCCTTGAGATCAGCGGACACCAACGCCGAGATCGTCTGACCGGTGCGGCTCGTCGCGAGCCAGGCGCCCTTTTCGCTGGCCACGACCCCCGGCGCCACCGCATCGCTGACCACCAGCGGCAGGATAACCTCGCCGCGCTCGTTCCACACCCTGACCTCGCGGCCGTGCGTGAGGCTTCGCCGCGCCGCGTCTCCGGGGTTCATCAGCAGCGGCGGCGACTGCCGTGACGCGGCGAGGTCGCCGAAAGTCGAGGAGATGCGTTTGTCGGAAGCCGGCGAAATCAGCATCAATGGATAAGAGAGCTCCCGCTCCCGCCAGTCCGGCAGCAATGCCGTGGCCCCCCAGCGCTCGGCCAAGGTCTCGGATCTGAGCTCGACCTTTCCCGACGGCGTTCCCGGATGGATATTGTCGAAGAGGACCATCGGCTTGCCGTCCGGCCCCTTCATCGGCAGCGCCTGCCGGGTCGGGATCCGGCTCGGCAGGACGTCCGCCAGCCGCGGATCAGCGGCATCAACGGCATCGTCGATCAACTCCTCATCGCTGGCCCTGAAACACGGCTCGTCAAACCCAAAGCGCGCGGCGAGCCGGCGAAAGATCTCGGTATTCGGCAGCGATTCCCCGACGGGCGGGATCACCGCCTCAGCCCGCTGCAGCCAATGATGGCCGTAGGACGGGTAAAGATCGGCGTATTCGAAATGCGTTGCCGCCGGCAGCACGACGTCGCAATGGGTCATGCTTTCCGTCATCGTCAGCTCAATGCCGACCGCGAAGACCTCGGACCGCGCGAGCCCGCGGCGCATCCGGTTCTGGTCGGGATGCACGACGAGCGGATTGTGATTGTAAATGAACAGCGCGCGCAGCGGCGGGTCGATGTCGTCCTCGGTCAAGTGCCGGCCGATGTCGTTGATCGTCAATGTGCGGGTGCCCGCCGGGATCAGATCCGGCCGCTGCAGCCTGGCCGGAGTTTTCGGAAAGGCGTTGCTCGCCGCGAGCACGATGCCGCTGCCTCGGCCGAGCTTGCCGAGCAGCGCCGGCAGCGCGATCGCCGCCCTGATGCCGCTGCCGCCGTTGCGGCCGCGTTCGAGCCCGTTGCCCGGCGCCAGCACGACCGGTTCGGCCTCGGCGAGCCAACGCGCGAAAGTGAGGATCCGGACTTCCTCCAGACCGCACGCGGCGGCTGCCCGCGCGGCTGGCCACTCTCGGGCCCGCGCCATGAACTCGTCGAACCCGAGCACATTGGCGGCGATGAAGGCTGTGTCGAGCGCTCCCGCCCGCTCGAGCTCAGTGGCCAGAGCCCAGGCAAGGAGAACATCGGTGCCGGGCCGCAATTGCAGATAAAGGTCCGCCTGCTCGGCGATCTTGGTGCGCAGCGGGTCGACGACGACGAGCCGCCCACCCGCCCGCTTGGCCTTGCGGACGCCTCTGACAAGATGAAGATTGGAGACCGTCGCGTTGTTGCCCCAGACGATGTTGAGTTTGGCCCGCTCGGCAAATTCGGGTGGACAGCCGGGCACGGCACCATAGGTGCCGGCCCAGGCCTCGCTGCGCACACCACCGCACAGCGCGCGGCGGTAGAGCTGCGTGGCGCCCAATCGGTTGAAGAAGCGCGACGACATGCTGTCGCCGGCGAGAAAGCCGTGCGGGCCGGCATAGTTGAGCGGCATTACCGCCTGCGGTCCCCACCGCGCGATGATTTCGCTGACGCGCTCATAGATTTCGTCGAGCGCCGCTTCCCACGAGATCCGAGTGAACTCTCCCGAGCCCTTGGGACCGACGCGACGCAATGGCTGCAAGAGGCGGCCCGGTCCGTGCACGAAATCGGCGCTGTCGCGGGCGACCTTGTTGCAGATGACGCCGGCGGTATAGGGCAGCGCACGAGAGCCGCGCACCTTAACGATATGGCCCCCGTCAACGTCGACGCTGAGGCTGCAGGTGTCGGGACAATCGAAGGTGCAGATGCTCGCCCGGTCCTCAATCGCCATGCTCAGCTCCTCCGCGGTCGTCGCCAACCGACACTACCTCGCGATCGTCCCGCTCGGTAGAGGCAGTTTTCCATTTTTTAGGCCGAGGCGGTTCAGAACGGTGGATCGCGGAGAAGAGTGGATCGTTGACATTGTAGATTCATTCTCGGCCGGGCACTTATTCTCGAAATTAGAGACATATTCTCGTTCAATAAGCTCCTTGTAATTCGACAATATCGAAGCACAACCGGGTCAAATTGGAACAGAAAAGCATCGACGAAACCCCCAAAGCGTGTTTTGGTGTCGCTCGAAATCATCGCTGGTTGTACGCGGTTTTACCGCGAAAATTGAAGGAATTGGGGAATGGCATCTGTTCCAGGCGGGCAATATTCGTTCTTTGCAGAGGGTAAGCCGGTCAATGTCGTACTGACGCCGGACGGCCAGGGCTTGCCCTCGCCGATGACGGGCGCTTTCAACCTCGAGGTGGTGACCTCGCCGCAAGGTACCTCGTATCCTCTGCCGAACGGTTATCAAGGGGTTGCGCTGCTCTCCAATCAGGGGCACACGCTCGACCTGCTGACCGGGAATTACGGCGTCTTCGTCACCGGCAATGGGCCCGACACGATCCAGGCCGGCGCCGGCAACGATACGATATTCGGCGGCAGCGGACCCGAAACAATCATGGGCGGCAATGGCGCCGATGTGATCTTCGGCGGCCGCGGCCCCGACACGATCACCGGCGGCAGCGGACCGGACACGATCTTTGGCGGGCACGGCGCCGACGTGATCACCGGCGGCAGCGGCGCCGATGTGATTTTTGGCGGTCGCGGCCCCGACACGATCACCGCCGGCAGCGGTCCGACGACAATCTTTGGCGGGCATGGCCACGACGTGATCACCGGCGGCAATGGCGCCGATGTGATCTTCGGCGGCCAAGGACCCGACACGATCACCGGCGGCGGCGGTCCGACGACGATCTACGGCGGGCACGGCGCCGACGTGATCACCGGCGGCAGTGGCCCCACGATCATCTATGCCGGCGACGGTCCCGATACGATCACTGCCGGCAGTGGTCCAACGACAATTTATGGCGGGCATGGCCACGACGTGATCACCGGCGGCAGCGGCCACGACGTGATCTATGGCGGCGGTCACGACACGATTACTCCCGGCACTGGCCCGACGACGATCTATGGCGCGCACGGCGACGACGGGTCTGGAGGTCACTGGTCTTTCGGCCAAGGCGGCGGTCACGGCATCGGTGGCGACACGATTGACGGCGGCGGCAGTACCGATCCAGGCCATGGCCACGGGCAGAGCGGCCATGACACGATGGTCGGCTTCGGCGATGTCGGTCATGACGCGATCTCCTCTGGTGGCCAGAATCCTCAGAATGTCGATCACGTCCTGGCGACGGCTCAGGCGCACGACGGCAACACTGTGATCACGATGCCCAACGGCACGACAATGACCCTGGTAGGCACTACCAATATCGACCACATCTTCCCCCACTAAGCCGCGGCCGGCGCCGCCTCGCGCGGCGCCGACGGAGCCGCTGCGATGATCCGCTCGGTCGATCTGCTCTACGCGAGCTCAGGGTTTTGCGTAAGCCTTCTCGTCGGCATGACCGGCGTCGGCGGCGGCTCGCTGATGACCCCGCTCTTGATCCTCGTCTTCGGCATCCACCCAGCCACCGCGGTCGGGACCGATCTGCTCTATGCAGCGGCGACCAAGAGTGTCGGGACAGTGGTGCATGGGTTCAACCGCAGCATCGATTGGCGCCTCGTCGGCCGGCTCGCCGCGGGCAGCATCCCGGCGACCGCCCTCACCCTGCTTGCCCTGTCACGCTCCGGCATCGACAGCGGCATGGCGCAAGGCTTGATCACCGCCGTGCTCAGCGGGGCGCTCGCCGCGACCGCCGCGGTGCTGATGTTCCGCAAGCGAATCCTTGCCCTCTGGGCAGCGCGTGTCGGGGCGCTTGACCGGCGGCGCAAGGCGGCGCTGACGGTTCTGATCGGCGCGGCCCTCGGCATGATGGTGTCGGTCTCCTCGGTCGGCGCCGGCGCCCTCGGCGTCACTGCCGTCATGCTGCTCTACGCGGAGCTGCCGACTGCGCGCATCGTCGGCTCCGACATCGCCCACGCGGTGCCGCTGACTCTCGTCGCCGGCATCGGCCATTGGACGCTAGGCTCGATCGACTGGCATTTGCTCGGCTCACTGCTCGCCGGCTCTCTGCCGGGGATCGTCCTCGGCAGCTATGTCTCGGTGCGAGTCCCGGAAACGGTCCTGCGTGCGACCCTGGCGACAATGCTGCTCCTGGTAGCCGGCCGCCTCGTGCTGTAGCGCTACAAGCAAAAATTGCATCAAAGAATCGGCTTTTGGCAATCTGCAGCGAATCTGCAGCAGAATCTAGCTCAGTTGCAGTATGCCCCGAGCGGCGTTCCTAAGCGACAACGTGTACCCTCGGCACCTCGTTGGTCCACCGGCACCTACCACCGCTCGCGAATATGCCACGCCAATGAGGCAATTTTGCGATCGTCATCATCGCATCGGAGTCGGGGCGCCGCTTGCAGTTATATTACTGCCCGAGCACAAGATGACCGGTTGCCGTCTCTGCCCCGCACTGATAGAGACCATATTGAAGACTGAGCCAGTCAAACCATACCATAGATCTGACCGCCGAGCCCCAATTAGCGACATCGGATAGAATTTCGTAAGCGAGATTGTTACGGTTGCTATCGTTGAGCGGGCATGTAAAGCTCGGCAAACGAAAGCCCCACTCGGTTACTGTACACGAGACGCCATACTAGCCGCACTGTGCCAAGGCATTATCGGCGAGATCGTGATACCTTTGGGCTGAAGTCGCGTTGGCATTGGGATAGAAATGAATGCCATAGGTGTCGGCTATGGTATCCAATCCATAGGCCCGCAAATAGTTTAGCGTCGCATTGATCGAGACCGCATCGATGGGGACGCCGTCAATCGCTACCCCTGCAGTCCTTGGCGCTCCCGGATTTGAGAGGCCCCCGGAGATAACCCGTGTTGCCTGATTGAGGGCCGAGCCATCACGGATCTGCCTCAGACCTTGCAGACTCAGCATATATGCCCGATATCCGGCCGCGATGACTTCCGCTTCGGGGTTGCTGTAGAGACCGGTATCGCCGATGACCTTCCCCTGTCCCGGAACCGGAAAATCGCCGTTGAACGGAGCCCAATTGATTTCGTTGCCGAGTTCGAGACCGGCCAAAACAACCCCGCTTTCCTCCAGTTGGGCCAGAATTGGCGTGAACCATGATGCAAAGATTGCCGGGTCCGATTGGGAGAGCGGGTAAGCCCCCCAAATATCGGGATAGGCGGGATTGTACGGGCGGGGCTTCACGTTTTCCGGGTATTGCAGCGGCACGATGACGATTGGCTTTATTCCGCTTGCATAGGCCGTTTTGATGAGCGCGATGCTGTCGATATAGACACCTGGTGGGCCCCAGGTCCTCGACTCCAACGGGATGCGGATCACCTTGGCGCCGGCCGCCTGCAGCTCGGACAGCGCGGCAAGTTGAGCCGATTGCGATAAACGGTCGCCGTTGGTCAGGTTCACCCCGACCTGGGTTTGCGAGATTGACGGCGTGCTGTACGTCACCCCCAATAGCAACGCGAGCGCCGCTGTGGCTTTCGATATGTCCGTCATCGTAACGCCTCCCTGCTGCGAGAGTGGACTCGCCCGCCCACCGGTATCTAAAAAATCTAGTGTGATTGAATTGAATCTTCGTCAAAATTGATGGTTAACTTATTGAAATTCATAGTTAATTTTAATAATTTTGCACAGCGAACGTGCCGCCTATCCCTCTTAGTGAGGAACAGTGGGTCGCCACGAAAACTCGAGGAGTGCCGGCGACCCTCGTTGCCGCTCCCGGTTGCTGAAAGTTGATTAGCGTTGGGGGTTTGCCACCGGGCAAACGCAACCAGCCGTTAACCGCCCCGATGTAAGGTTACCGGCAATACCGCTTCGCAGTTACCGACGCTGACGGGTGACAATGATTGACGAACATAAGACTGAGGTAGAGACCCTTCGGGCACAGATGATGGAATGGAAGCTCGGCGTCGCCTCCGAGTCCGCATTCTGGGACACGTGGATGCAACAGCGAGGCGGAGAGTGGCCGGAGGATTTCCGAAAACGCTTCAATCCCGAAACCCCCCTAGACCCGTGGGTGGCCGCAGCAGCTCGCAGTCTCGGCAAAGAGGACTTGTCAATCCTGGATGTAGGCTCCGGGCCGGTCCCCGGCATAGGATACAAACTCGAGGGCATAGCGCTGCGCATTACTGCAGTTGACCCCTTGGCTTCGATTTACAAGGGCTTATTGGCCCGTCACAGGTTGAACCCTCCGATTGCTCCGATATTCGCGCCAGCGGAGGAGCTCAGCAGTTTCTTCGAACCCAACTCACTTGACATCGCCCATTGTCGCAACGCGCTCGATCATTCGTTCGACCCACTCCGCGGTATCTCTGAGATGCTGAAAGTAGTCCGTGTCGGCGGGCTCATCCTGCTGCGCCATCATCAAAACGAGGCAGAGCGCGCAAAATACAACGGATTTCACCACTATAATTTCGACTGTCGAGGCAGTCGCTTTCTGATCTGGGATAAACTCGTCTCTGTAGATGTTGGCGAGTTCCTTGCTGAATACGCGGAAGTATCCTGCACGATGAGTAGCCATGTCGACGTTACGATTCGAAAAGCGAGAGATATCGCGGAGCGCTCAGGATCTTTCAGAGATCGACTGCAACAGTATCTTCAAGCGTTTATTGAGTTGTGTGCTCGCTGAACGCGAAAATGATGCGAACGACTACCGTGCCCAACGGGCCTTTCGAGGCGGCGCTGAGATAGGACTGGTTACGCCGTCGAACACTGTCCTATCGCGGAACAAGGGCCTGGCTCCGCCGCTCAGTTAGGGAATGTCGCCGGTGTCGTTGCGCAGCTAAATCGCTATTCGAACAATTCTTACCCCAACTGGATCTCGCGGCCACCAATTGGTGAGGTTCCGAGCCAGCCTATAACGGTGACGGTGATGAACGGCTTCCCTGGTTGGTGGTAACCGAGGAATCCGACGCTCCTGAGCAGGTCTTCTCCAAAGTCGCGTGTAGCTCAACGTCATCTCTATAGACGTACTCGATAAGTGCGCGGACATCGGCGGGCATGCTCGAACGAACCCGGTCACCTTTTGAAACGTTCTCGCGAAAGTGCGTTCGCGCGTCGAAGATTTCCGAGTCTGCTTCCGCACTGAATATCTGCCGAAGGATCGCTACCAAGTCGGCCTCCAGATTTTCGAACAGCCCCACTTTGTCGAATTTAACAAAATCAAAACAAACCTGTTTGCACTGAAGCCGCCAATGTTCGTCCATATCACGGATCTTCGTATCTGAGGCGACTCCACTGGCGAACTGCTCAAAAGAAATTTCAGCCTGCTCAGGACGAACGAGGGATCGGTTTAACGCCACGCGGAACTGGGAATTCCAAGTGAGCTTATCTTGGAAAGCAGATGCAACCCGGCGTATAGGCTCCCGTATAAAGCAAAATTTAAAATAGTTGCAGTCGGATAATTTATCTTCGAAGTTTTTGTATCCGATTTGCGCTGGACTAAGTAGTACGTTCTTCTGACGGTTGTGTATGTCTTGCATTCCGTCATAATGTAACGATTTGCCCAAAACCTTGGCGCACGACTGGTTCAAAGTAGCTTTTACCGTGGTGCACGCACACTTCGGGTTATTGAAGTAAATGAACCGAAACTCCTCGGATATGTGAATGGAATAATTAAATTCTGTTTCATCGTTAAAATTTCGGATCAGTTTTTCCATCATACAAGTCCTTCGCGAAACGTCACAGTGCATTTACAGATGGCATCGAGGTCGGAATGGGTCATCAGTTGGGGGTCACGTGTTGGAAATCCTAGCGGTCGAGCGCCAAGTGGCCGCTTTCGGTTAGGGCGCCGCAGCGGTGTATTCCGTATTTGTCATCACTCCAGGCGTAGTAAATCATCCCCTTCAGCTGGCCTTGCCGGACGAATTGTCCGAAGTCGGCAAGCATTTCCCGCATCAGCGCGGCTCGCGGGCCATCGTCGCCAGGACATGCAGCGCCAGCAGCGGGCAGCCCCCATTCGGTGAGCCAGCACGGCTTTGCCTGGCCAGGCGGCCGACACTCCGCCAGCGTATCCTCTTCCAGCTGTTTGAGACGCTGCGCAGAGGCTTTTGCCACAGGGTAGGTGTGTACGCCATAGGCGTCCACCAGCGCATCCAATCCATTGGCGCGGAGGTATTGGAGGGTCGCGCCGATCGTGACCGCATCGGTCTTCGAGCCGGGCCGCGAGCCGGCGGGACCGGGATCGGAAAGGCCGGCGGAGAGGATCGGCGTACCTCGGTTGAGTCGCGAGTGATCGCGGATGTCCTTCAATACACCCAATGTGCGCAGATAGGCGCGGTAGCCTTCGGCAATCCGGATCGCCTCCGGATCACGCGTCAGGTCCGCCTCTCCAAACACTCGGCCCTCGCCGGGGATTGGGAAATCGCCGTTGAAAGCGGTCCAGTTGATCTCGTTCCCCAATTCGAGAGCGGCAAACGTAATGCCCGTGGTTTCCAGCCTCTCGAACAAGGGTTTGAACACCGCTCGGAACCGTTCCGGGTCGGCGACGGAGAGTGGAAAGGACGGCCACATTGCCGGCAGGTCCTTGACCGCAGGCCGCCTTTGCGCGCCTTCCCGGTACTGCAGCCCGACGATCAGATCGGCTTTGATCCCGCGCTCAGAGGCTCGGCGGATAAAATCGGTCGCCGGCCCGTAATCGTCACCATCCCAAGCAGGAGAGAGAGGCGCGCGGATGACGCGCACGCCGGCCGTTTGCAACTGGTCGAGGAGCGCCTGGCGGTCGCCCGCGCTGAGGCGCTGCGGATTGACGACATTGACCCCGACCGTGACCGTCTCGCCGGCTACCGCGTTTATGCCCAGCGCGACAAGCAGACAGGCCAATGCACAGACCGGTACACGCGAGCCCATCGCAATGCCCCGGCGGCCTCAGCCCGCGATCAGGTGATCGAGCCGCGCCAGGAAATCCTCGGCCGAATTCTGCCAGGTCCAGGCCTTTCGGCGGCAGACGAGATGCGCTGCAGGAGGTCGCGGTCGGTGCAAAGGTGGTACAGAATTTTCACGGCCTCGCGCGCAATCGTGCCGGTGCCGCTGCGCGGCAGCAGGAAACCGGTTTCCTTGTCCGAAACCGCTTCGGCGACGGCCCCGACCTCGGTCGCGCAGACGACGGCGCCGAGCCGCATCGCCTCCAGTATCGTCAGCGGCAAGCCTTCCCAGCGCGAGACGACGAGCACGACATCCGCCCAGGCGTAAGATTCGGTCAGTTCCTCCGGGGTCAGCTTGGGCGGCTCGATCGCAATCGACAATTGATCGAGCTCTTGTTGCTCGGCATCCCCCATCACCGAGGCGCCGATTAGGCGCCACTCGATCGGCAGACCGGCCTCGCGGCTCAACCGGACGATTGCGGTCAGCCGGTCCAGCCCCTTCTGCCGGTCGAGCCGGCCGAGGAACAAGACCCGCAGCGGCCCGGGCTCGCGCAAGCCCCGGCCCGCCAGCACCTCTGTGACTGCGGCCGGCGGAAGATCGTAGGACGGCGCATTCCACAGCAGCGCCAATTTTCCATCGGGAATCCCCATCGCGTGGCACCAGTCCACGAGCTGCTGCGAGCAGCAAGCGAAGAGGTCATAGGCGTGCTCATATCCAAGGGTCAGGTAGGTATGACCCTTTGGCCGCTCCGACGGCGTCAAATCGGTAACGTGCAGCGAGGCGACCGTTTTTGTGCCTTGCCGGCGCAACGGCGCCATCAACGCGTGCGCCTCGGCGCAGTGAAAATTGGCGACGGCATCGAGGCCGCACAGCAGGCCGAAGGCGCGCGAGTGCCGTCCTTTCGTCACCCAGCTCGGGTAATGCGAGCCCATATATCGCAGTTCTTCGTCCCAATTGCCGATGCCGGTGTCGCAAAGAAAATTAACTGTGTCGAAACCCTCGACGATCAGCGAGGCTGGCTGCGCCGCTTGCCGGCAGAATACGAACAGATGCGTCGACCAGCCGTGATCGCGCATCACCCCGGCCAGGTTGTACGCGGTCTTCTCGACGCCGCCGAATTCAGCCAGCGGCACGACAAACCCGATACTTTTACTGCGAGCCCGCGCGACGCGGGGATAGACCGGTGAGGCGTTCAATAGTTTGCGGCTGACCCGGAAGAGTTCCCGCCTCGGGGATAGCTCCGATCGCCAATTCCAGGCCTGTCCCCGCCACACCGTCGACTGGAATGTTCGCATTCGCTGAAACAGCTCGAGCAAGTCGGAATTGGCGCGGCCCGGCGAATCCGCCTGGGGATCAGGCAGCGACACCCGGTACGCCGAAATGTTCGGCTGCGGGAAGGGCGTGGCGAGGCTCATGATCCAGCTGTCCAGCGGATCATCCAGGCACTCGTCGAAGAGCTCGGCCTTGACCATGACCAGCCCGGCGGAGTGATGCGCATCGCCATCTGCGGCATCGGCGATTTCAGCGACCTCGATGCGGTCGCCTCTCGCGTATGCGCTGCCGATCAAATACGCAAAACCGCCGGAGTCTATCGCCGATTCGAGCAACCAGAATGCCCACTGCAACAGCCGAAACTTCGTCAGGCTCTCTCTTAATGGTGAATCAATCACTAAGAGGAAAGGCGGCCTGGCATAGCGCGCGGGCGCCAATCGCGCCCGATAGTACTGCTCGAAAAAATCCTCCAATGCGAGCGATTGGCCCTCTATCGAGGGATCGGACGTCAAATTCACGCTGCCCGTATCGGCGGTGTAAATCGCGTATCGAGGTGCCTCCGCATGCTCGAGCGCGAGGAGCGTGTCAAAGCGAAACAAGGCCTTATGTTTGCGCGTGATGTACGAGACGATCTCCGGGCGGTCGCGCTCGGAATCGCTGAGCATGCTTTCCGGCCGCTTGCGGTAGCGAAACCCGAAATTTTCGAGGTGCTTGCCGCGAAAGCCGAGCTCGATCGCGCCGAGCCAGAAATCCCAATCTTCGAAACCGAGCCGCATGCTCTCGTCAAACCGAGCGCCCTTTTCGAAGACGGCGCGCCTGACGAGGCTGCCGGCCTCGCAGATATTTTCCTCCAAATGCCGCAGCACCGAATATTCGCCGGAATAGTCGCTGTTCCACTCCTGTCCGAACATGTCGATGTTCGGGTAGACCCAGCCCGCCTCCGCCTGCTGCAAGAGCACGCCGTAGGCGCGCTGCAGCGCGCCTGGCAGCAGGCGGTTGTCGGCGTCGAGGAAATAGATCGCTTCGACGCTCGCCCAGGCGCGCAGCACATAGTCGACACCGGTGTTGCGGGCCGCGCTTAACCCGCCATTGCGGCGCCGCATGTAGTGGACGCGGTCCGGTGCCGCGGCGACGAAATCGAGGCAGGCTTGATGGGTCTCCGCCATCGGGCAGCCGTCATTGACGATGACGATGACGAGGTCAAAATCGGCCTGCTGGTTCAACGCCGATATCACCGCCTCGCCGAGCAGCACGCTGTGTTTGTAGACGGGGATGACGACGGCGAGGGTCGGACCTGCCGACCGCCCGGCGATCATCGGAAGTTCGGCTGCTCGGGTGCCTCCGTCGAGCGGAGGGTTCATCGCGCCGCCACCTCGTCGAGGCCGTCGACGACGAACTCGAGCCAGCGCGCCTGCGCCGCTTCTGCCGCTTGCCCGTCGGCAAGGCGCGTCGCCAGATAAAGGTCGAGTGGCCGCGTTGCCGGTTGCGCCAGAGTCACGTGAATCTGCGTCGTGAAATCGGGATGGATCGCCAGCCAGCCGGAAAAGCCGCCCTGGTGGCCGTTGAGCCGGCCTTCGGTCAGGACTTGCCGGTAGCCGGCGCGTGGAGCGAGCGCGAGCAGCGCATATTCGACGAGCGGGCCTTCGGCGTCCGCGGTCTTGATCGTTGCAGTGAGCCGGCGGGCTTTGGCCGGCAATGCGGCGGGCAGTTTGGCCACCGTCATGGTGCCGTTTACTGGTCGCAGTTCGAGCGCTGCCGTCTCGTCGATCAATCGCACGCGCGGCCCGTGGCCCGGCTTGGGATCGAGCTCGGCGAACCGGCTCAGTACGCTTGAAGCCAATCTTTGGCCGCGACGGCCGGTTTCGGGCTGCCGTCTGACGCCAATGTGAAACGGATGCGCCACCCGGCGCGAACCGGGCAGACCGATGTGCAGCCGAAGCGCCAGGCTGCGGTTGCTGTCGCGGTCCTCGCTCGCCGCGATCCGAACGCAGCTCTCCGGCACCGGCTGCAGACTGGTCAAAGACAGTTTCGGCGGCGCTCCCGATCGCGTTTCCCAAATGACGGTCAGCGACACCGATTGCCGCGGCGCGATGTCGATCTCCGGCAAATCGAGGAATATCCAGCCGTCGGGGACCGCGCTGTAGGGGATCCCCCACTCGCCCAAGGTCCGGTCATCATCGCAGGTTACGATGCTGACGACGAGCCGGCCCTCGGCGGCGGGACCGGCCGCGGTGGTGTGAAGTTCGAGCGCCGCCAGGCCTTGCGACGCGATCGGGAGAAGTTGCGTGACACGAAACGGCCGATCCGCTCCTCGCGGCGCGACCGTGTTCTCGCTGGGCTCGCACGCGAAAGCGAGCCACAGCGGCGTCAGCTGCGAGCGCGTCAGGAATTGTTCGACGGTATCGAAGGCGCTCTGCAGTTGATCATGGACAATGCGAAATGCCGTGTATTGCCGCTGCAGCGCCAAGAGCCGCGCCGCCGAGGCGCCATAGAGGCCGCCAATGGCGTTGAGCAGCAATTCGTACACCTGTGTGGTGGCGGCGTCGGGGCCGGCTTCGACATCGACCAAGGTGGGATTCGGCAGAAAGCCCTCGGCACCCGCCGCCCAGAGATCACGCAATAGCTCCAGCTGTTTTTTCCCGGCGGAGGAAAGCGCGAGCAATGCCAGACAGAAGGTCGGTGGTTCGGTAACGGGAACGCGCGCGGTTCCGCGCTGCGCTCCGGCGCGATAAAGTTCGAATCGCCGGTGGTTGCCGCGTTACAGGCATATAACGCAATGCTACTGCTCAACCGGCAGAAGCCAACGACCAGCGGCAAGTCCGCGGCAGGCACGATGATCTTGAACTCGCCATTGTACATGGTCTGCGCTGTGGCGGGGTCGGTGGTGATGTTCATCCGCGAGCCTTGCCAAAGATCGATCAGAGGTTCTTGCTGCTTCCCAGCATTGACCGGAGCAGGTCCAAATACGCCGGCAGGCAGACGGTGCTGAGATCGTAGCGCGCGATCACCGTCTGCCGCGCCGCAGCGCGAAGGCGAGTGCTGATGGTGTCTTCCTTGCCGGCGAGAGCGGCGACGATGCGCTCGGCCAACCCGTCCACATCGAAAAAGTCGACGAGCCAGCCATTGTCGCCGTCGCAAATCACCTCTTCGACCGGCGGCGTGAGGGAGCTGACGACGAGGCACCCTGCCGCCAGCGCTTCGAGCAAAGACCAGGAGAGTACGAAGGGGTAGGTCAGATAGACGTGAACCGACGAGATCTGCAATACGGTGAGGTATTGCTGGTAGGGCAAATGACCGAGGAAATGAATCCGTCGCAGATCGAGCACACCATCGAGTTCCGCGAGCAGTTGCGCGCGCCAGGTCTCAGCACGCTCCGGTCTGCGACCATAGCTGACGCCATTGCCTCCGAGGATCAGCACCTGTGCTTCCGGTCGGCGTTTCAGCACATCCGGCAGCGCGCGCATAAAAACGTGGAAGCCGCGATAGGGTTCGAGGTCGCGGGCGCTGTAGGTGACGATCTCGTCCGCCCGCGACAGACAGCGGCCCCCGCTCAGCCACAAGCGCGCCGTATTGTCCGGCTTCACCACGGTGGTGTCGATCCCCTCATGCACGACCTCGATGCGGTCGCGATAGGGTTGCGGATATTGCGCGCGTTGCCACTGCGTCGGGCTCTGGCCGCGATCGGCCGCCTCGAGACCGAGGAGGTTGACTGCATTGCGGGTGCGCAGCCGCATCGCGGCATCCCGCTCGGGCGGGAATTCGGGGTCGAAATCGACGTCCGACCCTCTCGCTCGGTAAAAGAATTCGAAATAGCCGAGCAATGGGACCTCCGGCCAGACGTCCTTGAGGTAGAGGATTTCGCCCCAGCCGTTGTGCCCGATGACGAGCTCCGGCACAAAGCTGTCGCGCGCCAGCCATTGGCACAGCCCGGCCACTGCGAGACCGTTTGCAACCGCGTTCTCCAGCTCGCGGACATAGCCATGCGCATTGGAAGCGGGCGCCGTGGGCCGGTATTCAAGCTTGCGAACGCCGGCGATCTCGGCGCGTCGCGGCTGCGTGATAAAAGCGACCTCGTGTCCGGCCTGGGCCAGATAACGCGCGGCATGGGTATACTGGCCGGGCATGCTTTGATGGATGAACAGAAATCTCATCCCGCCACCGGCGCGCCGTGTTTGTAGGCCGTCGCCCACAAATCGAACGAACCGCCCCGGCGCAGCGTGACCTCGACGAACCCGGCTTGGGTCAGCAGCTTTTGCAGCGTCCGTGCGGTGAACCCGGTGCGATGCGCCATCAACTGATTGCCGCGCGCCAGGGAGGCCGTGTGTCCGAAGATCATGTCGAGCGGTGTGATCGGCCCGCTCAACGAAGTGTAGGCTTCATCTTCGAGCCGATCCTCACTGACCAGCCGCGCCACCTGTTGCAAGTCGGGAAGCGTCAGCAGCAGGAGGCCGGCAGGCTTCAGTACCCGTAGAAACTCGGCCAGCGCCACCGGAACTTCGTGCCGCTGCAAGTGCTCGAGATTGTGAGATGACCAGACTGCATCGACCGAGTCGGCGGCGACCGGGCTCATATCCGTGATCGAGCAGACGATATCGGGTTGCATGGCGGGATCGAGGTCGAGCCTGACTTCGCGCCATTCGGAACCATGAAAATGCGGGTGCAGCTTTTGCCGGAGCGGATAGCCGCAACCGACATTCAAGACGATCTTAGCCAGGGTCCCGCCCTCACTCGCTGCAGCGGCGGGTCAACCGCACGTTGATCGCCTCCAACGGATCGTCGCCGATCGGCGGAGTACAGAGTTCGCCGTTGCGATAAGGACCGACGACGCCGCTCTCAAAGAAGGCGCCATCGTACACGACATCGAACTGCTCCTGGGCATGCGCTGCCAACCGTATGGCAAACCCGGTGAGCGGCATCCCGCGTCCACGCGTACCGCACAGCTTTGCATCGGTGACCCATGGCGCCTGCCGCCGGTTTGGCCCCAAGGCCATGAATTCGATGTCGCGTGGTGTCAAAGTTTCGATGGGGCGGATGCTGAAGGCCTCGATGCGCAGCCGTTTGCCGCGGTTACCGACCCAGCCTGGCCCGGGGAAACGGCGATCGCCGAGCCGCTCCATGTGCACAATGATCTCGGTGCGGATCTCGTGAGGCTCGTCGGGCGGTTGGGCCGATCTGATCGTCCCGCCATTGGCACGCGAACGATCGAGCCGCTCCACCTCGATAGGCGGAACCTGTGCAAGTTGCGCCGGCAGACCGTAAGCGGTCACCACGATCACCCCGCCACCGGGCGGCGACCTCAGGATGACGGTCCCGCCTTCGTGCCGCAGCCAGGTTTCTTGTTGTCCGGTGCCGATGATTTCGATACGACGACCCTCGCAATCGGGTGGCGCTGAGACCTGCACGATCGGCGCTCGAAAGCCCGACAACTCACCCTCGGTCGAGGCGGTCTCGCCAATTATCAGGGCGTAAAGACCCTCCCCCAACGGGACGAGGCTAGCCGCGGCAGAGAGCCGATCGGGACTGTGAGCCGGGATCGCCGGCGCGGCTTCGGCAAACTCCAAACGCCGGGTCCGCGATTTGGCGACGGTTCGCCTTGTCTGCATTTGAGATTTCTCGGAATTAGGGAAGGATCTATCTTTATGCTCTCGGCGCGAGCAGAACTTAGTTAGCCACAATCCGTGAGGAATTGGTTAAGCTCCAGTGGTTCCATCGACACGATTTGTGATCTGTTTTAGCAGCGAATTGAAGAGCTATTGTCGTGGTATAGCGGTAAATACTTTTATTTCATCATATTTCCACTTGTCATATCCTGAAACTTGCGGTTTATGAATACGAATGAGCTCGGCGGCGACAATAATCTTTGCGCGAGAAGACCTCTCGATACCGGGAGCCGCGGAGAATGCGGCGTCGGCATTTGACCGCACCGACGCGGTCCAGGATCGCTTCTTTGAGCTCGTCGATCGCGCGCGGCCCGATGTCATTGTTCTCGATCTCAGCCGCTCGCCGGCGAACGGCACTGAAACCATCCTCACAATACTTGAGCAAACTGATACTCCAATCCTTGTCGTCTGCAATCCCGAGCCGTCGCTTGTGCATGATTACCGAACGGCTGGAGCGGCGGATTGCATTGCAGCACCGATCGACATTATTTGCCTGCATCAGGCGATACAGCACATTATGCGCGTGAGAGGCGGCGGCAGAGCCATTGCAAACAGAACTCGGCGAAATTTCACCTTCGCCGGAATGAGCTTCTACCCCGAACGCAACCTGCTTGCTGCAGACAACGGCCTCAGCATCGATCTGACGAGTTCGGAAGGCCGGCTGTTGGCGCACTTTCTGTCGAAGCCGCGGGTTCTGTGCACACGCAGCGAAATCGTAGAACTGCTCTATGGCCCGCAACGCAGCGTCGGCGAACGCGCCATTGATGTCGTCGTCACTCGGCTTCGCAAAAAGCTCGTATCCGCCGGTGGCGACGAGGCGCAGAAACTGATCAGAACCGAATTTCGGCGTGGCTATGCGCTGATCGCCGAAGTAGCCTCACTGCCACAGGAGCCGTCGGCTCCGACGCACGCACAATGACTGCCGTCGACGAACTGCAAGCTCAGAGCGCGGCCTCTGGCGCGGGAGCATCGCTGCTCGACGCTCTGGTCATCGTGGCCCGATATCGTGGGCTTCACCTCAGCGCGCCTCAATTGCGCCGCGATCACCTGATCGGCCGAGAGGGCCCCTCGCTCGATCAGCTACTGCAAATGGCGCGCGCTAATCGAATGCGAGTAGCGACAGCGCGCTTCAGCTTTGACAAGCTGATGCGCTTGGGTGCGGCGTTACCCGCTATATTGCTGCTGAAAAACGGCAGCGCCATGGTTCTCCTGCGCACTGAGGATAAGGCTCAGCCGCCGCACGTCGTGCTGCAAGACCCTACCGCCGGAGAGCACACGCTACTGACCCTCGATGAGCAGCGGCTGAGCCTGGGATGGTGCGGCGATGTCATCCTGCTCAAGCGCGATCATCGCCTAAGCGATGAGGATCAGCCTTTCGGGCTGGGCTTAATCTTCGCTCAGCTCTTGCGTGACCGGCGCATTGCTCGCGATATCGCCGTAGCCGCTATCGTGCTCAGCTTCTTGACGCTGGGGCCAATCATATTCTGGCGGCTGTTGATCGACCGGGTCGTCTACTATCGAAGCTTCAGCACGCTTGCTGTGCTGTGCGTGGCGATGCTGGTGCTGATCGTCTTCGAGACCGCATTCGGATATATGCGCCGCTTTCTCGTGATTCATGTGACCGCACGCGTCGACGCAAGCTTGTCGGCGTTTATGTTCGACAAGGTACTCAATCTTCCACTCGATTTTTTCGAGCGTTCATCGACCGGCGTGATCACTCGCGATATGAACGAGATGTGGAAGATCCGCAGTTTTTTGACGGGGCAGCTGTTCGGCACGGTCCTCGACAGCTTCGTGCTGGTGGTCATGTTGCCAATAATGTTCTTCTTCAGCGTCATATTGACGGGAGTGGTGTTGGCTTTCTCCGGGGTCATCTGCCTCTGGATCATGTGGATGCTGCCGATGCTGCGCCGCAGGGGCGCATTGGTGTTCCGGGCAGAGGGGGCGAAGAACGCATTTCTGGTCGAAACTCTGCAAGGCATCCGCACTGTAAAGTCGTTGGCGCTCGACGCACGCCAGCGTCACGAATGGGACGTACGCGTCGCAACCGCGGCACGGCTACGCCTCGATGAACTGCGTACAGCCAATGTGATCCAAACCGTCGTCACCCCGCTCGAACGGCTGATGGTGACCGGCGTCTTCGCACTGGGGGTATATCTCGCGATAGCCACCAACGATCAACTCTACATCGGCGCCCTCATAGCGTTCATGATGCTGACGCAACGGATGGCCGCCCCGCTGATCCAGCTGTCACATTTATTGGAGCAGTACGATGAGGCGCAGATCGCGGTCAAAACTATTGCGGCGCTCGTCAACCGGCCGGCCGAAGAGGGTCGCTCCCGGTTCGGTATCCGCACGCCACTAATGGGCCGCATCGAGTTCGAAGACGTGCGCTTCCGTTATCGTGGCGCTAGCCGGCCGGCGCTCGACGGTGTTTCATTTGAGGCACCCGACGGGATGATACTCGGGGTGATGGGGCGCAGCGGCTCGGGCAAAACAACCGTGGCCCGCCTTCTGCAGATGCTGGACAGCAATTATGAGGGACTGATTAAGATCGACGGCTACGATTTGCGCGAGATCGACGTCGACCATCTACGGTCGAGCCTCGGCGTGGTGCCGCAAGAATGTTTCTTGTTCAGCGGCACGATTCGCGAAACGATCGCTGCCGCCAAGCCCGACGCCAGTTTTGAGGACATCGTGGTTGCGGCACGGCTCGCCGGCGCCGAGGAGTTCATCGAACATCTGCCGCGAGGCTACGAAACCTATATCCAGGAAGGCTCAACCAATCTCTCGGGCGGCCAGCGCCAGCGCCTCGCGATCGCCCGGGCGCTGATCGGCGATCCGCGTATCCTTATCCTCGACGAGGCAACGAGTGCGCTCGACGCCGAAAGCGAAGCCATCGTCAACGCCAATCTGTTGCGCATCGCTAAGGGCCGCACCCTCATTATCATCTCGCACCGGCTCTCCGTGCTGGTGCGCGCCGATAAAGTCCTCGTACTCGAGCGCGGCCGCGTTTATGACATCGGTCGTCACGACGAGCTCCTCGAGCGCTGCGATATCTATCGCGGGCTTTGGTATCAGCAAAATCAACATCTGCAACCGAGGCCCGTGCATGGGCTCGTTCCGGCTCGCACCGATGCGGCATGAACAATCCTCGGATCCGCTGATCCGAGTCTTTCAGTCTGAGACGGCGGAGATCCGGGAAGACCCCGAGCCAGCTCGGCTTCGTCTGACGCTGCATTTGCTCGCCGTGCTGTTTCTCTCCTTGCTCGCGGTGTCTGTCTTTATGCCGATGGACAGAGTGATAACGTCGACCGCCGGCCAGATCGTGACAATAGAGCCGACTATCGTGCTCCAGGCACTGGATCCGTCGATCATCAAGACCCTCGACGTGCAGGCCGGCGAGCGCGTCAAGGGCGGTCAACTCCTGGCGACGCTCGACCCGACGCTCACGGCTGCCGATGTGACTGCAGCGACGCTGCAGATTGCCAGCCTCGATGCCGAGGTCGCTCGCGCCGAGGCGGAGCTGGCACGCGAAAAGTTCGATCCCGCTGCCGGAACGACGCCGCAAGCCGCCTACCTGGCGCTTCAGAAGGAGTACTTCCTGCAGCGCAAACAGCAGTATGACGCGCAGCTCCACGCGTATGATGAACAGATCGCCCAGAATAGAGCCACGATCCGTAAACTCAAAGACGACGTGGCTCACTATGACGATCGCGTCAAGATTTCGCACGAGATCGAGAATATGCGCGCAAGCTTGGCGGCGAGCCAGTTCGGCAGCCGCCTAAATCTCCTCACCGCTACCGATCAGCGAGTAGAGATGTTGCGGAACCTAGATTTCGATCGAAATGGGATTGATGAGAGCGAGCACCAACTCGCGTCGGTGATGGCCAACCGCGATGCCTTTGTCGAGCAGTGGCTTGGACAAACGAGCCAGGAACTGGTGACCGCCAAGAATGGGCTCGACACCGCCCGGGAGCAATTGGCGAAGGCGACCAAACACCACGATCTGGTCAGTTTGGAGGCGCCGGAAGATGCTGTCGTTTTGACATTGGCGAAACTGTCGGTGGGCTCAGTGCTGAAGGAGGGCGACCCCTTCATTACGCTGGCACCACTGCGTTCGCCGGTCGAGGCAGAAGTTCACATTGCGGCCCGCGATGTCGGTTTTGCTCGCGCCGGCGATCGCGCGACCTTGAAGCTCGATGCTTTCGATTTCATAGAGCACGGCACGGCAGCAGGCACGGTGCGCTGGATCAGCGAGGGCGCATTTACACAGGACGACAACGGCAGCCCCGTGGATCCTTATTATAAGGCGCGGATTGCACTCACCGAGGTCAACCTCAAAAAAGTTCCAGTTAGTTTTCGGCTCGTACCCGGCATGACCCTAACCGGGGATATTCAGGTCGGAACGCGCTCGGTACTCATCTATCTGTTACGAGGTGTAGTCCGCAACATCGATGAAGCCATGCGCGAGCCGTGATGAGGCTGCCAGAAATCAATCTCCGTCGGCCCCGGTGTGCGGTGGAGCGCGGCCGGCGTGCATACGAACGAGCGGATTACGCCACCGCTCTCAGAGAATGGTCAGTCGCCGCAGCAGCTGGGGATTCGGAAGCCTCGTATCGTTTGGGACTCCTCTACGCCCGCGGGCACGGCGTCCTCGCCAGCCTCGCCGATGCAGCAGCTCATTACCAGCGCGCCGCGGAGCAAGGTCACGCCGCGGCGCAACATGAGCTTGGTATGCTGCATCTCGACGGCAATCGCGCGAAGGGTACAAAGAGTTTCGCGAGCTGGTACCGGACAGCCGCCGAGCGCGATGAGGAAGCCGCTCAACGCAATCGGGAGCTGCTCTTCCCGAACGGCATCGAGGTGACGCAGGATGCGGGCGAGGCGCTGCGCTGGAGCCGTGCTGCCGCTGAGCAGGGGATCGCTGACGCGCAGGCCAATACCGGGCTGATCTACTCCCGCGGGATCGGCTGTGAACGCGATTTCAATGCGGCCCTGCATTGGTACCAGCTCGCCGTCGAACAGGGCAGCGCCGCCGCGGAGCTCGGTCTTGGCATCCTCTATGCCAACGGTCTCGGCGTGGAGAATGATCTCTCGATTGCCGCGAGCTGGTATGGGAGGGCGGCCGAACAAGGTAATGCATCGGCGCAAGCGGCGCTCGGGCTGATGTATCTCTCAGGACAAGGCGTTGATCGCGACCCCTCAAAAGCCGCCGAATGGTTTGCCAGCGCCGCCGAGCAGGGTAATGCGCGCGCGCAATACAACCTGGCGCTGCTGACCCTTGAAGGTGACGGCCGGCCGCGCAACAAGGCTGAGGCTGAAACCCTGCTTCGCCAAGCCGCACGGCTGGGTCTCGTCGTGGCGGCGCTGCGCCTTGCGCAGTTGTACGAGAGCGGCCTAGTAGCCGAGCCGAACATAATCGAGACGGCAAAATGGTATCGCTGTGCCGCAGAAGCCGGCGATAGCGAGGCTCAATTTTGTCTGGGACGCCTTTACGCGCGTGGCGATGGCGTGCCCCAGGACCTGAGCGAGGCGGCCAAATGGTTTCAAAAGGCTGCCGAACGAGGCAATCCGACTGCTCAGGTAAATATCGCTGCGTTCCATCTGCAAGGAGCTGAGCGGGGAGGGCGTGCCGCAAGATCCGGAGAGTGGATTGGCGTGGCTGCAACGGGCGGCAGAGGCGGGCGATCCCGAAGCACAAAACCGGATTAGGCATGCTCTACGCGCGCGGTGAAAATGTCGACCAGGATCTCCGCTCTCGCTGGATCACTGATCCGTTGGCGAAAATGCTGTAAAACTAAACGATACAAATGACTTATGCCACTTCACCGGCTTTTTTTTGACAAACAGCGCTGGTCGAAACCGAGCATTTCCGCCAATTTCTAAGGGCTACAATCCGCTCCTTGCGACAAGGTTGCGACAAGGAGCGCGCTTCATCCCCGCCCAAAGCAAGGCGTTACCATCGATCTCAATTCGTGCGATGTTGAGTTACGGGTGGGT
>Ga0318577_10000031_pt1 | contig 24586 bp, 30 predicted proteins | sample GRESIP089b5f25_FD_203484 | JGI IMG/M metagenome (GOLD analysis project Ga0318577, IMG submission 203484) | Tropical soil microbial communities from Luquillo Experimental Forest, Puerto Rico - GRE.SIPMG.089b5f25 | ecosystem: Environmental > Terrestrial > Soil > Tropical forest > Bulk soil... | reverse complement strand
CCCGGGCATGCAACACGGTGCGATTCCGCAGCGCGGCGCGCACCGCGCGGTGCAGGCCGTCCTCGAGATACGTGACGCCCCTCCACCGCACGGCATGCGGGAAAAGATCGCCATAGAAGGTCGAGTCTTCCGACAGCAGGCGGTCGAGCGCGAGCACCGTCGTCGTGGTGACCAATTCGTCGAGCCGGATTTGCTGTGGCGGTATTTGCGACCAGTCCTTGTAGGACAGCCCGTGATCGGGGTACGGCTTGCCGTCGCGCACGCCCTTGAAAATCATTGGTGGGTCTTCTGGGACGTCCGAGACGCGGGGCCCAGGCAAGACGGATCCATGCTGGACAGGCTAGCCCCGCTGATGGCAGTTGGCCCCCCTCGAGACCGTAAAATGGACGCGATCAAGGAGGTAGGAGCCGATGGGAAGCGCAGACGACCGTCGCTTCGAGGTGCTGCGCGCCATCGTCGCCGACTTCGTCGCCACCAAGGAGCCGATCGGTTCGAAGTCCTTGGTGGAGCGTCATAACCTGGGCGTATCGTCGGCCACCGTCCGCAACGACATGGCGGTGCTGGAGGCCGAGGGCTACATCACCCAGCCGCACACCAGCTCCGGACGGGTGCCTACCGAAAAGGGCTACCGCGAGTTCGTCGACCGCCTTGACGACGTCAAGCCGCTGTCATCGGCCGAGCGGCGCGCCATTCAAGGCTTCCTGCAGTCGGGTGTCGACCTCGATGACGTGCTGCGGCGCGCGGTGCGGCTGCTGGCACAACTGACCCGCCAGGTGGCGGTCGTGCAATATCCGACCTTGTCGACGTCGAGCGTGCGCCACCTGGAAGTGATCGCGCTGACACCGGCCCGGCTGTTGATGGTGGTCATCACCGACTCCGGGCGGGTCGACCAGCGCATCGTCGAACTCGGCGACGTGATCGACGACCACCAGCTTTCGCAGTTGCGGGAGATGCTGGGCCAGGCGCTGGTGGGCAACAGGCTCTCCGTGGCGTCGAGCGCGATCGCCGACCTGGCCGGTGAGCTTGACGGGCGTAGCGGGCTGTCCAACAACCTGGCCGACGCCGTCGGCCGCTCGGCGACCGTGCTGCTGGAGTCGCTGTTAGAGCACAGCGAGGAACGCTTGCTGATGGGCGGGACCGCCAATCTGACCCGCAACGCCGCGGATTTCGGCGGTTCGCTGCGGTCCATCCTGGAGGCTCTCGAGGAGCAGGTCGTGGTGCTGCGGTTGCTGGCGGCCCAGCAGGAGGCCGGCAAGGTGACGGTGCGCATCGGCCACGAGACGGCCGCCGAGCAGATCGTGGGCACCTCGATGGTGTCCACCGCCTACGGCACCTCGGATACCGTGTACGGCGGCATGGGTGTGCTGGGGCCCACCCGGATGGACTATCCGGGAACTATCGCCAGCGTGGCCGCGGTTGCTCTTTATATTGGCGAAGTTCTGGGTGCTCGATGAATGCGCACCCGCTGCTTAGTTCGTGGACGGCCGCGTAAACGGCGGCAAAAGAAAGGTCAGGCGTGGCACGCGACTATTACCGGCTGCTCGGCGTGAGCAGAAACGCCAGCGATGCGGACATCAAGCGCGCGTACCGCAAGCTGGCGCGCGAACTGCATCCCGACATCAATCCCGATGAGGCCGCGCAGGCGAAGTTCAAGGAGATCAGCGTCGCCTACGAGGTGCTGAGCGACCCGGAGAAACGCCGGATCGTCGACCTGGGCGGGGATCCCCTGGAAAACGTCGCCGCGTCGGCCGGCGGGTTCGGCGGTTTCGGCGGCTTGGGCGACGTGTTCGAGGCCTTCTTCGGTGGCGGCTTCAGCGGAGGTTCGGCCTCGCGCGGTCCCATCGGCCGGGTCCGGCCGGGTTCGGACTCGCTGCTGCGGATGCGGCTAGATCTCGAGGAGTGCGCAACCGGTGTCACCAAGCAGGTCACGGTCGACACCGCGGTGTTGTGCGACCGGTGCCAGGGCAAGGGCACCAACGCCGATTCCGTGCCGGTGCCCTGCGATACCTGCGGTGGTCGCGGCGAGATCCAGACGGTGCAGCGTTCGCTGCTGGGCCAGATGGTGACGTCGCGGCCGTGTCCGACCTGCCGTGGTGTCGGAGTGGTGATCCCCGATCCGTGTCACCAATGCATGGGCGACGGTCGCGTGCGGGCTCGTCGGGAGATCAGCGTCAAGATTCCGGCCGGCGTCGGCGACGGCATGCGGGTCCGGCTGGCGGCCCAGGGCGAGGTCGGGCCCGGGGGAGGGCCGGCCGGTGACCTCTATGTCGAGGTTCACGAGCAGGCCCATGACATCTTCGTGCGCGAGGGCGACGACCTGCACTGCACGGTTTCGGTGCCGATGGTCGACGCGGCGCTGGGCGCCGCCGTCACCGTTGACGCCATCCTGGACGGCACGAGCGAGATCACCATTCCGGCTGGCACGCAGCCGGGTTCGATCATCACGCTGCGCGGTCACGGGATGCCGCACCTGCGGTCGGGCGCCCGCGGCAACCTCCATGTCCACGTCGAGGTGGTGGTGCCCGCCCGGCTGGACCACCGCGACAGCGAACTCTTGCGCGAGCTGAAGGACCGCCGCAGCCGCGATGTGCCCGAGGTCCGCTCGACCCACGCGGGCGGCGGACTGTTCAGCCGGCTCCGCGAGACCTTCACCGGGCGCTAGTCGGGAGTTTTAGGGACCGCGCAGATGGTGGCGACGCTGTTCTATGTTGACGCACTGCCCGATCCCGGCGCGCTCGCCGTCGTCGACGGCGACGAAGGTTTCCACGCCGCCACGGTGCGCCGCATCCGCCCCGGCGAGCAGCTAGTGCTCGGGGACGGCGCCGGTGGGCTCGCCCGGTGCGAGGTCGAGCATGCGGGCCGCGACGGATTACGCGCGCGGGTGTTGGGACGGTGGAGCGTCGCGCCCGGGCGCCCGCCGGTGACGGTGGTGCAGGCGCTGCCCAAGTCCGAGCGCTCGGAGCTGGCCATCGAATTGGCCACCGAAGCCGGCGCCGACGCGTTCCTGGCCTGGCAGGCGGCCCGCTCTGTGGCCAGTTGGGAAGGCGCCCGGGCGGACAAGGGTCTGCGCCGGTGGCGTGCCGTCGCCCGTTCGGCGGCCCGGCAATCCCGCCGGGCGCACATCCCGCCAATCGAGGGCGTGCTGTCCACCGCGGCGCTGGTCGAGCGGGCGCGCGGCGAAGTGGCGGCCGGGTCGACGGTGCTGGCGTTGCACGAATCGGCGACCCATCGGCTTGCCGATATCCATGTGGCACACGCGAACTCGGTGTTCTTGGTGGTCGGTCCGGAAGGCGGTATCGCGCCGGACGAGATTGCCGCGTTGGCCGACGCGGGGGCGGTGGCGGTGCGGCTTGGTCCGCAGGTGCTTCGAACGTCGACCGCTGCCGCGGTCGCGTTGGGCGCGCTCGGCGTGCTCACGTCGCGATGGGATGTTGCGTCGAGCCTGTAGTTTTGCAGGCCGCTACTCGTACTTTCCCTGCAGAATTACAGTCTCGCGACGAAGACTGAAAGCTGACCAACCGGGGGCCCGGGCGTAGACTAAGACAGCCGAGCAAACCCCTGACAAGCCAGAAAGCAGGCATCGGAAAGCACGTGACGCCCCGCGAGACCAGCGCTGCCGGCGACGCTCAGGTACGCAGCAGCATCGACGTTCCGCCCGATCTCGTCGTGGGCCTACTTGGTTCGGCAGACGAAAACCTGCGCGCCTTGGAACGCATCCTCAGCGCCGACCTGCACGTGCGTGGTAATGCCGTCACTCTCTCCGGCGAGCCGGCCGACGTCGCGCTGGCCGAGCGGGTGATCTCCGAGCTGGTCGCCATCGTGGCCAGCGGCCAGCCGCTCACACCAGAGGTGGTGCGCCACAGTGTCGCCATGCTGGTCGGTACCGGCAACGAGTCGCCTGCCGAGGTGCTCACCCTGGACATCTTGTCGCGCCGCGGCAAGACGATCCGTCCCAAGACGCTCAACCAGAAGCGCTACGTCGACGCCATCGACGCCAACACCATCGTCTTCGGGGTCGGTCCCGCCGGCACCGGGAAGACGTACCTGGCCATGGCCAAGGCCGTCCACGCGCTGCAGAGCAAGCAGGTTAGCCGGATCATTTTGACCCGGCCCGCGGTGGAAGCCGGTGAGCGCCTTGGCTTTTTGCCGGGCACGCTGAGCGAGAAGATCGACCCCTATCTGCGGCCGCTCTATGACGCGCTGTACGACATGATGGACGCCGAGCTGATCCCAAAGCTGATGTCCGCCGGGGTCATCGAGGTCGCGCCGCTCGGGTACATGCGTGGCCGCACCCTTAATGACGCGTTCATCGTGCTTGACGAGGCGCAGAACACCACCGCCGAGCAGATGAAGATGTTCCTCACCCGGCTGGGCTTCGGATCGAAGGTCGTCGTTACCGGAGATATGACGCAAATCGACCTTCCCGGCGGCGCCCGGTCCGGCCTGCGGTCGGCTGTCGACATCCTCGAGAGCGTCGACGACATCTACATCGCGGAGCTGACCAGTGTGGACGTGGTGCGCCACCGGCTGGTCTCGGAGATCGTCGACGCCTACGCCAGGTACGAGGAGCCCGGCTCGGGGATGAACCGGGCGGCCCGGCGGGCCGCTGGTACCCGCAGTCGTCGATGATGAGTGCGATGGGCATCTTATGAGCATCGAGGTATCCAACGAGTCGGGCATCGACGTCTCGGAAGCGGAACTGGTCAGCGTCGCGCGCTTTGTGATCGCCAGCATGGACGTCAACCCGAGCGCAGAGCTGTCGATGGTGCTGTTGGACACCGCAGCGATGGCCGACCTGCACACGCGTTGGATGGACCTGCCCGGCCCCACCGACGTGATGAGCTTTCCGATGGACGAGCTCGAACCCGGCGGCCGTCCCGACGCGCCCGAGCCGGGGCCGTCGATGCTGGGCGACATCGTGCTGTGCCCGGAATTCGCCGCTGAGCAGGCAGCCGCGGCGGGCCACAGCCTGGGACATGAGTTGGCGCTGCTGACGATTCACGGTGTGCTTCATCTACTCGGCTACGACCACGGCGAGCCGGACGAGGAAAAAGAGATGTTCGCCCTTCAGGAGCGGTTGCTCGAAGAGTGGGTCGCCGAACAGGTCGAGGCCTACGAGCAAGATCGCCAGGAGGAACGGGACCGCCGGTTGCTGGATAAGTCAAGGTATTTCGAGAATTGAGGCCACCATACGCTGTGCGCTGACCTGGGAAAACAAGGTCAACTGCATGCGGTGTGTGGGCAAAATATCTTTGACTTGGCTAACTCCCTAAATCAATGAAGGGAACACGGCCATACCACCACAACCACCCCCGACGTCGCACCGCCGGCCACCGCCTCATTCGTCGACGAGTGGCAGCCGGGGCCGCTGCCTTTCGCTAAAACGGGACCGACGACAACATTGGCCTCGGCCGATCCGGCGAGCCGCAATGCAAGGAGTGCTTGCGCATCCATCTCGCCGCAGTCCGCGGCGTGATGACATGCGGCCGAATGTCGTCGGCAGGCCTATGCGGCGGCATCGAGGCTAGGTGACTCCCATTGCGCCGCACGAAGTACCCGAGGCCGGTTATCCACGTCCGCGACGGCGGCAAGACGTCGGCGGTGAACGATCGTCCGGAATGGTCCAGAGGTCCGCAGTAATAAGCGCGCGAGAGCCTTGCATCCGTAGACGGCGGCCGCGACGAGCACCGGGAAGCAGGGGAGACTGATGAACAGCCATATTAAAGAAAAAGTCAACAAGGTTTCTCCTAGGTTTCTCCGCGTCGCGGAACTGTCGGGATGGGTTGTGGCACTTGGTAATTCGAGCCGGGCGGGTCGGTGTCGGCTGGTTTGCCGATAACGCTGCGTTGCGTTCGTGAGAAAACTTAACGGCGCGACCCTGCCGCAGCGATGTCTCCAACTGACCAATTTCGGCCGCGATGTTGTCTTCCGGCGACAAAAAGACCGGACGGGTCTTTCGCGGTGACGTACAGGGTCTGCCGGGACCGCGTGCGAAAAGCCAAGGCCATCTCATGACCGACGACAACACCCGCCTCGGCCGGTCCGGCGAGCCGCTGTGCAAGGAATGCCTGCAAATCCACCTCGCGGCGGTACGGCACGGGACCCGCAAACAAGGATGGAAAGCGTCCTGATGTTCAAACATGTTGAGCGACAGGGTATTCAACGGATGTCCGGCTTACAATGTGGGGTGGTCGGCAAACGGTCGGCCTCGGAGAGGAGATCGACGGTGACCGACGACGATGGCCCCACGACGGTGGCCCTGGCCGCGCTACAGCGAGCCAAGCAACAGATTCAGGACGCACCGGCTCGCGTCGAGGCCGGCATCCCACCCACCGGTCTCCCGGTGATCCACACCAAGGTGCTCGACGTATGCGACGTGCTCAACCGGGTGGAGCGCCTGAGCAGGCCGCCGGGACGACCGCCCGCGCCATCGAGGGCTGAGGCGGTCCGCGCATGGGCGGCGAAGCAGCGGGAGGGCGGCCCGTGACGAACGACCGCAGGCGTGACCCGGTGGCCCCGCTGGTCGAGTTCAAAGCTCACGGCAAGGGGTACGCCGTCGAGTTCGAGTTCGCCGCATGATCCGCGAGGAAGAAGGCCGCACGCCGAATGCCCGGCGCATCGACCAGTTGCTCGACGAGCGAGTGGCCGCCGCAGCCATGGCTACGGTAGCGAACAGACCGGCCCGGACTTCCTACGGGTCGGCGGCCTGAACACACTGCACCTCCACAACGGCATCGTTCGGCTTGACTCCCGCACCCACTAATTTCTGAGCTACTTCGGCAGGGGATAACGCAGAATTGAGCCCGGTCTTGATAACCACCACGGTGGTAAGCCAATCTTCTGGGCTTTCCCTCGGCGGGATCCCCGCATCGCTTTGTTGTATGCAACGAGCGTAATTGTTAATGGCAGTGTCAGCGTGAGCAGACGACGCCCCCACAACCGGGGCAATGAACAGGACGGCCGTGCCGACCGCGACATAGGTGAAACGCATGCTCGTCAATACCCGGCTTTAGCGATGGGTAAACGTCGTATCTCGCTGCGTTTTTTTCAACATAAGTACAATTCGGATGAAACCGTCGACGCGGCCATTAATTCGACATAAGTCCAATTTGGTTGAAACCGTCGACGCGGGCCGTTGAGTACGCCAACGAGAAAGCACTAAAAAGGCTAAGGCCCGAATCGTTCCGGCAGGGTGAAGTGCTGCCGGTGCCCCAAGTAATTGTCGGGCCGCCCTGTCGCTCTCCGCAGGGCGGCCGTGATCCACGAGCGCCGCCGAGCTCTGCTCTAGTCGCCGAAGATCACGTGCTCTTCGGTCATGAAGACGCACGAGCGCGCGAAGTCGATGAACTTCGACTCGTCCTCTATGAGGCGTCGCTGGGCCTCGAGGCTCTCCGGCGCGCCCAGTCCGGCCTGAAGCGCCTCGAGCGACTCCCACCACACCTCGGTGATGCCTTCGTACGGCTCGGCGCTGCCGCGGCTCTGTCGCAGGAACGCGTTTGCCTCCGGCGAGACGGTGTGGCTCTGGACGTAGCGGACCGCGCCGATCGCGTCGGCGACGCTCCGCACGAGCGGCCCGTGCTCGTCGAGCCAGTAGCGGTGGAACTCGTCTTCAGGCACGTCCTCGCGGCGGCGGACGCAGTACACGAGCTTGACCATCCCGGCGACTCTACGCCGATGGGCCGCTAGCGTCTGCGAATGGTGGAGAAGGGTGCTTGCCGCCGACCCACCTTTTGGCGGCGCCCGAAGGAAAGTGGAAATGATCCCGCCGCACAACGGTTCCATCTGGCCCGACGACACCAAACGCGCCGCCGTGACACTCGCACTTGCTGCCGCCACCAACAACGACATGCAGTTCGGCGACGTGATCGACACGATCAAGGAGGCGCTGGACAGCGGACGACCCCTGCAGTTCGTGATGGAGTTGATCCGACTGCTCACCGCCGGGTTGGGCGAGCGGTCCACCAATTCCGACACCGCCGCCGCTTACCGGGAGCTGGCGGCGCAATGCCAAGCGGCCCAGGACGATATGCGTTCACGGGGAGACTGGAGGAACGACGACCGGTGCCACGGAACCGGACTGGCCTAACCCGTGTCTGAATGGTTGATCGGGCCGCCCTGCTCTCCTCGGGGGCGGCCCGACAGTGTGGCGCTGGCACGTCGATGACCGCGACCGCGCCAACGCTGGAAATGTTCCGGCTCTCCACCTGGGCGGGCCGTCGCTTTAGGGGGCGGCCCTAAAGCCGCTAGCGTGGCTCTGGTGATAATCACCGCGCAACGCCGGGAATGGATACGCCAGCACGCTTTTATCCCAGACCGCGGGGCGCCCCACGCGGTGGCGGTCGCGATAGCGTCAGTTATTGGTGACGGCAACATCCTGGCGGCGTGGCTCACTTGGGTCACTGGTACTGGGATGGGTACGACGACATACACAGGCTGGGTTGTCACGGGCACGGACCTCGGTCATGTGCAAGTCGAATATGACCGGGAGTTCTACGACCAGCACGCGGAAAGCCAACACCACCTGACACCGACAAGTACGGCCTGCTGGGTTCGCCCACTTGCGGGCATCATCGGACTTCGATGGGGTGCCTTCTATGAGGACTCGTCAAAAGACGACACTTACTACCCCGCACGATCCATCACGGTCACATTCGCCGACCACGAGGTCACCATCGGTGAGGACGCGGTCCCGGTCGAGCAACGCGCCGCGGCGGACGGTCTGTTGGCCGCGATTCGTAAAGGCGCGAACATCTGAGCCCCTCTCGTACACAGCGCCGCGGGGAAGCCGTAATTGCTTAAGTATCTTCGCCTTCCCGTTGAGGATGGCGCAGACGTCGGCCAGGATGGTCGCCTCGTTCTGTTGGAACTCCTCTAGGGGTCATGGTCCGTTGGTCGCTCACAGTTCCCCCAGGTTCAATCTGCGGGCCTCGGCTGCGGCGCGCTCGGCCGCGCTAGCGCCGGTGTATCTATCGATCGTTGAGCGGGTCGACCAGCCCGCCACGCTCATCAGTCCCTGCTCTGAGCCGCCCGCACGCAGCCAGCGGGTGGCCGCGGTGTGCCGCATCAGGTGCAAATGGAATCCGTCGATGCCGGCCGTCGCTGCGCGGTCCTTCAGCGCCTTGTCCAGCCCGTAGTACCCAAAAGACTTGCCGCCGCCGCCAACCCATAACGCTCCGCTCTCAGCGAGTCGATGGGTGCGGCGGGCACGCAGGTATCGGTCGATAGCGCTGGCCGTCTGAGCGCTGAACGGTGCGACGCGGCCTTTGCCGCCCGTACCCCGGCGAACGGTCACCAGGCCGTCATGGACATTGACGTCCGAGACCTGTATGCCAACGACCTCACTGGCGCGTAATCCGGTCTCTAGCATCAGCCGGACGATGGCCTCGTCGCGGCGGTCCTGTAGAGATTTCCCCTGACACGCCTTGATGAGCCGCTTCAATTCCTCGTCCGTCAGTGCATCGACGACCTTCTGACCCGCCTTCGGTGGCTTAAGTCCCGTCAGCGGATTAGCACTAAGCTCGCCTTCATCCACCAACCAGGCCGCGAACCGCTTGAGCGCGAGGTCACGAGACCGCGCTGTGTTCCCTTCCGCGCCATCGTCCACCAGCTCGGCCAAGAACGCCTGCACCGTGGTCCGCGCCAGCTCGGCCGGGTGTCCGCTGTCCACGCACCAGCGGAGGAACTTGTTGACGCCGTCGGTGTACGTCTTGATGGTGCCGGGGGATTTCCGTTCGGCCTTCATCGCGAGCTGCCATGAGGAGAGCAGTGCGGCGAGGTCCGGCAAACTTGAGGTCATGCGGATATTTTGACATACACGCTGGGCACGTGTGATATCTTCGGATATACCTGTAAAACCGCAGCTAAACCCCATAAGGGAGCTAATTATCAAGTCAAGGTATTTCAAGAATTGACCGGCGTACCTCAGCTGCTCGGCGCGATCGCCTTGATCGCTCTGGGCGGGCTTTTTGCGGCGATCGACGCCGCCATCAGCACGGTGTCGCTGGCCCGGGTGCAGGAACTGGTCCGCGACGAAAGGCCCGGCGCGGTTTCCCTGTTCAAGGTGATGACCGATCGGCCGCGCTACATCAACCTGGTGGTGCTGCTGCGCATCTTTTGCGAGATCACCGCGACGGTATTGCTGGTGGTGTTCCTCTACGACAACTTCGGCATGACCTGGGCGCTGTTCGGCTCCGCGACCATCATGGTGGTGACCAGCTTCGTGGTTATCGGAGTCGGCCCACGCACCCTCGGCCGCCAGCACGCATACACCATTTCGTTGGCGACGGCCCTTCCGCTGCGGGTGATTTCGTGGTTGTTGATGCCGCTCAGCCGATTGTTGGTGGTCCTGGGCAACGCGCTCACACCGGGTCGGGGCTTCCGGAACGGGCCGTTCGCATCCGAGATCGAACTGCGCGAGGTCGTCGATTTGGCCCAGCAGCGCGGCGTGGTCGCCGCCGACGAGCGCCGGATGATCCACTCGGTCTTCGAACTCGGTGACACGCCGGCCCGTGAGGTGATGGTGCCCCGCACCGAGATGATCTGGATCGAAAGCGACAAGTTTGCCAGTCAAGCGACAAACCTGGCCGTTCGCAGCGGGCATTCCCGCCTTCCTGTGATCGGCGAAAACGTCGACGACATCGTCGGGGTCGTGTACCTGAAAGACCTTGTCCAGCAGACCTTCTTGTCGCCCGACGGCGGCCGGGACACCAAGGTGTCGCAGGTGATGCGCCCGGCGGTGTTCGTTCCGGACTCGAAGCCGCTGGACACGCTGCTGCGTGAGATGCAGCGCGACCGCAACCACATGGCCCTACTGGTCGACGAGTACGGCGCGATAGCCGGACTGGTCAGCATCGAAGACGTGCTCGAAGAAATCGTCGGCGAGATCGCCGACGAGTACGACGAGGCGGAGACGGCGCCCATAGAAGACCTGGGAGACAAGCGTTTTCGAGTTTCGGCACGGCTGCCCATCGAAGACATCGGCGAACTGTACGGCGTGGAATTCGACGACGACCTCGACGTCGACACCGTGGGCGGCTTGCTGGCCCTGGAATTGGGCCGCGTTCCGCTGCCCGGCGCCGAAGTGGTGACCCACAACTTGCGGTTACGCGCCGAGGGCGGCCCCGATCATCGAGGCCGGGTGCGGATCAACACCGTTCTGCTGAGCCCGGCCGAATCCGGGGGTTTCGATGGGCGCAATGGTGGGGAGGCCAATCAGCATGGCTGAGCAACTGGATGCCGAGGACGCCAAGCTTGTCGTGCTGGCGCGGGCCGCGATGGCTCGTGCCGAAGCCGACAGCGGCGCCGCGGTCCGGGACGTCGACGGCCGCACGTATGCGGCCGCGCCGGTGGACTTGTCGACGCTGAAGCTGACCGGCCTGCAGGCGGCGGTGGCCGCCGCCGCGTCCAGTGGCGCGACCCGGTTGGAGGCCGCCGTCCTGGTGGCGGCATCCGCCGATGATCCCGGGATCGCCACCGTTCGCGAGCTGTCGCCGACGGCCGTCGTCATCTTCACCGACCCCGACGGCAATCTGTTATGACGCCGAACGCGCACTCACTGCGAAAAAGCCACGCGAAAATCGCACTGTGTGCACGCTCGGTGATTGGCGATGATGACTGAATTCCGTTCGGGTTTCGTATGTTTGGTTGGCCGGCCGAATACCGGCAAGTCGACGCTGACCAACGCACTCGTCGGCACCAAGGTGGCGATCACCTCGACGCGACCGCAGACCACCCGCCACACCATTCGCGGGATCGTGCACCGGGAGAACTTCCAGATCATCCTCGTCGACACCCCGGGCCTGCATCGGCCGCGCACTCTGCTGGGCAAGCGGCTCAACGACTTGGTCCGCGACACCTACGCCGAAGTCGACGTGATCGGGCTGTGCATCCCGGCCGATGAGGCGATCGGTCCGGGCGACCGGTGGATCGTCGATCAGGTTCGCGCGACCGCTCCCAAGACCACAGTCGTCGCCATCGTCACCAAAATCGACAAGGTGCCCAAAGACCGGGTGGCCGCGCAGTTGGTCGCGGTCAGCGAGCTGGTCAGCAATTCGGCCGAGATCGTTCCGGTGTCGGCGACAACCGGCGAGCAGGTTGACGTGCTGATCGACGGACTTGCCGCGGCGTTGCCCGCCGGCCCGGCGTACTACCCCGACGGTGAGCTGACCGACGAACCCGAGGAACTCCTGATGGCCGAGCTCATCCGCGAGGCCGCCCTGGAGGGCGTTCGCGACGAGCTGCCGCATTCGTTGGCGGTGGTGATCGACGAGGTCAACCCGCGAGAGGGGCGCGACGACCTGATCGACGTGCACGCGGTCCTCTATGTCGAGCGGGACAGCCAGAAGGGGATCGTGATCGGCAAGGGTGGCGCCCGGCTGCGGGAGGTGGGTACCGCCGCGCGCGGCCAGATCGAGAAGCTGCTGGGCACCAAGATCTATCTCGACCTGCGTGTCAAGGTCGCAAAGAACTGGCAGAGCGACCCCAAACAGCTTGGTCGACTTGGCTTCTAAGGCTCGTGGCGGACGCCTGCTCTACCATCTGGGCCATGAAGCGCAATCATTCCGGCCGCTCGGCGGTGGCTTAGGTGAGCCGCTCGGCCCTCCCGGCGCCCCCATTCGTGGACGGCAATAGATCCGTCATCGCAAACGACCCCAGGGACTATTGGCGCGAGCTGCGGGCCAGCGCTGTGTTTATCGATCTGAGCGGCTTCTACCTAGTGACCCGTCGCGACGACGTGCTCGGGGCGCTACGTGACCACGCCACGTTCGCCTCACGCAGGAAGCAGCGCACGACGCAGGGCGCCGGGTCGAAATCACTCCCGATCCCAGTCCCGCTCGCATACGATCCGCCCGAGCACACGCGCTTCCGCCGAATTTTGCAGCCCTACTTCAGCCCGCGGGCGGTCGATGAGCTTCTGCCCGTGTTGCGCGAGCAGGCGTCAGCCCTTATCAACGCGGTCGCGGCCGACGGTGCATGCGATGCGATCAGCGACATCGCCAACCCGTTCCCGTTCGGGGCGTTGATGACACTGTGCGGGCTTCCGTTGGAAGACCGAGACAAGGTGGCCGCTTGGGCGGAGGCAGTTAACTGGGATATGCCGGGGTCGCCGCCCGCATTTGAACTACTCAATTACCTTGTCGAGGCGATTGCAAGCGATCAGCCGCCGGCTCTTGCGGCGCAGTTGCTTACCGGCGACGATCCCCTCACCGAAGACGAAGTGATCGGCTTTTATGTCCTTCTTTGTTCGGCCCAGGATGCTATCCAGGCGGCCGTCGGGTCGGCGTTCCTTCAGTTGGCCCGCAACCCCCAGCTTCGTTCCCTGCTTCGTGACAACCCCGATCGGATCGGGGCGTTCGTTGAGGAACTCCTGCGACTGGAGACGCCGTTTCCGTTCATCGGACGCTTCACCACGAAAGAGGTGACCATCGCCGACGTCACGATACCGGCGGGCTCTGTGGTGGCCCTATGCCTGGCGTCGACCAACCTTGACGACAGCGAAAAGTCATCGGTGACCGTGACCGACGATGGAAGGATCCGCCCCAAGCGACACCGGAGCTTTGGGGCCGGCGTCCATCGCTGCCTCGGCAAGGCCTTGGCCCGCATCGAGCTGACCGTGATCGTGGGGGAATGGTTGCGCGCCGTACCGGATTTCGAATTAGAACGTGACTTCACTCCAGGCTTCACCTTCACGCAAGGCGGCGCGGTCACGCCAAGCAGTCTGCCGCTGCGATGGGTGGCTATGACGCAACCCGTTAGCCACTAGACGCGGCCGAAAGCCGAGCCGGCATCAGCGAATTCCGTTGCGCGCGCTGAGCGCAACGGCGCAGCATTTGGCTCGCACACCCGGTCACCGGCTAGGCGGCGTGTCGGCCACCGGCGGCGCATCCGTATCGGCGTTCCACCACACCGTTGGTTGCTTGGTCGACCATCCGGAGACGGCCTCCAGCTCCGCGGCCAGCGAGATCAGCATGCCCTCGCTGTTGGCCGGTCCCATCAGCTGCACACCGATAGGCAAGCCTGCCGAGGTAAACCCCGCCGGCACGTTGATTGATGGCCACCCCAGCACGTTCCACGGCCATGCCAATGGGCAGGCTGCGATCATGGCGCGGTCGGTGCCCAAGCCATCCAACCGGTCGAAGGAGCGTGCCAGCGGCGGTGGTTGGGCGGTGGTCGGTGCCAGCACCACATCGACAATGTCGAAGATCGAGCCCACCCGGCGCTGGGCGTCGGCTTCGTGCTTGCGCGCGTTGCGCAGGACCGCCTCTCCCAACACATGGCCCATGCGCAGGTTGGACAACGTGCGGCGGTCTAGGATGACGCCGTCGCCCAGCCGTTCCTCCCAGTCCCGCAGGCCGGACGTGGACCGGGCGAGAAAGTCCCACGACAACCGCACCCCGTAGTCGGGGTTGCCGGAGACCACGGTGTGGCCGAGCAGCTCGAGTTGCTTGCCCACGGCGCGCGTCGCGGCGAGGATCTCGGGGTGCAACTTGGCCCGAAAACCGGTGTAGGGAAAGCGAGTTGACAGCGCGATGTTCAGCGGACCGGGCGCTTTCCCGACATAGTCGAATGCTGTGATCGGGGGCGGTTTGTGCCGGTCGCCCTCGACGTTGCCGGACGCGGCGTCGAGTACCAGGGCGGCATCTTCCACCGTGCGGGCCAGCACGCCGTTGACCGTGATGCCGTTGAACGCCTCCGGCAACGGCCACGTGGAGATGCGTCCGCGCTGCGGCTTGATGCCCACCAGGTGCGTCCACGCGGCCGGGATGCGGATGCTTCCAGCACCGTCGGAGCCGATCGCGGCGGTGACCACGCCCGCGGCCACCGCGGCCGCGCTACCGCCCGACGATCCGCCCGGCGTGTGCCGGCGCGACCAGGGATTGCGGGTGTGCCCGAATCCGGGTCCGCTGGTAAACGGCCACTGACCCAGTTCGCAGGTGTTCGTCTTGCCGACGATCACCGCGCCGGCCGCCTTCAAACGGCGAACCACCTCGGCATCGTGGGTGGCGGGCGCGACGTACCCCTCGGTACCGAAGGCGGTCGGCACTCCGGCAATGTCGACGTCGTCCTTGACCGCGATCGGGATGCCTAGCAACGGTGCCGTGTCGCCGGCGGCCCGCCGCCGATCGGCCTCCGCCGAGTCGGCGAGCGCCGACTCAGTGAGCACCACCCGGAAGGCGTTCAATGTCGGCTGGCTTGCGTGGATGGCGTGCAGGGAGCGGCCCACCAGTGCAACGGAGGTAACCGCGCGGCTGGCCAGCTGATAAAGCAGGTCAGTCAGCGTCGGCAGGCGCTGGCTGCCGGATCCGGAAGTGGACCCAAAAACGGACCCAGAAGCGCCAATCACGGGGTACGAGACTAACGGCGCGGATACCCGGAATGTCGCGGCGGGGTGCAAAACTATTGTGATGCGGCTGTATCGAGACCGGGCTGTTGTGTTGCGCCAGCACAAGCTCGGCGAAGCCGACCGGATCGTCACCCTGCTGACCCGTGATCACGGACTGGTTCGCGCGGTGGCCAAGGGTGTTCGCCGCACCCGCAGCAAATTCGGCGCGCGACTGGAGCCGTTCGCGCACATCGACGCGCAACTGCATCTCGGACGCAATCTCGACATCGTCACCCAGGTCGTTTCAATCGACGCGTTCGCCACCGACATCGTCAGCGATTACGGCCGGTACACCTGCGGGTGCGCGATGCTGGAAACCGCCGAACGCCTCGCCGGCGAGGAGCGGGCACCGGCCCCGGCTCTGCATCGGCTCACGGTGAGCGCGCTGCGGGCGGTGGCCGACGGGCACCGGCCCCGCGACTTGCTGCTGGACGCCTATTTGCTGCGTGCCATGGGCATCGCCGGCTGGGCGCCCGCGCTGACCGAGTGCGCCCGGTGCGCCACCCCCGGTCCGCATCGGGCGTTTCACATCGCCGCCGGGGGCAGCGTTTGCCCGCATTGCCGCCCGGCCGGTTCGACCACACCGCCGCCGGGTGTGCTGGACCTGATGTCCGCGCTGCACGACGGCGATTGGGAGGCCGCCGAGGAGGCGCCGCAATCGCACCGCAGCTACGTCAGCGGGCTGGTGGCCGCGCACCTGCAATGGCATCTGGAACGGCAGCTCAAAACGTTGCCGCTGGTAGAGCGGACATATCAGGTCGACCGGACCATCGCCGAACGGCGCGCAGCGCGGCAGGATACGGCCTGTGGCTGAACGCAAGCCGAAGTCAGCCGACTTCCCGCAGCTGCCCCCGGCCCCCGACGATTACCCGGTCTTTCCCGACAAGTCGACATGGCCCGTCGTCTTCCCGAAGCTGCCGCCGTCCCCCGATGGTGGGCCGCGCCGGCCACCGCAGCACATCTCGAAAGCGGCTGCACCCAGGATCGCGGCCGACCGATTGCCCTTTCACATCGCCATCGTGATGGACGGCAATGGCCGCTGGGCCACCCAACGCGGACTCAGCCGTACCGACGGTCATAAGGCCGGCGAGGCCGTCGTGATTGACATCGTCTGCGGTGCAATCGAACTCGGGATCAAGTGGCTGAGCCTCTACGCTTTTTCCACCGAGAACTGGAAGCGTTCCCCCGAGGAAGTCCGTTTCCTGATGGGGTTCAACCGCGACGTCGTGCGCATGCGCCGTGTGAACCTCAACACGATCGGGGTCAGGATCAGGTGGGTGGGATCGAGGCCCCGCCTGTGGCGCAGCGTGATCGATGAATTGGCGATCGCGGAGGCGATGACGAGGGGCAACGACGTCATCACGGTCAATTACTGCGTGAACTACGGTGGCCGGGCCGAAATCACCGAAGCCACACGGGAAATCGCTCGCCTCGCGAAGGCGGGCAGGCTGAACCCCGAGCGGATCACCGAGTCGACAATCTCCCGCCACCTGCAACGGCCCGACATCCCCGATGTAGACCTTTTCCTGCGGACCTCTGGAGAGCAGCGATCCAGCAATTTCATGCTGTGGCAGGCGGCCTACGCCGAGTACATCTTCCAGGACAAGCTGTGGCCCGACTACGACCGCCGCGATCTGTGGGCCGCCTGCGAGGAATACGCGGACCGCAATCGGAGATTCGGGAGCGCCTAGTGCCATCACTGCAAGAGCGTCTGGCATCGATACTCCGCGACGTCATTCCCGTCGAGGAGGAACCCGACGGCGCGCTTACGGTGCGCCATAACGGCACGTTGGCGTCGTTGCGGGTGGTGAACATCGCCGAGGACCTCGACCTGATTTCGCTCACCCAGATATTGGCCTGGGATCTGCCGCTGACCAAGAAGATCAGCGACCAGGTTGCGAAGCAGGCGCACGACAGCAACTTCGGCAGCGTGACGCTGGTCGAGAAGGCCAACGAGCAGGCCGTGCGGCGCAACTCAGGCAAGAATGCGTCCAAAATCGCGGACGTGATGCTGCGCTACAACTTTCCCGGTGGCGGCTTGACCGACGACGCCCTGTGCACCCTGATCCTGTTGGTGCTGGATACCGGCGCCGAGATACGCCGTGCGCTGACGGGTTAGGACACCGCCGACTCCGTCGGCGCGACGGCGACCGACCGGGGGGCAACTTCCTCGCGGCCGCCTGTCCGCAGCAGGGAGTGCATGAGGTTCTGGTCGTAGTCGGCCGGTCGGGTCGAGTCGATGAACCGCTCGACGACCTCGACGAAGCGATCCGGGTGGTCGTGGAACGGCATGTGCCCAGAGTCTTCGAAGATCTCCATGCGCGAACCGGGAATCGCCGCGTGTGCCGTGTGGGCATGGTCCACCGGGATGATCAAGTCGTCTTCGCCCCAAATTATCTGCACCGGAACGGATTGCACGAGATAGCTGCGGTCCAGCATGGTGACGTATTGACCGCTCGCGTCCACCACCGACCGCAAGGTGCGCGCGAACGCCGCCAGCCCGGCGGGGTCCTGGAAGCCCTCGAGCATTTCCACGACGTCGGTCACGTCGCGACCCAACCTGGTGGAACCGAGCACGGCCCCGACAGCGCGGCCGAAACCCCGTATCGCCGGCATCACGCCGGGCGCGCGCAGCATGGCCAGGGCCTCGGCGCCCATCGGCATCGCCGCCAACCGCAACGCCAAGCTCACATCCTTCGAGACACCGCCGGCGTTCACGAGCACGATGCGCTCAACCAGTTCCGGGTATTGATAGGCGAACTGCATCGCCACCCCGCCGCCGAACGAATGTCCGACGACGGTGACACGGTCAATACCGAGCACGGCGAGCAGGTCGCGCATGCCGTTGGCGAAGGCCGGCAGCGAGTAGTCGGCGTGGGGTTTGTCCGATTCCCCGTGGCCCAGCAGGTCCGGGGCGATGACGGTGAACCGCTGCGCAAGCTTGGCGTGCACGGGTTCCCATGACTTGGAGTTGCAGCCGACGCCGTGGATCAGCAGCAGAGCGGGTCCCGACCCGGCCACCCGGAAGGCGCGGCGGTAGCCATGGATCGTCCGGTATTGCAGTAACGGAGCCTCGACGTCGCGCACCGGCCGCAGGTAGGGGGCTGGTTGCTTCCGCATGGTGTTCTCGCTTCCCTTGAGTGTGCTTCTCGGCCCGGGGGCCGCTCATGGGTAGGAGCACGCTGCGGGTGCGTGTCGGACACATTTTCCAGAGAATCTTTCAGAGGGCCGCGTGGGGCAGGCCGGGTCAGCCTAGGACCCGCACTCCGCGCACGTTCCGAAGATCTCGATGGTGTGGCTGACGTCAGAGAAGCCATGTTTGGCGGCCACCTGCGCCGCCCACTCCTCGACCTCGTGGTCGCCCACCTCGATGGTGGAACCGCAGACGCGGCACACCAGGTGGTGGTGGTGATGCTCAGAGCATCTGCGGTAGACCGATTCGCCGGTGTCGGTGCGCAGCGTGTCGACCATGCCGGCCGCCGCCATCGACTGCAGCGTCCGGTAGACGGTGGTCAGCCCGATGTTCTCCCCGCGACGCCGCAGCTCGTCGTGTAGCTCTTGGGCGGAGCGGAATTCGTCGAGGGTCTCCAACAGCGTGGAAATCGCCGCGCGCTGACGGGTGGAACGCACGCTCGTGCCTGTCACGGTGTGTCCTCGCTGGCATGGGCGACGGCGTCGACGACGATGTGCGCAAGATGGTGGTCGGCCAGCCGGTAAAGCACTTCGCGGCCGGATCGCTCCCCCGCGACCACGCCCGCCGCCTTGAGGATCTTCAGATGCTGGCTGACCAGCGGCTGTGGGACGCCGAGCGCGTCGACCAGTTCGTGTACGCAGCGGTGGGACTCGCGCAACTGCAGCACAATGGCCATCCGCACGGGCGCGGCCAGCGCGCGCAGCAGCTCGCCGGCGGCGTCGAGAATCTCGCGTGACGGCGGGACGGGATAGTCCGGGAATGGGGAGTGTCCACCGGACCCGGCTGCGCCATGCGCGTGTGGTGCAACGCTCAGGTCCGATCCCACGTCGCCGGCGGCGGTGGTCGGCGTTGAGGAGGACATCACCATGGGAAGCGTCATCACCTCGAGAAGTGCCGGGCATCGGGAGCGCCGGCCGTTGGAAACCACGATCGGCCGCCTTCCACTGTCACATGCATGATGACGCATGTCAAAGACCGCGGCGCTGGTCGATACCATGGCTGATGTTTTGCGAGCGGCGGTTCGCCGCCGCACATGTTCGCCTTGACCCGGAAGGAAGTGCCCCACCCGTGGCGTCCGTCATCGACACCGTCGTTAACCTGGCCAAACGACGCGGCTTGGTCTATCCCTCGGGGGAGATCTACGGCGGCACGAAGTCGGCGTGGGATTTCGGACCGCTGGGCGTGGAGCTGAAGGAAAACGTCAAGCGGCAGTGGTGGCGCTCGGTGGTCACCGCCCGCGACGACGTGGTTGGCCTGGACTCTTCGATCATCCTGCCGCGGCAGGTGTGGGTCGCCTCCGGCCACGTCGATGTCTTCCACGACCCCCTGGTCGAATCGCTGATCACCCACAAGCGCTATCGCGCCGACCACCTCATCGAGGCCTACGAAGCCAAACACGGGCACCCACCGCCCAACGGGCTGGCCGATGTCCGCGACCCAGAGACCGGCGAACCCGGCCAGTGGACCGAGCCTCGCGAGTTCAACATGATGCTCAAGACCTACCTGGGGCCCATCGAAACCGATGAAGGCCTGCACTATCTCCGGCCCGAGACCGCGCAGGGCATCTTCGTCAACTTTGCCAATGTGGCCACGACGGCACGCCAAAAGCCACCCTTCGGCATCGCTCAGGTGGGCAAGAGCTTTCGCAACGAAATCACCCCCGGCAATTTCATCTTCCGCACCCGCGAGTTCGAGCAGATGGAGATGGAGTTCTTCGTCGAGCCGTCGACCGCGAAGGAGTGGCACCAGTATTGGATCGACACGCGGCTGCAGTGGTACGTCGACCTTGGAATCCGCCGTGACAACCTGCGGTTGTTCGATCACCCCAAGGACAAGCTCTCGCACTACTCCGACCGCACGGTGGACATCGAGTACAAGTTCGGCTTCATGGGCAACCCGTGGGGCGAGCTGGAGGGCGTCGCCAACCGGACCGATTTCGACTTGTCAACGCACGCAAAGCATTCCGGCGCTGATCTGTCGTTCTACGACCAGGTCACCGACACGCGGTACGTGCCCTATGTCATCGAACCGGCCGCCGGTCTCACGCGGTCGTTCATGGCTTTTTTGATCGACGCGTACAGCGAGGATGAGGCTCCGAATGCGAAGGGCGGGATGGACAAGCGCACCGTATTGCGGCTGGATCCGCGGCTGGCGCCGGTCAAGGCCGCGGTTCTGCCACTGTCCCGGCACGCCGACCTGAGTCCCAAGGCGCGCGATTTGGCCGCTGAACTGCGGAAATGCTGGAATATCGATTTCGACGACGCCGGCGCCATCGGGCGGCGCTACCGGCGCCAGGACGAGGTCGGTACGCCGTTCTGCGTGACGGTGGATTTCGACTCACTCGAGGACAACGCCGTCACCGTGCGCGAGCGCGACGCCATGACCCAAGATCGGGTCGGGATAGGCGCCGTCGCCGATTATCTGGCGGTGCGGCTGAAGGGCTGCTAGGAACCGCCGGTTCGCCGACCGCTTGGTGGGCGTTCGTGGCCCTTTTTGTCCGGCGCACAAACGCTGGCTTCGCAACGCGGGCGAAATGAACACCGGCGCGTGTGCCGAACGCGGGTTTCCAACGGCGGAACAATCCCGTCGCGGGCGAAACCGTCGTTTTCAGATCGCCGGTTTTTAGTTGACACCCGCGTTGGTGACTCGAGATACCAGAACGCGCTGGTCAACGCGTCGGCATCTTTGCCTCCCCGGTGAGTTCGGGGTTTTTCCTCCCCGGGACGCGCAGCTTTCTTTTGACGCCGTTTCGCCCCAGAAAGAATTGGCCGTCCGGACCGCATCGGTTGCACTTCGTTTTAAGGCCGCTACGCGAAGTCGACAATCGTTCACTTCCCGTTTGACCGGTCCTAAAGTACGACGATGTGTTTTTGCAGGCATTTGACAGCAATCCAATACGCTGCCAGGCGCGTTGTCTGGACAATTGCCTGGTTAACCGGGGTGGGCGACCGGCTTCCAACCCCCTGCCGGATTGGTGGCGGCCGTTTTGGTGAAACCCGTGATTTCTAGTGCGTGTTTGCCTTACGATCCAGCAGTGGTGATAGGCGTGCGCCTAAGCGCTGTGGGTGAGCGTGGGGCTGTGTCGATGTCGGAGCCGTTGACGCGGCTGAACGTGATGGGGTTGTGATGATTCCTGCTTTTTTCATGTTTCCTCCGGAGATCAACTCGGCGCTGATGTTTGCTGGTGCGGGTTCGGGGCCGCTGTTCGTCGCGGCGCAGGCCTGGGAGGGGTTGGCGTCGGACCTATCAGGGGCGGCGTCGTCGTTTGACTCAGTGGTCACCGGGTTGACCAACGGGCCGTGGTCGGGTCCGGCGTCGGTGTCGATGGCCGCGGCGGCGACGCCATACGTGGGGTGGTTGAGTGCGGCGGCGGGGCAAGCCGAGGCCGCGGCCGCTCAGGCTCGGGCGGCGGCGACGGCGTTTGAGTCGGCGCTGGCGGGGACGGTGCCCACGGCGGCGGTGGCGGCGAATCGTACTCAGCTGATGGCGTTGATCGCGACCAACATCTTGGGGCAGAACACGCCGGCGATTGCGATGACCGAGCTCGAGTACATGGAGATGTGGATCCAAGACATTGCCGCGATGGTGGGCTATCACTCGGGAGCCGCGTCGGTGGCTTCGGCATTGCCGTCGTTCAGCTTGCCGCCGGCCAGTCTGGCGGGCTTGACTGGGTTGTTGGCCTCGACGCCGCTGGCCGGTGTGTCGTCGCAGCTTGCCGGGCTGGGGGCTTCTGGAGGAACTGCGTTGACGTCGGCGTTGTCGCCGGTGTTCGCGCCGCTGGTGTCTGCGGTTTCACCGGCGGTGTCCGAGGTGTCGGCGTTGGCTTCGTCGGCGCCTGTCTCGCAGATATCGCAACTGTCCCAGATTGTCATACAGCCGGCGAGCATGGCGATGTCGCCGATCATGATGGCGGCCCAGGCCGGAATGAGCGGCGCGAATAGCAGCGCGCTGGCCGGCACCGGGGCTGCTGGGTTGGTCTCTGCTGATACCCCGAAGTTCGTTGGTGACACTGTTCCCAAGGGGCTCGGCGGTGGCGGCCTGGGTGGCTTGGGTGGCGGCGCGGGCGGTTTGGGCCAGGCACGGTTGGTTGGGGCAATGTCGGTGCCCCCGACGTGGCAGGGGTCGTCGCCGGCCCGGATGGTCAGTGCGGCGATGTCGGGGCTGGGTAGCGAGATGCCTGCCGGTATGGCCGGGGCGATGGGCGGTGCCGGCACGGGGATGATGCCAATGCCAATGCCGATGGGCGCGGGTGGTGGTGGCATGCCCGGCGGGATGATGGGCCGCGGCGGAGCCAGTCCGAACCATGTAGTGCAGAACCGGCCCAGTGTGGTGCCCCGGACCGGGGTCGGATAGGGCGGAGGTGATACGGCGCAGATTGCCAGTTTGGCCGCCGCAGCGGACCCGGATGTGGTGTGTCGCGGCGCATGAATGGAACCTTGGGTTTTGTTAGGAAGGAGTGGTGTTGTGCCTACTCGGTTTATGACGGACCCGCACGCGATGCGGGCGATGGCGGGTCGTTTCGAGGCGCATGCGCAGACGGTTGCCGATGAGGCGCGTCGGATGTGGGCCTCGTCGCAGAGCATTTCTGGCGCAGGTTGGAGTGGGGGCGCCCAGGCGTCGTCCTACAACACGATGGGTCAGATGAACCAGGCGTTTCACAACATTGTGAACATGCTGCAAGGGGTGCGGGACGGGCTGATCCGCGACGCGAACAACTACGAGCAGCAAGAGCAGGCTTCGCAGCAACTTTTGAGCAGCTAGTGGCTTCAAGGCGTTAGGAGAACACCGATATGTCAATCAATTACCAGTTCGGTGATGTGGACGCGCATGGGGCCTTGATCCGGGCTCAGGCGGCGTCATTGGAGGCGGAGCACCAGTCCATCGTTCGCGATGTGCTTGCCGCCGGTGACTTCTGGGGTGGCGCCGGTTCGGTGGCGTGCCAGGAGTTCATCACGCAGTTGGGCCGCAATTTCCAGGTGATCTACGAGCAGGCCAACGCTCACGGGCAAAAGGTGCAAACGGCCGGCAACAACATGTTCAACACCGACAGCAGCGTCGGCTCCAGCTGGGGCTAACCAGCCACCAAGGGCGCGGGTAACACCTGGGGGGAGTTCGGTGTTACCCGCGCCTTCGGCATGTCATCAGCCGGTTTCGGCAATCCGCGGCACCAACACGCTCGTCGACGCAATGGCGCCCGCCACTTCCACCTGTGCATGACCGGACGCCGGGCCCGACTGTCGCCAAAGAACGCCGATTCTAAAGAGAGCGAAATCGGTCAATTCCGGATATTGTCATCAGGATTGACTTACGATGCGAAGTACTTGGTGGTGAGTGGTTTTCCACCGGGTGCGAGTGCGTGAAGATCAGCTGTGGAAGGGGGCAGCGTGCTTTTACCTCTGGGTTCGCCGCTGCCGGACGATGCGGTGGCGGCGAAACGGGGCGAGTCGGGCATGCTCGGCGGCTTATCGGTTCCGCTCAAGTGGGGCGTCGCGGTTCCGCCGGACGACTATGACCACTGGGCACCGGAGCCCGAAGAGGGCGCCGATGCCGGTGAGACGGTGGCCGACGTGCCCAATCCAGAGGTGGCCGCTGACGGGATCGATGAGTGGGACGAGTGGGCCGAGTGGAGCGAGTGGCAGGGCGAAGCCGAACCTCGCTTCGACATGCCGCGCACCAGCAGCGTGGTACCGCATTCTCCGGCGGCCGGTTGAGAGGGAGGGGGCAGACTGTCGGGTGTTTTACACGTGATCGGCGGCTCCGGTATCCACGAGGCCGGCCAATTACAAGGTCAACCTGTATGACAAATCCAGGAAATTAATCCAGAAGGAGACAGGCAACATGCCAACACGTTTTATGACCGACCCGCACTCGATGCGAGCGATGGCGGGCCGCTTCGAGATGCACGCGCAGACCGTTGAGGACGAGGCCCGCAAGATGTGGGCGTCCTCGATGAACATCGCCGGCGCCGGCTGGAGCGGGCAGGCCCAGGCGACGTCGTACGACACCATGGG
>Ga0318577_10000026_pt1 | contig 25420 bp, 22 predicted proteins | sample GRESIP089b5f25_FD_203484 | JGI IMG/M metagenome (GOLD analysis project Ga0318577, IMG submission 203484) | Tropical soil microbial communities from Luquillo Experimental Forest, Puerto Rico - GRE.SIPMG.089b5f25 | ecosystem: Environmental > Terrestrial > Soil > Tropical forest > Bulk soil... | reverse complement strand
GGCATCATCAGAGACACCCGCGCACGTGGAGCTGACCGCTTTCACTGGAGCATCCTGGCCCCGGACCAGTCACACACCGTCGCGAGCGGGCTCACGGGAAGAAGCGCGCGGGGACGTATGCTGGCCGAGATCGCTCTCAGCGCTTTCGTCGAGGATTGGCGCGAGCAATCCGGCCGTCAGAGCGGTGATGATTGACCGACCCGTGCTCCGCCTCTTCTGGCGCGGGGTCGACGCGCTCGACTATCTACTATCAATGGCCACGGATTAAGCCAAGCTCGCGGTTGTTTTTACTGCCGCGGCACCTAAGCTGGTGCTACTCGCTACCCAGCCCGCCAGCGGTAGGGCAAGCGCGGCAAAGAGCTAGTGCCAAACCAATCTTCACATAGAACTTACCCACCGCTCGCACTGCGGGGACGGCAACCCTCACCTCGCTCTCGTCTGACGGCAGGTCTACCACCTCATCCTTGGCCTCAACCTTAATCCGCATCGAGGCTAGCAGATGGAGCCAGCGCAGACCGCTGCGCAATGGGGTTACATCGAAGTCCCATCGCGCGACGGTTTCCGGCCAGACCTTCTGATCTGGTGCGCTGAGCGCCTGGGCCGAAAAAGCCTTCGGGTCAGCGGTCACCACCACGCGCATCAGGGATGCGATCCCTAGATCATCAATTCGTGGCACACCGGGGCCCCGAAGACCCTGACGCAGGTTCTCGACCGCACCGTCCGCATCACCGAGGCACCTTGATACCGTCGCGACAATTGAGACGCATCGACCCGGTGGGTACTACAGGATTGAGCCCGTTGCCTAAAGCGATGTCCTAGCCCGTCGGCCCTTCCTCTTCCGCTAGAACTGTGGGATCTGCTTCTCCTCCTCCGTAAAGCACAACAATGTGGACCATCGCGCGGCCGCATCCCCCTTCCGACCGATTCGCGGAGGACTTCCGGCGGAAGAGGTCGGCTGGGGGCTGATGGATCACGAGGCGCGGAGCCGATCGGCGATGCGTCATCGGACAAACCTGCACCCTTGCCAGGGGGTATCTCCGCCGAACGCCAGACGGTCGTTCGTCCTCGGATTAGCCTTGGCGGGGTCGGCACAGACGTTGCCACGATCGAGCTTTGCGCCGCCCCCATCCACACGGTTGGCCACGGCTGCGGCTGGGGCTGGGACCGCGTCCATTGGCAGGACCACTGGGGTTATTGGCGCTGGCACTGTGTTCCCAGTGGCCACGTCTACCATGATGCTCGCGTCGGGCTCGAACATCCCTCCGCAGATTGGCCGGGCTCACCGGCGGTTGGGATAATCCATGGCACGCGACGGCAAGCCGAACCTTCTCTCGCTGTTGATTTCGAGAGCCCGCGGACACTGCAGCGAGAGACGCAAATAACGCGCTTAGACGCGAACACCCACGCTTGTGGCTCAGAGACTGCTGGCGACCTTGCTGAATGTGGTAGTAAGGTTGGTGCCAATCGTTCCCATCATGACCACGGCCGCGATCGCGATTAGAGATGCTATCAACGCGTATTCTATAGCTGTAACGCCGTCTTGATCCTCGAGCAAACGCGGGACTAAGCTCAACATTTATCATCTCCCTTAGTATCAGTGACGACGTCTGGTAGTTTACTGGTATCTTGCGCAAATACGAGACTAAAGGTAGTTAATTGCTGAACATTTATAGTTAAGCCCTGAGGAGGATGCGCGCAATGGCTCGAAATTTCCCGCCGTTTAGTGCCGGCGCGTTGGTCTGTCAGCGGGTTACTGTTGCAATCGGGCAGTTGGTAAAACATAACACCTCTCAGACCGGTACATTAACGCACGCGCGTCAACTGCTTTCAGTGTTAGATCTGGCATTGGGATTTTGCCCGTCCCTCCACAACGGTCGGTTCTCCAATGCCGTTTAGTATTTTGCTCGAATTTAACGGGACAATCCCGCGAACATTCTGTACAGGTTGCGGTAATGCATCTCAAGAGGAGCGCATGGCGGAGTTAGTTCAAGCCGTCGATGCCAACCGCTATTGAGCGCAAGGTTTGAGGTAAGCCCTCAATGCGTCGATTGCTTTATTGGTCCCTCATTGATCGATGCTGCGGTTTTCGGTGGACATTGGGCGTCGGCCATCACCGCACGCAACCGCGCGAGGCGGATTGGAGTTGTTTGGCGGGAATCTGTGCCACAAACAATCAGAACCCACATGTGGGGGCCACCCTTACTGGCGACGCCGCCTTCTCGAACTGTGTGTTCACAACAGAGGGGAAAGCGGTTTGGTCGATCTCAGCATCGGGGTGAGGATCAGCAATATGACCGTCCGAGATTCGCTTACCACGACGTTGACTTCGGGACCGAGGTTGTCGGCGTACGGAACTCTCACAGCGGCCTGGGTAACGGCGGGAGTTTCGAGTTCCAGAACCGACCCTGCGTCGCTGGCTCGACTAGTTGCGACCGCGGTGACCAGCCACCCACGGTCGCTGAGCCAACGTCTTTGGCGCTACTTGGGACGGGAATAGTTCCGCTTGCGTGGTTTAACCGTCGCAACTTTGCATTCGGTGGTTCCGCCACCGCCTATCGGGCGAACTAGAGAGGGTGGTGGATCTCCGCCCTTTCCTGCTCTTTTTGCTCCGGTATGGGCATGGCGCGCTTGACACCTGAGGGCCCGCCACGCTGCCGCTGTACACGCTCACCATTAAAGGAGTCTCTAAAGCGGGTCCGGGGTTACGATATCCTGCAACACTTGAGAGTAGACCTCCCTGTCCCAAACCGACTCCATAGCGAGTGCGGTGACTAGCCTCGTCGTCGCGACAAAGGTGATGAGCCAAGCTGTAGCGAGCGCTGATAGGCAATGATCAACCATGTTTGTCCCCGATCGTCTCGACAAGGCAATTCTCGGTGACGAAAGGCGAACCAGCCGTAATCCAAGTCACATTGCGACATGAAATCTTTTATGACAGCACGAGCCTCCGCGCCGAACTGCTGGACCTGTCCAACCCAGCCGGGGCGGTGAGGTTCCGGCGTCGGCGTGGAGGGTTGTCGGGACGACTGGTCGGGAGGGGCAAATGCCGCCCCGTTGTCAAAGGTAGACAGCGCGTAGGCCGACAATGCCAAAGTTTTCGAACGCACACTGCCAGGTGAAGAACTCCTCTTCCAACATCCGATACCGGTGACACGCATCCTCGATTGTGATCGCGCCGCTAGTTGCCGCCGTCACGACCGCGGCTTTGCGGGCTAGCCACCCACCTGGCGGTGTTCCGGGGCGGCAGCTCGATTGTCGATGAGATCTCATGCACATGAATGGGCAAGCGCGCGCCGTGCGAAATCGTTCCGCATTCCCAAGAGATCAGCCCTGTGGGTGCCCAGGGACAATACGTGCGACCACATATGCAAGAACCGGTGATTGAACTCTCATTCCACCGCCGGTTCGGCAGTTGCCCGCGCGCTCACGGTGTCCTTTGCAGCCGGCCCCGACCTGCGCCTCTAGCTCATTCTTCCGAACTTGGAGCACGCCTCGGGCCCTCTCGACCCTTGCTCCGACGTACCAACATGAGCTAAGCGACCGCGCTAGGTAGGCAACGTGCCGGGCTCGCCCTTACCAGAGCCCCCCTCCTGCATACAGCCCGACGAAGACCAGAGCCGTCCCCGCGGCCATCAGGCCGATGCTCAAAGCCTTACCGGCCTGTCCCGCGCGGTTCAACGTCAGAGTGATCCCCATCACGACGAAGCCCGTCAGGGTCAGGATATTCATGCCGAAGAGAATGTCCTTGGTGAGCATTACCCCAGCCCTCGGTACCGGGTAGACCGCCGAACGCGCCCGGATCAACCGGCGGGATGACGAAGCCCAGCCCGATCGTTATCAGTCTACCATACGCCCGTGATGTCACCGCGCTCACGGCGTCCCGTGCAGCCCTGCCCCGACCCGCACCTCTGGCTCATCCTTAAGTACTGCGAACACACTCCAACCGCCTCAACCTTAGCCTCGACGTTCCGACCAGCGACGAATGCGTTGGCGAGATCCGCGGACGGCGACCAGAGCGGGGGCTCGACGGTCAGGACGCGCCGTTGCGTCGGGATGCTCTATGCAGGTCTCGTCAGCTTGCTGAAGGACGCGGACATCGGGCAAGACTGGTGAGACGATCAACGGCGAAAGCGCGAATACTGTTGTCGACGAGGTGAGTGAACGTAGCGTCGTGCATTCATCCGCCTAAGCATCACAATATCCCTGCCCGGCTCGTGGCAGCGAATGCTTGATGCTAATCGAGACCCATTCACCAGCTCCTTTGCATACGTAGTCGCACGTATTGTCCCAGCATCACCAGGGCAGGTATCTCCGGAATTCGATTAACAGTAGTGCAAAGGAGGGTAACGTCGATGCTGTTCTGTTTGACGGCGGACTACACACCGCAAGCCCTAAACGCAATGAGGGAGAACCCCAACACGGACCGGCGAGCGGCAGTGGAAGAGTTGATTACAGCCGCGGGAGGGAAGCTCATCGCCATGTACGGCAGGGCTACCAATGGTCCTGGGGCGATGGTGATCTTCGACGTGCCTGACCCCGCGATGGCACCGGCGATGGTCGGGGTAACGGTATCATCCGGTTCCGTACAGAACGTCGAGCTGACACGCCTCTTTACGATGGAGGAGATTGCCGGCATTCGGCAAAAGGCGAGGCAGATTTACGCCGCTTACAAGCCGCCCGGTCAGCGGTAAATCGGCAAGGGCGGCAGGCTACCGTCCCCGGCTCTTTTGGCTTAGTCCGCGATGGGGTCCCTCGCGGGGCTTGAGGGCTCCACACCGCAGCCTGCGGGAAATCAGTCGCCCGGTCCCCCTCCCTCAGACTAGCGCCCAAGCGCTTGGCATGCAGTGTGCTGGGTGCGGGCGCCGGGACGGACACGTGTGAGGACGGCGTCCGGAAGAAGCCGGGACATCCCTGCGGCGCGTTGATCAGTGGTGTGCGACAACCTGAGGAACCTTCTGGCGCGAAATTAGCGTCACCATGCTAGGTTTCAGACCCCTAAGAGCCCCTTTTATCGAGCCACGTGCTTGTGATTGCAAATCGGCGCGCATTAGCACTCTGGCGGGCGCGGTGATGCTAAGGGTTAGCCGTCGAGCGCTCTGGCCGAGGTTCTGACGCCGCCGTCGCCAGGGGCTCGCGCCAGCCGGGGCGAAACCAAGCCGGTTGCTTCCCATGCGCTTCCCAGCCTCTGGAAAGCCGGCTAAACGATTATCTAAACCTTTCAAAACTATGGTGGGCGCGACTGGGATTGAACCAGTGACCCCTACGATGTCAACGTAGTGCTCTCCCGCTGAGCTACGCGCCCGTCACCAGCGGCCGGAGTGGCGGCGCACGATGTAGCGAAATTGCGGGCGACAGGCAAGCGCTGGCCCTCGTCGACACTCAGCCTGTCCGAGCAGGATCTGCGCGTGCGGTGCCGCGGCTATTAGGAGCGGCCGTTGCCGATGATCCCGGACGCGACCTATGCGAGCGCGGTCGAGCCGTTTGCGACGAGCAATCGGTTCGCCTTGGGCCATCGGCTCAGCCTCCGCCTCGACATTTTCGGGAGAGTCCGACGGGACGATGGAGCATCCTCGCATCGCCGCGAAAGGTCTTTGCCGACCCCGCGCAACCCGCCTCACATCATCCTGCTCGAAGTTGCAGGAGGTCGGCGGCGGAGATAGTCTCGGCGGGCAATGCGGCTAGGAGGTGCGCGATGCGGGGGAAGATTTTGCTGTTGGCGGCCCTGATGTTCGCCGGTTCTAGTCTTGGCGCGCTGGCGGCAGCAGGGTCGGGCAATGCTGCTAATGACCTCCTCCTCTCCATGCCGCCGGAGGAGCAAGCAAAGATGCTCACGAAGGGCATCAAGGGCTGCGTCGGAGAATCGCCCTTTCCGATGGGGGTAACGACGACCGGCAAGGCAAAGGGCTATGCGTATTGGAGCGTGCGCTGCCAGGATGGTAGAAGTTTTGCCATTCAAATCACCCCGAAGTCGCAGGCAACCCCTGCGGATTGCAAAGCGCTTGAGGGCTCCGGCAAGGAATGCTTCAAGAAGTTCTGAGCCTAGTGGGTCGGCACCTGTGGACCGGCGATCACCAGCGCAGGGGCTGACGGCAAACCGAGTACCAAAGTCCGAGGTTCTCCTCCTTCCACTTCGGGTCCGCACAATCCCTCTTAAGGAGCGCCGCGGATGCCGTTGGATCCGAGGGTGGAACCGGCGTGGTGCTGGAAGAACACGCCGCCAGGACGACCGTCAGGGCTAGAATTCCCGATCTCACCGGTGCCTCTCGCCTGTTAATGGCCAGATTGTTGGTTCGCGGTCGACACCGTCCGCGAACGGCCCGGGATTCTCGGCTGCTTGGCTGGCGATTGCAAGCGGCAGCGCCCCTGGTGGTGCTGGGCAGCAGTCCTAAATGATTCTAATATTCAGGTCTGCAAGGGCATATCGGGCTCGGAGCAGCATCGGAACGGCGGAGTGCACCTTATGAAGAGCGACGGTGGGCCAAGGAATTACCGCAAGGATACGCTCCTGGCCCATCTCGGCCGCCATCCAGAAGGGCAACACGGCGCCGTCAACCCGCCGGTGTATCACGCCTCGACGATCCTATCGTCGAACATGGCCGAATGGGAAAAGAAGCGCGACCCAAGGACGCGCTTCGATGTGGTCCGCTATGGTCTGCTCGGCACGCCGACCACTTTCGCGCTCGAAGAGGCGTTGGCGGCGATCGAGGGCGGCCACCGGGCAATGCTGATGTCTTCTGGCCTGGCCGCGATCACCGCACCCTTGCAGGCCTGTCTTAAATGCGGCGACCACCTGCTGATGGTCGATACGGCTTACGGGCCGGCACGGAACTTTTGCGAAAGGGTGCTCACCCGCTGCGGTGTCGCTACGACCTATTACGACCCGCTGATCGGCGAGGACATCGCTCGGCTGATCCGTCCGAACACCAAGGTCGTCTACGTCGAATCGCCGGGATCGCTGACCTTCGAGGTGCAGGATGTGCCCGCGATCGCCGCCGCAGCCCACGAGGCCGGTGCCAAGGTGCTGATGGACAACACCTGGGCTTCGCCCTACCTCTTCCCGTCTTTTCTCCGCGGCGTCGATGTTTCGATCCACGCGGCGACCAAGTACATCGTCGGTCATTCCGACGTGATCCTCGGTGCGGTTATCACCACCGAGGAGATGTATCTCAAGGTGCGCACGATGGCCGCCGATCTCGGTCACTGCGCGGCGCCCGACGATGCCTATTACGCGTTGCGCGGTTTGCGGACCCTGGGGGTGCGGCTCGAGCGGCACGAAAAGAACGCGCTCGCCGTAGCGCGCTGGCTGCAGACCCGACCCGAGGTGTCGCGCGTCCTCTATCCGGCCTTGCCCGAGGACCCCGGCCACGCGCTGTGGAAGCGCGATTTTCTCGGCGCCAGCGGGCTCTTCGGCATGGTTCTCAAGCTGGCGCCGAAAGAGGCGGTCCACGCGATGATCGATGCGCTCGATCTGTTCGGCATCGGCTCCAGCTGGGGCGGGTTTGAAAGCCTGATCCTGCCGACCGATCCCGAACGCCTCCGCACCGCGACGCGCTGGACGGCGGAGGGCCCGACTCTGCGGCTCCACATCGGACTCGAAGACCCGGCGGATCTGATCGAGGATCTCGAACGCGGCTTTCACCAACTTCATGTCGCGATGGCGGCGTGAACGCCTCTCCTCTTTCCCTGCCGCACGGGAAACCTCAGGGAAAAATTTTTTTGGAGCTCCCGTTGCGCTGAGAACCGCATGCAATCATAGACTTAGGTAAGAGGTTTACCAACAATTGAAGGCCTGGCAGGGAACCGGCAGGGAAGCCCCAAAACCGTCCGATCGCCGTTCGGCATCGTCCGATCATTGCCAATAACGCAATTAATTAATTGACAAATACTCCAATCCTGCTATATGGCAAGGATCTCCGTCCAGGCAAGATGCGCCGGGCGGAGGGCGCGCGGAGAGGGAAAGGAGGGAGGCCGTCAGGCGACCCCGTATCGCCTGATCGCGTCCTCGTTGAACTTGAGCCCGAGCCCGGGGGCCGCCGGCATCGCCAGCTCGCCGTTCTGCGGCACCGGCACTTCGTCGAAGAGGCGGAACAGCCGGGGCATGTATTCGACGGTCAGACCGTTGGGGACGGCGCCGACCAGGTGGACGTGGATTTCCGGGACCCCGTGGCTGACCACCGGCAGGTTGAAGGCTTCGGCCATGCCGGCGATCTTGAGCCATGGTGTAATCCCGCCGGAGCGCACTTGATCGATCATCACGATGTCCACCGAGCGGGCTTCGAGCATGTGGCGGAACGGCGCAATACCCCAGAGGTATTCGCCGCCGGCGACCGGCGTCGCGAGGGCCTCGGCGACCCACGCGAGCCCGGGGTAATCGTCGTGCGTAGTCACATCCTCGAGCCAATAGAGGCCGACACCGGCATCTTCGACGCGCTTGCCGATGTCGATCGCCTGCTCGACCCGCCAGCGCTGGTTGATGTCGCACATCAAATCCATGTCGGGACCGACCGCCTCGCGGATCAGCCGTGCCTGCTCCACTTCGCGAGCGGGTGAGGTGATCCCCGGCAGGCCAAGCTGCATTTTCGCCTGGCGATAGCCTTTCTCGCGCAACCTTCCGGCTGCGGTAACCGCTTCTTCGAGTTTGAGACCGCGCCGCAATGCGCCGCTGGCATAGGTGGCGATCCGCTCGCGCCCGCCGCCCAGCAGCTTCCACAGCGGCAGGCTCAGCGCCTTTCCTTTGATGTCCCACAAAGCCACGTCGATCGCCGACATGGCCATCGTCAAGATCCCTCCCGGGCCGGCGCTTCCGGCAGCCGCGGACAGCTTTGCCGCCACGGCCTCGACTCGCAGCGGATCCTCGCCGATTGCCAATGCCCCGAGCTCGTCGACGGCATGTCTCAAGGTGTTGGTCACCCTGCCGCCGAAATAGGTCACGCCGATCCCTTCGACGCCCTCGTCGGTGCCGACCCGCAGAGTGACGATCGGGTTGGTCGCGTTCGGGTTTTCCGAAAATCCGGCGAGCGGCTCGTCGTTCGGCAGCTCAACGATCTGCGTGCGAATGGTGGTGATCTTCATGACTCGATCTTGAACCGGTTGATTGCGTCCTCCCGGAAGGCCAACCCAAGACCGGGGCGGTCGGACAGGACCAGCTCACCGTCTTCGAGGGCGGCGGTCCCTTCGAACAATTGCAGCATCCAGCCCATGTATTCGACGGTAAGCCCGTTCGGTACCGCCGCCACGAGATGAGCGTGGATCTCGGGGATCACGTGGCTGACCACCGGCAGGTTGAACGCTTCGGCCATGCCGGCAACCTTTATCCACTGCGTGATCCCGCCGACGCGGATCAGGTCGATCATCACGTAGTCGACCGAGCGCGCCTCGATCATGTGGCGGAATGGGACGATGCCGTAGACCAATTCGCCGCCACAGATCGGCGTCGTCAAGGCCGCATTGACCCGCGCGATCCCGGCGTAATCATCGTGGGTTGTCACATCCTCGAGCCAGAACAGGCCCACCCCGGCATCTTCGACCCGCTTGCCGATGTCGATCGCCTGCTCGACCCGCCAGCGCTGGTTGATGTCGCACATCAGCTTGATGTCGGGGCCGATCGCCTCGCGCACCCGCCGCATGCGCTCGACCTCCTTGGCGGGCGAGGTGGCGCCGGGCAGGGCGAGCTGCGTCTTCATCTCGCGAAAGGTCTTGTCCCTTAGCCTTCCGGCCGCAGCCACCACTTCGTCTAGCGAGAGGTTGCGCCGCAAGGCGCCGCTTGCGTAGGTCGAGACGCGCTGCCGCGCCCCGCCGAGGAGCTTCCATAGCGGCTGATTCAAAGCCTTGCCGCGGATGTCCCACAACGCGATGTCGATCGCCGAAAGCGCCAAGGTGAATATCCCCGCCGGCCCAGATCCGCCGGCCGCGGCGCGCAGCTTGGCAATGATCGCCTCGACGCGCAGCGGGTCATCGCCGATGATTAGCGCACCGAGATCGTCGACAGCGCGCTTCAGCGAAGCGGTGACGGCACCGCCGTAGAAGGTAACCCCGATCCCTTCGATGCCGTCGTCGGTGTTGAGCCGCAGAATCACGATCGGCCTGGCGGCGCTCGTGTCCTCCGGTGTGTTGGCGAGCGGATCCTGCTGCGGCATCACCAGAATCTGCGAGCGGATGCGCGATATTCTCATCGGATCACCATCCGGTTGGAGGTTAGGCGGCGCGGTAGCGATCGAGCGTCGTTTGGTCGAATTTGAGCCCGAGCCCGGGTGCCGTCGGCATGACGAGCTCCCCGTTCTGCGGCCGTGGGACCTCTTCGAAAAGGCGCATCAGCCACGGCATGTATTCGACCGTCAGTCCGTTCGGCACGGCGCCGATTAGATGGACGTGGACCTCGGGGATCAGGTGGCTGACGACCGGCAGGTTGAAGGCCTCGGCCATGCCGGCGACCTTCATCCATTGTGTGATCCCGCCGACCCGCACCAGGTCGATCATGACGATGTCGACCGAGCGTGCCTCTACCATGTGGCGGAACGGGACGATGCCCCAGACATATTCACCTCCCGCGACCGGCGTCGACAGCGCGGCGGTGACGCGGGCAAGCCCTGCGAAGTCGTCCGCCGTCGTCACGTCTTCGAGCCAGAACAGGCCCACCCCCGCATCTTCGACGCGCTTGCCGATGTCGATCGCCTGCTCGACCCGCCAGCGCTGGTTGATGTCGCACATCAGCTTGATGTCGGGGCCGATCGCCTCGCGCACCCGCCGCATGCGCTCGACCTCCTTGGTGGGGGTGGTCTCACCGGGGAGGGCCAGCTGCGTCTTCATCTCGCGGAAGCCGCGTTCCGTGAGCCGCGCGGCGGCAGCGACGACCCGGTCGAGCGAAAGCCCGCGCATCAAGGCGCCGCTGGCATAGGTCGGGACGCGCTCGCGGGCGCCTCCGAGCAATTTCCATAACGGCAGGTTCAACGCCTTGCCGCGGATGTCCCACAGCGCCATGTCGAGCGCCGAGTGGGCCAGGTTGAAAATGCCGCCGGGTCCGGCGGAGCCGGCTGCCGCGCGTAGCTTGGCCGCCACCGCCTCGACGCGCAGCGGGTCCTCGCCGACCATCAGCGCGCCGAGTTCGTCGACGGCATTCCGCAACGTGCCGGTCAGAGCGCCACCGAAATAGGTCACCCCGACCCCGGTAACACCCTGATCGGTCTCGACCTGTAATGTAACGATCGGCCGCGTCGCATTCGGGTTTTCCGCTGCGTCGGCGAGCGGCTCGTCGCCCGGCAAAGCAACGATCGAAGAGCGAATACCGGATATCTTCATCGCATCAGCCTCAGCGGTGGAAACGCCAAGAGTTGCACCCTGCGTGCTGCAAGGGAAGCGCGATCGAACTCGCGTTTGCTACGTCGACGGGCTGGCCGTGATGTGGGTGCGAAAGCGCAGCGGATCACCGATATTGCGGATCGGCTCAAGGCTGCCGCCGGTGCCGCGCACAATGACTGTGCCATAGCCGAGAATGCGACCGAGCAGCGATTGGTCGACATCGACGCTCTCGACCTTGTCGCGGTTCATCTCGATCGTGTGCCGGGAGAGTAGGCCTGATTTGTAGATGACGCGGTGGTCGGTCACAGCCAGCTCGGTCGTCGCGCGCCGGATAAACGCGCGCAGCGCGGCCGAGAGTGCCAGCAGCGCGAATATGCCTGCCGCAATCCGCAAAGCCAGGCTCAGATTCTGATTGTCACTGATGGCAATCGCGGCCCCGGCGAGAATAATGCCCGCAATCAAGAGCAATATCGCGTGAATATATATACGCCAATGAAGCTTTGTCGAATAGACTATATTTTCACCTGGCTGCAGTACTCGTCGGACATAGCGCATTGCTACGCTCTATCGAGGCGGCACCGTCATGCCGAGCCGCCGCTCAGCGCAGCTTTGTAGGCACGCACCGCCGCGGCAAACCCCATCACCAGCGCGTCGGCGGTCAGCTCGTGCCCGATCGAGGCTTCGGCAAACCCCGGCAAGGCCGCGGTCAGCGGAGGCAAATTGGTGAGGTTCAGGTCGTGGCCGATATTGACGATCAAGCCGAGCCCGGCGGCGCGTGCAGCGGTCGCGGCGCAGGCCTGCAATAGAGGCTCAGGACTGCCGGCGCGAAAGGCCGCGGCATAGGCGCCGGTGTAGATCTCGATCCCGTCCGCGCCGATGTTGCGCACCGGTGCCACCGCTGCGGGGTCGGGGTCGACGAAAAGGATCACGCGGCAGCCGAGCGGCTTCAGCTCATTAAGCGCCACGTCGACGAGACGGTGCTGCGCCGGGTCGAGCTTCCAGCCCTCCTCCGAGGTGAAGGCGTCGGGGGCGTCCGGCACCAATGTACATTGCTCCGGCCGAATCTCGGCTACGAGGTCGAGAAAGCGGCGATCAGGATAACCTTCGAGGTTGAGCTCGAAGCCCGGGCGCCACGGCCGCATCAGCTCGGCGAGGCCCTGAACGTCGGTGCGGCGGATGTGCCGCTCGTCAGGCCGCGGGTGAGCGGTCAGCCCGTCAGCACCGGAATCACGCGCGATCCGGCCAAAGCTGAGCACGTCCGGAACGCCGGTGCGCCGCGAATTGCGCAACAGCGCGATCTTGTTGAGGTTAACGCTTAAACGAGGCATGACACCGAGATTATACCCACAGCGCCTTCCCGGTCAGCCTCCTATCGCAGCCTCCTTGCCAGTCATTCATCCGGTGATACGAATAAAGGTGAGCTATAGAGACACTTGATTTGTTACGGTCGTAACGTTAAATATGGGCGATGGATACGTTCGCCTGGTTGCTCCTCACCTACAAAGTGCCCCCCGAGCCGGCTTCGAAGCGGGTTGCGCTATGGCGACGATTGAAAGGCATGGGCGCCGTCTATCTGCAGAATGGCGTTTGCCTGTTGCCGAAGACCGATGACCACGCACGCCGACTGAAGATGCTGGAAAACGACATCACCCAAATCGGCGGTGAGGCGGTCATTCTGAAGAGCGTCGCGCTCGACCGCATCCAGGGGGAAAAGGTCGTCGCCCGTTTCAAAGCCGATCGCGACGACGCCTATCGTGAGTTCATCGACAAATGTGACGACTTCGAAACCGAAATCGCCAAAGAGACGGCCGCGCTGCACTTCACGTACAACGAGCTCGAAGAGAACGATGTCGAGCTGAAGAAACTGCAAGGCTGGCTAGAGAAAATAAAAAAACTAGATTTTTACGGTGGCGGGCTTGCCACCGACGCCGCTGCGCAGCTCAAGGTCTGCGAAGGCCTGCTCGAAGATTATGCGCAGCGGGTCTTCGACGCACATGATGAGAACCGCTGAATAGGGAGCGATGATGAACTGGTCGATTGCGGCACCGGCGGTCAGCGCCGCATCCTTGGCCTCGATCGTCGAGGTGGTCGAAGCCTTTACGATCGTGCTCGCGGTCGCGACGTTGCGCGGCTGGCGCCCAGCGGCATTGGGCACAACTGCCGGCCTCGCCTTATTGGCGGCCATCGTGCTGCTGCTGGGGCCGGTTCTCAACCGTGTCCCACTGCATTCGCTGCAGCTCGCGATAGGCATTCTGCTGCTGCTCTTCGGAATGGGGTGGCTCAGGAAGGCATCGTTGCGGGCAGCCGGCATCATCCCATTGCACGATGAAGACGCCATCTTCGCGGCCGAGGCCGCCCTACTCGATCAACAAGCGCGGCGGCAGCAGCGAAACGTCGAGTGGGTGGCTGGGATTACCGCGCTCAAGGCGGTGTTGCTCGAAGGTCTCGAAGTCGTCTTCATCGTGATTGCGGTGGGCGCCGGTCGCGGCTTGCTGATGCCCGCCAGCCTCGGTGCGCTTGCCGCCTGTGTTCTGGTTCTTGCAGCGGGAGCCATGATCCATCGGCCGCTGTCGCGGGTGCCGGAGAACACTCTCAAATTCGGCGTCGGCGTCATGCTGTCGGCCTTCGGCGTTTTCTGGACCGGTGAGGGGCTCGGCATCGCCTGGCCAGGCCAGGATTTGGCGCTGCTGCTGTTTGCTGCTCTGTTCCTGGCTGCCGGGCTGGTCGGCGCCGCGCTGGCTCGAAGAAGCACCATGGAGGTCGTACAATGACCGTGCTCGAGGAGGTCGCTGCCGAATTGATCGGCATGTTCGTCGCCGAGAAGCGCCTAACGTTAGCGGTTCTGGGGGTCGTGACCGTGGCAGGGTGCTTGGTAAATTTCACCGATCTGAACCCGCTGGTCGGCGGTACCGTGGTGCTGCTCGGTTGCGTGATCCTGCTTATCGAGAATGTCTGGCGCTCGGCCAGAGCGGGCGCCTCTTAGCCCGAGGCGCCCATGACTGCCTCACGCCTCTCAACCGATAGAGCTGCTGCCCAACACGGGCGGCGTGGGCCTCTGCTTGTCGGGCTTGTGACAATTGGGGTCGTCACCGCAGGTTACCTGGGCTGGCAGCATTTCGCGCCCAACCGTTCCGCCACCAAGCAGCAGCCCCCTCCGCCCGTTCCGGTCATTGCGACGACGGTCCAGCAGCGCGATTTTCCGATCGTGCTGAGCGGCATCGGCTATGTCACGGCGCTGAACAGCGCGACGGTCCGCAGCATGGTTACCGAACCGATCGTCACCATCGACTTCAAGGACGGCCAGTTCGTCAAACAGGGCGAGCTGTTGGCGCAGCTCGATCCGAGCACGTATCAGGCGCAGCTCGACCAGGCAGAGGCCAATCTCGCCCGCGACCAGGCTCATCTCGACAACGCGAAGATCAACCTCACCCGCTACGTCCCGCTGCAAAAGGAAGGCTTTGCCCCGGAGCAGCAGGTTGCCACGCAGCAGGCGCAGATCGCCCAGCTCGAGGCCACGATCAAAGCCGATCAGGCGGCTATCGAATATGCCAAGACCGAACTCAGCTATACCAAGCTGGTGGCGCCGTTCGACGGGATCGCCGGCATACGGCTGCTCGATGTCGGCAACATCATTCACTCGAGCACGACACGGGGTTCTCCGAGCGAGCCCAATGCCTTGGTCGTCATCAACCAGGTGCAGCCGATCAACGTGATGTTTACGCTGGCTGCAGCCGATATCCCTGCGGTGCAGGACGCTCTTGCAAAGGGCACGGTCAAGGTCAACGCATTGAGTGCGGACGACAAAACCGAGCTTGACACCGGCTCGCTCGCCGCGCTCGACAACCAGGCCAGCACCGCCTCCGGTACGATAAACCTCAAAGCGATCTTTCCCAACCCGAATCGCAAGCTGTGGCCCGGCATGTTCGTCAATCTCCGGGTGGTCACGCAAGTGCAGACCAATGGTCTGGCGGTCCCGCTCGACGCCGTCCAGCAGGGGCCGCAAGGGCAGTACGTCTTTGTTATCGCGCCCGATCACAAAGCTGCAATGCAGCCGGTTTCGGTGCGCGAGACGCTTAACGGCGAGGCGCTGATCGACAAAGGCTTGAGCGCCGGGGAGACCGTCGTCGTGCGCGGCCAATACCGGCTGACGCCAGGTACCGTGGTGTCGCTCGCCAACCCGAATGACCCGGCTGCGGTGCCGAACCCCACCACAGCCAGCGCGGGTCTGTTGCCATGAACATCTCGGCGACATTCATCCAGAGGCCGATCGCCACGGCGATGCTAATGGCGGCGATCCTGCTCTTGGGATTGATCGGCTACGAGCTATTGCCGGTGGCGGCCCTCCCAAACGTCGACTCGCCGACGATCCTGGTCACCGCACAGTTTCCCGGCGCCGATGCGCAGACGGTCGCCGGCACCGTCACAACGCCGCTTGAACGGCAATTCGGTCAGATCCCCGGCCTGACCCAGATGACCTCGAGCAGCGCGACAGAGTACGCACAGATCACCTTGCTGTTCGATCGCAGCCGCACCGTCGACTCGGCCGCACAGGATGTGCAGGCGGCGATGAATGCGGCGGCCGGACAGCTGCCGCCGACGATGCCCAATCCGCCGATCTACCGGAAGACCAATCCGGCCGATACGCCGGTTCTGATGCTCGCGGTGACCTCGGAGACGCTGCCGCTGACAAAGGTCAGTGATTACGCGAGCAGCATCCTGGCGCAGAAGCTTTCGCAGATGCCCGGTGTCGGCGAGGTCGATGTCGGCGGTCAGCAGAACCCGGCAATCCGAGTGCAGGTCAATCCGAGCCAGCTGGCCGCAGCGGGTCTCGACTTGGAGGCGGTACGGACCGCGCTCAGCACTGCCACGGTCGACCAGCCCAAGGGCACATTGTACGGCGCCAATCAGGCCTTCGCATTGCAGACCAACGACCAGCTATTGACGGCCGAAGGTTTCAACGACTACATCCTCGCCAACCGCAGTGGCACCTTCGGCACGAGCGGACCTGTGCGCGTGCGCGATGTCGGCCGAGCCATTGTGGCGCCGCAAGATGTGAATCTGGCTGGCTGGATGAACACCGAGCCGGCCATTATCATAGCGGTCCAGCGCCAGCCGAACGCCAATGTGATCGCGACGGTAGACCAAATCAAAAAAGCGCTGCCGCAGCTCGAAGCTTCGCTGCCGCCGTCGATCAAGATCCATATTGTATCGGACCGCACCCAGACCATCCGGGCCAGCGTCGCCGACGTTCAGCACACCTTGCTTCTGACGATTGGGCTCGTCGTCGGCGTCATCTTCCTGTTCCTGCGCAAGCTATGGGCGACGGTGATCCCTGCGATATCGGTGCCTATGTCGCTGATCGGCACATTTGAAGTCATGTACCTGCTCGGCTACAGCCTCGACAATGTGTCGCTGATGGCGCTGACGATCGCGGTTGGCTTTGTCGTCGACGATGCGATCGTCATGATCGAGAACATCGTGCGGCACATCGAGGGCGGCAACAGCCCGATGCAGGCCGCCTTGCAGGGGGCTGGCGAAATCGGCTTTACGATCCTGTCGATCTCAATTTCGCTGATTGCGGTATTCATCCCCCTGTTTCTGATGAGCGGCATTGTCGGTCTGTTGTTTCGGGAATTCGCTGTCACCGTCGCCGTTGCGATCGTCGTCTCCGTCATTGTATCGCTGACCTTGACCCCGATGATGTGCGCCCGCGTCTTGACGGCGGAGGGCGAAACCCGTCCGGGCCTCCTCTCCCGCGCGCTCGAGGGCTTCTTTGACAGGCTGGCCCGGGTTTACGATCGGGGCCTTGTGGTTGCGCTGCGCCACCGCTTTGTCACCTTGCTTGTGATGATCTCGACCATCGCCGCGACCCTGGTTTTGTTCATCGAGATCCCAAAGGGATTTTTCCCGCAGCAGGACACTGGCCTGATCGTTGGCATCGCCGAGGGCGCGCAAAACATCTCCCCGCAGGCGATGAAGGAGCGTATGCAGGCGGTGCTGGCGGTGGTGACGAAGGACCCCGCCGTCGCCGCGGCAAACGCCTATATCGGACCCGGTGGGCCCACCGTCACCGAGAATGACGGCCGCATGTTCATCACGTTAAAGCCCCTCGGCGAGAGGACGGCCGGCGCCGACCAGGTGGTCGCGCGCTTGAACAAGGCGTTGCAGCCGGTCTGGGGCATCACCTTGTACATGCAGGCCGCGCAGGACATCACGGTCGGTGCCCGGCTTTCCAAGACCCAGTACCAATATACGCTTGTCGACGTCGACAGCGACGAGCTCGATCATTGGGCGCCCACTCTCTTAAAGAAATTGCAAACATTGCCGCAGTTGACCGACGTCGCCAGCGACCAGCAGAGCACCGGCCGGGTCATGAAGATCGAGGTCAACCGCCAGCTCGCCTCTCAGTTGGGCATCAACCCGTCCGTCGTTGATTCGATCCTATATGACGCCTTCGGCCAGCGGGTGGCGGCGCGCATATACACCAGACTGAACCAATATTTCGTTATTTTAGAAGTCGAGCCCGATTTCCAGCTCGGACCGAATGCGCTCAGCCGCATCTTCGCGACCTCCTCCAGCGGGGCCGAGGTACCGCTGAGCCAGTTTGCTTCGATTACCTCGACGGTTGCCCCGATCGCGGTCAATCACCAAGGCCAGTTCCCCTCGGTGACGTTGAGCTTCAACCTCCCGCCGAACGTATCGATCGGCGCGGCGGTAACGGCGATCCAGCAGGCAACGAGAGAGCTGCACCTGCCGCCCTCGATCGCCACGAGTTTCCAGGGCAGCGCTCAGGCGTTTCAAAATTCGCTGAGCAGCACGCCGATCCTGATCCTCGCCGCGCTGGTCGCGGTCTATATCATCCTCGGCATGCTCTACGAGAGCACGATTCACCCGATCACGATCATCTCTACCTTGCCATCGGCGGGGCTCGGGGCATTGCTGACCTTGATGCTTTTCGGCATGCCGCTCGACGTGATAGGCATCATCGGGATTATCCTGCTGATCGGAATTGTGAAAAAGAACGGTATCATGCTGGTCGATTTCGCGCTGGTTGGTCAGCGCGAGCGTGGGCTCGGTAGCGAGGAGGCGATCCACGAGGCCTGCCGGCTGCGCTTCCGCCCGATTATGATGACAACGATGTGCGCGCTGCTCGCCGGCATCCCGCTAATGCTCGGCACTGGCATTGGATCGGAAATTCGCCAGCCGCTCGGGTATGCGATCGTCGGCGGCCTTTTGGTCTCGCAGCTGCTGACGTTGTTCACGACGCCGGTGGTCTACATCTACATGGACCGCCTCGGCTATTGGCTGGGACACCATCGGGCCACTGCTGCGCAAGTACCGACTGCCGCGCGTGAGGCGGATGCGTCGTAGGCGAATGGGTATAATCGGCGGGCTGGCGGAGTGACGCGAGCCCGGATACGTTCCCGGAGCGTACTGTTCTCAGGCGGAGGATGAAGATCATGGCCAATGACAAGATGATGTCGCAAATGCATGGGAAAGACGGCTTTATCGCCGCGCTCGACCAGAGCGGCGGGTCGACGCCAGGCGCCCTGCGCCTCTACGGCATTCCGGACAGCGCCTATAGCGGCGACGCCGAGATGTTCAGGCTCGTGCATCAGATGCGCGTGCGCATCATGACCGCACCTGCCTTCACCGGAGCCAAGGTCATCGCAACGATCCTGTTCGAAGGCACGATGGACGGCGAGGTGCGGGGAAAGCCTACTACGGCATTCCTGTGGGAAGAACGGGGCGTCATCCCCTTTGTCAAAGTCGACAAGGGGCTCGAAGCCGAAAAGGACGGCGTCCAGCTGATGCGGCCGATGCCGCAGCTCGACGAGTTGCTGACCCGGGCGGTGAAGCTCGGTGTCTTCGGCACCAAGATGCGCTCTGTGATCAATCTCGCCTCGAAAGACGGGATCGCCGCGGTCGCGGCACAGCAGTTCGACGTGGCGGCGCAGATCGCCAAGCACGGATTGATGCCGATCATCGAGCCGGAAGTCTCGATCAAGAGCCCGGACAAGAAGGGTGCGGAGGCAATCCTGCTCGACGAGTTGAAAAAGCGGACCGACGCCCTGCCGGCCGGCCGCCAGGTTATGTTCAAGCTGACGTTGCCTGACGTTGCCGATCTCTACGCGCCTCTCGTCAATCACCCACGCGTCACCCGGGTCGTCGCACTCTCCGGTGGCTATACGCGAGCCGATGCTTGTAAACGCCTCGCCGCCAACCACGGCATGATCGCGAGCTTTTCGCGCGCCCTCGTCCAAGACCTGCGGGTGTCGATGAGCGACGCCGAATTCGAATCGGCGCTGGCAACATCCATCGACGAGATCTACCGGGGCTCGAGCGTCAAGGTCTGATGCCGGGCGGCGTGAGACGGAGCGAACCTGGGGTGAGAGGCGCTTCCCTGGAGCTTTCCTGATAGGCGATATTTCCTTCCCTGTTCGATGGATTTAATTCCTTGTTCGACCGCCTAGGGAATTTGCTTTTCGACTAGCGCCATATCAAAGACTTAGGCGCACTTTTCCGGTCCGAAAGCGGGCCGCAAGCGGGTTTTTGCCAGTTTTTTCCCGTCGTTCAGGGAAATAGGCGCCTGTCACCGGCCGACGGCGTAACCCTGCATGCCGCGCGGGTTCGCTGCGGCCTTCAGCACGGTGCCTTCCGGGGTCGCCTCGCGGGCGCAGCCCGAGAGCCGGCCTTCCGACCATGACTCGCTGATCCGCAAGCGATGGCCGCGCCGCGCCAATTCTGCGCGCGTTGCTTCCGGGAAGCGCGCCTCGAGCGCGACGAGGCCGGGATGGGCGGCGCGCGGATAGAACGAGCTGGACATGTGCTCGTTGTGGAAGGCGGGACAGTCGATCGCCTCCTGCAGGTTCATGCCGTGGTGGACGTGGTGCAGAAACATCAGCACCGACCATTGGGCCTGCTGATCGCCACCCGGTGTACCGAAGGCGAGGTAGGGCTCGCCGTTCTTGAACGCCATCGACGGCGAAAGCGTGCTGCGCGGGCGCTTGCCGGGCTCGAGGCTCGCCGGCAACCCCTCTTCCAGCCAGAACATCTGCATGCGCGAGCCGAGGCAAACCCCTAGCTCGGGGATGACTGGCGAGCTCTGCAGCCAGCCGCCGCTCGGCGTCGCCGAATCCATGTTGCCCCAGTGGTCGACAACATCGACGTGACAGGTATCGCCCGCGACGACGCCTAGCGAGCTCGTCACCGGTTCGCCTATGGTCGGCTCGCCGATCCCGGCCCCGGCGATGACCACCTCCTGCCCGCCGACCAGCACACGCGGGACGCGCCCCCCCGGCCGGCCGGGTCGCAACTCCAGCGAAGCCTCGGCGCCGACCAGCCGTCGCCGCGCATCGTTGTACGCATTACCCAGCAGGGTGCGCATCGGCACATCGACAAAACCGGGGTCGCCGTACCAGGCTTCGCGGTCGGCAAAGGCGAGCTTGGCGCATTCGACGACGACATGGACAAAATCGGGACCGAGCGGATCGAGATAGTCGAGATCGAACCCCTGCAACAGCGCCAATTGCTGAAGGAACACTGGCCCCTGGCTCCACGGCCCGCCCTTGGCGACGGTATAGCCGTGATAGTCGAAGGTGACGGGCGCCTCGACCGGCGCTTCCCAGCGCGCGAGATCCTCACCGCTCAAGAGTCCGTGATGGCGCCGCCCCGACGAATCGAGCACCTTTTCGTGGCGGCAGAAACGATCGACCGCCTCGGCGACAAAGCCCTGATACCAGACCGCGCGGGCGCGCTCGATCTGGCCTTCGCGTCCGCCATCGCCGGCTTCAGCGAGGACGCGGCGGTACATCGCCGCCAGCGCCGGGTTGCGGAACAGCCGACCGGCTACCGGCGGCGCACCGTGCGGCAGATAGACCGTGGCAGAACTCGGCCATTCGCGACGGAACATGTCGGCGACGACGCCGATCGTCTCGCTGATGCGACGTGCCATCGGGTAGCCGTTCTCGGCGTAGCCGATCGCCGGACCCAGGATCTCGGCCAGCGGCATCGTGCCGTAGTCGCGCAAGAGCCGCATCCAGGCGCCGAACGCCGCCGGCACCGCGGCGGCGAGCAGGCCGGTGCCGGGGATCAGATCGAGCCCAAGCTCGCGGAACTTGGCGATCGTCGCGACCTGCGGCGCGACGCCCTGCCCGCAAATCATATCGCAGCGGCGGTTCGACTCGCTCCACACCAGCATGGGTGCCTCGCCGAGCGGGCCGTTGGTGCTCGGCTCGACCACCTGCAACGTGAAACCCGCAGCTGCCGCCGCATCGAACGCGTTGCCGCCCTTTTCGAGCACGCTCATGCCGACGGCCGAGGCGAGCCAGTGTGTCGAGGCGACGACGCCGAAGGTGCCGCGGATCTCGGGACGGGTCGTAAAGCCGGGCATTTCTTGTTCTCCCGAATGTCACACCATTGTGACCCACGTTAGACGGAGCTGGCCCATTAGGGAACGGCCGGTCCATCGCAACCGCGGCGGATCACCCTATTTATGAAATGGCCGCGTTCGCGTGCCCGCTGACCTATTGCACGAACTAAGAGACGATCATGCCCTTGGATGCCCCGGTCCTCCCGACGACGAGCGGCGACGACTTCTTCCGCACTGAAGGTGCCTATACCGGTTTGGGTGCGCCGATACCGGGTGGTCAGGTAGAGCGCTGGCTGCTGCGCGAAGGCCCGCATATCGAGAACATCGTCGAGATGTTCGATGAGCTGTGCTGGCGGCTCGTTGGGGATGGCTTGCCCTTGTGGCGCGCCACGCTCCACATGGGAACATTGCATCCGCAGATCGCCAGCCTCGGCGCACGCTGGCTGCGTGAGCTCAAGGTCGTCGAGGAATACCGGATTCTGCGCGGCAGCGAAGCCACGGAAGAGTATTTGCGCAGTCCGATCCGCGCCACCACCGAGCGCGGAAGGCCGTTTCGCCGCACCCTCGCCGACGACACCCCTGAGTATCCGTTGCTGTCGAGGCTCAGGCAGAAGGGTGCCACCGATTATTTCGCTCTTGCGCTGAACCGTGCCTTGCGGCGCTTCCCGGTGGTGACCTGGGCGACCGACCGGCCCGGCGGATTTGATGACGCGGATATCGCGACGCTCGAAGACCTCAACCCCGCCCTGGCGGCGATCGTCGATAGCCGCGCCGTGCGCCGCGTCACCGAGAACCTCCTTGACACTTATCTCGGATCCCAAGCCGGGCGGCGCGTGCTCGCCGGCCAAATCCAGCGAGCCGAGGGCGAGCAGCTCCGTGCGGTCATCATGATGACCGATATGCGGGGCTTCACCGCGTTGTCCGACCGGCTGCCCGGCAATGAAGTGATCGAGCTGCTCGACGACTATTTTGAGGCGATCACAACACCGGTCGAGAAGCGCAAGGGTGAGGTCCTCAAATTCATGGGCGACGGTGTGCTGGCGATCTTCCCGGCCGCGGATGACGACGATTTTTCGGAGGCCAGCGTGCATGCGCTCGAAGCCGCGACCGAGGGGCTTGAGCAGCTCGGTGCGGTCAACCAGGCTCGCCGCGAAGCCGGTCAGGCCGAGGTCAAAATCGGCATCGGCCTGCATCTCGGCGAGGTCATCTTTGGCAATGTCGGCGCTGCCGACCGGCTCGACTTCACGGTGATCGGACCCGCGGTCAATCTCGCCTCGCGGATCGAAGACCTGACCAAGCAGTTGTCGCGCCCGATGCTGTTCTCCGGCGCATTCGCTCGGATCTGCCCGCGCCCGCTAATCTCGCTCGGTTTTCAGTCGGTCCGTGGGCTCGACGAGCCCGAGGAGATCTTCGGGTTGCCGGAGTAGGCCAACCCGAATCTTTGCGCCATAGCCGCAATACCTTGCGCTTTGGAGTCGGCGAGTTGGCGGCTACTTATCTTCGGTGATTCAACGGAAGGGGGACAAGAATGACCGACAACATATGGACCAGGCCCACAGCTTCAGTTGCGCCGTCACGCCCTCCCCTACTCGCGCTACCGCACCCGGTCGCTCCGTTGGTGCCGCCGGCGCATGTGGTCGATCTGATGACGGCGGCCGGATCGGCCGTGTTCGGGGCGCAGTGGAGGGGCAAGGAGGCAAAGATCGTCGAGTGCCCGGCGCTTAGCGACTCGATGCCCGAATTCAAGACGACCTATGACATCGAACCCCACGCCGAGCCCATCGGGTTCGACGATTCCGGCTGGCCGGCAGTCGCTGCTGCGGAGCTGGGCGACAAGCGCGGTGGCGGCCTCGTGTCGTTCTTCTGGTTCCGTACGACTCTGACAATGCCGACGAACGCCGCGGGTTTCGACACCACGGGCACGATGGCGGTGCTGCGGGTCAATATCGACGATTATGCCGAAGTCTGGATCAACGGCGAAATGCTGCGCGCGGCCGGCCGGACTAGTCCGGGGACGATCCAGGGATTCAACATGCCCCATCGCCTGGTGCTCGCCAATCCCGTTGCGCCAGGCGACAAATTCGAGATCGCGGTCTTCGCGATCAACGGGCCGATTTCGGCTGCGCCGGCAAACTTTCTGTGGTTTCGCGAAGCGAAGATCGAGTTCTTTCGGTGATCGCGTCTCTCCGGAGGGGAGCAGAAAGAGCTATTACGGCACGGCGTCGCGCACCCGGAGACGCGCGTCGAACTCGTCGGCGACCCGTGCATCGTTGTCGAGCAGGGCCGCTGCGTCGATGGTCGCGAACTCGATCGCGCCCATCGCTGCGAAAGCCTCCTGCACGCTCGGGGCCCACAGGCCGATATCCCGCACCGTCGGCACGATGCGGCTGAAGATCCGGCTGCGGAACAGGTTCATCGACTCGGACTGGTCGACCAGCCGTATGCATTCCTCGACCGGCAGGCCGAGCCGCTGCCAGACTTCGAGCTGGTTGAACCGGTCGCGCATGTGCCAGCATGCATCGACAACAAACTCCTCGCGCTCGCCGCGCTCGGCGTCGCTCAGCTGCGGATAATAGTCACGCAGCGCAATCCGGCCGAAGGCGACATGCCGCGCCTCGTCCTGCATGACATAGGCGTTGACGGCGGCGGCGAGCGGGTTCTTCGACTGGTCGCGAATACGTTGGAATGCTGCGAGCGCCAAGCCTTCGATCAAGATCTGCATCGTCAGATAGGTCATGTCCCAACGGCGGTCGCTGAGCCCCTGCTCGAGCAACGATTCGAGACCGTGGGTGATCGGGTAGGCGAGCTCGAACTTCTCGTGCAGCAGCCGCGAATAGGCCTCGACGTGGCGCGCCTCGTCCATGACCTGTGTCGCAGCGTAAAATTTGGAATCGAGGTCCGGCACTGTTTGCACGATTTTGGAAGTGGCGATCAATGCGCCTTGCTCACCATGCATGAACTGCGAGATCTGCGAGGCCTGCAGGTGGTGGCGCACCTCGCGACGTTCCTTTTCGGTCATCCGGTCCCAAACGTCGGTGCCGAAGATCGGAATGACGCGGTCGTCCAGCATCATCGGGTTCTCCGGGTCGAGATCGAGCGACCAGTCGATCCGTTCCCCGGCATCCCATTGCTGCTTCTTGCCCTTGTCATAGAGCTGCAGCAACGCAGCGCGCGAATCATCATATTCCCAGGTGAAGCAGGTCTCGGTCTTGCCGTCGAATTTCCATTTGGTCTGCTCGACCGGCAGCGTATAGCGATACATCGTCGACATCGCGAAATTCTCCCGAGAACCGCAGACCCTATATGGATCACCGCGAGCCATGCTTTCAAGGCGCTCCTGATATCTTTAAGAAATCCTCGTTCGGCACATATCTTGCTGCTAACTTCGAAGCGCGCCAGCAAACCGGGTCAACACTCGCCGATATGTTGTTCAATTCACCTATCTTCTTGTTCGGCTTTCTACCGGCGACTGTAGGCCTCTACATCCTGCTGCGCCAGTTCGCCGGTCCGCGCGCCGTGTTGGGGCTGCTGCTCGCCGCCTCGCTCTTCTTTTATGGTTGGTGGAATCCGGCCTACCTCCCACTGCTCGGCGGCATCGCCGTATTCAACTTCGTCGTTGCCCGATGTATCACCGCACAACGCTCTGCCGGCCGGTCCGGTCGAGTTCGCTTGCTGCTGATTTTCGGGATCGTCGTCGATCTCACGGTGCTAGGCTATTTCAAATACACCGATTTCCTGATCGATACCGCCAAT
>Ga0318577_10000023_pt1 | contig 25923 bp, 23 predicted proteins | sample GRESIP089b5f25_FD_203484 | JGI IMG/M metagenome (GOLD analysis project Ga0318577, IMG submission 203484) | Tropical soil microbial communities from Luquillo Experimental Forest, Puerto Rico - GRE.SIPMG.089b5f25 | ecosystem: Environmental > Terrestrial > Soil > Tropical forest > Bulk soil... | reverse complement strand
ACAGGCTGGTAGGCACACCAGCGGCACACAGCGATAACCACACTCAGGCGGATCAATGGCTTAGGCCTGTGTTGCAGCGGGCTCATAACCTGAAGGTCGTAGGTTCAAATCCTACCCCCGCAACCACTTCCCCCGCAGACCTTCCAGATTCGACCCCTGCGCCGGGCGCGAGGAAAGGCGTGGGCGAGCCGGCCGCGCCGTGTGGCGCCGCTCGCCACGTGCTCAGCCCGCCGTCGCTGAACTTTAAACCAAACTCACTCGCAATGCGTTGATCTGTTGTAACGCAAAATGCTCAGAGAGGATTAGCCATGCCACAAACATCTCCGCGTCAAAGAAAGACTACGGGCCGCGTCATGCACGAATTCAAGCATGGCGAGCTTAAAAGCGGGCGCGGCGGCAAGGGTGGGAAGGTCAAAAGCCGCCGTCAGGCCATCGCTATTGCCCTAAAGGAAGCCGGTGCGTCAAAGTACGAAAGCAAGCGCGAAAACAAGCGGAACCTGGCAAAGTCCGAACGGAAAGAGGCACGCGGCCAGACCTACCAACAGGAGCGTGAGGGAAAATCGCATATTGGCGCGCGCGGACGCCGCGAAAGTAGCCGAGCTGTCGGCGGCAAAAATGCGATCACGGGAACTGCAAGGGGCCGAAAGGCGGCCCGCCCGCGGGCGCGACGTCAAAGACGACGCGACTAGTGCGCCGGTTGCAGGCCACATGCGGGTCAGGCCATCGGTTGCGATGTCGCGGCGATCCGCGGAGGCGCGGCGCCTCGGGCGATACCGCTGGTGAACCGATCGAGAAACAGATTGTACGCGATCGCCACCGGGACACTCGCGATACCGCTTTGGCGCGCGCGATATCAAAGAGGACGCGATTACCGGCAGGTCGGAAGCATTGCTGATTGATCACGCCAATTTGCTGCAATGGCCAAGGTCGCGCAGAGTTTACTGCGCGACGAGTTTGGAGCCGGCCGAATGAGCAAAAGATAGATTCGGCCGAATTGCTGCAATGTTTCTTTCAGGTTGCTATGGCATTGGCCGCCATCAGCGATGGTGGTGGCGAGTCCTATAATGCTGGGGCACCACTGCTTGCAGATCGAGTTTGGTCGCGGTGGCAACGACGTTGAGTCCGGACTGGCCCTCGACACTTACCGGCTGCAATGCAAATGAGTTGTTGCCGCCGACCAGGCCATTAGCGCCTACGCCGACGCCTATTGCCGCTCCGGCGGAAACGCCGCCGTATATGCCGGCCAAGGCGCCGGGTCCGACCCGCGGGGTTGGCGCGAAAACAATCCATCCCAATGCGACATTGCTGCTGAAGCCAACTTGCGCACCCAAGCGGTGAATGGTCGCCTGATAATATTGGGGCGGACCGCCGGCTCTCGGGGTGAAAACGCAATCGAGAGGCTGGTCCGATACGATGATATAGCTTGCCGTCCCCACGCCTCGACAACTCAACGTACCCACTTCGACATCTGCGCGCGCGGGCGTCGTCACAGCCAATCCGATGCCAAATAGCGCGACGACGAGCGCGGAGCGAACAGCGAGTTTGATGTACATCCTATGATCCCTCACATTCGACTGATGGATGGCACCTTGAGTATGAATCGGACAAAAGTGAGTTGCATTGTGATGGTTTTCGTAAACTGTTGCGCATAAAGCACACTGCGCGCCCTCGGCGAAGTGGAGGTTGCGGCAATGGCGAAAATCAACCTAGCTATCATCTCAAAAAGAAAGCGTAATTGAGCTTGGCATCGAGGGAATAAAACGCGGTGAATATTGATCACCGCGCCATGCCGCTAAAGTTACCACCGCTCAATAGCTTGCGTCTTTTCGAAGCCGCCGCTCGCTGCGGCAGTTTTAAACGGGCTGCCGAGGAACTGAAATTGACGCCGGGGGCGATCAGTCATGGCATCAGTTCGCTCGAAGAATGGCTCGATATTGAGCTCTTTGATCGTTCGCGGGAGCTAATCCTTACCCCGGCCGGGCGCCGCTACCTGCCATATGTCAGCGAGGCCCTATCGATGATCGCGAAGGGCACCGGCGAAACCCTGACCAATGGTCGCGACGAGAACGATTCCCTCGATGCAGGTGGCTCGAAGGCCAGCTGTTGACGCCGGAGTCAGGGCGAGCTTAGCCGCGCCCTTATCTTTTTGCTCAGCCCCTTACGGCGCCTCTTATTTTGCATTGTTTGGGTGGCGCGCACATCGTCGAAGGTCCGTCCAGCACCGGTAATTCGAACTCGCTGGGCGTGAGCAACGATATCACGTGAGCAACGATATCAACGGTACGAACGCCCTGTCTGATCGGGCGAAGAAAACGGCAATTGTCGCAGCATGGCAATCGCCCAAAATATTACCTACATTCGGCTCGAAAGGATGCTGCTCATGCCAGAAGACCAAGCAGAAGAGCGCCCGTGCCTCCATTGCATGATGGTCGAGCTGATCGACGACTTTTTTGCCGAATACCCCGCCGCTGGGGGCGAGCCGGATACTGTCGATACCGACGAAGTGCTGACTGCGGTCGCCAAGACGGTGGCCGAGCTAACCAGTACGCAAAACGGCACGGTTCGGCAGCAGTTGATCGAACAATTGATGCGCGACATCATGGAATATGATGCCGAGTTTCGCCAGGAAGACGCGACCGGCTCTGCTGCGCGGCATTAGCGCATAGAACGACAGTCGCTTCAGCCTGAAGCAATCACGTGCTGGCGACGCGGCATTTATCAGATCCTTCTGATTGCTTTCAGATCTTGTGCACGCTGGGGCACCGGCAACGCCGCAGCAAGCGCTGCGGCATAGCCTGCCTGCCAAATCAAATAAAACATGAGTCTGCCGAGAAATGGTCCAAGATCGTGGAGCATGACGAGAGGGCCGAGCACGCCACCGACGATCGTCGGCGCGATCCAGCTCGCGCCTGGAACGAGCAATCGATTGGCGCCGGCAAGTAGGGCTCCGCCCGTTGTCCCGGCCGCAGCCGCGGCAATCAGTGTCGCCGAGCCTTCAGTGATGGGCAAAGCAGCCTCTAAGCGCCAAGTTAGTGCCATGATACATAGCGCGGCGGCAAAATGCCCAAGCGTCGCGAAAACGATCCATGCGGGAAGACGCTTTGACGCCAGCCAGCCACCGTAGACCAGCGTGGACCCAACGATCAGGCCGAAAGCCAATCCCGGCAGGAAAAAGATGAGGAGCAAGGCGACATCGCCAGGCGGGGCAAAGGCCACAATCCCGGTCGCCGAGATTGCGCCGCTGATCATGCCGAGCAATGCGAAAGCGATGAGCCGTCGACGAGGTGTGATCATTTCGGGGCTCACCATCAACTGCGCCGCGGTGCGGCGCGATCGACGATCGCACGAAGGTCGGCGCCGGACGGCAGCAAGCCGAACGTGCCGCCGGGCCCATCGCCCAGACGCGAGGAACAAAAAGCTTCAGCCACAGGCGAGGGTGAATGCGCAAGCAAAAGGGCGGCCTGCATCGCCAGAATAAGATCGCGCACGATCACGCGCGCCTGCGCCTCATCCTTCCAATCAAGCGCGGTGAGCTTGCGCTCCAAGCGGCTTACGGCATTCCTTAGCCGGGGCTCGGCGTGCGCGCCTTGCGCAATTTCAGCTAACAGCAGCTCAGCGGCGCCTGGCACGCGCTCAAGCGCGCGCAACACATCGAGACACATGATGTTTCCGGCGCCTTCCCAGATCGAGTTCACGGGCAGTTCGCGGTAGATGCGCGGCAGCACGCAGTCTTCGACATAGCCGCTGCCGCCGAGCACCTCCATCGCTTCGGCGGCCACCGGCGGTGCGCGCTTGCAAATCCAGAATTTTGCCGCCGGCGTCATGACGCGCCGCCAAGCGAGCGCCAGCGCATCGTCTTCATCGTAAGCGCGCGCCAACCGCATGGTCAGCACCGTGGCGGCTTCCGATTCCAGCGCGAGATCGGCGAGCACGTTGGTCATCAACGCCTGATCGATCAACTTCTTCTGGAATGCGACTCGATACGAGGCGTGATGAATTGCCTGCGCCACCGCCTGGCGCATCAAGCCCGATGAGCCGATCGCGCAATCAAGCCGTGCGTAATTACTCATCTCGATAATAGTCGGAATGCCGCGGCCTTCTTCGCCGATCAGTTCGCCCTCGGTGCCGGCGAACTCCACTTCGCTTGACGCATTGGAGCGATTGCCGAGCTTGTCCTTGAGCCGCGAAATGTGGATCGCATTGCGCTCGCCGTCGCCCCGCCAGCGAGGCAGCAGGAAGCAGCTCAGCCCGCTTGACGCCTGCGCCAGCACCAAAAAAGCGTCGCACATCGGCGCCGACATGAACCACTTCTGTCCCGTCAGCCGGAACACCCGGCGCTGCCCATCGCTCGCAATAAATTCCGCGCGCGTCGTGTTGGTGCGCAAATCCGACCCGCCTTGATTTTCCGTCATTGCCATGCCGAGCAAGACGCCGGTCTTCTCTTTGGCCGGGCGGAATTGCGGATCGTATCGGCGGGCGAAAATGCGCGGCAGCCATTCCGCCGCCAAAGCCGGCGCGTGGCGCAGCGCCGGCACCGAGCCGTAAGTCATCGCGATCGGGCAATACACGCCGCTTTCAACTTGCGCCAGCATGAAGGTCCCGGCGGCGCGGGCGACATGGGCTCCTGTGCGCGGGGCGGCCCACGGACTGGAATGCAGCCCGGCTTCGACGGCAAGCGACAACAAGGCGTGCCATGCCGGATGGAATTCGACTTCATCGATGCGGTGACCGTAGCGGTCGAACGCGTGAAGCACTGGCGGATTGACATTGGCGGCAAAGCCGAGCCGGATCGTTTCCGGCTCGCCGAGGGTCTTGCCAAATGCGGCAAGTTCGTCGACCGCCCATCCGGCCCGCTCGCGCACAAGCGCCTCGCGCAGTGCGCGGTCGGTGTGCCAAAGATTATACGGTTCGAGCGGCGGCGGCTGATTGGTGATCTGGTCCATCGCTGCGTTTCCAGACGCAGAAGTGTCGCCATACTAGAGCATGATCCGGAAAAGTGGGTACCGGTTTTCCGAAAAGATCATGCAAACGACAAGCTAAAAAGAAATACCGGATCAATCTAAAATCATTCCGTTTTAGACGAGCGCCGAGTTGATCGCACGCGCAAGCCGAAACGCTGCGGCTGGGTTGCGGTTAAATATGTGCTTTACGGATTGGGCGCGGGAGCCGGGCGTCAGGCGGCCTGCTGCGTCAGGCGGTTCATTTCGCGCTGCACGAGCCGGCGGTAGAGGCCCTCGCGGCGTACGAGTACATCGGGCGGTCCATCCTGAACGACGCGGCCGGTTTGCAGCACGACGATACGATCGAAATTGCGCACGGTTGAAAGGCGGTGCGCGATGGCGACGACCGTGCGCCGGTTCATCAGCAATGTGAGCGCCTCGCGTATCGCCTCTTCGGATTCGGTATCGAGCGCCGATGTTGCTTCGTCGAGCAAGACAAGCGGCGCGTCTTTGAGGAAGGCGCGGGCGATAGCAATGCGCTGCCGCTGACCGCCGGAAAGCCTCACGCCGCGTTCGCCTACGATTGTGCGCATGCCTTGCGGCAATTGCTCGATGAAGTCGCAGCGCGCGGCAAAGGCCGCCTGCATGACTTCATCGTCGCTGGCCTCCGGCCGGCCATAGCGGATGTTCTCCATGACCGAGCGGTGGAACATCGAAATGTCCTGCGGCACGATGGCGATGGCGGCCCGCAGGCTCTCCTGGGTGACGCGTGCGATATTCTGGCCGTCGAGCAAAATCTGGCCGACTTGCACGTCGTAGAAGCGCTGTAGCAGCGCGAACAATGTCGACTTGCCGCCGCCAGAGTGACCGACCAGGCCGACACGCTCGCCGGGCATGATGCTGAGCGAGAAGTCCTGGAAGATGCGCTGTCCGTCGGGATAGATGAAATCGACGCGTTCGAATTTGACGCTGGCGCCGCGACGGACGAGCGGTTCGGCGTGCGGATCATCGCGCAGCTCGTGCGGCACCAGAAGCGTGGCGACGGCTTCCGACAGCCGCGCGATGTGCTGGGTGATATCAACCAGCGCCACGGCGAGATCGCGTGTCGCGTTGAGAACCGACAGCGCTAGTGTGCAGGCCAGAACGACGTCGCCGGTGGTCGCTTCGCCGCGCTGCCATAACATGATCGCCCAGGCAACCAGCCCCAATGTCAGCAATATCGTGACGACGGCGTGAAAGATGCGCAGCTTTTCCAGATAGAACAGGCTGCAGCGGCGGGCCGCCATCTCGCGACTGACGGTGGCGTCGAAGCGGCGGTGCTCGCGCAAAGAGCCGCCGAAAGCACGCACCAGCGACATATTGCTGACGACGTCGATCATCTCACCGTCGACCGCGGCGGCCTTACGGGCGAAGTCATGGTGTAGTGGACGTCCGGCGGCGGCCAGGCGGAACATCACCAAGACCATGATGCCGGCGATCACCCCCAGAGTGGCCGCCATCGGCAAGCTGATTGTAAGGACGAGCGCAATCGCCGCGACGGTGGCAACGCAAGGCGGCAGCACGTTCCACATGAACATGTTTTCAGCCGTGAACATGGCGTTGGACGTCGCGGTCACGCGACTCGTCAGCATGCCAGGCATGCGTTCGGCAAAGAAGCTCGGCGAGTGGCCCATCAGATGGCTGAACAAATCACGCCGCAAGTCGCCGGTCACCCCGACGAAGGTGTAATTGGCGATCCAGGCGGCAACGCGCCACAACAGATTATCGGCGGCAATCAGAGCGCCGAGCAGAAAGAAGGCTGTCCAGGCTGAGGCATTGACGCCGCTGGATAGCGTGTCGACGAGGAATTTGATGCCATATTGCGTGCTCACCGAGCAGATCACGGCGCCGAGCACGGCCGCCAGAATCACGGCATGAGAGAACGGCCGCAGACGGACATAACGACAGATGAATGCGAGGGGGGACGCGACGTAACTGGTCAGTTCAGCCATGCACGTGTCATCTCCCCTGACGATGCTGTGAGCCTCCCCGTGATGGGCTCCACTTTCGTCTGAACGGCCTGGAACCTTCCTCGTTCCCGCCGCGCGGCGCGTCTGAATCAAATTACGGTGCAGAGTGTTACAGCGGCGCCAATGGCGACCATTGGGGCGACCATTGGCAAGCATCAGCTCGCAGTGCGGCGTGTCGGTACCAATGCAGCATCAGGCACAAAAGTTCCAAACACTGCGAAAAATTAAGTTCCGTCCATAATTTGAAATTTTTCGCAGTTTCGACGTTGTCGGTAGTCGCCGGGGTGAGGACTCAACAAGAATCGAGGGACTTTTCGATGCACATTGCACAAGTGGCGCCATTGACTGAAGCCATCCCGCCCAAGCTCTATGGCGGCACCGAACGGGTCGTGTCCTGGCTGACGGAAGAACTGATCGCGTTAGGGCACGAGGTTACGCTCTATGCCAGCGGCGATTCGGTCACGTCGGCGCGGCTTGAACCGGTATGGCCGCGCGCCTTGCGCCTAGACGGCTCAGTCCGCGACCCCAACGCGCTGCACATGCTGATGCTCGAGCGTGTCTATCAGAGCGCGGCCAATTTTGATTTCATCCATTGCCACCTGGACTATTACCCGTTCTCGTTGCTCTCGCGGCAGGTCACGCCCTTTGTGACGACCCTGCACGGCCGGCTTGATCTGCCAGAGCATCAGCCGATCTTCAATGAGTTTTCCTCAGTACCGGTGATCTCCATCTCAAATGCGCAACGGCGGCCGCTGCCGCTGGCGCACTGGGTGCGCACCGTGCATCATGGCCTTCCAGCCCAGCTTTTGGCGCCGAAGCCGATCAAGCCGTCGTATTTCGCATTTCTCGGGCGCATCGCGCCGGAAAAGCGGGTCGATTACGCCATTCGCATTGCCGAGCATTGCGGCACGCCGCTCAAAATCGCCGCCAAGGTCGACAAGGTCGACCAAGATTATTTCAACGAGCAAATCAAGCCGATGCTGGCCAACGGCAATTGTGAATTTATCGGCGAGATCGGCGACCGCGAGAAATCCGAATTCTTAAGCGGCGCGATCGCATTGCTGGTCCCTATCGATTGGCCGGAACCGTTTGGCTTGGTCATGATCGAGGCGATGGCGTGTGGCACGCCGGTTATCGCCTTTAACCGCGGCTCGGCGCCGGAAGTGGTCGACGACGGGGTCACCGGATTTGTTGTCGAGGACGTCAACGGCGCCATTGGCGCGGTTGACCGGCTCGGACATTTGTCCCGCGAAAAGGTGCGCCATCGTTTCGAGGAGCGGTTTACCGCGCGCCGCATGGCGCAGGACTATCTGAGCGTCTATCGCAGCATGATGACGGCAACCGCGCCGCATCTGCGGCTGGTTGCGGACGAGGCGCCGGCGCACTAGGCCAGCTTTTCGGTAGTCACCCTTGGTTCCCGCTTGCGCGAGGACGGGCGGATTCGCGTGCCCCTCGATCGCGCGACTTGGCCAACTGAGTTTCGGCCACTTTGGCTGGCTGGGTTTCCGGCATCAAAAACCAGACCAGCATCAAGCCGGCTAATGCGATCGTCGCCAAGCTGGCGAAGGCCGTCGCGCTGCCGAAACGATCAGTCAAATAGCCGGCCAAAGTCGCGCTCAACGCCGCACCGATTCCGGTCGCGGTGCCGAGAATGCCTTGGCCGAGGTTGAAATGGCCGGTGCCGCGCGTGAGATCGGCCACCACCAGAGGGACCATGACGGCAAATACCGCCGCCGTCACGCCGTCGAAAATCTGCACCGGCAAGAGCACCGTCGGATTGGAAATAAAGGCGAACAAGAGGCCGCGGATCGGCAGCGCGGCAAAGCCGATGATCAGCAGCGGCCGCCGCCCCCAGATTTGCGCGCGCCTGCCAACCCAAGGCGACAAAATCGCAACTACGAGCTGCGGCACCACGATGCATGCGGCGATGATCAGCGTGGCCCAGCGCGCCGACCGCATCGTCACGACGCTGCCCACCAGCGGCAGCATCGCTGAATTGGCGAGATGAAATAAAAGCAGGCAGCCGGCGAAGATCAGGAGCGGCCGGTTCTGCATCAGCGCCCCCGGTCCGATCGGCGGCTTGATCGGCGGCTTGGCGCCGACGAAGCGCGGCGGAGCGCCATGGGCACGCTCCGGATCGATTTCGTTTTCGGCAATTGAACGCAACGCAATGAGCGCCGGAACAAGCAGCAATACCGTCACAATGAAGACCGCGCGCGCCGAAAGGAAATAGCCGCACGCTCCCATCGCCGCCGCCGCCAATCCGTTGCCGATCGAGGCGAAGCGGGCATTGCGGCCGAGCCGTTCGCCAATCGTGGCGTGGCCAACCAGGCCAAGGCTGATCGCGGCGATCGCGGGTCCGAGCACGCAGCTCGCCGCTGCATGCAAGATCGATGCTGCGAGTACAGCCGGAAAGATCGGCAGCGCCGCATAAGTGAGCGCACACACGCAGATCGCCGCCACGCCGAGCCCGGCGACGAAACGCTCTGACCGAGCAGCGTCAACGACGGCGCCGCCCGGCATTTGTCCGATTAGCGTAACGAAACCCGCGACCGAAAGGATCAGCCCGATATCGATCTGAGTCCAGCGCTGCGCAGTGAGATAGACCGAAACGAACGGACCAAAACCGGTCTGCACGTCGGCGACGAAGAAGACGAACCAATCGAGGCCGCGCAGGCTGCGGCGCGATGGCGAAGGCGGCTCGCTATCGGCCGGCTGCGCGATTACTGGCGCGGCATCCGCACCTCGCGGCGGCTCGGGATGCTGGTAAATGCGGCGAGAGAGATTTGAGCGCAGGATGCGTCTCCAGCAATCGTCCACGGACTCGCGTTTCGATTTCGCGCGTGTTTGCAAACAGTGCGCGTCATTCAAACGGCAGTGGCTCGAGCTTGCCGAGCGCACCTAGAACGACGATGGGTTTGCCGTCCTGGTATTCGGGGGCCGCCTTGACCTGGTCGCGGGTAAGATCAAGCGTGACTTTGGCATTTGGCTGACCGGGCGGCGGAAAGTGCAGGGCACTCCAGTCCACCGCAATTTTGCGACTTCCGACGCCGAGAAAGCCGCCAAAATCGATGACCGCGGCGCGAACTCGGCCGCTGCGATCGACAATCACGTCAACGATGCGTCCCATATTTTCGTCGTCGGCGCTCAGCACCGGCCGGCCGAGAATGCCTTCGACTTCGTGATTGTTGAGAACCGTCACCGATGCCGGTTCCGCGCCTTCGGTTGACGGTTGATCGGCAGGCTCGCTGGACGCCGCTGCGGGCGCATTCTCGGCAACAGCCGGTGCGTTGACCGCAACCGCGAAAAAAGCCGCGACCGTTACCGTCGTGATCAGCCTGTTGCCACGCATCGTGGTTCCAATGGAACTTCAGTCAACTAAGCCGGACGGCTTCGCTCGGTTCCAGTTCCGCCGCCACAAGCTTAGACCGGTGGCGCTACGCCGCTGCGACCCCGGTCACGACGAAAACACGACCGAAACACGAATATTGCCATTGATGCGCGGCGTATCGAGCGAGACCGTTTCGCCATGGCGCCGCACCCGCAGATCGACCCTGGACGACGATAACTGCAGATCGCGCAGCATGACCTCGTCCAGAAACTCCGGCAGCCGTGGATTGCGCAGCCGGATTTCGGAGTTGAACGGATCGAACTCGAGCCCGAGGCATGCTTCGAGCAGACTGAACGGGGTAGCGCTGGCCCAGGCTTGCGGCGAGCAGGCGACCGGATAAAGCGTCGGGCCGTGGCCGCGTTGCCGCTGAAATCCGCAGAACAATTCAGGCAGGCGCCGCTGATCCATGTAGGTCGCAGCCGCGAATAATCCGGCGAACAATGTCTCGATTGGGCGTTTAGCTTCGTAACGCGCCAGGCCGAGCGCGATCAATGCATTGTCGTGTGGCCAGATCGAGCCGTTGTGATAGGACATCGGGTTAAAGCGCACCTCGCCTCTTGCGACGGTGCGAATGCCCCAGCCGGAGAAAAAGTTCGGCTCCAATAAACCGGCGGCGACACGCGCCGCGCGATCGGGGGCGGCGATGCCGGTAAATAGAACTTGGCCGGCATTTGAGGTGCGCACGCGGCACGCCTGTTTGTCGCCGTCGAGCGCCAGCGCATACGTATCGAGGGCCGGACACCAGAACGCCGCATCGAACCGCTCGGCGAGACGCGCCGCTTCGGCGTCGAGCTTGTCCGCGGCGAGATCACGGCCCAATCGGCGCGCGCAGCGCGCCGCCATGCGCTTAGCGGCATAAACATAGCCCTGCACTTCGACGAGCGCGATGGCGCCTTCCGCAAGCCGTCCATCGGCGTGAAAGATCGCATCATAGGAATCTTTCCAGCCTTGATTGGCCAGGCCCTGTTCGCTTGCGCGCTTATATTCGATGAAGCCATCGCCGTCGGGGTCGCCCGGGCCATCGATCCAGGCGAGCGCCGCCTCGATCGCCGGCCACAGCTCGATAATGGTGGCGCGGTCGCCGGTGCGCTCCGCATAAAGTCCGGCGAGCAGAACGAATAGTGGCGTGGAGTCGACGCTGCCATAGTAGAGGCCGAACGGCACTTCGCGCAGCGCCGCCATTTCACCGCCGCGCATCTCATGCAGGATCTTTCCAGGCTCGGCGTCGGCGAGCGGATCGTTTTTGGTCGCCTGATAGGCGGCCAAACGCCGCAAGACGCCGCGTGCCACGTCCGGACTCCACCACAACATTTGCAGGGCGGTGATCAGTCCGTCGCGGCCAAACGTAGTCGAATACCAGGGGATGCCGGCATAGGGATAACGGCCTTGCGGCGTCTCCGTCATTAGCATGCCGAGATCGGCGGCGGAGCGGCACAGGATTTCGTTGAAGCGGTCGTTTGACGTCTCCACCGACGTGCGCTGGCGTGTCGCTTCGCGCACCTCACGTCGCGCCGTAATGAGCCCGCGTCGGAACGGCAGCGGCCGGGTTTGCGCGCGATTGCAGCTTACGGCGAGAAACAGCGGCCGGGTTTCGCCGGGCTCAAGATGCAAATCGTAGATGGCGGCGTCAGTCTTAAGCTGATCCGGCGGCGGATCGAAATCAAGCGCCGTCTGCCGCGCTTTGCCGTCCAAGCCGTCATAAGTCAGCAGCACGCGGCTGCCGCCATGAACCTTCGCTGCCGAGCTGCCGTGCCGCTCGCGATGCGCGCCGCGGACCTCGAACAAATCAGCAAAGTCGTTTTCGAACAGGATCGTCAAACGAAGGTCGATCGGCTGATCGCCGTAATTGCGCAAGCCCAGACGCTGATAGGCGGTCTCGCGCCAGATGAAGATTGTGCGGAGAATGTGGACTCGGTCCTTCTCCAATACGATGCGCTGGCCGTCGATCAGGTCCGAATTGGTCAAATCCACGAAAAACGCGGTGTTGTCGTCGCGGATATTCGAGCCGAGCAGCAGTGGCGGCCTGTCGTTGAGCAGCAGTTCCAGACGCGACAAGTGCCGCGTATCTTCGTGGAACAGACCGGAGGAGCCAACGAACGATGTGCCGATGTCGCCGCGAATGTCGAGGACGACAAACGTATCGCCGTATTTGAGCGCCTGCGGCGGGCCGGCCGGCTGTGTCGCGGTAATGGTGAAAGCTGATTCCAGCGGCGCTTCACGCGGAAATGCCGGCGCGACTTTGGCGCCGGACAGTCCAGCGATGGACTGTCCGGTAACGGAGTTTCCAGTAATCTTGGCGGCGATCTTGCCTGCCTTGCCCGCGGGTTGAATGGACATTCTCTGTAGTTTAGCCGCCCCGTCGCAGTCGCGCATTCTTCCAATTTGATCCGGCCTACGGCCGAGTTAATGGACCAGCACCGCCGCGAATAATGTCGATCACGCGCATCGTGATTGAATCGATCAGCACTACATTGTCATCCACGATGGCGCATTTGAGGAACTGTCCCGGCGAATCGTCGCTGTTCACGTGATCCGGCAGCGCCAGCAGCATCGCCGAATGCGGTACCGGCGCGCCGACGATTAATGGAATCTCGGCGGCTTGAGTGCGCAGCCGCTGCCGAGCGACGGTATTGTAGATTGCGCGCTTCTGCGCTGCGCTCAATGCGGTCTTTGGCACGAGGCGCGCCGCGAGCCCGTGCACTTCGTCAGGACCGAGCGCCTGAGCGGCCGCCTGTGGCATAGCGCCCAGTACGGCGAACCCGACAGCGAATACGGCAAAGCCGACGGGAATCGGTATTCCGATGCGGCCAGTCATACGCGGCTCCGATAGAGTGGATTTGGGCTCGTTGGCAGCCCCCTTCGCAGGCGAACGCGCAGACCACGGCCCTGGTTCACGAAATCCGTGCAAGTTTCCCTCGCGGCTGTGGCCGGGGAGATCGATTACGCCAGAATCTGCCTGCGGATGGCGGCCGATCGGCGGAAAAGGCTCATTTGCGCTGTCATGTCGGGGGAGGACGCAGGAGACCAAGACCTAGATCTGCCCTCTATTACTGGCCCGCTATTACCAGCTCAACGGTCTGGCATAATGTATTACAGTGACCTATGTAGAGGCTTCGAAAGCGCGGTCAAAACGCGCGCTGGGTTGCGAAGCGTCCGTTGCGAGCGCGTTAGATGTCCTCAGGTGTGCATCGTCTTTCGCTGGCCAAGAGCGCACTGGGCAAGAGTGGCGCCAAGCGTGGCGTATCCGGCAGTGATGACCTCACCGCCGCGGCGTGGCCGCACTTAGAATCGATCGACACTTCATTCAGCTTCAAGAACAAAGCTTATCTGGCATTGAAGTCGGCCATCGTCGGCATGGACGTGTATGGCAGCCGCAACGAAATCCGTCTCGACGAACGTAGCCTTGCCGAACAGTTCGGAGTGAGCCGCACGCCCGTTCGTGAAGCCATGGCGCAGCTTGAACGCGAGGGCTTTGTCCGTTCGGTGCCGCGCCGCGGCGTCTATGTGGTGCGCAAATCCAAGCGCGAAGTCATCGAGCTGATCACCGCTTGGGCCGCGCTCGAAAGCATGGCGGCGCGGCTGATCACGCAAAATGCAAGCGACGAGGAGATCGCGTCGCTGCGCCGCATGTTCGCCACCTTCGAGGATGGCAAAATACGCGCGCATCTGGACGAATATTCTGAAATCAACATCGAATTTCACCAGACTATCGTCCAGCTGAGCCGCAACACGGTGCTGATCCAGCTGGCCGAAAACCTCTTTACCCACATGCGCATGATTCGGAGAAAAACGATCGGCGAAAAGGACCGCGCCGATCGTTCGATCCGCGATCACATGCATATCATCGAAGCACTGGAGGCGCGCGATACCGAACGCGCTGAGACATTGGTGCGCGATCATGCGCTCGGTCTTGCTGACCACGTCGCCAAATTCGCCGATTATCTAGACTGAAGGTGCGCGAGTTCAGCAGTCAGAGACAATACACAAGAGACAGACAGGGAGTTCGCCATGGCAGAGGCCGCACTGAAGACCCAACCGGAAACCACCGCGGCGGAACGCGAGCTGACGGATGGCTTTCACCTCGTGATCGAGGCGCTCAAGCTCAATGGCATCAAAACCATCTACAATGTGCCGGGCATCCCCGTCACCGATCTTGGCCGCATGGCGCAGGCCGCCGGTATTCGCGTCGTTTCGTTCCGGCATGAACAAAACGCCGGCTATGCAGCGGCGATCACCGGCTTCCTCACCAAGACACCGGGCGTCTGTTTGACGGTTTCGGCGCCCGGTTTCCTCAATGGGCTGACCGCGCTTGCGCACGCCACCACCAATTGTTTCCCGATGATCCTGATCTCGGGCTCTTCGGAGCGCGAAATCGTCGACCTGCAGCAGGGCGACTACGAAGAGATGGATCAGCTCGCCGTTGCCAAGCCGTTGTGCAAGGCGGCGTATCGCGTGCTGCATGCCGCCGATATCGGCATCGGCGTGGCGCGTGCGATCCGCGCGGCAGTCTCGGGCCGTCCAGGCGGCGTCTATCTTGATCTTCCGGCCAAATTGTTCGCGCAGGTGATGGATGCAGAGGCCGGAGCCAAATCGCTGGTCAAGGTGATCGACCCGACGCCGGCGCAAATTCCTGCGGCCGACGCGGTCAAGCGAGCGCTTGATGTGCTCAAAAACGCCAAGCGTCCGCTGATCATACTCGGCAAGGGCGCAGCTTACGCCCAGGCCGACGACCAGATCCGCGCACTCGTCGAAAAGTCCGGCGTTCCGTTCTTGCCAATGAGCATGGCGAAAGGCTTGCTGCCCGACTCACATCCACAATGCGCCGGCGCGGCGCGCTCAACCGTGCTTAAGGATTCCGATGTCGTCATGATGATCGGCGCGCGGCTCAACTGGCTATTGTCGCACGGCAAGGGCAAGACCTGGGGCGAGCCGCACTCCAAGAAGTTCATCCAGATCGACATTGAGCCCAAAGAGATGGACTCCAATGTCGAGATCGCAGCCCCCGTCGTCGGCGATATCGGTTCCTGCGTCACCGCGCTGCTCGACGGCATGGGTGGGAGATGGGTCGCGCCGCCGCCCGATTGGACCAATGCGGTCAAGAGCAAAAAAGACGAAAACATCGCCAAGATGGCGCCGCGTCTAATGAACAACAATTCGCCGATGGATTATCACGGCGCGCTCGGCGTGTTGCGCACGATCATTAAGGAGCGTCCGGATGCCATTCTGGTCAACGAGGGCGCCAATGCGCTCGATCTTACGCGCGGCATCGTCGATATGTACCAGCCGCGCAAACGCCTCGATGTTGGCACCTGGGGCGTGATGGGCATCGGCATGGGTTATGCGATCGCCGCGGCGATCGAAACCGGCAAGCCGGTGCTTGCGATCGAAGGCGACAGCGCCTTCGGTTTCTCCGGCATGGAGATCGAGACGATCTGCCGGTACAAGCTGCCGGTCTGCGCCGTCATCTTCAACAATGATGGCATCTATCGCGGCACCGACGTCAATCGCAGCGGCGGCGCCGATCCGGCGACCACGGTTTTCGTCAAGGGCGCGCGCTACGACAAGATGATCGAGGCCTTCGGCGGCGTGGGTGTTAATGCGACTACGCCGGACGAGCTTAAGCGCGCCGTCAACGCGGCCATGGATTCCGGCAAGCCGACGCTGATCAACGCGGTGATCGACCCGGCTGCCGGCAGCGAGAGCGGCCGTATCGGTAATCTCAATCCGCAAAGCACGCTGCGGAAGAAATAATGCAGCGCCATCGAGACGCGGCGCAGCACAGACTTCAAGGAGAGGAAAGAAACAATGGCTACGCGCAAGAGAGTCGCAAAAGCAAAATCCAACGCGGCGAAGGCCAAGGTTTCGGCGAAAAAATCGTCGAAGAAAGTTGTAAAACTGAAAGCCAAGAATGGCGGCGCGAAATCCTCCAGTAACGGCCTGCCGCGGCCGAGCGCGAAGCCGTGGGGTCTGGCGGGGAGGGCGCTCGATGGCGTGAGAATTCTGGACTTCACGCATGTGCAATCCGGTCCGACCTGCACACAATTGTTGGCTTATCTCGGCGCCGATGTGATCAAGGTAGAGCGGCCCGGGGTCGGCGACATTACGCGCGGCCAATTGCGCGATGTCAAAGGCGCCGACAGCCTTTATTTCACGATGCTCAACGGATCAAAGCGCTCCGTCACCATCGATTCCAAGCATGCCAAGGGCAAGGAAATCCTCGATCGGCTGATCCGGCACTGCGACGTGCTGGTGGAGAATTTTGCCCCGGGCGCGCTCGACCGCATGGGACTGACTTGGGAGCACATCCACAAGCTCAATCCACGCATGATCGTGGCCTCGGTGAAGGGCTTCGGGCCGGGACCATATGAAGACTGCAAAGTCTACGAGAACGTGGCGCAATGCGCCGGCGGCGCCGCGTCGACGACCGGCTTCCGCGAAGGACCGCCGCTCGTCACCGGCGCGCAGATCGGCGATTCCGGCACCGGTCTGCATCTGGCGCTCGGGATCGTTAGCGCGCTCTATCAGCGCATGCGAACCGGCCGCGGCCAGCGCGTGCTCGCCGCTATGCAGGATGGCGTGCTCAATCTCTGCCGCGTCAAGCTGCGCGACCAGCAGCGGCTTAAGCATGGTCCGCTGAGCGAATACAGCCAATACGGCGAAGGCGTACCGTTCGGCGAGGCGGTGCCGCGGGCTGGCAACGATTCTGGCGGTGGCCAGCCGGGCTGGATCCTCAAATGCAAAGGCTGGGAGAAGGACCCCGACGCCTATATCTATTTCATCACCCAAGCGCCGGTGTGGGGCGCGATCTGCGACGTCATCGGCAAGCCTGAATGGAAAACCGATCCGGACTATGCCACGCCGCCGGCGCGGCTGCCGCGGCTGCGTCAAATCTTCGATACGATCGAGAGGTGGACGGAGACCAAGTCCAAATTCGAGGCAATGGAAATCCTCAACAAATATGACATTCCGTGCGGCCCGATCCTGTCGATGAAAGAAATCGCGGAAGAACCATCGCTGCGCCAGACCGGTACGGTGGTCGAGGTCGATCATCCGACCCGCGGCAAGTATTTGACTGTCGGCAATCCGATCAAACTTTCGGATTCGCCAGCGGACGTGCGGCGCTCGCCGCTTCTGGGCGAGCACACCGAGGAGATTTTGCGCAAAGCGCTCGGCTATTCCGAAAAGGAAATCGCGGACATCAAATTGTCGGGCGCGATCACCGCGCCGGACAAGCCGGCCAAAGCCGAGGCGGCATAACTTCTATCTCCCTCTCCCCGCTGCGCGTGGGGAGGGATGGGGTGAGGGGCGCGGATCGCTGGTCCGAGAATTTCCGAATGCCTCCTCATCCTCGCTCGCTTTACTCGCTCGACCTCTCCACGCAAGTGGGGAGAGGTCAATAGATTGGAGAGGAATTTTCGAATGCGTATCGTTGTTCACGGCCAGCAGGCCTTCGGCAAGGCGGTGCTCGAAGCTCTGCTTAAACGCGGCGAGAATGTCGTCGCCGTCTACGTTGCGCCAGAGCGTCCGGGGGCCAAGGCCGACCCGCTCAAGGAAGCGGCGCTTGCTGCCAAGCTGCCGGTGTGTCAGCCCGACTCGTACAAAAAACCGGAAGTGTGGGAACAATTCAAAGCGCTCAAACCCGATCTTCAGGTCATGGCGTTTGTTACATTGTTTGTTCCTGAGGAATTTCTCAAAATCCCGACCTACGGTTCGATCCAGTACCATCCTTCGCTCCTGCCGGCTTATCGCGGCGCCAGCGCGATCAACTGGCCCATCATCAAGGGCGAGAAGGAAACCGGTCTTTCGATTTTCTGGCCTGACAACGGGCTCGATACCGGCGACATCCTCATTCAAAGGAAGACGCCGATTGGTCCGGCCGACACGCTCGGGACCGTCTATTTCGATCGCCTGTTTCCCATGGGCGTCGAGGCCATGCTGGAAGCGGTCGACCTGGTCAAAGCCGGCAAGGCGCCGCGGATCAAACAGGACGAATCCAAGGCCACCTATGAGGGCCGTTGCAGCCCCGACAACGCCAAGATCGACTGGGGCAAGCCCTGGGAGCAGATCGACCGCCTGATCCGCGGCTGCAATCCAGCGCCGGGCGCCTGGACCCTGCTCGACGGCAAGCCACTCAAGATTTTCGATGCCAAGCCGCTGCCGGCGAAAGATCCGAAAGGCATCGGCGGCAAGCTCGGCGAAATCGTCGCTGTCGAAGCCGACGGCTTCACCGTGGTTTGCGCCGATGGCCGCTTCAAGGTAACTCGCGTGCAGCCTGCCGACGGCAAGAAGATCGAAGCCGCCGAATGGGCGAAGTCAACCAGTCTCCAACCAAAGGTCAGATTCACATAGTCACCGAGTCATGGCCGGGCTCGTCCTGGCCATCCACGTCTTCCGAAAATTGAAGACGTGGATGCCGGGCACAAGGCCGGGTATGACGCCAGCGAAACTAAGCAGCGATTATTCTCTACTTCAACTTTACACGGACAATGAGCAATGCCTGCCTCGCAACATCAGTCGCCAAAAACCGATATTGAAATTTCACAAATCGCCAAGAAACGGCCGATCATCGACGTCGCGCGCGAGCGGCTTGGGCTGGCGCCCGAGAACCTCGAACCTTACGGCCACTACAAGGCCAAGGTGTCGATGGATTTCATCAACACGCTGCAGAGCATGCCGAACGGCAAGCTCATCCTGGTGAGCGCGATCAACCCGACGCCGGCGGGCGAGGGCAAGACGACGACGACAGTTGGGCTTACCGACGCGCTCAACCATATCGGCAAGAAGGCGATGTTGTGCATCCGCGAACCGTCGCTTGGCCCGTCGTTCGGCATGAAAGGTGGCGCCGCCGGCGGCGGTTATGCACAGGTCGTGCCGATGGAGGACATCAATCTGCACTTCACCGGCGATTTTCACGCCATCACTTCGGCGAACAATTTGCTCGCCGCCATGATCGACAATCACATCTATTACGGCAACGCGCTCGGGATCGATGCACGCCGCGTCGCCTGGCGGCGGGTGCTCGATATGAACGACCGGGCGCTGCGTTCGATTGTTTCGTCGCTTGGCGGCGTCGCCAATGGTTTTCCGCGCGAAGACGGCTTCGACATCACGGTTGCTTCCGAAGTGATGGCGATCTTCTGCCTGGCGCGCAATCTCGACGATCTGAAAAATCGTCTTGGCAATATCGTCGTCGCCTATACGCGAGATCGCAAGCCGATTCGCGCCCGCGATCTCAAGGCGCATGGCGCCATGACCGTGCTCCTCAAAGAAGCGCTGGCGCCCAATCTGGTGCAGACGCTGGAAGGCACGCCCGCCTTCATCCATGGCGGGCCATTCGCCAATATCGCGCATGGCTGCAACTCGGTGCTGGCGACGACCACGGCGTTAAAGCTTGCCGATTACGTGGTGACCGAGGCGGGCTTCGGCGCCGATCTCGGTGGCGAGAAATTTATGGACATCAAATGCCGCAAGGCCGGCATCGCGCCCGATTGCATGGTTCTGGTGGCGACGATCCGCGCGCTGAAAATGCACGGTGGCGTCAAAAAAGAGGATCTCAAGGCGGAGAACCTCAAGGCGCTCGAAGCCGGCATGGCCAATCTCCAGCGTCACGTCGAGAACGTGCAGAAATTCGGCATCGTGCCGGTGGTCTCGATCAACCGCTTCTCCGCCGACACCGAGGCGGAGATCAAGCTCGTGCAGGACAAGTGCAAATCGCTCGGTGTCGAAGCGCTGATGGCCGATCACTGGGCCATGGGCGGGGCCGGCGCCGCCGACGTGGCCCGCGCCGTGGTCAAGATCGCCGAAAGCGGCAAGAGCAAGCTCAAATTCCTCTATCCCGACGACATGCCGCTGTTCGAGAAGATCCGCACCATCGCCAGGGAAATTTATCGCGCCAAGGACGTCACGGCGGATAAATCGGTGCGCGACCAGCTGGCAAGTTTCGAGGCGATGGGCTACGGCAAATTCCCGATCTGCGTCGCCAAGACGCAATACAGCTTCACGACCAATCCGGACGCCAAGGGCGCGCCGAACGATCACGTCATCAATGTGCGTGAGGTGCGATTGTCGGCGGGAGCCGAATTTGTCGTCGCCATCTGCGGGGAGATCATGACCATGCCCGGACTGCCGAAAGTACCTGCGGCAGAATCGATCGACATTGGACCTGACGGCCGCATCGTCGGATTGTTCTAGGGCGTGTATTCATAAATCGAGGTCGATAAGCAACGGTTGGTCAATGTCCGCTTTACCCCCAAAAGCGGACATTGAATGACCCTCACCGAATGTCCGCTTTGTGCCAATAAGCGACATGGTGAGCTGCATGCGCTCGGACTAACCGCCGACAACGGCCGACAAATGCTCGATCATCCACTGACCTGCCGGGCCTAGCCGACGGTCGGCGAGGTAGGCGCCACACATCACGAGTTGGGCAACTCTCGAGTCGAACTCCACCGGTCGAATGGCTTTCAGTCTTCCTCGTGCAACATCACTCTGTACCAGATGGGAGGGCATGTTGCCCCAGCCGAGACCCGCCAGCAGCATCGAGTGCTTCGCGCTGAGGTCCGCCAGACGCCACGTGCGGCCCGACAATACGCCATAGTCACGTCCTGCAGTGAGCGACGAGCGATCGGTGAGCACAAGCTGGACATGTTGTTGCAGGACTTGCGTATCGATCGGGCCGTCGAGCGTCGCCAGCAGATGTTCGGGTGCCACCACCGGGATCAGATTGACGGTGAGCAAGGGGAAGCGCTTCAGGAGCGCCATGTCGCTGAAGAAAAGCGGCAGCAATCCAATCATGCAAGTGCCGTCGAGTACCAGCTCTGCCGCCGCGCCGAGCGACTGCACGTAGATGCGCGGCGGAACGGTTGGGAACTTAGCAGTGAAAACGCGTAACGTTTCGACGACCGCGCTCATCGGGAACATGGAGTCGAGGACGATCGTCAACTCCGCTTCCAATCCGCTGGCCAGGCTTCGCGCGGTATCACGGAAAGCATTTGTCTCCTCGGCGATCCGGCGCGCTCGCGGCAGCAGTGCACGCCCCGCCTCCGTCAGCGCCGGCCGATAGGCGGTGCGATCGAACAGCGGAATGCCGAACTGCGCCTCAAGCTTCTGGATTCCATAAGTCACTGCCGACTGGGCGCGGTTGAGCTGTTTCGCAGCCTTTGAGAAGCTGCCGGTGTCGGCGACTGTGAGGAAAATCCGGATTTGGTCCAGGGTCAGCGAGTCCAACATAATCGTATATGTAGAATATCTCGATCGAAACTTCATCTCTTTTTTTGATGCTCAGCACCGACTAAGTGCTGGCGAGCTTAACAGCAGCATAGGAACCTCAAATGCCCACCCTGCTTGTGATCGAGGTCAGTCCTCGCCACGCCTTCTCCACCTCCCGAAGGCTCACCGCGCATTTCATCGACGCGTGGAAAGCCGCGCACCCTGGCTCCGTTGTCGTTGTCCGCGACCTGATCAAGACGCCCCCGCCGTTTGTCGATCATGCCTGGATCGGCGGTGCCTTCACGCCGCGTGAGCAGCATTCGCCGGAAAGCGCCGCCGCTATAAAAGTCTCGGACGAGCTCGTCGCCGAGATCAAGGCGGCCGACGAGATCGTGATCGGTACGCCGATGTTCAACTTCTCCATCCCTGCGGTCCTCAAGGCCTACATCGACCAGATCGTTCGGGTCGGCGTGACGGTGTCGCCGAATAATGTCGGACTGCTGACCGGCAAGAAAGCGACCGTTATCCTGGCAAGCGGCGGCGACTTCAGCCCGGGTTCGCCCGTAGAGAAATACAACCAGGCCAGCGGCTATCTTCGCCAAGTCCTGGCCTGGATTGGGATCAAGGACGTCGAATTCATCCTTGCTGGGCGCGCGCGTGCCGGCGCCGCGGGCGAAACGGCAGTCGAGGTGTTCGGCGCCGCCGTCAGGTCGGCCGCAGTCGCCACGCCAGCCGTTGCCGCGTGAACGCTGCGTCCTCTGGGACTGGCCGCCTTCGTCGGAGCACACTATGGAAAAGATAACCGCCAAGCTTGGCGCAGCGCTTTACGTGTGTTGGGGACTCCTGCACTTCAGCGCGGCCTATGGTGTTTACAAGTTGGCGCAGGGTTCGCCGGCAACTATGGCTCAAGGACGCTTGATGCAGACGGCGTTTTATTTGGCGGCGTTTGCTGCGACCGCGATCCTGCTCGCATTTACGCCGAATTGGCGTAACGACCGGCTCGGCCTCTGGGTCAACGGGGTGATGGTCGGCATCGCCGACATTCCTTTCATTCTCTTTGTCTTGATCCCCGGATACGCACCATGGTGGCCCGGCCTGCTTGGTCCGATGCTTTGGGTTGCAGCCTTTTCAGTCACTGGCCTCGCCCGGATAGGCGCCACCGATACCGCGTCTGCTAATGCCTACTGATCAATAAAAATCGTAGGAGTGAAGCATGCTTGAGCTATACAGCGCGCCCCAATCCACTTGCAGCCAGAAGGTGCGGCTCACGCTCGCCGAAAAGAACCTCAACTTTGTCGAGCACAAGATGAAGCTTTTTCAGAATGATCAGCTCAAGCCGGAGTATTTAAAATTGAATCCAAACGGCGTCGTACCAACGCTCGTGGATGACGGCACGCCGATCATCGATTCATCAGTGATCATGGAATACCTAGACGAGGTCTACCCCGAAATCGCACTTAGCCCTGCCGAACCGAAGCAGCGGGCTCACATGAGGGCATGGCTTCGCTTCTTCGAAGAGGTCCCGACTGTCGCCGTACGGTTTCCGTCCTACAATGCGGCCTTTGCGCGCCATTTCGAAAAAATGTCTGACGAAGAGTTCAAGGCGTTGGCTAAGTCTAAGCCACTTCGCGACAAATTCCTCGGCGAGATGGACAAGAAGAAGGGCTTCAGCGTTGAAAGGCTTAAGCAAGCCGAAGACAGTATAAGCAAAACCGTTAGGCGTATGGAGAACCCGCTTTCTCAATCGGAATATTTGCTCGGCAAAAACCTAACATTGGCCGATTTCGCGGTTTTGGCCTCTCTGATCCGGATGGAGGACCTTGGCTACGAATTTCTCTTGAAGGACTGCCCCGGCGTTGCCGCGTGGATCGTGCGGATGAAGAATCGGCGATCGTACAGCGCCGCGTTTTACGAGGGGTCGCTGCTGTCTCAACAATACCCCGGGATTCGCAAAGAACATCAAGCTCGGAGCGCGCTCGCGCTTGCTAATAGTGCTGCCTAGGTGGCACGCACGCGGCGGTTCATGTCCGCTATTCCCCCGAAAGCGGACATCACTGAGCACGATCGCCATGTCCGCTTTGTGCCAAAAGCAGACATTCTGCACTGCAGGAAAGAACTTCGTTATTCGATCACCTCGTCGGCGCGGGTGAGCACCGACTGGGGAATAACGAGGCTCAGTGCTTTGGCGGTCTTGAGATTAACGACCAGCTCGTATTTGGTCGGTGCCTGCACCGGAAGATTGGCGGGCTTTTCTCCCTTGAGAATCCGGTCGACATAACCAGCCGCACGCCGGTACTGGTCGATATTGTCAGGTCCATAGGAGATCAAGCCGCCGCTGGCGACGTAATAGCTGTAGGGGTATACCGCGGGCAATCGGTACTTGGCTGCGAGTTGAATAATCAGCGCGCGGTGAGTAACTGTCCCAGCTCCGCCTAACACAGTAAGGCCGCCGTTGGAGTCGCGTGCAAAAGACGCAACGGCGCGCTCGATGTGGTCTGCATTGCGCACGTCCATAGGGCGCAATTCCACTCCCAACGACTGCGCGAGGGACTGGATCACGCCCAATTGGCCAGCCCCAATGGCGATTGTAGCATCACGAAGAACCGCGGCTCGCCTCAGGCTTGGGGCGATCTCCTTGAGTAGCTCCAGATATTTTCCACTGAAGCTATAGTCGAACGTGGTAAACCCGGTAGCATTGCCGCCCGGATGCGCGAGACTCTCGACGTAGCCACCGCCGACGGGGTCGCCAACCTGCACAAAGACGATTGGGACAGTATGGGTTGCCTGTAACGCAGCGGACACGGTTGCACTGCCAGTGGTGACGATCACTTCCGGCGCGAGCGCGATCAACTCTGCGGTGTACTCGCGAAGGCGATCCGTCCGCTCGCCGACTCAGCGGACCTCAAGATGCACGTTATGACCATCTGTCCAGCCTAGTTCCTCCAAGCCGTGTGCGAATGCCGTCAGGCGTCGTGATGCTTCGGGATCATCCGCGGAGGGGCTGCCGAGGAACCCAATCGTCGGCGGCGCAGGCTGCTGCGCCCGTGTCTTAAGAGGCCACGCCGACGCAGCTCCGCCAATAAGCGCGATGAACTCGCGCCGCCTTGTATGTCGAGAAAGCAGCATATTGAGGGGTGACGGGGGTCGGTTCACGACACCGCTCCCGTCGCGACTGGAAGCCCGCAGCCGCCTCGGCTTTTAGACCGCGAATGAGCTTGGTGCTCCAGCCGCTTCTTCCATTCCCGGACAGTTGCCAGGGCATGAGCCCGCATCAGCAAGGCAGGGGCACGAAGATGACAGAGCATTGTTACGGTGGAATCGACGTATCGAAGGATCGTCTCGACGTGATGGTGCTGCCAGACCGGAAATCCTTTTCGGTGGATAACAACGCCGCCGGTTACAGCGAGTTGGTCAAACGACTGCGTGGCTTGTCGATCGCTGCAATTGGCATCGAGCCGAGTGGCGGCTACGAGCGCGCTGTCATCCGAGCCCTGCTGGCGGCGGACCTGTCGGTGCGACGCATCAACCCCAACAAGCTGCGCCAGTTCGGCCGCGCCCGTGGCGTGCTCGCCAAGAACGACCGCCTCGATGCGCGGCTGATCGCGGAATACGTTGCGATCATGCCAACACGGGTCGTGCAGCGCGATCCTGCCACAGAACAGCTCGCTGAGGTCGTCACTATGCGGCGACAGCTTTGCGACGAGCATGTCGCGGTCGAAAACCAGACCGCGCACCTCGAGGATGCCATGTTGCGGCGCCTCAACAAACGTCGCCTGGCGCGGCTCGCGGCCGATATCCTTCTGCTCGACAGACGCATGGCTCAGATCGTTGCCAGCAATGCCAATCTCACTCGGCGTTATGAACTCCTGACCTCGATGCAGGGCGTTGGCCCCACGCTCGCCTTCACCCTCGTCGCCTTGTTGCCGGAGCTCGGCCAGATGAGCCGCAAGCAGATCGCCGCCCTCGTCGGTCTCGCCCCGTATGACTTCGACAGTGGCAGGCTCAAAGGACATCGCTGCATCTACGGTGGTCGGTTGCCAGTTCGGAACGTGCTCTACATGGCAGCTTTGAGCGCTTGCCGATACAATCCTGCTCTCAAAGTCTTTCACCATCGTCTCGCCGCCACCAACAAAAAGCCCAAAGTCATCATCGTCGCCGTCATGCGCAAGATGATCACAACCCTCAACGCTATGCTGCGCGACAACGTCGCCTGGCAGCCCAAATCCGCCTGAGGCCAACAACACAGTTGCTCATTCGATCACCTCGTCGGCTGTCTGCAAGAAGGCTTCAGGGATTGTGAGGCCGAGGGCTTTGGCGGTCTTGAGATTGACGATTAACTCATACTTGGTTGGAAGCTGAACTGGCAGGTCGCCTG
>Ga0318577_10000015_pt1 | contig 29560 bp, 28 predicted proteins | sample GRESIP089b5f25_FD_203484 | JGI IMG/M metagenome (GOLD analysis project Ga0318577, IMG submission 203484) | Tropical soil microbial communities from Luquillo Experimental Forest, Puerto Rico - GRE.SIPMG.089b5f25 | ecosystem: Environmental > Terrestrial > Soil > Tropical forest > Bulk soil... | reverse complement strand
TCTCGGCTTGCGCGTGGGCGCATGAGTGCCCAGATTTCACGGCCGAGGAGTCGCGGCCGAGGAGGATCGCGGTGAAAAGGTCGCTTGACCGTTTGATCAGTTCTTCGCGGTGTCGACCCGGAAGACGGGATAGCCCACGGCGATGGTGTCGAACGCATGGGGCGGGACCGGGATGTGCAGACGGCCCCCGGGCACTTTTCTGCACATAGGTGTGACGCGCGGGCTCGGCGAGTCGAAAACTTCGGCGTCAATCACGTACGGTGGGCCGTCTGCGGCTAGACCTTGGCGAGCGCGGTGCTCGGCGCGCGAGATCGTGGCGATGCCGACGATGTCACCCAAGAGCCGCTCCCACGGCTTAAGCTCAACGGACACTTCGGCTTTCGCGGGTATTCCGGCGCGGTCCTGACAATCCTTAATCGCCGCGAGAGTCACTGGAGAATCTGACGGTCCATCAAGTGCTATCCCAATTTCCTTCCCGGCTACTGCGTCAGATGCTTGCTCATAGCGGTGGCGTGCCGCCGGCCGTGTGCACACTCGGTGATGATGCCGCGCTGATCGGGATCCCCGCTCGTCGCGCCCTTGACTACCAACGAGTCTCCGACGTCAGCCCTCATCGCTTCGCCCTTCGTGTCTGTACCCAGTTTCCATCGCGCGCGGACTAGCCATTCTGCCGGAAGGGCGGTGGGCCACCGCTGATACGGGTCGAGGGGCCCTCGGCCGGCGTCAACGGCAGTGGCCTAGCCACAGTGCGCCGAGCAAGTGAACGGTGCGTTGAGCATCGAAACCCCTCCCGGGGGAGGGACTCTGGTTCGGTGGTCGGCGCCGCTTTCGTGACGGCGGCAGAAGTCCCGGGAAGCGGGGACTTTCGCCTCTACGTGTGACCGCGGCGCGGCGCGAGTGTGGGAACACCAGAAGTGTCAACAGAAAGCAGTATTCTGATGAGCGCTCATTTTCCGGAGCTCGAGACGCTCCGCACAGTCTTGTCGATGGCCACCCGGGCGCCGTCGGTGCACAACTCTCAGCCATGGCGGTGGCGGATCGGCACGAACAGCTTGCATCTGTACGCCGATCTCGACCGGCAGCTGCCCAGCACCGACCCCGACCGCCGGGACCTGATGCTCAGCTGCGGCGCGGCGCTTCATCACTGCGTGGTGGCATTGGCTGCTATGGGTTGGCAAGCCAAGGTCCACCGGTTCCCCAATCCGGCCGAACCCGAACATCTTGCCGCCGTGAAGGTTCACCGCCACCCCGCCACGGAGCTCGATGTGACGCTGGCCGCGGCGATTCCGCGGCGGCGCACCGACCGGCGGCACTACAGCTCGTGGTATGTGCCGGCCGGCGACATCACCGTGATGGGTACGCGCGTGGCAAGCACCGGGGTGATGCTGCGCGAAGTTAATTCACTTCCGAAGCTGCGGCACATTGTCGCGCAAGCGGTCTGGCAACACGCCACGGATGACGACTATCTCGCCGAGCTGACCACGTGGAGTGGACAGAACGCATCGGTGGCCGGTGTGCCGGCCCGCAACACACCACCCTCCGATCCAGCGGCGCCGCTGCCGGGCCGACTGTTCGCCGGTCCTGCACTGCCCCAGCCGCCCGATACCGAACCGGCAGACGACAACGCGGTCGTGCTGGCACTGGGCACCAAAGACGACACTCCGCTAGCCAGACTGCGCGCCGGCGAGGCCACCAGCCTGGTGCTGCTGACCGCCACCGCACAGGGGTTGGCGAGCTGCCCGGTGACCGAGCCATTGGAGATCGCCGAAACACGAGATGCCGTGCGGACCGCTGTGTTCGGCGTCAGCGGGTTCCCGCAGATGCTGCTGCGCATCGGGTGGGCACCGGCTAATGCCGACCCGCTGCCTGCGACTCCTCGCCTCCCACTTGGCGAGGTCGTCGAGTTGCTCGACGTATCGGCGTATGACCGGCTGTAGCCGTCGCAGCCCGCGGTGGAGGGCTGTCCAGCTATGACTGGCGACGGGCAACGTCCGCGGCAGTGAATGCTGGAGACACATCGCGAACCCGTCGCGGGTTCCCGCCTTGGTTACGTGGTGGTTGGCGCCGACAACACCGGCGGGACAAGCCACCCAGACGATCGCCGGTGCTGCCCTCGCCACGGCCAGCACGCTTGGCCTTTTCAGCGGCTGAGTCAGCGACCGGCGCTGGGTCGTACCGCAGTCGGCTGCTGACACCTCTTGCCGTCCGCCAGCTTTCGTTCAACCGGAGTGGGCATTCGCCCTTCTTCCGGCGCTGCACCGTATGCTGACCAAACGGCAAACCGCGGCTCTTGTAATCGTGGCTGGCCGTTTTAGTCACACCCCCTGTGCGCGTATACATAAGCCCATGAGACTGGCGGTGCTGATTTTGATCACTTGTTTCACATCAGCAAGCGAGGCATAAGAAATGCAGCTACGGCACCAACACAAACTGCGGCATAACGCACAGTTCCTGATTCGTGGGGCCGTGTTTCTACTGGTTTCCTTGACTTTGGTGGGCTGTAGTGGAACACCGAGCAACAGCACTGCCCCGCTTCGTCCAGTCCTAACCTCATCGTCCTGCGATACGCCTCCAGATGCGCAGCCTGTATCAGCTGCAGAAATTGATATCGGGGATACCAGCAGAGCGCTTATTGCCTTGACCTTCGACGCAGGTGGGCCGTCGGCACCCACTGCTCGAATCCTGGATATTCTGGCAAAGCACCAGGCCCACTCAACCTTCTTTATCACAGGTGAATGGGCCAATCAGAACCCTGATCTGGTGCGCCGCATTCACAGCGATGGGCATGAGATTGGCAACCACACCATGCACCATCCAGACTTGCAGACGTTATCCGATCAAGGAGTGTGCACCGAACTCAGCCAGGCGGAAGATGTGATCTCTTCCCTCACCGGGGCGACAACGCGACCCTATTTTCGTCCGCCCTACGGAGGGAGAGATAACCGGATCCGCGCGTTGGCTGCCCAGATCGGCTATCGAACCGTGTATTGGACCATCGATACGCTTGACTGGCAAACCACGGCCACGCCAGATTCGATCACGAAGACCGTGATGGCGCACATCGGTAACGGTGCCATCATTCTGATGCATGCGGGCAGCCAGGTGGAGTCGGCCACGCTGGATGAGCTGATGACGAAAATTGAGCAGATGAAATACCAAATGGTCACGGTGACACAGGTGGCCGGCTAAGCCTGCAATCGCCTCCACGCGACCGCAGAATGAGTTCCTGTGCAACGCAAACGCTGAGGCAACCAAGCCGAGGCTGGCTGTGGGCTACTCAGAACCCTCTACGCGGGCTCACTCGCGGCTGTGCGGGTCTGCGGGTCAAACGAAAAGTTGTTGGCTTGCTGTCCGCTGCGTCGGTTGGTCGAGCTGTCGGCGGACATCGAGTAGGTGATGACGGAGCTCATGGAGAGTATGCGCAGCTTCGGCGCATCCAGCGGGCGCTGCCGGATGGCGGCCCGTTCCAGTGTCCGTCTAGCGCACGCTGGGGCGTCGCGGCTGACCGAGACGGTTAGAACGCGTGATTCAGCGAGATCGGGAGGACTACGATAGACGGCGCTAGCCCGGCGGCCAGCGGGCCGCGAGGAGTTCCGCAATGTCTGACGATCGCTACGGCGACCTCGAGACCCTCGATCTCGAGTACCCCGTCTGGGACCGCTGCTTCACCGTCGCCCCGTTGGTACTCGTCGGAACGATCGACCCCGCGGGCATGCCCGACCTTGCGCCCAAGCACATGGCGCTTCCACTCGGTTGGGACAACTACTTCGGTTTTGTGTGCACACCGAGCCATGCGACGTTCCGCAATGTCGAGCGCACGCGAAGCTTCACCGTGACCTATCCGCGCCACACCGACGTCGTCGCGACGAGCCTTACGGCGGCGCCGCGCTGCGAGGACACCAAGCCCATTGTCGGCGTGCTCGAGACGTTCCCCGCCACCGAAGTGGACGGCGTGTTCGTGCGCAGCGGCTATCTGTTTCTCGAATGCGCGCTCGAGCGAATCGTCGAGGGGTTCGGCAGCAACGCGCTGATCGCCGGTCGCATCGTGGCCGCGCACGTCGATCCCGCCGCGCTGCGGTCCAGCGATCGTGACGACGCCGACATTCTGCTCGAGGTACCGCAGCTCGCGTACCTGTACCCCGGCCGGTTCGCGGTCATCGACGCGACGCAGGCGTTTCCGTTCCCGACCGGCATGAGCTACTGAGAGTCCCGATGCCGGCATATAGCGCCGCGGTACTCGACTACCTACACGCGCAGCGCGAGCCGCTGGTCGCCTTCCTCGGCGAGCTGGTGCGTGCCGAATCACCGTCGTCGGACCCTGCCAGCCACTCCGGCGTGCGATCGTTGCTTGCGGCCGAGCTCGAGGCGCGGGGTTTTTCGACCCGGTTCGTCGCCGGGCAGCGGACCGGCGGCCATCTGATTGCGCGCCCGCGCCGCCGAAGACGGCAGGCGCCCCAGCAGCTGGTGATCGGACACTACGACACCGTGTGGCCGGTCGGTACCTTGCGCACGATGCCCTTCGAGTACGACGGCGGGCGCGTGAGCGGCCCGGGCGTGTTCGACATGAAGGGCGGCCTTGCCGAGCTGGTGTTCGCACTGCGCGCGATTGAAGCCCTGGGCTTGTCTGTATCGGTGGTACCGGTGGTGTTCCTCAATTCCGATGAGGAGATCGGCAGCCGGGAATCGGCGCCGCACATCGCGCGGCTCGCGCGGGCAGCGGACCGGGCGCTGATCCTCGAGCCGTCGCTGGGGCCTGCGGGGGCGCTGAAGACAGCGCGTAAGGGTGTGGGAAGGTACACGGTCACCATCAAAGGCCGGGCAGCACATGCGGGTCTAGACCCGGAGCGGGGCGTCAGCGCGATTCTGGAGCTCTCCCATGTCATCCAGAAGCTCTTCGCGCTCAACGATCCAGCCCGCGGCGTCACCGTCAACGTCGGCACGGTCGACGGCGGGCTGCGCCCCAACGTCATTGCACCGGAGAGCCGCGCGGTGGTGGATGTCCGGATCGCCCGCCAGGCCGACGCCGAGCGCGTCGATGCCGCGATACGGGGACTCGAGCCGACCTCACCCGGCAGCGCGCTCATCGTTGAAGGCGCGATCGGTCGGCCCGCGCTCGAGCCGACCCCGCGCAATCGTGCTCTGTGGCGGCTCGCGCAGCGCCTCGGCGTCGAGATCGGCCTCGAGCTGACCGAGGCTGCCGCGGGCGGAGCGTCCGACGGCAACACGACCAGTCTGTACACCGCGACGCTTGACGGGTTGGGTCCCGTCGGCGACGGCGCTCACGCCCATCACGAGCATCTCGACATCGATCTGACGATCGAGCGCACGGCGCTGCTCACGTTGCTGCTGCTGGCCCCCCCACTCGGGGAGGATTGACATGCTCACACCGTATGTCTTCACATCTCTGACGCGCATCGCTGATCTGGACAGCACCGGATTTGACGTCGCGGAGCTGCCGCGCGATCAATGGGCGGACGGCGACTACGTCGTCGCGACTGTGACGGGCACGCTCTCATCGCTTTACAGGTTCGAGCTCACGAACGGCCGGATCGTCGAGGCCATGGAAGGCACGCCCGCAGTCGGTGCGTTCGGCAAGCGCGCCGCCACACTCGAGGCGACCGGGGACTGGGCGGCCATCGGCCCCGACGGCTCGATGGAGGCGCTGACCAGCGCCGGGCTGTTCGGCAAGGCCCTATCGGTCGCACCCACGCTGGCCCGACTGATGAGCTTGAGCTACTCGGGGCACGTGGTGCGCGACGGCCGCAAGCTCACGATGGACGACTTCGTCTCACCGACGCCGCCGACTCATTTCTCAATGCCCGTCGTGCTGCTCATCGGGACGTCGATGTCGGCCGGCAAGACGACCACCGGACGCATCATCGTCCACGAACTCAAACGCGCGGGATTGCGCGTCGCGGGCGCCAAGCTCACCGGCGCCGGACGCTACCGAGACGTGCTCGCATTCGGCGATGCCGGCGCTGACACGCTGATCGATTTCGTCGACGCGGGCTTGCCGTCGACTGTCGTGCCCCAGACACGGTTCGCGCGCGCGATGGAGCACATGCTCGCAACGATTGCCGCGCGGGGGGCCGACATCCTCGTGGCGGAGGCCGGGGCGTCCCCGCTCGAGCCGTATAACGGAGACACCGCTGTGCGGATGCTTGGCTCCAACCTGTGCTGCACCGTGCTGTGCGCCTCAGACCCCTACGCCGTCGTCGGAGTTCGGGACGCTTTCAACATCGAGCCCGATATCATCACCGGGCCTACCGCGAATACGCAGGCCGGCATCGATCTCGTTCGCAAGCTCACCGGGCTGGAGGCCTTGAATCTGCTCGATCCCGATTCGATCCCACGCCTGCTCGAAATCCTGAGGCGGACGCTGCCCCTGGCACCACGGCGTGGCGCAGCGTCAGCCGAGAATCGGTAGCCGGCGCCGAGGGCCGAAAGGAATCGAACGCTGAAGTGTCGCTCAACCCGCATGATCGCGCCTACTTTGCGAAGGTGAGCCTGTAGTGGGAGTCGACGTCGAGTAGAGCCGCGAGGAGGTGCGCCGTGGGTGACCGCCTCGAAGCGTCCGCCCTCGTTGCAGGGCACGGCGATGAGGTGAGGGCCAGGCTCCAGCGGTGCGTAGCGGCGTTGCAGCGCATGGTCGATGGGGGCTGGTTCGCCGGCCATGAGGACACGGTCGGTATGGAGGTGGAATTCGATCTCGTCGACCCGTTGGGCCGGCCGCGGCTGATCAACGATGCAGTCCTCGCACGCCTGGGCCGAGCGGACATGCAGCACGAGCTGGGCCAGTTCAACATCGAGCTGAACATGGATCCCCGCCGACTGCAGGGGCGCGTGCTGCATGAGCTGGAACGCGATCTCGCCGACGTATTCGACACGTCCAGGGCGGGCATCGAGCGGCTGGGCGCTCGGCTGGTTGCCGTCGGCATGCTGCCCACCCTCAGCGCCGAACAGTTGACCGTCGAACGGATTTCGGACAACCCGCGCTACGCGCTGCTGTGCCGCCGCATGCGCGCCGCTCGCCACAGGCCCTTCCGGGTGCGCATCCTCGACGGGTGTGAACCGGTGGAATTCACCACCGACTCGGTCGCTCCCGAGGCCGCCGCGACCAGCCTGCAGCTGCACCTGCGGGTGCCACCGGAGCGGTTCGCCGCCTATTACAACGCGGCCCAAATGATCGCCGGGGCACAGGTGGCGGTGGCCGCGAACTCGCCATACCTGCTCGCTCGCCAGGTATGGCAGGAAACCCGGATCACGCTGCTAGAGCAACTGCTCGACACCCGCCGCCGCAGGGAGGCCCGGGCAGGCGCACCGGCGCGCGTCCGGCTCGGCGACCGCTGGGTCGATGGCCCGGTGGAGCTCTTTGACGACCTGGTTCGGCTCTTTCCGCCGCTGTTTCCGACGCTGGACGCCGAGGATCCCGATGCCGCCCTGCAGGCCGGGTGCGCCCCGGGCCTGGGTGAGCTTCGGTTGCATAACGGCACGGTGTGGCGCTGGAACCGTCCGGTCTACGACGTGCAGGATGGGTGCCCGCAGCTGCGCATCGAGAACCGGGTGCTGCCTAGCGGACCGACCGCTGTCGACATGGTCGCCAACGCCGCGTTCTACTACGGGCTGGTCCGCGCGATCGCCGACAGCGACCCCGCCCCGTGGAGGCGGATTCCCTTCGCGGTCGCCGAGCGGGACCTGCACCGCGCGGCACGCGCCGGGCTGGCCGCGCAGCTGTGCTGGCTCGGCGGCGACCACCCGATCGACCGGCTCACCCGTGAGGTCCTGCTGCCGGCCGCCGCGGCCGGCCTCGACGCCTGGGGGGTGGCCGCCGACGACCGCGACCGGTACCTCGGTGTCATCGAAGCGCGGGTTCGATGCGGCCGCACCGGCACTGTCTGGCAGACCGAGACGTTGCGCTACCTCGAGGAGCACGGGCTGCAACGCATCCCGGCGCTGCGTGAGATGACCCGACGGTACGCGGAGCACGCGCGAGCCGGTGCCCCCGTCCACGAATGGCCAGTGCGATGACCGGTTGCGGCCTTGCGCAGGTCAGCGCGTTAGCCGAGTGGCGGTTTGGCGTCTATTCCGGACTCCTTGCGCTGCTGGGCGGTGATCGGCGCCGGCGCATCGGTGAGCGGGTCGACGCCGCCACCGGTCTTCGGGAACGCGATCACCTCGCGGATCGAGTCCATCCCGGCCAGCAGCGCGGTGATCCGGTCCCAGCCGAACGCAATCCCGCCGTGCGGAGGTGCGCCAAACATGAACGCCTCCAACAGGAATCCGAACTTTTCTTCTGCCTCGGCCTTGTTCAGGCCCATCACGGCGAACACCCGCTCCTGGATGTCGCGGCGGTGGATACGGATTGAGCCGCCACCGATCTCGTGGCCATTGCAGACGATGTCGTAGGCGTCGGCCAGCACGCCGCCGGGATCGGTGTCCACGACGTCTTCGTACTCCGGCTTGGGCGAGGTGAACGCGTGATGCACCGCCGTCCACTCCCCCGACCCGACCGCCACGTCACCGGCGGCGGTCGCCTCCTCGGCGGGCTCGAACAGCGGCGGGTCGACAACCCAGACGAAGGCCCACGCGTCGGGGTCGATCAGGTTGAGCCGCCTGGCGATCTCGCCGCGGGCCGCACCCAGCAGCGCCCGCGACGACTTCGCCGGGCCCGCCGAGAAGAAGATGCAATCCCCCGGTTTGGCACCGACGTGCGCGGCCAGGCCGTCTCGTTCCCGCTCGGTCAGGTTCTTGGCCACCGGACCACTCAGCTCGCCCCCGGATGACTCGTCACCGACGAGCACATAGGCCAGCCCCCGGTGCCCGCGCTGCTTGGCCCACTCCTGCCAACCGTCCAGCGTGCGCCGCGGCTGTGACGCGCCGCCGGGCATCACCACGGCACCGACGTACGGCGCCTGGAAGACCCGAAATGTGGTGTCGGAGAAGAACTCCGTGCACTCGACGAGCTCCAGTCCGAACCGCATGTCGGGCTTGTCGGAGCCGAACCGCCGCATGGAGTCGGCATAGCTGATCCGCGGGATCGGTGTTGGAAGCCGGTAGCCGATCAACTCCCACAGCGCGGTCAGGATCTCCTCAGAGACGCCGATGATGTCCTCGGCGTCGATGAAGCTCATCTCTATGTCGAGCTGGGTGAATTCGGGTTGCCGGTCGGCGCGGAAGTCCTCGTCCCGATAGCAGCGGGCGATCTGGTAGTAACGCTCCATCCCGGCCACCATGAGCAACTGCTTGAACAGCTGGGGGCTCTGCGGCAGGGCGTAGAACGAACCCGGATGCAGCCGGGCCGGCACCAGGAAGTCGCGCGCCCCCTCGGGGGTCGAGCGGGTGATCGTCGGCGTCTCGATCTCGACGAAGTCGTGGCGGGCCAGGACCGCACGCGCGGCGGCATTCACCACGGAGCGCAACCGAATTGCCGCGGCCGGACCTTCGCGCCGCAGGTCGAGGTAGCGGTATTTCAGCCGCAGCTCCTCGCCGGCGGGCTCGTCCAGTTGGAACGGCAGCGGCGCGCTCTCGCCGAGCACGGTCAGCGACGTGGCGTTGACCTCGATGTCGCCGGTCGCGATCTCCGGGTTGGCGTTGCCTTCCGGGCGGATCTCGACGACGCCGGAGACCAGGACGCAGAACTCGGCGCGCAGCCGGTGCGCCTGCGCGAGCACGTCGGGAGCGCGGAACACGACCTGTGCGATGCCGGAGGCGTCCCGCAGGTCGATGAAGATGACGCCGCCGTGGTCGCGGCGGCGAGCCACCCAGCCCGCTAGCGTCACCTGCTGCCCGGCGTCGCTACTCCTCAGCGAACCGGCGGCGTGGCTGCGCAGCACAAAACTCCCTTTCGCCCGGGTTTGAATCGAGTGCCCAGTCTAGAGCAGGTAATTTCAGCGCTATCGCCACCAACATTGCGCTAGTCGGTCCCGGCGCCGTCGGCACGACGGTCGCCGCGCTGCTGTACAAGGCCGGCCATTCGGTGCTGGTGTGCGGCCGCACCCCGCGTGACGCCATCGAATTGCGTCCCGACGGCGCGGATCCGATCGTCGTGCCGGGGCCGGTTCGCACCGATCTCGGCGATATCACCGGGTCGGTCGATCTGGTGGTGCTGGCGGTCAAAGCCACCCAGAACGAGGAGGCGGCCGGCTGGCTGGAACGCCTGTGCGACGAACACACCATCGTCGCGGTGCTGCAAAACGGTGTCGAGCAAGTCGACCAGGTCCAGCCGCTCTGCCCGTCGTCGGCCGTGGTGCCGGGCATCGTCTGGTACGGCGCCGAGACCCAGCCAGAAGGATGGGTGCGATTGCGCACCGAAGCCGCACTGGTGCTGCCCACTGGACCGTCCGCGGAGACGATCGCCGAGCTGCTGCGCGGCGCCGGCTGCCGGGTGGACTGCGACCCGGACTTCATCACCGCCGCGTGGCGCAAATTGATCGTCAATGCGCTGGCCGGACTCATGGTTCTGACCGGGCGGCGGGCCGGCATGTTCCGCCGCGACGACGTCGCCGCGCTGTCGCGCCGTTACGTCGCCGAATGCCTGGCCGTCGCGCGGGCCGAGGGTGCCCGGATGACCGACGAGGTGGTCGACGAGTTGGTCGGCATGTTCCGCCGCGCGCCGGAGGACATAAGCACCTCGATGCTGGCCGACCGGGAAAACCACCGGCGGCTGGAATGGGACATCCGCAACGGGGTGATCATCCGCAAGGCCCGCGCCCACGAACTGCCGACACCGATCAGCGACATCCTGGTGCCGCTGCTGGCCGCGACCAGCGACGGTCCCGGGTAGCGCGCGGGCCGTCAGCTTTCCAGTCGTGCCCGGATGGCGGTGAGCCGGTGCCGCAGTTCGGTCTCGTCGATGACGCCGCGGGCCACCAGGGAGTGGGCCAGCGCCACCAGTTGGTTCTCGGGGTAGGGAAGGTCGGCGTACAGAGTCGCGGCGAGCGCGTCCTCTTCGTCGCGGCGCTCCTTGAAGTTGGGAATGGGCGTGTCGCAGGCGGCGTGATCCAGCGCGTCGCATAGCCCGTCAAGGCTGGTCTTCCATGGCGGTAGCGGATTTTCCACGCCATACTTCGCGGCCATGCGTGGCCACACCTGGTTATGGTCGACGATCTCTTGCAAGGTTGCGATGATCGGCTCGTTCGGGGGCACGGTCAGTCCGTCGCCGGATGCAGCGCCGGGCGGGTGTCGGTGATTACGTTGGTGGTCACGCCGGGCTTGGGCAGCGCCACGCCGATCAGGCAGTCGCGGGTGACAATTTCGGCCAACCGGTCTTCGTCCCAGCTTTCGGTGCCGTCGGGACGCATCGCCATCACCATGAAACGGTGCTTCTGGTTCGAGTCCTGCACCGAGATGTCGACCTCCTCGGGCAGATACAGGCCGAACTCGGCGAGCACCTGGCGTGGCCACCGGACCATCCGCCGGCGATAGTTGGGAGTGCGGTACCACTCGGGCGAGTTGCCCAGGATGGGTCGCGGGTAGCACGAGCACAACGCGCAAACGATCACATGGTGAATCGTGGGCGTGTCCGCGAGGATTTGAAACGCGGTGAAATCACTCGGTGTACCGAAGCCGGTGGGCTCCAGCCAGTCCACACCCACCTCCTTGCTGGCCGTCATCGGTTCAGCAAGGGCAAGCTTTTTGAACTCCGGATCCAGCCACGCCTTGGCCACCAGGTGGGCCGCGGGCGTCGGGCCGATCTGCTCGGCGAACTCGGTGAACCGGCGATGCTCCTCGGCGGTGAAGATGCCCTTTTCTATGCATAATTCGCGGAGCGCGATCTCGAGGACCTCGAAGTCGGTGATCTCGTCGACCATCGGGGCGACCGTGCGTTCGTGGTCATGGTCGTGGCCGTGCGCAGTCATGCGAATTCCTCTCCGGCAGCCGGCTTATGTCGCGGCTTCGAGCCAGCGTTCGGGGATCTCGGTTTGGATGATGTCAGCCGTGGTTCCGGTGTAGCCGTGCCACAACTCGGACATGTTGAACCGCACGACGTAAAACCACTCCGGCTGCGCGTCGGGTCGATCCCATGTCTCGTCCTCGGCGGCGGGACTCTCGTAAGCGACCGATGCGATTTCCCCTCTCGCGCCGCGCACGTACTCCGGGGTGCGCGTGTAGAAGATCACCGGAAGCTCTCGAACCACCACAGCGTCGCCGACCCGGAACTTCGGCTGGCCCGCCCGGCCGGCGTATACCTGCGGATCACCTTTTCCGACCGCGTGCTTATGATGACTGTTGCGTTTGACTTGCGACCCGTCGCCCTCGAACTTCGGTTTGGCCTCCAACGTCTTTCCCTCGAGTCCGCCGTCGTAACGCGCCTTGACCTCAGCCATCCGTTCGCTCAATTCACCGAGGTCGATGTGATGCTTGTCGAGAAGAATGCGAGCGACGGCAAGCAACCAGCGTCCGTAGTAGGGCAAGCCCTGATACTGCGCCCGCCCCACGTCGACGTTGCCGATCCTGCGGCGCTCCTCGGACAGCCAGATTCCGCGCCATGCGAGCACCTCGCAGGTCACGTAGGTCATGTGTTCCCACAACTCGTACTGCTTGTTCTCGTACTTCATCGGCGCGTCCGGCTCACCGCCCACGTCATGGACGGGTTTCAGGTAGGCGGTGATGCGCGCATCGTCCAAAAGGTCCGGAGTCGGTGCATCGGGAAGCTCGGGATATGCCGACTTCAGTCGGCCAACCAAATCCAGCTGCGCCGCACGCTCGGCTGCCGTGCTCATCGAAGCCCCCTGATCAGACGAATTTCGTGAAATCTGGAGTGGCCATCCGCACCCCCAGAAAGCCTAGATCAAGCCCAATCGTCGCGGAAGCCTGTTTGCGTCAACCGGTTTGCAGCGCAAACGGCCCCATCACGTACGGCCCGGGTGGAGTCCGGCGAGGGGCCGCGCGGCTACGCCGACGCCCGTGCCGGCCCGCGGCGTTAGGCTGGTTCCGCCCGGGCAGCCGGCCCGACCAGACAATCAACGGAGCGTGCGATGACCTTCAACGAGGGTATGCAGATCGACACCAGCACCGCATCGTCGTCCGGTGGTGGGCTAGGCGGCATGCCGATCGCCATCGGGGGCGGCCTCGGCGGGCTGCTGATCCTCATCGTGGCGCTGTTCCTGGGCGTCGACCCCGGCGGCATCACCAGCCAGCAGCCGATGGACACCGGCGGCGCCGCCGCACCCGGGTTCGACCTGAGCCAGTGTCAGACCGGCGCCGACGCCAACAAGTACGTCCAGTGCCGCGTGATAGCCACCGGCAATTCCGTCGACGCGGTGTGGCATCAGCTGATGCCGAATTACACCCGCCCGCACGTGCGGCTGTTCACCGGTTCGGTGGACACGGGCTGCGGACCGGCCACCACCGCGGTGGGGCCGTTCTACTGCCCGGTCGACCAGACGGCGTACTTCGACACCGGCTTCTTCCAGGAGCTGGTCGAAAAATTCGGTGCCAGCGGTGGACCGTTCGCACAGGAGTACGTGGTCGCGCACGAATACGGCCACCACGTGCAACAACTGCAGGGAATCCTTGGCCGCTCCCAGCAGGGTGCACAGGGCGCGGGCGGCAATGGCGTGCGCACCGAGCTGCAGGCGGACTGCTACGCGGGCATCTGGGCGCACTACGCGTCGACCGTCAAGCAGGAGAGCACGGGCGTGCCATACCTGAACCCGTTGAGCGACAAGGACATTCAAGACGCGCTCTCGGCCGCTGCGTCGGTGGGCGATGACCGCATCCAGAAGGAAATGACCGGGCGCGTCAACCCCGAGTCGTGGACGCACGGTTCTGCGGAACAACGGCAGAAGTGGTTCACCATCGGGTACCAGACCGGCGACCCGAACAAGTGCGACACCTTCGCCTCGACGAACCTCGGCTAGGCGCGCGCTACCAGGGTCGCGTCGAGCACGTTACGCCGGTGGCGGCGTTCTGCGTGGCCACCACCTGGCCGTCCACGGCGATCTCGCAGCGAAGTTCGGGAGTGGCCCCTGAACCGCAATCCGGCCAGTGACATCCGCCACTGGCGTTGACGAAGGCCCACTGGTTCGGGTTTGCCAGTGTGGTCGTGTAAACAAGCGGCTGCCCGGCGGTGAACGCCGTCTGGACGGTGTTCATGAACTGCGACGAATTCGCGTCAAAGGCCGCCTGGCTGGGCGGATCGCTGTTCATGTAGCGCACGTTGCCGGTCAGATTACCGGTGGTGGTGATGGTGTAAGTCACCTGATGGCCGGCCGGATCCGCATGCGCCGTCACCGGCCCGAGAGCCAGGCACGTTGCCGCCGCGGCCGCGCCGATCACTCTTCGCACGCTCTTCATGTCGAAAACGCTACCGGATTCGTTACCTGGCTCAGGTATGAAGCATTCATGAGCGACGATCCGGAACAGGCCGCCGCCCACCCCGTCCCGGGCATCAGCCGCCGCAGGTTGTTGACGACGAGCGCGGTCTCGGCTGCTCTCGGGGCGGGCGTCGGGGGCGGGGCCGTGCTGGTGTGGTCGCACCACTCGCACCCCAAGGGCCCGGCTTTCTGGTATCAGCCGGATCGCAACGGCGGACCGCCGGTGGGCGGTCTGCATTTGCAATTCGGCAAGGATGCCGGCACCGAGGTGGTGGTGTCGTGGCACACCGCCGACGCCGTCCGCAACCCGCGCGTCATGCTGGGCACGCCGGCGTCGGGGTTCGGGCGCACCGTCGAGGCCGAGACCCGCACCTACCGCGACGCCAAGTCCAACACCGAGGTCCGCGTCAACCACGCCCGCCTGACCAGCCTCTCCCCGGACACCGACTACGTCTACGCCGCCGTGCATGACGGCGCGGAGCCGGAGAGCGGGACGATACGGACGGCACCGTCGGGACGAAAACCGCTGCGCTTCACCAGCTTCGGCGACCAGTCCACTCCGGCACTGGCCAAGTTGCCCGACGGTAAGTACGCCAGCGACCACATCGGATCGCCCGCGGCCCGGGACACCACCCTGGCGATCGAGCTTCTCGGTCCGCTGTTCAATCTGGTGAACGGCGACCTGTGCTATGCCAACCTCGCACACGACCGGATCCGCACCTGGTCGGACTGGTTTGAGAACAACACCCGTTCGGCGCGGTACCGGCCGTGGATGCCGGCGGCGGGCAACCACGAGAACGAATTAGGAAACGGGCCAATCGGTTACGGCGCGTACCAGACCTACTTCGCGCTGCCGGATTCGGGGTCCAGCCCCGAGACCCGCGGGCTGTGGTACTCGTTCACGGCCGGCTCGGTGCGGGTGATCAGCCTCAACAACGACGACGTGGCCTTTCAGGACGGCGGCAACTTTTACGTGCACGGGTACTCCGGCGGAGAGCAAAAGCGCTGGCTTGCGGCCGAACTCGCCGCCGCGCGGCGCGACCCCGGCATCGACTGGATAGTCGTTTGCATGCATCAGACCGCGATCTCCACCGCCGACCGAACCAACGGCGCCGACCTCGGGATCCGTGAGGAGTGGCTGCCGCTGTTCGACCAGTATCAGGTCGATCTGGTGGTGTGCGGCCATGAACACCACTACGAACGGTCGCATCCAATTCGTGGCTCCCTGGGTACCGATACCCGCACGCCGATACCCGTCGACACCCGCAACGACCTCATCGACTCCACCCGGGGAACGGTGCACCTCGTCATCGGCGGGGGCGGAACATCGTTGCCGTCCAACGGGATGTTCTTCCCCCAGCCCCGGTGCCGGGTGTTGACCGGTGTCGGCGCATTTGATCCCGGGATCGGACGCAAGGCACCTATCTACGTAATAGAAGACGCGCCGTGGTCGGCGTTTCGCGACCGCGACAATCCGTACGGCTTTGCCGCTTTCGACGTCGACCCGGGCCAACCCGGAGGCAACACCTCGATCAAGGCGACGCATTACGCGCTCAGCGGACCGTTCGGCGAGGTTACCGTGGTGGACGAATTCACGCTGACCAAGCCGCGAGGTGACAAGCCCGCCTAGCTCAAAACAGTGTCGGCTGAACGGCTTCCGGTGCCACCGCGCCCGGGGCCTGGGGTGCCTGCCGGAACGGTCGGTGATCACCGGCTAGCCGATGCTTGGCGATCAGCGGCGCGGCCCGTGCGCGCAGCGTGTCGCGATAGCTCGGCGGCAGGTATGCGCCGCGCCGGTACAGCTCGCGATAGCGGCCGACCAGTTCGGGATGCGAGCGCGCCAACCAGGACATGAACCAGCCGCGGGTCGAGCCACGCAGATGCAGGCCGAAAACCGTGACGCCGGTGGCGCCGGCCGCGGCGATCTGCCCGAGCAGCCCGTCGAGGTGCTCGATGGAATCGGTGAGGTGCGGCAGCACCGGCGCGACCATCACATGACAGTCCAGGCCGGCGTCACGGATTGCGGTGATGAGGCCCAGGCGCGCCTGCGGCGTCGGCGTGCCCGGCTCGACGTCGCGGTGCAGCTCCGGGTCGCCGACGGCCAGCGAAACCGCGACCGATACCGGAACCCGCTCCGCCGCATCGGCGATCAGCGGCAGGTCGCGCCGCAGCAGGGTGCCCTTGGTCAGGATCGACAGCGGCGTGCCGGATCCGGCGAGCGCGCGAATGATGCCCGGCATCAGTTGGTAGCGGCCTTCGGCGCGCTGGTAGGGATCGGTGTTGGTGCCCAGCGCGACGGTGTCGCGCTGCCACGACGGCCGGCGCAGCTCGCGGTTCAAAACTTCGACGACGTTGGTCTTGACCACCACCTGCGTGTCGAAGTCGGTGCCACAGTTGAAGTCCAGGTATTCGTGGCTGGGTCGCGCGAAACAGTAGCGACAGGCGTGCGAGCAGCCGCGGTAGCCGTTGACGGTGTACCGAAACGGCAATGCGGCCGCGTCGGGCACCTTGTTGAGCGCGGACTTGCACAGCACCTCGTGAAAGGTGATGCCCTCGAACTGCGGCGCGCGCACGCTGCGGACGAGGCCGATCCGCTGTAGGCCCGGTAGCGCGCCGTCGTCGACGGGTGTTCCGTTGACTGCGACGGCCTGACTCGCCCAGCGCATACCCCTATTCGAACTGGCGTTCGATGGAATGTCAAGTGACAAGATGTCCCAATGGCACCAGACCGAGTCGCTCCCTACGCGCAGCTGCGATACCAGGACATCGCCGGCAAGCGCATGGCCTACGTCGACGAGGGACATGGTGATGCCATCGTCTTTCAGCACGGCAACCCGACGTCGTCCTACCTGTGGCGCAATGTCATGCCGCATCTGGAAGGGCTGGGCCGTCTGGTGGCGTGCGACCTCATCGGGATGGGTGCATCGGACAAACTCAGCCCGTCGGGTCCCGACCGCTATAACTATGCCGAGCAACGAGACTTCTTGTTCGCACTCTGGGACGCACTCGACCTCGGCGACCGGGTGGTACTGGTGCTGCACGACTGGGGGTCGGCGCTGGGCTTCGACTGGGCCAACCAGCATCGCGACCGCGTTCAGGGGATCGCATTCATGGAGGCGATCGTCACCCCCATGACATGGGCGGACTTTCATCCCAGCGTGCGAGGTGTGTTCCAGGGCTTCCGGTCGCCGGACGGTGAGCGAATGGTGTTGGAGCAGAACACCTTTGTCGAAGGGGTGCTGCCCGGCGCGATCCGGCGAAAACTCTCCGACGAGGAGATGGACCACTACCGGCAGCCGTTCGTCAACGCCGGCGAGGACCGGCGACCGACCCTGTCGTGGCCACGCAACATACCCATCGACGGCGAGCCTGCCGAAGTCGTCGCCGTCGTCGACGAGTACCGCAGCTGGCTCGAAAAAGGCGACGTGCCAACGCTGTTCGTCAACGCCGAGCCTGGCGCAATCCTCGCCGGCCGCATTCGCGATTATGTCCGGACGTGGGCCAATCTCAGAGAAATCACTGTTCCCGGAGTGCATTTCATCCAAGAAGACAGCCCGGACGAGATCGGCCTGGCGGTAGCAGAGTTCGTCAGGGAGCTACGGTCTGATCACTACAATCCGGGCAGGCAGATGGGGGCTCCATAGCACGGTGGCGGACCCAGCGGCTGCCGTGGAGCATCTCCCTCCCAAACGAATTGACCAACGTTACCCATGCCCCCGACGGGGACCCAGTACCAGTGGTGGCAGACGCCCATGTCCCAACGAACGTCTGGCATCGGCAAGGGTTGCCCGGGGCACCATTGGTGAGGAACTGTGAAGTTGTCTGCCGGGAATGGACCATTGAATTGCGGTGCCGGCTCGGATTGCGCGGTGCCTGACGCAAGCCCCAAACCCGCCACCGCGACGCCGCCCGACAGCACCGCACCGGCAAGAGTCTTCTTCAGGGCCTTCTTCAGGGTGCGGGTGGTGTGCATGGCGCGTTCCTTTTGCCGTTGTCAGGCCGTAGGTTAACGCCGACAGCTTGTAAGATTCTTGCGCCTGATTGGCTTTGCGCTGGAGGCTTACACTTCGGCAGTGTTCTCGGAAACGCGCTATGCGCTGAACGGGCATCTGCACGTCGCCTACCGCACATCGCGCGAAGGTCCCCGCGACCTCGTGTTCGTTTCTAGCTGGATCACGAACTGTGAGGTCTTTCCGGAGCTGCCGTCCGTTCAGGGCTGGGTCGAGGCGATGACATCACTCGGTCGGCTGATCTTCTTCGACCAGCCAGGCACCGGAGCGTCCGACCCCGTCACGCCCGGGGCGCTGCCGACCATGGAGCAATGGTCCGACAGCATCACCGCCGTGCTCGACGATCTCGGTAGTCGTGAAGCCGTCCTCATCGCGATCGACGGCGCGTTCGCGCCAGCGGCACTGTTCGCCGCGACACATCCGTCACGCACGGCAGCACTGGTCGCGCTCGAGGGCTACGCGGATCCGCACGCCGACCGCGCCGGAGGAATGGAATACGAGGAAGGCTACGCAGCCTCCATCGCCATGTGGGGGACGGGCGAGTCCCAGCATGTGTTCAATCCGGACATGCCCTGGAACGAGGAGATTCGGGCGGCGTGGGCTCGCATGGAACGCCTGACAGCGAGCCCAAACACCGTCGCCGTCTTGGGGCCGCTCGCGGCCGAGTTGAAGGTGGGGGCGGTCCTGCCGACGATCCGCGTGCCAACCCTCGTCCTCAATCACACGGACGACCAGTTCATCCAGCCCGCGCAGGGCAAGTACGCCGCCGATCGCATACCGGGCGCGAAGTATGTCACGCTTCCCGGTCGCAACATGTATCACTTCGTTGAGCCCTGGCGGTCGTCCTTCCAGGAGATCGCCGAGTTCCTCACCGGCCAGCAGCCTGAGGTAGCGGATGATCGGGTACTCGCGACGGTGCTGTTCACCGACATCGTGGACTCAACACGCCGGGCCGCTGAGATGGGCGATCGCGACTGGCACGCGCTGCTCGACGCGCACGACGCCGTCGTTCGGTCGCAGCTGGCTCGCTTTCGAGGCCGCGAGGTGAACACGTCGGGGGACGGCTTCCTGGCGATGTTCGACGGTCCTCAGCGGGCGATTCGCTGCGCGATGGCGATTCGAGATGCCGTGCAAGCGTTGGGCATCCAGGTGCGCGCCGGATTGCACACCGGTGAGTGCGAGGTCCGCGGCGACGACATCAGCGGAATCGGCGTGCACATCGGCGCGCGCGTGAGCGCCCTGGCCGGGCCGAACGACGTGCTCGTGTCAAGTACGCTGCGCGACCTCGTGATCGGGTCAGGACTCGGGTTCGAGGAGCGAGGCACTCACGAGCTCAAGGGTGTGCCTGGTGAATGGCACCTTTTCGCCGTCGCCTCAGGGTGAAGCTGTTGACGGGCCGTCAAAATGGCGGTGGCTCATCGTCGCCATTGCCTGGCGGGGCGGGACCGAAGTAAGCCTCCTGGCGTTGTTGGCCCTTGGATTGCCGGGCCTCGCGGTTGTGTCGGCGTTGGGTGGCGATTCGCGCGGCGCAGTCTTGGGCGCGGGTGCGTGCGCGTTTGGGCATCATCGCGGTGCGCTCGGCGCAGTAGTCAAGCGGCGGGTCGACTTTTCGAGTGCGGGCATGCCGCCGAAGGCGCGGCACCGGCTGGGCGGCTCCCCAGGGTCACTCTGCCGTTTCGTCCTCAGCCGTGCGCGGCCTCGAGGAGGATGCGCTTGGCTTCGGCTTCATCTGGCACAGCGTGGTTGATGATCGCCTCGGCGACCACGCACATTTGCGTCCTGGTGTGCTGCGACATTTTGCGGAGCACTCCCAAGGCTTGCGCCGCATCGAGACCGAAGTCGTTCATGATGATGTCTTGTGCCTGCTCGATGAGTTCTCTAGGCCCGAACTGACGAAAATTCTCGCTGTCAGTCATTGTGTCTACCCAGTCTGTCCCGGAGCGCCCCTTTCCACTCGGGCAATTAGCTCCAGGGCTGTTAACAATTATGCTCCTCCGTGGCGAGGCTGGGTCGGTACGCTGCACTCAAACTTTGCTGAAGGCGCCAGGGCGGGGAGTCTTTCGCTATGCGTTGCTGGAGGGTGTCTCGCAGCGCTCAATTGCGATGGGGGGCCGCTCTTAAGGTCACGCGCTCCACTCGGCCGAACGTTCCGCGACCTCCAGCGACGAGCCGCTTGGCATCCAGTCCTGCAACGTCCTTCATCGCCGCGCTGCCGAACGTCGCGTGATGTCCGCCGGGCAGTATGGCTTTGACGCCGAGCAGAGCGCTTCGCGCCGGTTGGCGATGTCCGGCGACCTCGATGACGTCGGCCACCGCACCATCGATCTCCATCGCGCGGCAAGAGAGGCCCGCCGCCGTGGCCGCAGCGGCGACGTCGCTACACATAGCGGCGCCACCGGCGGTGAGGCTCATGTTCTCGGCGTCGACGGCGATCGTCATGTCGTGCGGCACAGCACCCCCGGGTGGCGGTAAAACCCGTGTCTGGCCGACGAGCGCTGTTCTGACGGCTTCGCCGAACTGTCTGAGGTGCGGCTCCGTGCGCTCCGGCGGAGGCAACATCACACCCGGGTTTAAAAGCCCGTCCGGGTCGAAAGCCCGCTTGATCGCGCGGAAGGCGGCTAGTTCGACTGGACCGAAGGCCCTTCGCATGTGGTCCCGCTTCGCGGTGCCGACGCCGTGCTCGCCTGTGAGTGTGCCACCGAGTGCCAGGGCCCTGTCTGTAATCTCTCGTGCGACTGCGTCGACCGTGGCCAACTGGCCAGGTTCATAGAGCACGGTCGGGTGCAAGTTGCCGTCGCCAGCGTGCCCCAGCATTGGGACGTCAAGTCCATAGCTCGCGGCGATCTGGCGGCAGTGCGCCATCATCTCGGGCACTCGCTGCCGCGGCACCGTCGAATCGCAGATATAGAACGCCTTTCCAGTCGCTCGTAGGGCATGCGCCGCGGCGAGACGACCGGCCCACAGCGCGACGCGTTCTTGCTCGTCGGCCGCAGTGCGCAGCGCGGGATCCCAACGCCGCAAAACCTTTTCGAGCTCAGGCGTCTCGCGAGCCAGGTGATCGGCGTCGCCGTCGAGCTCAACGATCAGCATCGCTTCCTTGTCCGTCGGATAGCCGGACGGAAGGTGGGCTTCCAGGATCTCCATGAACCTCTTGTCGCAGATCTCAAGCGCGGCTGGCAGGATCCCGGCGGCAATGATCTCGGAGACAGTCAGGGCGGCGTCCTCGACACGCTCGAAGGAAGCCAGGGCGGTCCAGCGCGATGCCGGGATCGGCATCAAGTTGAGTACCGCACGCGTCACCACCCCGAGGATCCCTTCGGATCCGATTGTCACGCCCAGCAGATCGACGTCGTCACTCTCGCTCAAGGTGACCAGCCGCCCATCGGCGAGCGCGACGTCGAGCGCGAGCACGTGGTGGAACGTGACACCGTATTTGATGCATCCGGGCCCACCGGCGTTCTCGGCGATGTTGCCGCCGATCGTCGAGATCGGGTTTGAGGCCGGATCCGGCGCATACACCAGACCTTCTCGCGAGGCGGCGGCCTTGAGGTCCGCGTTGATCACACCTGGTTCGACGATCGCGCGCCGCGCCTGCGCATCAATCTCAAGGATTCGATTCATGCCCGCCAGATCCAGCATCAGCGAATCATCACCGGGCACGATCGCCGCGGAGAGGTTCGTCGCCGCGCCGCGACTGACGATTGGTATGCCTCGCTCCGCTGCATAGCCCAGCAGGGTCACGACCTGATCGATCGAGGTCGGCCGTGTTACCGCCGCTGGGACGCCGCGCTGTGTGATGAAGTCTGTTCCCGCCAGGACGCGAGCCGCCTCATCGGTCAGAACCGCGTCCGATCCGATCAGGCGACACAGATCTTTTCCCAATGCACTTGCCGGCATGTTCAGCAACCTACTGGCATGCTCGGCAACATAGATGAGTGGATCGATGACGGCCGACACGATGAAGCCACACCCGCACGGCTTGGCCGGGAGGGTGGCCGACGCCCTCGATGACCTCGCGCTCCTGACAACCTTTGACTGGTTGTCGCACCTGGGTCGTACGCTGAGCCCTACCGCGATCGGAGGCCTAGAGCAATGACAACAACCGCGCTGCGAATCTGCCCACTGTGCGAGGCCACCTGCGGGATGGTGCTCACGATCGATGACGAGCACCGCCGCGTCACCGGTGCCCGCGGCGACCGCGATGACGTGTTCAGCGCGGGCTTCGTCTGCCCGAAGGGCGCCAGCTTCCCTGAACTGGACAACGACCCGGACCGACTGACCCGCCCGCTCGTCCGTCGCGGCGGCGAACTGACCGAGACCACCTGGGATGAGGCCTACACCGCCGCGGCCAACGGCCTCGCGCGCGTGCTGAAGGAGCACGGTGGCGGATCGGTCGCGGTCTACCTCGGCAATCCCAGCGCGCACACCATCGCCGGCACCCTCTATGCGCCCGCCGTCATCCGCGCGCTCGGCACCCGGCACGTCTACTCGGCCAGCACCTTGGACCAGATGCCCAAGCAGGTCGCCTGCGGCTATCTGTTCGGCAACCCGTTCGCGTTTACGGTGCCCGACATCGACCGCACCGACCACCTCGTGATCGTCGGGGCCAATCCGATGGTTTCCAACGGCAGCCTGGCCACCGCGGCCGACTTCCCCCGCAAGCTCAAGGCATTACGGAAACGGGGTGGCCGCCTCACCGTCATCGACCCGAACCGAACCCGCACCGCCGACCTGGCCGACCGCCACATCGCGCCTCGGCCGGGAACCGATGCGGCACTTCTGTTTTCGGTCGTCCACGTGATCTTCGACGAGGACCTGATTGCACCGGATCTCGGCGGGGTGGCTAGCCATGTCACCGGCGTCGACGGCGTTCGCGCGCTGGCCGCTGACTTTGCGCCGGATGTCGTCGCAGCCCACTGTGGCGTGCCCGCCGACGACATCCGGACACTGGCCCGCGACATCGCCGCCTCGCCGGCCACCGCGGTGTACGGCCGGGTGGGCACCAGCACCGTCGAGTTCGGCACCCTGGCCAGCTGGCTCGTCGACGTCATCAACACGCTGACCGGCAACTTGGATCGCCCTGGCGGCGCGATGTTCGCGCGGTCACCGGTTGGGGCCGCGCCGCGTCCGCCGCGGCCCGGCCGCGGGTTCAGCGTCGGTCGCTGGCACAGCAGGGTCTCGGGGCATCCCGAGGCGGTCTCCGAACTGCCCGCGGCGGCGCTCGGCGAGGAAATCGACACCGCGGGCGACGGTCAGATCAAGGCGTTGATCACCATCGCAGGCAACCCGGTGCTGTCGGCACCGAACGGCTTGCGGCTGGAACGTGCGCTGGATGGCATCGGGTTCATGGTGAGCGTGGACCCCTACCTCAACGAGACCACTCGGCACGCCGACGTGATCCTGCCCCCGCCTCCGCCGTCACAGACCGCGCATTTCGACGTCGCGCTCGCCAACGTGGCGACTCGCAACAACGCCCGGTACTCGCCGCCGGCGCTGCCCCTGGCCGACGGTCGCCCGGATGAGACCGAGATGCTGTCCCGGCTCGCGCTGATCGTGTCCGGCGTCGGGTGGCAGGCCGACCCCGGGCTGGTGGACGACCAAGTCATTGGCGCGGTGCTGGCGCGGGAGGTTGCCGATGCCCAGTCACCGGTCGCCGGACGCAGCGTCGATGAGCTGAAGGCCGCCTTGGCCGACGGCCCCGGCTATGAACGTCGTCTGGACATGATGCTGCGCCTTGGTCCGTACGGTGACGCGTTCGGCGCCAGGCCCGACGGGCTGACGCTGGAGAAGCTCAAGGCCGCCCCGCACGGTGTCGACCTCGGTGCGCTCAGCCCGCGAATCCCCGAGGTACTGCGAACCCAATCCGGCATGGTCGAACTCGCGCCGGCCGCGTTGGCGGCCGACGTGCCCCGGCTTCTCGATTCGCTGGACCGTGCGTCGGACGAATTCAAGCTGATCGGGAGACGCCAACTACGGTCTAACAACAGCTGGATGCACAACCTGCCCGCGCTCACCGGCGGCAGCAACCGCTGCACGCTGCAGATCCATCCCGACGACGCCGCCCGGCTTGGGCTCACGGATACCGCGGTGGTCAAGGGTCCGGGTGGTGAACTGCTCGTTCCCGTCGAGGTCACCACAGCGATTCGGCCCGGTGTCGTTTGCCTACCGCACGGCTGGGGCCACGACCGCCCCGGCATGCGGCTGCGCGTCGCCTCGAGCGAACCCGGCGTCAACGTCAACCAACTGCACGACGGCACCCTCATCGATCCGTTGTCCGGCACGGCCGTCCTCAACGGCGTCCCGGTCCAAGTGTCGGCGGCGGGCTGAGTCGCGACGCGGCTACCGTGCCGGGAGCTGGCCCACGTCACCGACACAACTCGCCCTGGCGAGCGGCCCGGTCACCGTCAGCTCCGAGATTTGCTCGCCGTTGACGAGGATTCTGCAGGTGATCGTGCCGCCTGATTGGTCGTTCGTGGCGGTCAAGAACACCACGCCGCCGGTGGAGACGTCCTTGGACCACGGCAGGCGCGCGGCCGAATCTTTCGCGGTGTGAGCCTTGCCCACTGTGTAGGTGATGGCTACAGAGCTGCCCGAACCCTCCACCCGATACGTGACATCGACCGCGTATTTTGACTCCTCCTGAACATTGTTTGCGACGCGGTGGACAAACGCCACATATCCGCCAATGCCAAGAACGACCACGAGGACGAAGCCGCCGAGCACCCACAGCCAAACCCGTCGCCGTCTTGGCGGTTGCTGATGATTGCCGCCAGACGGCGGGTTGTAATCAGGCATCTAGCCGCGAAATCACTTCGCCAACAACCGAATCCATCGGGATAGATACTTGGTCACCCGAGCCCAGATCCTTCACGCCGATCGTGCCAGCCTCGATGTCTTTCTCGCCCAGCACCAAAGCAAGACGGGCGCCCGAACGGTCGGCCGCGCGCATCGCGCCCTTGAGGCCGCGGTCACCGTAGGACATGTCGACGCGGACGCCGGCGGCACGCAGTTGCGCGCTCAGCACCGCCAACTGGAGCTTGGCCGGCTCGCTCAGCGGGACCCCGAATACGTCGCAGCGGGTGGTCTCCCCCACGCCCTTGCCTTCGGCGCGCAGCGCCAGCAGGGTCCGGTCCACCCCCAGCCCAAATCCGATGCCGGACAGGTCTTGTCCGCCGAGCTGATGCATCAGACCGTCGTAGCGGCCGCCGCCGCCGATGCCGGACTGTGCGCCCAGACCGTCGTGCACAAACTCGAAGGTGGTCTTGGTGTAGTAATCCAGCCCGCGCACCATCCGCGGGTTGATGACGTACGGAACCCCTAGCGCGTCCAGGTGAGCCAGCACGGTGTCGAAGTGCTGCTTGGCGACATCCGACAGGTGATCGAGCAGCACCGGCGCGTCGGCCGTCATGGCCCGCACCGCGGGTCGCTTGTCATCGAGCACCCGCAGCGGGTTGATCTCGGCGCGCCGTCGCGTCTCTTCGTCGAGATCGAGCCGAAACAGGAACTCCTGCAGCAGTTCCCGGTATTGCGAGCGGCAGCTGTCATCTCCCAGTGAGGTGATCTCCAGCCGGAACCCGTCAAGGCCCAGCGAGCGGAAACCTGCGTCGGCGACGGCGATCACCTCGGCGTCCAGCGCCGGGTCGTCGACGCCGATCGCCTCCACGCCGACCTGCTGCAGCTGGCGATAGCGGCCGGCCTGCGGGCGTTCATAACGGAAAAACGGCCCCGCGTAACAGAGTTTCACCGGCAACGCGCCGCGATCGAGGCCGTGTTCGATCACCGCGCGCACCACCCCCGCGGTCCCCTCCGGCCGCAACGTCACCGAACGGTCGCCGCGGTCGGCGAACGTGTACATCTCCTTGGACACCACGTCGGTGGATTCGCCCACGCCGCGGGCGAACAGGGCGGTGTCTTCGAAGATCGGCAGCTCGATGTCGCCGTAACCGGCCCGGCGGGCGGCGCCCAGCAATCCATCGCGCACCGCAACGAACTGCGCCGAGTCGGGCGGGACGTAGTCCGGTACCCCCTTGGGCGCCGAGAATGCCGAGAACTCCGTCACGGGCTCAGGCCTTCGAGGAATGGATTGAAACGCCGCTCCGCGCCGATGGTGGTGGCGTTGCCGTGACCGGGTAGTACCACGGTGTTGTCGTCGAGCACCAAGAGCTTGTCGATGATCGACGTCAGCAAGTCGCGGCCGCTGCCGCCAAACAGGTCGGTGCGGCCCACCGAGCGCTCGAACAGCGTGTCACCCGTGAACACGACGTCAGTGTCGGAGGCGACCCGGAAGACCACCGATCCGCGGGTGTGCCCCGGCGTGTGATCGACGTTGACGGTCACGCTGCCCAGGTCGATCTTGTCGCCGTCGCGGTCCAGCTCCACCACCTGCTTGGGCTCGCGAAAGAAGACACCCGCCGCCACCTGTGCGAGCCGCGGACCGAAGCCGTAGATCGGGTCTTTCAGCATGAACCGGTCCTCGGGATGGATGAAGGTGGGGCAGCCGTAGGTGTCGGAAACCTTCTGGGCCGACCAGATGTGGTCGATGTGTCCGTGGGTGAGCAGCACCGCGGCCGGGGTCAGCCGGTTCTCGTCGAGAATTCGCCGCAGCGGGCCCATCGCACGCTGTCCGGGATCGACGATGACGGCGTCCGTTCCGGGCCGGTCGGCCAGCACATAACAGTTGCACTGCAGCATGCCGGCGGGAAATCCGGTGATCAACACGATTCCCAGTTTCCCATCCCCGGTTGACACGGGTCGCGGCGCCCACATTAGCCTGGGCTGGCTACCGAGACCCCTTCGAGGCCCCTATCGACCGACCAATGGAGGCATACCGGCCGTGCCGACGAATGAACAGCGACGTGCCAACGCCAAGCGCAAACTCGAACGGCAGCTGGAACGCCAACAAAAGCGCGCGCGAACGCGCCGGACGCTGGTGATCGGCGGTGCGGCGATCGTGGTGGTGGCCGCAATCGCCGCGGTGGTGATCGCCATCGTCAACACCAAGCACGAGCACAAGAGCAATACCGCCGCGACAACCACCACCCCGGCCGCCAGCAACTCCCCTGAAACGACGCCCGCCGGACCGACACCGCCGGCCCCTCCGTTGCCGCCGTTCAAGCCGTCGGCCAGCTTGGGCGCCAATTGCCAGTACCCCGCGTCGCCGGATGCCGCCGCCAAGCCGGTCAAGCCGCCGCGCACCGGCAAGATCCCCACCGACCCGGCGCAGGTGAGCGCGAGCATGGCAACCAGCCAGGGCAACATCGGCCTCATGCTGGCGAACAACGAATCGCCTTGCACGGTCAACAGTTTCGCCAGCCTGATCGGCCAGAAATACTTCGACAACACCAAATGCCACCGGCTGACCACCTCGCCGGACCTGGGCGTCCTGCAATGCGGTGACCCCAAGGGCGACGGCACCGGCGGTCCGGGCTACGGGTTCGGCAACGAATATCCCACCGACCAATACCCGCCGAACGACCCGAAGGCACAACAGCCCGTTGTCTATCCGCGTGGCACGCTGGCCATGGCCAACAGCGGGCAGCCAAATAGCAACGGCAGCCAGTTCTTCATGGTCTACAGGGACTCTCAGCTGCCGCCGCAATACACTATCTTCGGCACGATCCAGCCCGACGGGCTAACCGTCCTGGACAAGATCGCCAAGGCCGGCGTCGCCGGGGGCGGCGACGACGGGCCGCCGGCCCTCGAGGTCACCATCAGGTCACTGTTGCTCGACTAAACCCGGGGGTTCAACGTCGTCAGCGCACACTCGACAGCGGCTAGGCGGCGGAGGTCACCCGGTAGACGTCGTAGACGCCTTCGACGTTGCGCACCACGTTGAGCAGATGCCCGAGATGCTTGGGGTCGCCCATCTCGAAGGTGAACCGGCTGATGGCCACCCGGTCGCCCGAGGTGGTGACCGACGCCGACAGGATGTTCACCTTCTCGTCGGCGAGCACCCGCGTTATGTCCGACAACAGCCGGTGCCGGTCGAGCGCCTCGACCTGAATGGCGACCAGAAACACCGACGACGCCGACGGCGCCCAGAGCACCTCGATGATGCGCTCGGCCTGCTGTTGCAGCGACGCGGCGTTGGTGCAGTCGGTGCGGTGCACGCTGACCCCACCGCCGCGGGTGACGAAGCCCATGATCTGATCGCCGGGCACGGGGGTGCAGCATTTGGCCAGCTTGCTCAGCACTCCCGGGGCACCGGGGACCGAGACCCCGACGTCGTCGCCGCCGCGCGGGCGGCGCAGCATGGTCGTCGGCGTGGACCGCTCTGCCAGCTCCTCTTCGGCTTGGTCGATGCCGCCGAGCTCGGCGAGCAACCGCTGCACGGTGTGCTTCGCCGACACGTGCCCCTCACCGATCGCGGTGTAGAGCGCGGACACATCGGCGTAATGCAGCTCGCGGGCCACCGCCGCCATGGACTCGCCATTCACCAAGCGCTGCAACGGAAGTCCGCCCCGCCGAACCTCGCGGGCCATCGCCTCCTTGCCGGCCTCGAGCGCCTCTTCCCGCCGCTCCTTGGCGAACCATTGCCGGATCTTCGCCTTGGCGCGCGGCGAGACCACGAACTGCTGCCAGTCCCGCGACGGCCCGGCATTGGGCGCCTTGGACGTGAAAACCTCTACGACTTCCCCGTTTTCCAGCTTGCGTTCCAACGCCACCAGGCGCCCGTTCACCCTGGCGCCGATGCAGCGGTGACCGACCTCGGTGTGCACCGCGTAGGCGAAGTCAACCGGCGTCGACCCGGTGGGCAAAGTGATGACGTCCCCCTTGGGGGTGAACACGAAAATCTCTTGGACCGCAAGGTCGTAGCGCAGCGACTCCAGGAACTCGCCGGGGTCGGCGGCCTCCCGTTGCCAGTCGAGCAGCTGCCGCATCCAGGCCATGTCGTCGATCTCGGCGGCGGCGTGCGGATGGGGAAGGCCGTTGCGTCCCTTGGCTTCCTTGTATCGCCAGTGCGCGGCGATGCCGTATTCGGCGGTGCGGTGCATGTCGCGGGTGCGGATCTGCACTTCCAGCGGCTTGCCCTCCGGCCCGACGACGGTCGTGTGCAGTGACTGATACACGCCGTAGCGCGGCTGGGCGATGTAGTCCTTGAACCTCCCCGCCATCGGTTGCCACAGCGAATGCACCACGCCGACCGCGGCGTAGCAGTCCCGGATCTCGTCGCACAGGATGCGGATGCCGACCAGGTCGTGGATGTCGTCGAAGTCGCGGCCCTTGACGATC
>Ga0318577_10000007_pt1 | contig 34813 bp, 27 predicted proteins | sample GRESIP089b5f25_FD_203484 | JGI IMG/M metagenome (GOLD analysis project Ga0318577, IMG submission 203484) | Tropical soil microbial communities from Luquillo Experimental Forest, Puerto Rico - GRE.SIPMG.089b5f25 | ecosystem: Environmental > Terrestrial > Soil > Tropical forest > Bulk soil... | reverse complement strand
CAGGCCCCGACAAAGCGGCCCGGCTTTTCCCAGAAGCAGTCGATTTTCTCTTCCTCGATCAGCCGGTCGATCAGTGCAAATCCGTCCGAGGCGTCGGACAACAGGCGGGGAACGCGGTCGGGATCGATGTCGGGGGTCTTGCCGGTAAAGCTCTTGCCGATATTGACCCCGCCGCTGACCGCGCCGCCATTGCGCGTACTGGCGCCAAAGCCGAGTTCGCCGGCTTCGAGCACCACCGCATCGATGCCATGCTTGGCCAGCTCGAGCGCCGTCGACAGCCCTGCATAACCGGCGCCGACGACCGCCACCCGCGCCTCTCGCGGCACGTCGGTCGGTTCCCCCGCCGTCGGGGTATAGGCCTCCCACCAATAGGGTGTCGGAGCGAAATCGCGGTGAAAGATGCCGGGAACCATCGGCCTCTACTCCTCGCATGCATTTGCGCTATGCGGGCAAGCCAGTTGCCGCCCAAAGCGGCGCATGACTAAGATCATGGAGTATGCCACCGACCGCGAGATAAGCCGATGCCCAGCCAAGCCGCAACCCCAGCAAATGGCCGTCAGGAAGCGGCTCACCTTTATCAAGAACTGGAGGATCACATTCTCGCGCGCGATCAGGAGGCCGGCAGCCGCGTCTATTACGAGTTGCTGCGCCGCGGCCGGCCGTTGCCGGAAATCATGGCCGAAGCGGTGCGCATCCACGCGCCCTATACGCACGTGCCATACCACCAGCGCATCGACGACGGTTTTCCCAATTTCGTCAACAATGATCACTGCCTGCTGTCGGCACGGGCGGCGATCAATCTGCAGAAGATGCTGCCGGAAAAGCTCGCCGGCCTGCCGCTCGCCCAGACGATCTGGTACATCCCGACCGGGCTCGACATCTGGAACCAGAAGATCCTGAAGGCGCCCGGCCATTACGCGACGCGCGGCTACAAGATGCCGAACACCGAGCCGCCAAAGCCGGTCGTCTATTGGCCCGATCAGGAGCCGATGAGGGAATCGGGCCCGCTCAATGAGCGTCTCAACCACTGGCTGACTTTGGTCGAGCGCGGCCAGGTGATCGATGCTTACCGCACGTTTCTCGGCCTCATGGAAGAGACGGAGCATCGCAAGGAGGTGCTGGCGCAGCTGGTTTTTGCCGGCATGATCGATGTGCAGGACCGCATGCTCTACAACCGCTCCTACACGACCGGACACAAAGCCTACCGTGCGCGGTCGGTCGTCGAGATCGGCAATGCGATCGGCTGGGACAACGCCCATGACACGATCTATGCGGGCGCGCTCGACATCGCCGTGGGGCCGCGCTGGCATTCGGTCTACGAGATGGCCTGTAACGTCATCACGATCTTCATCGAGGGCAAGGAAGTCCACGCTGTCCCGCAGAGCGGCACCGCCGAACGCGAGCCTACCCTGTTGGCCAATACCGGCGCGTTGAACGAAGCCGAGACCGAGGAGTTGGTCAATGCGCTCGTGGGTCAGCACGAGCCGGCATACATCGACAAGATCAGCGCGCTGCTATTGGCCGGCAAGTCGCCGCGGCGGATCATCGACGCGATCCAGCTCGCCGCAGCGCAAGTGGTGCTCGAAACCGACGGTCCGAACAACTTCTCGATGCCGCAGCACACCTACGAGTACTGCAATACGCTCGGCTGGTTTTACGACAATTTCGCGCACCCGCAGCGGCTGAAATTGCTCTATGTCGCGGGGTCGATGGTGAACCAGGCGGCGTGGAACCAACGAGGCAGTGGCTGGTTGAAACCGAATAGGATCGCTGCACTCGAGGATTATGGCAAGAACCAATGCCGGGATCGCGAGCGGCTGCTGCTGGCCTGCGCCCACATTTCCGCCGGCCACCGCAAATACGGCGACCCGTTCGAGGCGAGCCGGCGCTTCGGCGAGGCGATGGGTCTCGCCGAACTACCCTGAGGGGTCAATGAAACTGCGGCTTCACCTTCTCGCAGAGCAGCTGCAGTGACTTCATCACGCGGTCGTGCGGGATCTTGGTGCCGCAATTCATCTCACACAGGATGCCGTCGAGACCGAGGATTTCCTGCAGACCCATAAGACGGTCGGCGACGCGCTCTGGCGAGCCGACGATCAGTTTTTCGCGCAGCGCTTCCTCGTATGTAATGTTCTGCAGCCGCCGTCCGCGCGCCGCCCGCAACTCACCTTGCTGCACTCCCGCGCGGGTCGCCGAGTCTTCGAGCCGCTCGCCGAGATAGCGGTAGAAATACATGATGCTCTCTTCCGGCTCCTCACGCGCCGCCTTGTCGGTCTCGGCGACATAGACCGGCGCCCGCAGGAAAACCCTACCCTCGCCGGGATGGCCCGCCTCCTTCCATGCTTCGCGATACGCCCCGATATTCGGTTCCAGCTCTTCGAGCGTGCCTTGGCGCACCGCGACCAGCACGCCATGACCGAGCTGGGCGATGCGCGGGAATGTGTCCGCGCTGTTGGCGGCGATGCGGATCTCCGGCCACGGCTTCTGGTAAGGCTTCGGCGACACCTTGATGTTGTCGAAGCTGTAGTACTTGCCATGATAGGACAGGGACGGTTCGGTCCACGCCCGCTTCAGGATTTCGAGCGTTTCGGCAAAGCGCTCGCGGCTCTCGCCGTAGGGCACGCCATAGGCTTCGTAGGTCCGGGGAAAGCCGCTGCGCCCGACCCCGAAAATCAGCCGACCCCGGCTGATCTGATCGACCGTCGCCGCTTCTTCGGCGAGCCGGAGCGGATGGCAGAGCGGCAATACCTGGACACCGGTCCCGACCTTCATGCGCTTGGTGCGGGCGGCGATGGCGCCGGCTAGGGTCAGCGGCGCCGAGCACACAGACCGTTCGGGGTTGACGTGGATTTCCGCCAACCACATCGCATCGAGCCCCCAGCGCTCGGCGGCATCGATTTCTTCAAAAGAGGTGGCAAACGCCGCCTTGTCGGTAATCCCGGCGGTGCGTTGAAACTCGTGGAACATGCCGAACTCGAACGCCATCGCCCTTTCTCCTTTCCGCGTCGCGTTACTTTACGGTCCAACACGCGGCGATGCCAGTCAAGAAGGGGCTTGTCGCAGCGACGGCTGGTGCCGAACGTCGGGAGTTCGGTATCGACGATCAACGATCGCGTTCGGGGCGGCCGGCCCGTGATGAGCAGCTCGATCTCCAGCTAACGCTGCATTCGACCGAACTGGTTAAGATTAAAATCTCTTTGTTAAGACAAATTTCAGCCTTTATTGCCAAAACCTGCATCGATTATTAAATTAATATAAAATTGTTATGATCAAATACCTTTTATACTCATAAAGCGGAGAAATTTTGACGCATTATGGACGCGTCCTTGACGAGATTTTGACGGGAAATGGGCGATCCTGACTAAGAAAATCTTAATCTTTACTGAGAGTTAAAGCACGCTCGAGAGTACCAGGTGAGCGACGTTAGTGAAATCTGTGCAGAGGCAATCGATGCCGCCGCTTCTTCGCGCGCGGCTGGAGCCAGCATGTTCGAGTCCTGCCAGCTGTATCTTTCCCGCTACCAGCTTGCCGCCCACCAACGTCCCATCTTCTTTGGTCGGCTCGGTGAAGCATTGCTGCACAACGGCCGTCGCGAGGAGGCGGTGGATTGCGCCCGGATCGCCTTTGAGTTGCGACCACAAGAAGAAGAAGTAGCCAACATCTGCGCCTGGATATTCAGCAATTGCGGACGATGGAGTGAAGCTGCGACGGCCTATGAGCAGCTGCTGGAAATTCGTCCCGGCTGGGCTGAGGGGCATCGACACGCAAGCGGTTCGTTTGCCGCCGCTGGGCAGCTCGACCGCGCGATATTCCACGCCAGCAGGGCCAGTGATCTCGCTCCGAGTGCCGCCGAATTTGCCACTCATGCGGCGTGTCAGTACGAAGCTGCCGGCCGCTACGAGGACGCGGTCGCTTATTTGGTTCGCGCTGCGGCCGTCGAGCCTGCGGACAGCCGGGTGCTCCGCCAGCTGTCGAGCGCCAAATTCGCGCTCGGCCACTGCGACGAAAGCGTAGAGCTCGCCTTGCACGCACTGGCTTTGGCACCGGAAGATCGCTTCAACGCACTGCATGCCGCCGAGCTGCTGCTGAGGTCCGGACAGCTTGACAAAGCGGCCGATGTCATCCACGGGGCGGTCACTGCGCACCCGGATGATCATGTGGCATTGCGGCTCCTGTCGGCTGCCGAGATGCTTCGCGGTCGGGCGGAAGAGGCGCTCGACTTCATCGATTGCGCCCTTGCCGTCAAATCTGACACCCCGGAATATCATCTGCATCGGGCGAACCTGCTGTACCGGCTCGGGCGCCTCGATGATGCCGCTGATGCGTTCGGTCGCGCGGCTGAGCTCGATCCGACCAATCCGGACGCAAAGCGATCGCAGCTAACCGTCTATTACGACAGCGGTCGCTTCACCGAGGCCCTCGCGATAGGCGGAGAGCTGATCCGCGCCTCGCCAGAAAACGAGGAATACGCACAGGCGGTGCTCCAGGTGCTAAATCGACGGTTCGAAGCCCTCGACGGCGAATACGTCGTGCTGAGCGAGCGCGGCCCGCGTCCACGCTGGCGACCGCGGCCTCGGGCGAACTTTTTCGAGGCTCTACAGACGCAGAGCCGTGTCATTCACGCCTTGATCATCCGCGAGACCCGCACGCGGTTCGGTGACTCGAAGCTCGGATACGGGTGGGCGCTGCTCGAACCGATTTTGCACATCCTAATGCTCTCGCTCGTTTTCGCCGTGATGATGCACGGCCAGCCGCCGATCGGCGATCAATTCTTCATCTTCTATTACACCGGGATCATTCCCTACCATTTATTTGTCCATACCAGCACCAGCATGACTTATGCGATCACGAGCAACGGGTCGCTATTGCAGCTGCCTCCGGTCGGGACCTTCGACGTGCTGATGGCACGGGGTCTGCTCGAATTGATCACCGACGCGCTAGTCGCCGTCATCCTGTTGGCGGGTTTCGCGGCGATCGGGTTGGGCGCCTTCCCGCAGGATCTGACGGGAGTATTTGCCGCACTCATCGTCGTCTGGCTGCTTGGTTGCGGTTCTGGTTTTCTCAATGCCGTCGTCAATGCATTCAGCAAGTCATGGGACAAGATCTGGGCGCAGCTGACCCGCCTTTTGTACTTCTGTTCCGGCATCTTTTACGTGCCGGGTATGATGCCGGATTGGATCCGCGACATTCTGGCCTGGAACCCGGTATTGCATGGAGTCGACTGGTTTCGTTCTAGCTTCTTCCGGGAATACGAGCCGCACTGGCTCGACCGTTCCTACCTCTCTGCAGTGGCTGTCGCGACATTGCTGGTGGGACTGGCGGTCGAGCGCGCTTTGCGCCGCCGGCTTTGCGAACCGCTATGATCATGCTCGACGGGGTATGCAAGAGCTATCGCACGCGAGCCGGCCGCAAAACCGTTCTCGACAATGCCAATGCTGTTTTCGAAGCCGGTCACAATTTCGGCATTCTCGGCGTCAACGGGGCGGGCAAGTCGACATTGATCCGACTGCTCGCCGGGTCAGAGCCACCCGATCGCGGTGTAATCCGGCGCTATGGCCGGGTGTCGTTTCCTCTCGGTTTCGGCGGCACGTTCCACGGCGCCCTCTCTGGGCGCGAAAACGTTACTTTTATCGCCCGGATTTATGGGGCCCGGATACGCGCCGTGATCGACTATGTCGAGACGTTCTCCGAGCTCGGCGACTATTTCGAGATGCCGGTCAACACCTATTCGGCCGGGATGCGGGCGCGGCTCGCCTTCGCTACCTGTCTTGCCATCGACTTTGATGTCTACCTCATCGACGAGGTAACCGAGATCGGCGATCAGCACTTCCGCCGCAAATGCGCTGAGGCGTTCCGCGAGCGCCTGTTGCGCTCCGACATCATCCTCGTGACGCACAACGCGCACACGATCCGCCAATACTGTAACAAGGGCGCAGTCCTCGCCAACGGCGCGCTTACTTTATACGGCGATATCGGAACCGCACTGGGGCGCTACCATCGCCTTATACAGGAACACGCACGATGACGGCACCGCCCCGGACTCAAACTGCGAATGCGCACGCTCCGGGGCTGACCACCCAGAGCCTCGCGCCACGCCTAGACGCGCCGTCGGTCGCCGCCGCCCTTCCGGTTCCAACAACCGAAGCCGCGCCGATTGCTGTTTTCGACCGACCGAACTTCGCCGATGAGGCGACAAGCGCCGCACGTCATTGGCGGGTCCCGTTTCGTCTGCTGTCGTTCGTCATTGTCGTTGCAATGCCGACCATCCTCGCCGGAGTGTATTACTTTTTTATCGCCGCCGACCAATATGTCGCGGAATTCCGGTTTGCATTGCGCGCTGTCGAACCGGTGCGCGGCGAGATCGCCGGGATTTTCCAGCCAAGTGCCGCACCCTCCCCAGTAAGTGTCGATTCCCACGCGGTCGTCCAATACCTCGGCAGCCGCGACATTATCGATGACCTCGCCAAGACGCTCGATCTGCGCGAGATGTTTTCACGCTCCACCGCCGACTGGTGGGCCCGTCTGCAGCTGCCAGTCTCGATCGAGGAGCTGGTCAGATACTGGAAAAACCAGGTCGATGCGTTCTACGACGTAACCAATGGAACAATCGTCGTTAGGGCTCGCGCCTTCACGCCGGAAGACGCGCTCCAATTGGCGCAGGGAATTTTTGCGTCATCGGAGCGCCTTGTAAACGAGTTGTCGGCACGCGCCCGGCGCGACACGCTGAGGAATTCGGAAAGCGAAGTACGCCGCGCCGAGAAGCGCCTTAAGACCGCCTTGACTCGCCTCAGCGAATTCCGCGACCGCGAGGGCCTCATCGATCCGCGCAAGTCAGCCGATGCAGTACAAGCACTCGCTGCCCGCATACGCGACGACATCGTTCGTGCCGAAACCGAGCTGTCGACGGTCAAGCATTACATGCGGGCCGATGCGCCCTCGGTCAAAATGCTGGAAGCGCGCATCCAATCACTGCAGGCGCAGCTCCATTCGGTGGAGAGCGAGGTGACCGATACCGAAAAATCTCGCTCGGAAGTCCTCTCGCGGGTGATGGAGTCCTACGAACGGCTCGAAAGCGAGCGGACGTTCGCCGAGAAGGCCTATCAGCATGCGCTCGAAGCGCTCGACCGGGCGCGCATGAACGCCGACCGTCAGCAAGTGTACATCGCCGGCTTTGTCCAGCCCAGCTTACCCGAGGAAGCGCTCTACCCTCGACGGCTGCGTTCGATCGGCATCGCGTTTTTTTTTCAGCTGCGCCGTCTGGGTGATCGGCGCCTTCACGGTCCAGACGGTGCGTGAGCACTTGTAGAACGCCTGCGACGACGCGGTTGGCATAGGGAATTGTCGGAAGAGAGAGATCATGACGACACTCGAATTCGAATCCCGTCCGCAGCTTCTCTCGCCGCCGGCGATCAGCACATCACCGTTTCGTCACATCCGCCGCACCCGCAAGAGGCTAGCGCTGATTTCGACTTGCGACGATCTGTGCGGCATCGCGGCCTATACGCGGAGTTTGGAAAAACAACTGAGCAGTGTATTCGATGTTACTTTATTTAACCTCGATCAATATCTGTTGCGCAGCAACCACGGCCGCGTCAGAAAATTCGCCGACCGGCACATCCAGGATACGTGTCGTGAGATAAGGGATTACGATTGCGTCAATCTGCAACTGGAACACGGCACATTGGGCCGGACCTGCCAAGATATCCATCGACGGTTTTCGTGGATTCTCCGAGCGGCGCCGCGCCTGTCAGTGACGTTTCACACCGTCTTTCAATGTGAAGCATTCAATCACCGGGAATATCTCAAAGAAATCTTGCGGTGCAATTTCGCCAAGGCGATCGCCATGCGCGCGCAGTACAACCGAGAGTACCTTCTATCGGCAGGTGTCGCCAGCCGGCTGCGGCGGGCTCAGCGCTTCAAGCCCGTGTCTCTGATCGTGCACACCCGCCGTGATCTGGCGCATATGAAATATGTTCACGGCATGCGGAGCGTTCACGACCATCCGCTCGCATTCCTCAGTCTAGCCGAGGCGCAGCAGGTTCGCCGTACCGCTTGCCGCCGGCAGTTTCCGGTGCTCGACCCGATCCCACAGGAGTGCAAGCTGATCGGCGTGTTTGGCTTTCTTGGGCGCTATAAGGGATTTGATACCGTGGTCCGCGCCCTACACCACTTGCCGAAGGATTATCATCTGCTGATCTTCGGCGGCGTTCATCCCAATGAAATCAAACTCCACCAGCCGATCGATCCGGTCGTCTCGTCCCTGTTCGAGGCAGGCTATGTCGATACCAGCGTTGCCGAGCGGATCAGGGCCGATGCTGCGGCGAGCGCGCCCGCGGTCTCGGTCGCCGTGGACGGCTCGATGCGTGATCTGTTGATCGAACACCCCAAGGATCTGTCGGACCGAATTCACTTCCTCGGCCCGCAGAGCGACGTCGACTTCTTGGCGGGAATGGCGATCTGCGACGCGGTGGTGTTCCCTTATCTCGAGGTCGGTCAATCCTCTTCAGGCCCGATCACCCAGGCTCTCGAGCTCGGCTGCCGAATCATAGCCTCGCGGACGCACACCTTTCTGCAATTCGCCCGTTATCACAAGAACATGATCGAGTTCTTTGACATCGGCAATCACCTCGAATTGGCCGGGCGCCTGCGTGCCCGTCCCCAATTCGATCCTGGAATTCGTGTGCCGATGTTTAATATCGAAACCAACAGGGCGGTCTATGTTGCCGCAAATGGCGGACCGACTGTCACCTCAGAGAGTGTGGTCAGGAATTAACGCAGCCGCTTGGGCCTGGCTGGAGATCCGACGAGCATTGTGTAAACAGCGACGATAGGTCCGCCATATTTCTATGATGGCGCCGGAGCGGTTTTTCGCCGGGCCGCACTGGCAACGAGGCAAGCTGCCAGGGCGATCTTCCCCAACTCTACGCCGAGATCGGTCAGTGTTCGAGCGTAGGTCGCTCTGGACTTGTTGCCGAGGTCGGCATCTCATCGTTGCGAGGCTGACCGAGGCTGGTCGGGCTCAACGGTTGCCGTCATCGAGTCTCGTCTTCGAGGCGGCGCTCGGGCATAGTGGCGGCGATGCAGCAGCGCGGGATCATAGAGCAAGACCTGGTGCTCGTCGGTGGCGGGCATGCGCATGTCCATGTGCTGAAGAGCTTCGGCATGCGACCCGCGCCGGGGGTGCGTGTGACGCTCGTCACGCGCGGCGTCGAGACGCCTTATTCGGGCATGCTGCCGGGTTACGTTGCCGGGTATTACTCGTTCGAGGAATGCCATATCGATCTCGGTCGGCTCGCGACTTTTGCCGGCGCACGGTTGATCCGCGACGAAGCGACCGGCCTCGACCGCGCCGCGCGCGCTGTGCTCACCCGCGGCCATCCGCCGATCCGTTACGACATTCTGTCAATCGATATCGGCTCGACGCCGCGTTCGGATGAGGTTCCCGGCGTCGCAGAGCACGCGATCACGGTCAAGCCGATTGCCCGTTTCGCCGAGTGCTGGGAGGCCTTGCTCGAACGTGCGGCGGAGATGCCGCAGCTGCGCCTCGCAGTGGTCGGCGGTGGCGCCGGCGGCGTCGAGCTTGCCCTGTCGGCGCTCCACCGGCTCGCCCAGCTGAAAGCGGACGCGGTAGAGGTCACGCTCGTCACGAAAGAGGCGTTGCTGCCGTCGCATAACAGCCGGGTCCGCCGCCTCTTCGAGAAGATCCTCGAGGAGCGCCGGATCGCGGTGATGACCGGCACCCCCATCGCTCGCGTCGAACCCGGCGCGCTCGTCTGCGCCGACGGCCGGCGGATCGAGTTCGACGAGGCGTTGTGGGTGACCGAGGCGGGAGCTGCGCCGTGGCTTGCAGAGATCGGCCTGCCGCTAACGGCGGACGGCTTTATTATGGTCGACAACCGGCTGCGTTCGACCGGCGATCTGAAGATTTTCGCCGCTGGCGACGTCGCGACGATGGTCGCCCATTCGCGCGAAAAAGCTGGGGTCTACGCCGTCCGTCAGGGGCCGCCGCTCGCCTCGAATTTGCGACGCGCGCTCGCTCTCAAGCAGCTGCGCCGTGCGGTGCCGCAAAAACGTGCATTGGCGCTGATCGGCACCGGTGACGAGCAGGCGGTCGCCTCGCGCGGACCCTTTGCCGCTTACGGCCCGCGGCTATGGCAACTGAAGGAGTGGATCGATCGCCGCTGGATGCGGCGTTACACTGATCTACCGGATATGCAGCCCGAGCCAGGAGAGGAGCCGATGCGCTGCGGCGGCTGCGCCGCAAAGGTTCCCGCCGCCATCCTCGACCGGGTCATGGGGCAGCTGCAGCCGGCGACCAATGGTGCCGTCATGATCGGTCTCGACAGCCCGGATGATGCGGCGCTGATCTCGTTCCGCGGCGCGCCACCGCTGCTGCAGACTGTCGACTTCTTCCGCGCGATGGTCGACGACCCTCATCTGTTCGGCCGCATCGCCGCCACTCACGCGCTTGGCGACATCTACGCGATGGGCGGCACGCCGGAGACCGCGCTTGCGATTGCCACGCTGCCACCGGCGCGTGCGGCAATCACCGAGCACGACCTCTTTCACATGCTGCGCGGCGCGCTCGATGTGCTCGAACCGGCCGGCGCCGTGCTGGTCGGCGGCCACAGCGCCGAGGGCGCCGAGCTCGCGCTCGGTTTCGCGGTGACCGGCCGGCCGCAACCCGGAAAGCTGCTGCGCAAGGCAGGTCTGCGGCCCGGCGACCGGCTGATCCTGACCAAGCCGCTCGGCACCGGCGTCATCCTGGCTGCGGCTGCGCGCGGGCTGGTCTCGTCCCGGCTCGTCGAGGCGGTGACCGAGACGATGGTGCAATCGGCCGCCCCCGCCGCCTCTTGCCTTTTGGCATATCGGGCGACCGCGTGCACCGACGTGACCGGTTTCGGCCTGCTCGGCCACTTATTCGAAATGCTGCGTGCCTCGGGTGTCGATGCCGTACTCGACCCCGAGGCGATACCGTCGCTCGACGGCGCATCGGCGCTGCTTGCGCGCGGCATCACGAGTTCGCTGCATGCCGAGAATATCGCCGCGCTAGCGGTCCTCGCTCCGGCGGCGCAACAGCACGAAATCGGGCCGTTGCTGATCGACCCGCAGACCGCCGGCGGGCTACTCGCCGGCATCCCGGCTGCCCGGGCGGCAGCTTGCCTCGGCCAACTGCACGAGCTCGGCTATCGTGCCGCTGTCATTGGCAGCGTGGTGGAGGCGGGTGGCCGAGAACCGCGTGTCTATTTCGAACAAGGGGCCGCGCAGGTGCCCGCGGAGCCCGTGGCCGCGAAATGACCGCGGCCGAACGCCAGGGCAGGGCGGCGCTGCCTTCCGTCGATCGTGTCCTGCGCACCAAGGAAGCCGACGCGTTGATCGTCCGCTACGGGAGGAGCGCTGTCGTCGACGCGATCAGGGCGGCGCTTGAGACGCGCCGATGCCGTGGCGCCGGCGCCTCCGCGGCCGCGATTATCAAGGAGAGCGCTCAATCCCTTGCACGCGAGATGGCGCCCTCGCAGCGGCGGGTATTCAACCTTACCGGCACAGTGCTCCACACTAATCTCGGCCGCGCGCCGCTGCCGGAGGAGGCGATTGCGGCGGCAGTCGAGGCGATGCGCGACCCGACCACACTCGAATACGACATCGACAGCGGTAAGCGGGGCGAGCGCGACGACCATGTTGCCGGCTGGCTGACCCGGCTGATCGCCGCCGAGGCCGCGCTGACCGTCAACAACAATGCCGGTGCGCTGGTGCTGACGCTGAACACGCTCGCCAAGGGGTGCGAGACAATTGTCTCGCGCGGCGAGCTGATCGAAATAGGCGGCTCGTTCCGCCTGCCGGATATTATGGCCCGAGCCGGCACCCGCTTGCGCGAGGTTGGGACGACTAATAGGACGCATCTCGCCGATTACGCCGCGGCGATCGGACCGGAAACTGGTCTCATTCTCAAAGCACATACCAGCAATTATGCCATCGAGGGATTCACCGCCGCGGTGTCCGCGGTCAAGCTCGCGGCGCTTGCCCGCGAACGCGCGATCCCGTTCGTCGAGGATCTCGGCAGCGGATCGCTCGTCGATTTCGAGCGCTGGGGCCTGCCGCACGAGCCGACCGTAGCGGAGGCGCTGGCGCAGGGCGCCGACCTCGTTACGTTCAGCGGCGACAAATTGCTGGGTGGCCCGCAGGCCGGGCTCGTCGTCGGCCGCGCGGACCTTGTCAGGCGGCTCGCACGCAACCCGCTGAAACGCGCCTTACGTCTCGACAAGATCCGGCTGGCGGCGCTCGAAGCGGTCTTGCGCCTATACGTCGATCCCGACCGCCTCGCCGAACGCCTGCCGGCATTGCGGCTGCTGACGCGGCCGGCCGAGGAAATCCGAGCGCTCGGAGAGCGGCTGCTTCCCGCGGTCGAGCGTCGGTTGCATCAAATTGCGGAAGTTTCCCTCGTCGAAACGAAGAGCCAGATCGGTAGCGGCGCGTTGCCGGTATCGTTGTTGCCGAGCACCGCGCTCGCGTTGCGGCCGCGCCAGCGGCGCTCGGGGGCGGCAGTCGAGGGGCTGGCGCGGGCCTTGCGCCTCCTGCCGATCCCGGTCATCAGCCGCATCGAAGCGGGCCGAGTTCTCCTCGATCTACGCTGCCTCGATGACAAAGCCGGTTTCATCGCTCAGCTTGATCAATTCTCGGAACTGGTCTCTGAGACCGCGGGCGGGAGCCTGCCCCTGGCAGGGAACAGGGGCCCGCATGCGGGCGGGACGCTCGTGAGCTGAGACGATGATCCTGGCGACAGCCGGTCATATCGATCATGGCAAGACCGCGCTGGTGCGCGCATTGACGGGGGTCGACGCCGATCGTTTGACCGAGGAGAAGCGGCGCGGGTTGACGATCGATCTCGGCTTTGCCTACGCGAATTTGCCCGACGGCACCGAACTCGGTTTTGTCGATGTCCCCGGCCACGAACGGTTTCTGCCCAACATGCTCGCCGGTGTGCTGTCGATCGACCGCCTCTTGCTGGTCGTGGCCGCCGATGATGGGCCGCGCCCTCAGACGCTTGAGCACCTCGACGTCCTGGAGTTGATTGGGGTCACTGAGTTGGCCGCGGTCGTCACCAAGATCGACCGCGTCGCGTCGGACCGTGTGGAAGCGGTGACCCTAGAGGTCGAGACGCTGCTCGCGGCGGCAGGATTTACTGAAAGCCCGATTTTCCCGGTGTCGAGCCGGACCGGTGAAGGCATCACGGCGCTCGCCGGCTATCTTCAAGCGAGTGCCCAACTTGCCGCGCGCAAGCGGGTGGCGACCCCGGTCTCGGGCCTGTTCCGGATGCCGATCGATCGCGCCTTTGCGTTGGCGGGTATCGGTCTCGTCCTCACTGGCACCATCGCTGCGGGCTCGGTCGTGCCGGGCGACCGACTCGTCGTCAGCCCGGGCGGCATCCCGGTCCGAATCCGCGGGCTACATGCCCAAAACCGCCCGATCGGCGCCGTCGCCGCCGGCGAGCGGTGCGCCATCAATATTTCCGGGTCGTTTCCGGAAGGGGGTGAGCCAAGCCGCGGCGACTGGATTCTCGCGCCGGACCTGCATGCGCCGACAACGCGGCTCGACCTCTTTGTGCGCGCCTCGCGGTTTGCCGACGCGCCGCTGCGCGACGGGTTGCCGGTGCATCTCCATCTCGGCACGACCGACACCGTCGGCCATGCCGCAGTGCTCGACCAACGGGCGATCGGCCCGGGTGAGACTGGATTCATACAGATTGACCTCGAACACCGGATTGGCGCGCTCTGGGGCGACCGCGTCGTGCTGCGCGACCATGCCGCGCGGCATACCTTGGCCGGCGGGCATGTCGTCGACCCGTTCGCGCCACGGCGGGGCCGTCGGCAGCCGGCGCGGCTCGCCGCGCTCGCGGCGCTTACCACCTCCGATCCGGCGCAGGCACTGACGGGCCTGCTCGCGATCGACGGGGTGGTCGATCTGCCGCATTTCGCGCTGTCGCGGAATCTCACTCCAGTTGAGCTCGATGCGCTCATGCAAGAAGGCGCTTTTCTGCGCGTCGGGCCGGCGCGCGCCTCGGTGGCAGTGACCCCAACGCGGCTCGCTGCGCTGTGCGACAAGATCGTCGATGCGCTCGCCGCCTGGCACCTGGTGCAGCCCGACACGCTTGGTCTGAACCGGCCCGCCTTGTTCGCGCAATTGCGACGGGAAGCACCGGAAGTGGCGCTCGATGCGGCGCTGTCCGAGCTCGCCGGCACCGGCCGCGCCGCGCGGCAGGGGCCGGTATGGCGGTTGCCCGAGCATCAGCCGCGTCTGACGAGGGCGGATGAGCAGCTTTGGGTGCGGGTCGGCCCGCTGCTCGCCGCCGAACACCTGCGCCCGCCACGAGTGCGCGAGCTGGCGGCCGCGCTCGGCCTCGAACCCGATGCCGTCGATCGCTTCCTTGCCCGGGCCGAGCGGCTGGGGCGAGTCGCGCGCGTCGCCGACAACCGTTTCTTTTTGCCCGAGACGCTCGCGCACTTGGCCGAAATTGCCCGCGAGCTCGCCGACAGCTCGCCCGAAGGCACGTTCACTGCTGCGACTTTCAAGGACCGCTCCGGCATCGGCCGCAACCTGACGATCCGCATCCTGGAATTTCTCGACAGGATGGGCGTCACCCGGCGCCTTGGCGATGCGCGGATCGTACTGCGCGGGGCTGATGTGTTCCACTGACCGGACAGACGCGGAGCCGCCTCGCGCAGTACGGAGAAATGCTATAGTCCGATCGGAAGAGTATCGGGTCCGGTGACTCGCGCGGGCTTCAAACCCGTTGGAGGGCGCCAGGCGTCCTCGGTAGGTTCGACTCCTGCCTCTTCCGCCATCGGTTGCGTGCGGGGTCGGTTCCCGTCAAAGTGGGCCGCCATTAACTAAGACAGGGCGCTTCATGGCAGATCTCACGATCTATCTCGGGAACAAGAATTATTCGTCGTGGTCGTTGCGGCCCTGGCTCGTTCTCAAACATGTCGGGGTGCCGTTCGAGGAAATCGTGATCCCGCTCTACGAGCCGACAAGCAAAGCCACGATCATGAAATACTCGCCTTCAGGTACGGTGCCGGCGTTACGACACGGCCAGCTCGTGGTTTGGGACAGCCTGGCGATTTGCGAATACCTCGCAGAGTCATTTCCGACCTTTCAGCTCTGGCCAAAGGACCACGATGCGCGCGCGGTTGCCCGGTCGGTATGCGCCGAGCTGCATTCGGGTTTTCAGGCGCTGCGCAGCTATTTGCCGATGAATGTACGCTCGAGCTTCCCCAATCGTGGTGTAACCGCCGAAGTTCAGAGCGAAATCAACCGCGTCATGGCGATCTGGCGCGATTGCCGTAAGCGTTTTGGCGAAGGAAGGGGCGATTTCTTGTTTGGGCACTTCAGCATTGCCGATGCGACCTACGCGCCGATCGCTACCCGCTTCCGGACCTACAAGATTCAGCTCGAGCGCGATGCACACACTTATTGCGACGCGATAATGGCTCTTCCCGCGATGCAAGAATGGGTTGCTGCAGCCCGTAACGAGCCGATGATCGTCGATAAATATGAGTTTTGAGGATCGATCGACATGTCCGACCCGCGGACCGCGCCTTACGGTTCCTGGTCCTCGCCGATCACCTCCGACCTGATCGTCGCCTCCTCGATCGGGCTCGGCGAAATCTTCCTCGATGGCGCCGATGTCTACTGGCTCGAGTTCCGCCCGCAGGAAGGCGGGCGATCAGTCGTCGTCCGCCGCGCCGCGAATGGCACTGCGGTCGATCAAACCCCGGCCGGTTTCAATGTGCGGACGCGCGTGCACGAATATGGGGGTGGCGCTTATCTCGCCAGCGGTGGTGTCGTCTATTTCTGCAATGATGCCGACCAGCGGCTTTATCGACAGGAGCCGGGCGCGGCACCCGTCGCGATCAGCTCGGAGCCCGCTCAGTCTCGCGGCATGCGCTACGCCGACGGGGTAATCGACGCTCCGCGCGGACGGATGATCTGCGTGCGCGAAGACCACATGGCCGAGGCGCAGGAGCCGGAGAACACACTGGTCGAACTCGCGGTCGACGGCTCCCGGCCGCAGCGCGTTTTACAGTCGGGCCGCGATTTTTATGCGGCACCGCGTCTCAGCCCCGATGGCCGCCGGCTCGCCTGGCTCGAATGGCGCCACCCCAATATGCCCTGGATCGGTTGTGAGTTGTGGGTAGCGGAGTTTGCTCGCGACGGCTCGCTCGGTGCAAAGCGGTTGGTTGCCGGAGGCGACGACGAGTCGATCTTCCAGCCCGAATGGTCTCCCGATGGAACACTTTATTTCGTCTCCGACCGCGCGCAGGCTACGCTCAGCGAAAGATGGTGGAACCTGTTTCGCGTGCGTCGCGATGCGTTGGATACGGGCGCTCCGGTCGAGCCGGTCTTTCCGCTGGCGGCGGAGTTCGGCCGCGCACAGTGGCAGTTCCGGCTGTCGACATTTGCCTTCGTTTCCGCAAGCCAGCTCGTCTGCACTTACGTGCGGGATGGGGTCTCCCGCCTAAGCGTCGTCGATCTGAGCTCGCTCGAGGCCCGCCCCATCGCGACGGAGTATGAAGACATCTCGTGGCTACGCGCGAATAGCGACCGGGTCTATTTCCGCGGCGGCTCGCCAACTGCCCCGCCGGCCGTGGTCGAGCTCGACCCGGGTACCGGGCGCAAGACGGTCTTAAAGCTTTCAACCACCGAGGAGGTCGAAGATTATCGCAAATATTTTTCCGTGCCGGAGCCGGTAACTTTTGAGACCGACAATGGGTTGCAGGCGCACGGCTTGCTTTACGCGCCATGCAACGCCGATTTCGCGCCTCCCGCCGACGAGCTGCCGCCGCTGCTCGTGCATTGTCACGGCGGCCCGACTTCGGCGGCCTCGCCGACGCTGAGCTGGGGCACGCAGTACTGGACCAGCCGCGGCTTTGCCGTTCTCGATGTCAATTATGGCGGCAGCACCGGCTATGGCCGCGAGTATCGGCTGCGGCTGCAGGGCAATTGGGGAATCGTCGATGTTGCCGATTGCGTCAATGGCGCCCGCCATCTCGCGGCGCTGCGGCGGGTCGATCCGGCGCGGTGGGCCATCAGCGGCGCCAGTGCGGGCGGCTATACGACGCTGGCGGTGCTGACCTTTCGCAAGGAATTCAAGACCGGGGCCAGCTATTACGGCGTCAGCGACCTCGAGGCGCTGGCCAAAGACACGCATAAATTCGAATCGCACTATCTCGATGGCCTTATCGGACCCTATCCCGAGCGCAGAGACCTTTATGTCGCGCGATCCCCGGTCCATGGAGCGCGACTGCTGTCGGTGCCCGTGGCCTTCTTTCAAGGCGCCGAAGACAGAGTGGTCCCGTCGCAGCAGGCCGAGGAGATGGTCGAAGCGCTGCGCCAGCGACGCATTCCGTTCCTCTATCTTCTGTTCGACGGTGAGCAACACGGCTTCCGCCGCGCCGACAACATCAAGCGGGCGCTCGACGCCGAACTCTATTTCTACGCAACCTTTCTGACGGATCAGAAGCTGGCGTTCCGCTTTTAACAAACGAGAAGTTCGTCGAGGGTTCGGCCGAGACGGGCGAGGTCTGATTCGCGCGACAGGCGATGGTCACCGTCCTTCATCAGCTTCACGACGACATCGCTGCTGGTGCGCCCCGCATCACGAGATGCCGCTTGCCGTCCTCGAACAGGCTCATTCGATGAGCGTACCCGGCAGGGTCGTATTCGGAGAGCAGCGTCAAGCCCCCGCTTTCTCGCAACTGTTGCTGCTGCACTGGGTCGAGCCGCGGCCAGAGAAGATCTTCGGTGAAATCGGGTGCCGCTGCGACGCCGACAAGCCCCTCTATGCGCGCGGGTCTGGCGAGCGCGACGAGCAGCATGATCCACCCGCCCATGCTCGAGCCCACGAGGATCTGCCGCCCCTGCGTCAGCGAATCGACCACCGCAATTGCATCTTCCGCCCAGCGCCCGATCGTGCCGATAGACGCCTCACCGCTCGAAGCACCGCGGCCAAAATGGTCGAAGCGCACAAAGGCCTGTCCTCGGCGGCAGCAATAATCTTCGAGATACAATGCCTTGTTCCCGCTCATGTTGGAATGGAAGCCACACAGAAAGACAATTCCGGGGGCTTCTCCGACGAGCCGGTGGTAGGCAATTGTTGCTCCATCACTGCATGTTAGTATTTCGGGCGAGCGCATCTGGGTTCGACGGCAGTTGCGAAATGAGCCCTGACGATAGCATTGCACCCACCACGGCGGCAGGCCCTGCGCCGACGGTGCTGCAGATCGTCCCTAGCCTCGTCTCCGGCGGGGCGGAGCGCGGTACGGTCGAACTCGCCGCCGCGCTCGCCGAAGCGGGGTGGAGATCCTATGTGGCATCAAGCGGCGGTGCGTTGGAGCGGGCTGTCATTCAGGCTGGCGCGAGGCATTTGACCCTTCCATTGGCGTCGAAAAACCCGCTGGTGATGCGGCGCAACACAAACGCTCTGGTGCGGCTGATCCGCGAGCTCGGCATTGATCTCGTCCATGCCCGCAGCCGCGCCCCGGCTTGGAGCGCGTGGGCCGCCGCTCGGGTGACCGGTTGCCGATTCGTGACGACCTTTCACAATGCCTATGGCGCACGTACCGCACTCAAGCGCCGATACAATTCGGTGATGGCGCGCGGCGAGCGGGTCGTTGCGATCTCGCATTTCGTCGCCGATCACGCCGCGACTGTCTATGGGATCGGACCTGATCGGCTGCGCGTCATACCGCGCGGCGTCGATCTCGGCAGCTTCGATCCGATGCGGATTGGCGCACAGCGGGTTGCCGATCTCGCGCGTCAATGGCGATTGCCCAGCGACACCCCGGTCGTGATGCTTCCGGGCCGCCTGACGCGCTGGAAGGGTGCGCTCGATCTGATCGCAGCAATCGCGGCGCTCGGTCGGCGCGACCTGTGCTGCGTACTGGTCGGTTCAGAGCAGCACTGCGGCTTTCGAAAGGAACTCGACGCTGCTACAGCGCGACTTGGGGTCGCCGCCCTCTTTCGCATCGTCGGCGAATGCCGGGATATGCCGGCTGCATATATGCTGGCCGATGTCGTCGTTTCCGCCTCGAGCGACCCAGAGGGGTTCGGGCGCGTGGTCGTTGAGGCCCAGGCAATGGGGCGGCCGGTCGTCGCCACCGATCATGGGGGCGCCCGCGAGACGATCTTGCCCGGGGTTACCGGATGGTTGGTGCCGCCGCGCGATCCCGTTGCTCTTGCCTCAGCGATCGATGAGGCGCTCTTGCTCCCGGCGAATGAGCGAGAATGCCTTGCCAGACGCGCGATTACGCATGTTGCGGCCCACTTCACCCGCGAAGCGATGTGCGCGCGCACGATCGGGGTATACGAAGAACTCCTGTTTCCCGAGGCGAGTGCATTCCGAGAAGCGGCGCGGGCCGCCGTCGAAGGGTAAGGCCCTCGCCTCTACCTTGACGCGGATGGGGTGGCTCGCGATATTCGGGGGCATGAACGGAAGCGGCCGGATCCCCGTCGCGACAACTACCAGCACCCGCCATGGCGGGGCGCCGGGAGGTTGCGCGCGCTGATTCAGCGGCAAAAGCTCACCCTGAACGACCCCGCCGGCCAACGGACGGGGTTTTTCGCGACTAGCTCGCCCCGTCGGAATGGCCGATAACGACGGAGAGAATGGCGAGATGATCGAGCAACCCGAGGACAACCTTCAGGCCCCGGTCTCGCCCGGGCAGACTTGCGCGCCGGGCCCGGTCGCGCTGACCCTGCCGGACGGCAATCGCCTGGAATTTGTGGGCCCGGTCAGTGGCACCGATATCGCGGCAGCGATCGGCCCGGGTCTCGCGAAGGCGGCCATCGCGATCAGGGTCGACGGCCGGCTGCGCGATCTCGCGACGCCGATCGAATGCGATGCCGCGGTTTCGATCGTCACTCGGGAAACCGGCGATGGGCTCGAGATCCTGCGCCATGATGCGGCGCATGTAATGGCCGAGGCCGTCAAGGAACTCTATCCTGAAACACAGGTGACGTTTGGGCCGGCTACCGAGACCGGTTTCTATTACGATTTCGCCCGTGCTGTGCCGTTCACTCCCGAAGACCTCGAGAGGATCGAGGCGCGGATGCGCGAGGTCGTGCGCCGCGACGAAAAAATCACGCGCGATGTGTTGGACCGCGACGCGGCCATCGCGTTTTTCCGCGGCATCGGCGAGACCTACAAAGCCGAGTACATCGGCGAAATCCCGGAAGGCGAGGAGATCACGCTCTATCGGCAAGGCGACTTCGTCGATCTCTGTGTTGGGCCGCATCTTCCTTCGACCGGCTATCTCGGCCAGGCTTTCAAGCTGATGAACGTCGCCGGCGCGTATTGGCGCGGCGATCCGCGGAACGCGCAGCTGCAGCGCGTCTACGGGACTGCTTGGGCTAGCGAGAAAGATCTAGACCAATACCTGTACCGGCTCGAAGAGGCGGAGCGGCGCGACCACCGGCGGCTGGGGCGCGAGCTCGACCTGTTCCATTTGGGCGAAGAGGCGGTGGGCAGCGTCTTCTGGCACCCGAAGGGCTGGACGCTCTACAGAACAATAGAAGCTTACATGCGCCGACGACTCGACGCGGCCGGCTATCAGGAAGTGCGCGGGCCGCTGCTCCTCGATCGCAGCCTGTGGGAGGCCTCTGGACACTGGGAGAACTTCCGGGAGAACATGTTCATCGCTGAAAGCCGCGACGATCGGGTGCTCGCGGTCAAGCCGATGAACTGCCCGGGCCATGTGCTGATCTTCGGCGACCGTCTCAGGAGCTACCGCCAACTTCCACTGCGGCTGGCGGAATTCGGCAGCTGCCACCGGAACGAGCCGTCGGGCGCGCTGCATGGGCTGATGCGGGTCCGTGGCTTCATCCAGGACGACGCACATATCTTCTGCACGGAAGACCAGGTCACCGGAGAAGCGATCGCCTGCAGCAAGTTGCTGTTGTCGATCTACCGAGACTTCGGCTTCGAGGATATCGAGATCAAATTCGCTGACCGGCCGCCCGTACGGGTCGGCAGCGATGCGGTCTGGGACCGGGCCGAGCATGATCTGAAAGCGGCGGTCGAGGCGGCCGGCCTCGCCTATACGCTCAACCCCGGAGAGGGCGCGTTTTACGGGCCGAAGCTCGAGTTCCATCTTCGCGACGCGCTCGGCCGCCAATGGCAATGCGGCACGATCCAGCTCGATTTCAATATGCCGGGGCGGCTCGGAGCCGTCTATGTCGGGGAGGATGGCGCGCGACATACCCCGGTGATGATCCACCGGGCGATCCTCGGCTCGATGGAGCGGTTTATCGCCATACTGATCGAGCATTATGCCGGACGCTTTCCGCTATGGTTGGCTCCGGTTCAGGTGGTTGTCGCGACGATTACTTCCGAGGCCGCGGAGTATGCCGCAGACGTCGTCCGGGAGTGTGCCGTGTCCGGGCTAAGGGTCGAACTCGACACCAGTAACGAGAAGATCAGCTACAAGGTGCGCGAGCACAGCCTCGCAAAGGTGCCGATCATGCTGGTGGTTGGACGCCGCGAGGCAATGAACCGGTCGGTTGCCTTGAGAAGGCTGGGGGGTAAAGAGCAGGAGCCCCTTGCGCTTGGCGAAGCCGTTGCTAGATTGACAGCGGAGGCGGCGGTTCCTTCGTCTTGACTAGGCGTCGCCGCGTGTCATTTTCGTACCCGATCAACCAGAAATAGGAGATCATACATAGCTAGACCACCCATGAATGTTACGCCCACCCGCGAGGGACCCCGAATCAATGAAGAAATCGGTGTCATGCGAGTTCGCCTCGTTGATCAGCGAGGCCAGATGGTGGGTGTAGTCGGGCGCAGTGAAGCGCTCGTAATGGCAGCCAATGCCGGTCTCGATCTGGTCGAAATAGCACCTAATGCCGATCCTCCAGTCTGCAAAATACTCGACTTCGGCAAATATAAATACGAAGAGCAAAAGAAAAAGAACGAGGCGCGCAAAAAGCAAAAGATCATCGAAGTCAAGGAAATTAAGCTTCGTCCTGGCATCGACGACCACGATTACGAGGTCAAGCGCCGAAGCATGGTTAAATTCATCGAGGAGGGAGATAAGGTGAAGGTGACCATGCGGTTCCGCGGGCGCGAACTGGCGCATCAGGAGTTGGGTATGGACGTGCTGATCCGCGTCCGTGATGATCTCGACGAAATCGCCAAAGTCGAGCAAATGCCGCGGATGGAAGGCCGGCAGATGACGATGGTCGTGTCGCCGAAATAATCATGTAGCAAGAGTGGCCGCCGAACGCGGGCGGGAGCGCCGCCTCGCTACCCTGACGAACCTTTTCCGCGATTTAGGCGATCTGCAACACGATGCTTCCACCAAAGCTCCAGGAGAGCCGAGCTCGCTGGATTTGTATTATTAAATTGACAAGGAGTTATGGATCTAGTATTGTGACTCCAGCTTCGGGCGCGGCCGAAAGATTTGTGCAGTTGATGTCGTCATCCTCGCGAGGCTGTATTGTTCCGCCGAAAACAGCGGAAACAGCGAAAAAACAGCAGCCGTCTCGCTGTTTTTTCGCTGGCCCAAAGCGCCAGAATCGAGGATTTCTGCGGAGAATGAGATCCCGATCGCTGTAAATTTGGTGGAAAAACAGCGAAAACAGCGAGAACACCTGGAATGAGGACGCGTTGGCAGGCACTAATTGTGCTCGGATAGTCGGTGGGCGTACGTTGGCGCGGAAGGCAGAAGCCGAAGGAGGTCCTGCTGGGGAGCAAGCCGCCGAGAAATGGTCGGCGGGAAACTCACGGTGATGTCGCCGGCGCCGACGGGCGATGCTCGCTGGTTCACGGCATGGGTTGCGCATCGGTCATCATCATAGACTCCGCATCCTGAAACCCACCGCGGTGCCGGGAAGGGATGAGAAGAGCCAATGAAACAGGCGCTCTGGCATCTCTTGAGCGACCTTCTGACGGCAACCGTGTTTTTGATCACCTACGCAGTCTCGAGCAATGTGCGGATTGCGGCAGGCGTTGCTGTTCTCATCGGCCTAGCGCACGCCGCTTCCTCTCGATTGGTAGGGCGGCGGAACCAGCCGATAAAGTGGGCTGGCTTTGGCGTTCTCTTGGCGCTCGGCAGTGCAACAATCCTGTCACTGAACCCGCGCTTCATGATGGTCAAGCCGAGCCTTGTCCATTTTGGCGTTGCAGCCGGGATGTTCCGACGCGGCTGGATGGTCGCCTACATCACCCCTATTGCTCGCCAAAATGTGCCAGCGGCAGTCATCGTAGCCGCCGGATACGCCTGGGCGGCGCTGATGGCGGCGCTGGGCCTCACCAACGCGGTCATCGCCTTGGACCTCGATCTGACCACTTGGGCGTGGTTCATTTTGGTCGGCTCAGTCGGCGCCAAGCTTGGGGCGGTCGCCCTCCAATACACGGTATTTCGAACCATCGTGCGCCGACGGCTTACCCAGCCGGCGGCTTAGCACGTCGGATGGTTACCGGTGGCCGAACCCGCCAGTATGGGCAAATCCGCCGAGATGAGCAAAGCCATGGCCAAAGCCATTGACACCGGGGTGAGCAAAGCGAACCCCCGCTGCTCGACTGGCCCGACCAGCAAAGCGGTTGGGAAACCGGTGCCGCCGGTTGCCGGAGAAAAACCCGTCGAACCCCCAATACGGCCAGTAGCCATAATCGTACGGCCAGTAACCTGAATCATTCGGCCCGTAGGCGTAACTCGGCGCGACGCAGCCATAGCCGGGCTCATAGAAAGAGCCGGCGGAGCAGGCGTAAGCAGCCGGAGGAGGCGGGATCGGGGACGGAGGTGAGCCGCGAAGCACTACCGGCGAGCTATCCTCATCAGAGGAGGGCACGGTTGTCTCGCTGCCTCCGCGAATCACGAGTGTAGTTGCACTCAAGGTGGCGGCGGTGGAGGGGGGCGCAGCCGCGAAGGCCGCTGCAGCAAATGCCGCCGCGATGCCGATCCCATTCAGCAGCACCGGCAGCGGTCTTCCGGAGATCCTGATGCAGTTCATCCTCGCCTCGCCCTTCCTTGCTTTCACTCCGCTGGATCGCTATATAGCGCGGCTCAACCGGGCGAGAAGCCGCGATGCGCGTATGTTTTGGCGCGGCTGGCCTGACACGGATGCAGAGATGCCGAAACTCAAGAGCAAGAGCGGTGCGAAGAAGCGCTTCGGCCGCACCGCCACCGGCAAAATCAAACGGAACTGGGGTCACAAACGCCACCGGTTGATCAGCAAATCGACGCAGGGTAAGCGGCTGCGGCGCGGCACGACGACCTTGGAGAAGGGCGACGCCAAGCTCGTTCTGACCTATCTGCCGTATCTGCGGGGATGAGCGATGGCGCGGGTTAAACGCGGGGTCACGACCCACGCACGCCACAAGAAGATCCTTGGGCTCGCCAAGGGCTACCGCGGCCGTGGCAGCAAGGCGTACCGAGTTGCGATCGAGAAAGTCGAGAAGGCGCTGCGTTACGCCTATCGCGACCGGCGTAACCGCAAACGGGATTTTCGTGCCTTGTGGATTCAGCGGATCAATGCTGGTGCTCGCGAGCACGGTTTGACCTATTCGCAGTTCATGCATGGCATCAAGCTGGCTGGCCTCGATCTCGACCGCAAGGTGCTCTCCGACATCGCGGTGCGCGAGCCGCAGGCATTCGAGGCGATCGTGACGACCGCGCGCGACGCTCTGGCGCCGCCGCCGACCGCGGCGGCTGGCTGACCGTGCGACTGAACGTGTCCAACCGATTTAGCGGCGGGTCCAATAGGTGAGGCTCTAAGCAAGCCGCTTGCGGAGAAGCGGAAATGGTAATGCAAGGGCCGTGTTTATCGGCCCTTTTCTTTTGGGACTGAAGCAATGGCAGATTTCGACCTGACGAGCGAGGAGACCCTTCGCGAGATCGCCGCGGCTCGATCGCCCGAGACGCTGGAGGAGATCCGCGTCAAGCTTCTCGGGCGGCGCGGCTCGCTGACTTTGGCGATGCGCGAACTCGGTGCGCTCGCTCCCGACGAACGGCGGCGCGTCGGCGCAGACCTGAACGCCGCCAAAGACCGGATCACCGCCGCGCTCGCCGAAGCCGGTGCGCGGCTCGGGCGCGCGGCTCTCGAAGCGCGGCTCGCCAGCGAGCGCGCCGATGTTACCCTCCCCGTGAATTTCGCAGAGACAGGGCGCATCCATCCGATCAGCCAGACCGTAGACGAGACCGTCGCGATTTTTGGCGAGATGGGCTTTGCCGTCGCCGAAGGCCCGCATGTAGAGGAGGATTTCTACAACTTCACGGCCCTCAATATCCCGCCGGAGCATCCCGCAAGACAGGAGCACGACACCTTTTATCTTCCTGAGCGGCCGGACGGCAGTCGGCCGGTGCTGCGCACGCACACCTCGCCTGTGCAGATCCGCAGAATGCTCGCGCAAAAGCCGCCGATCCGCATCATCGTGCCGGGGCGGACTTTCCGCTGCGACCACGATGCGACGCATTCGCCGATGTTTCACCAGGTCGAGGGACTGGTCGTCGACCGGACGACGCATATGGGACACTTGAAGGGATGCCTGATCGAGTTCCTCCGCGCCTTTTTTGGTGTCGACGACCTGCCGGTCCGCTTTCGCCCGAGCTATTTCCCGTTCACCGAGCCCTCGGCCGAGGTCGACATCGGCTGCTCACGCGGCGGTGGGGAGCTGAAGATCGGCGCCGGTGGCGATTGGCTCGAAATCCTCGGGAGCGGCATGGTCCACCCGCAGGTACTGAAAAATTGCGGCATCGATCCGGGTGAATATCAAGGTTTTGCGTTCGGCATGGGGATCGAGCGAGTCGCGATGTTGAAATACGGCATCCCAGATGTGCGGGCATTCTACGAGTCAGATCTGCGCTGGCTTCGCTACTACGGGTTTCTGCCGCTCGATGTGCCCTCGCTCGTGCGCGGTCCGCTTGCGGGCGGAGGCACGGTATGAGGACGACACTCGGCTGGCTGAAGACCCATTTGGAAACCGACGCCCCGCTCAACGCGATCACCGACCGGCTCGTCATGCTCGGCCACGACGTCGAGGGAGTTGAAAACCGCGCCGCCGGCCTCGAACCGTTCAAGGTGGCCGCGGTCGTTTCGGCTGAGCGCCATCCGAACGCCGACCGGCTCAAACTCTGCGTCGTCGATACCGGCAGGGGTCAGGTTCAGGTGGTCTGCGGCGCTCCCAACGCGCGCACCGGGATGAAGGGCGTGTTCGCGCCTGCCGGAACGATCATCCCGCGTACCGGCGAGGTGCTGAAGGAAACGGTGATCCGCGGCGTGGCTTCGCGCGGCATGCTATGTTCGAGCTACGAGCTTGGTCTCGGCGACGATCACGAGGGGATCATCGAATTGCCCGATGACGCGCCGGTCGGTGAGCCCTATGCGAGTTTCGTGGGCCTCGGTGACGCCGTCCTCGACATCAAAGTGACGCCGAACCGCGCCGACTGTCTTGGCGTCGGTGGGATCGCGCGGGATCTCGCGGCTGCCGGCCTCGGCTGTCTGAAACCGCTCGATACGAGCCCGGTTCCGGGCAGCTTCCGGTCATCGATTGAAGTGCACATCGAGGATCTTTCCGCTTGTCCGCTATTCGTCGGCCGGTACCTCCGCGGGGTGCGCAATGGTCCAAGCCCGGACTGGCTGCAGAAGCGGCTGGAAGCGGTCGGGCTGAGGCCGATCTCGGCGCTCGTCGACGTCACGAATTTTCTCACCCTAGATGTGAATCGGCCGCTCCACGTCTTTGATGCAGGCTGCCTCGCGGGCGATCTCATCGTGCGGCTGGCGCGGCCGGGCGAAACATTGCTCGCCCTCAATGGACAGGAATACGCGCTCGACCCAGAGGTGACGGTCATCACCGACCCGGTCGGTGTGCGGAGCCTCGGCGGCGTGATTGGCGGCGAGAGTACGGGGTGCAGCGAGGCAACGACGCTGGTCTTCATCGAGGCCGCGTTGTTCGATCCGGTGCGGACTGCCGCTACCGGCCGCAGGCTCAACATTACAAGCGATGCGCGGTATCGCTTCGAGCGCGGCCTCGATCCAGCCTTTGTCAGGGACGGGCTCGAAATCGCAACCCGGCTAATACTTGAAATCTGCGGCGGCGAGGCCTCGGATATTGTCACCGCCGGTTTCGTGCCCGACTGGCGGCGTCGCTATGTGCTGCGGGCCGACCGGCCGGCGACCCTCGGTGGTCTCAACGTTCCGCATGATGAGAGTGCTCGGATCCTTACCGCCCTCGGGTGCGAGGTCGAGGCCCTGCCGATCGGGGACCTCTCGGTCGAACCGCCTTCTTGGCGCGGTGACATCGTTGGCGAGGCCGACCTCGTCGAGGAGGTGCTGCGGATCAAGGGCTACGACCAGATCGCAGCCGTGCCACTCAAGCGCGACGAGGCCGTGCCGCGCCCGGCGCTCGCGCCGGTGCAACGACGGGCTGAGCTGGTGCGCCGTACGCTCGCCGAGCGCGGGTTGACCGAGGCGGTGACGTTTTCGTTCATCGCCGCGCGGGAAGCCGAGCGGTTCGGCGGCGTCAAGCCGGAATTGCGGCTCGTCAATCCGATCAGCGCCGATCTCGATGTTATGCGTCCATCGCTGTTGCCCGGGCTCGTCACAGCGGCACGCCGGAATGCCGACCGCGGCCTCCCTGATGCAAGCTTGTTCGAGGTCGGTCCGCTCTATCATGACGACACACTCGAGGGGCAGGTTCTCGTGGCAGCCGGGGTTCGAGCGGGCCATACCGGCCCCAAGCACTGGCGCGCGCCGCCGCGCGAAGTCGACCTGTACGACGTCAAGGCCGACGCGCTTGCCGCCCTCGCCGCGATGGGCGCACCCACGGAGAACGTCCAGGTCACCGCTGAGCCTCCTCCTTGGTACCACCCCGGCCGGGCCGGAACTGTTCGGCTTGGTCCACGGGTGCTCGGTGCCTTCGGCGAATTACATCCCGCGGCGCTCGAAGCCCTTGATGCGCAACCGCCGATCGCTGCGTTCGAGGTCTTTCTCGATGCCGTGCCGGAGCCGCGCGCCGCTCGGATAAAGCCGCCACTGCGCCTGTTGGTGTTCCAGCCGATCGAGCGTGATTTCGCGTTCGTCGTCGACCGCGAGCTTCCCGCCGAAAGCCTGCTGCGCGCCGCCCGCGGCGTCGACCGCAAGCTCGTTTCCGAGATCCGCCTGTTTGATGTCTACGAAGGGGCCGGTTTACCGGAAGGCAAGAAGTCGCTCGCCCTCACCGTCGTGCTGCAGCCGCAGGAGCGGACACTGACCGATGCCGAAATCGAGGGCTTCTCGAGAAGGCTGATCGCGCAGGTGGAGAAGGCGACCGGCGGCGCGCTGCGTGGATAGCTTTCAACCACTCATAAAATTGTTGAGCTCGGGCGTGGCCATCGAGAGGTCGACATATCCGAAGGTGCCCCGGTCTTTGACTTCACGGGCGGCATTGGCAAGCCCCGTCATCGCCGCCCGGTAAAGTGAGGTCGCCAGGCTAATTCGTTTTACGCCGGCCTCTGCGAGCTCCGCGGTGGTAAATGTGCGTCCCTTGATGCCGGCCATGAAGTTGAACGGCCGCGACAACGCCGCGCATACCGTCTGCACGGCCGCGAGATCGGGCAAGCCCGGTGCCATCAGCACATTGGCGCCAACCGCCTCGAAAGCTTGCAACCGCTTGATCGTGTCGTCGAGGTCAGGATTACCGCGCAGAAAATTCTCGGCGCGCGCGGTCAATGTAAACGGGAACGGCAGCGCGCGTGCCGCCGCTACCGCCGCCGCCATTCGCTCTTGCGCGTGGCCAAGCTCAAACAATGGCTTCTGCGCATCGCCGCTGTAATCCTCGATCGTGCAGCCAACCAAACCGGCCGCAGCAGCGAGGCGGATCGTCTCTGCAACGCCTTCCGCCGCATCATCGAAACCCTTTTCCAAATCGGCCGAGACCGGGAGATCGGTCGCCTCGACGATCGCGCGGCAATGGGCAATCGCCTCCGCTCGCGTAACCATGCCGTCGCGGCGGCCGAGGACGCCGGCCGAGGCGCCGCTTGACGTCGCCAGGGCCTCAAAACCGAGGCCGGTGAGAATCCGCGCAGAACCCGCATCCCACACATTCCCGATGACGAAACATCCGGGGGCTTGGTGTAGCGCGCGAAACCGGTTGGCCTTATCGATTTGGCTCGATGTCATGCCTTCCTCCTCGCTTGGCCTGTCGGCATAGGCTGGTTTTGACTAAGAGGCTTTGGCCATGGTCCCGGTGAGCATATCGGCCTTACGGTTGAGCGCTGCGACGAGGCCATCGATGCCCTCGGTCTTCAGGATCGCGGCGAATTCGGAGCGGCGCGTCGCCACCTCGCTGATCGCGCCGTCGAGATAGATGTCGGCGATCAGCCAGACCTCGCCGCTGCGTCGCATCATGTAGTCGATCTTGACCGGTTCGCCGTTGGCCCTGATGATCTGGCTCTTCACCATGACCCCGGCGCCGCTGGGCTGCTCGCCGGTCACTTCGAGCTTCTGACCGGCATAGCTGTCGAAGCGGTCGGCATAGATTGCCGCGATGTAGCGCGCAAAGCTGTCGGTCACCTGCTGACGCTGCGCCTCGCTCAGACCGGCCCAGGACGCGCCGACCGACAGCCGCGCCATCGACGCGAGGTCGAAGCTGCGGCGAATGACCGGCTCCAGCTGCGTAAAGCGCCCGCTCTGCCCGAGCGTCCGGCCGTTCTTCATCGCGCCAAGCAGCGCATCGTAGAGCCCGCGCACGGTGTCGCCGCCGCTCGCCGGCGCCGCGTCCGCGCCATTGGTGACCATCCCGAAAGCGAGCCCGGCGGCAACAGCCGCAGCTTTCCACATCGCGGTTCTGGCTATAATCGGCGTCCTCACGATTCCGTCCTCCTGTCCATCCACCACCATAGTCGATGTTGCCTTATCGCACTTGGTGGATTGACACTCGTTTTACAAAGCGTAAAGAAACCCTAAATTGATCTGATCGGGTAGAGACGTTTGGTAGGTTGAGTAAACCCAATGGGACGGAGGCCGGTTTGCCGCGTCCGGACGGCGTGTCCGCTATCGGGACGGTTACAGCCATGATCTTCGAGGGTACCTATCGCAGCGGCAAAATCTGGCATGCCCGCGTGGTCGCCGGCGATCGGATGATGCCGGTGCGAATAGAGTTCGATACCGCATTCGGCATCGTCATGGGGCATCTCGCCGAGCTGCCCGGTCGCGGCTCCGATCTCCACCTGGCGCGGGAATCTCACGGCGCGGTTCCCATGCGGGTCTCTTCGACAAAGTGCTCGGTGGCCTGATCGATCGCCCGGCCTCTGCGGCCGCGCGGCGTCAGAATGTAGAGCGAAGCGCCGCTGCCGCGACGCTCGTCGGCGGGTTGCGGCGGCAGCGGGACCTCGTAGGCAACCGGCGCAGCGTGATCGGCTAGCAGCAGCTCGGGCCGGTAAACCTTGTTCAGGCTGAACAGACTTTTGGCGAAGTTGGTATGCCCGCGCAGCAGCAGTCGCAAGAGAATTCCGGAGACGTCCCGCAGCTGGCTCCAGCCGAGATGCTTCGTGTAGATCGCGCGCTGCGTTGTCACCAGCTCGCGGTAGAACTCATCGAGCGGCAGGCGGGTCGGCAGCACCGCATGCTGGATGTCGAACAGGCGGTAGTCGCGCGTCGCGAGCCGCCGTTCGTCGGTGATCCAGCTCTCGGTCCCCGGATAGGGGGTATTGATGCTGATATTGATGACGTCCGGCATTTCCAGACACCACTCGCGGACGATCCGAAACCGCTCATGGTCCCAGTCCGGGTCGGCAATCAAGTTGATCGCGACATTAACGCCGAGCGAGCGGGCGAATTCGACCGCTTCGAAATTGCGGTCGACCGAGACGCGCTTGCGGAATTTGCGCAGCCCCTCCTCGTCGATCGCCTCGAGACCGAGAAACATGGTTTTGAGCCCGAGCCGCTTCCACAGGCGGAAGACGTCCTTGTGGCGCAGCAACACGTCGCCGCGCGTCTCGAGGTAATACCGCTTGCGGATGCCGGCCCGGACGATCGCCTCCCCGATCTCCATTCCGTGCCGCTCGTGGACAAAGGCGACGTCGTCGACGATGAAAACTCCCGGCTCGCGGATCGATTGCAGATCCTCGATGCATCGCTCCGGGCTCACCAGCCGATAGCTGCGGCCATAGAAAGTCCATGCGCTGCAAAACGAACAATCCCAAGGACAACCGCGCGAGAATTCGATCGAAGCGCAAGGATCGAGCGTGCCGAGAAAATATTTCCGCCGATGGCGCAACAGGTCGCGTGCTGGCATCAGCTCGTCGAGGGAGTGCACAAAGCCGGGAGCCGGCCCTTTGCCTGCCATCGTGACCGCGCCCGGGACCGAGGTGAGGCTCTCCCCGGCTTCGATAGCCGCCAAAAGCGGCGGGATTGCCGCCTCCCCCTCGCCCTTGAGGACGCAGTCGATTGCCCCCGCGCCGTGCTCGACGATCGCGCTCGCAGTAAAGGAGGCGCTGTGCCCGCCAACGCAGAGAAAGGTCTGCGGATGCCGAGCTTTAGTCGCCTTCGCGAGATCGATGATTTCGGGGACGTTCGCCAAATAGTTGCAGGAAAACGCAACGACATCTGGCCGCCAGTTCCGCAGCAAGCGAAAATAGGCCCGGTGGTCCTCGACCTGCAGATCGATAAGGCGGACTTCGTGCCCGGCGCGGCGCGCCGATTGCGCGACGAGCTCGAGGCCCAGCGGTTCGAGGCGCAGAAACACTTTCGTGTACATCAACGGGCCGGGATGGACACCGAGAAACCGCACGGTAGACCCCTCGCGTCGCTATGGGGAACCCTCCGGCCCCTCCCTAACTCTCCCCTGCTTGCGGGGGAGGGAAGGGTGGGGGAGACGGAGGGTTCCGCAGCCCAATAGGAATAGAGTATCGATGATGCACCAGCGCAAGCCGATGGAACAGAACATGATGGAAGACTGGCCGAAACTCGCCGCCGATTTCGAACGCTTGTTGCGGCTCAAATCGATCCCGTTCGGCATGAAGCTTTTCGAACGGCGCGAAGAGATGGAGACGATCCCCAAGATCCGCCGGCCGAAAGCGGTACACACGCTCGACCAGATCGTTGCGCAAGCCGCGCGGCTCGGTTGGACGGTCGGGATCACCGCCGAAGACCTTGTCGGTGCGCAATGCCGTGCGGTCGTCGGCCTGGGCCTCGCCAAAGACGATGAATGGCGCTCCGGCCGGCATATGACCGGGGTCTGGTACAGCGCTCCCGAGGATGCGCGGGCGCATCAAGAAGCAATGCATTGCGTGCCGGACGGCCGCTATGAGGCGCTCGCGGTCTCACCCCTGGCCGGTGGCAGGCTCGACCCGCCCGACATCGCGCTATTCTACGCGACACCGGGCGCGATGATCTATTTCATCAACGGCCTGCAATGGGCCGGCTACAAGCGCTTCGACTGGAGCATCGTCGGCGAGTCGGCCTGCGCCGATTCGTGGGGCCGGGCGCTGAAGACCCGCGAGCCGAGCCTGTCGATACCGTGCTTTGCCGAGCGGCGCTACGGCGGCGTGCTCGACGACGAGATGCTGATGGCGTTGCCGCCCGACGGCATCAACAAGGCAATCGCCGGGATGGAGGCGCTCGCCAAGAACGGTTTGCGCTATCCGTTCCCGCAATACGGCATCCAGCAGGACGTGCGCGCCGGAATGGCGGTCAGCTACCCCGGCCGCGGCAGCTGACCCGCCGCCTGTTTTTACAGGAAAAAATACAGGCCCACCTCTCTCGAAAAACCAAGGTAATATTGTCATATAAACATTATTTTGTCAAGAAAATATTATCCCATTCCCAGTCAAGCGACTTGTTCGATCGTCGGTGCGTCGCCGGCCAGTGTCGTGCGGCGCACATCGCGCACTTCATTGCGATCGAAGCAGCGGGCGCGATGCATTGTCGTCCGGTTGTCCCACATGACGAGGTCGTAGGGCCGCCAGGCGTGCGAATAGACGAATTCGCGCTGCGTCGCATGCTCTACGAGGTCGCGCAAGAACACGCGCGCCTCGGGGATCGTCCAGCCAGTGATCGCGCCGGCATGCGAGGACAGGAACAGTGATTTCCTGCCGGTCACCGGGTGGGTGCGCACGAGGCGCTGACGTACCGGCCTGAAGGCGGCGATCTCCTCCGGCGTCATATGGGTAAAGCCGATCGCCTCGCGCGAATAAATCAGCGAATGTTCGCAGACGAGATTTTCGATTTCGGCCTTGGTGCGGGCGTCGAGCGCGTCATAGGCGGCGCGCATATCGGCGAATTCGGTGTTCGCGCCCCAAGAGGGAAGAACCCGGCCCGAGAGCAGCGAATACTTCGCCGGGATCGGGCGGAACGAGCTGTCGGAGTGCCACAGCCGGTCGCCGAGCTTGAAGAACCATACCCGGTCGCGGTCCGACATGATGTTGCCGTGCTTGTCGAGGTTGGAAAAATCGGCGATGCCCGGGCCCAGCCGCTGATCCTCCCGTTTTCTTATGTGCCCCGCCGTCCGGTAGGTCTCGAGCTCGCCGAAATGGCGGGTAAAAGTGATCTGCTCGTCGTCGGTGATATTCTGGTCGCGAAACACCAGCACCCCGTATTCATCCATCCCCGCTTCGATCGCGGCGACGTCTTCAGCGTTGAGCGGCCGGCGGCAAACGACACCCGCGACTTCGCCGACGAAGACCGGGTGGATCTGACGGATCGTGACGGACATATGACGCTCGCTCTTCGCTGTCCTAGTGCTGAGACTCAGTCACATAAGTGCCGTCTCGCCTGACGAGATACGCCAGACGAGTGGGACCTTCATGAAGGACCGACCTCTATAGCGGCTCGGTTTGTACGCGAGGAGGAGAACATCATCAACTCATAGACAGCCGAAACGCCCTCAATTCCGGTCGCTGAAACCGACACGAAAGGGTGATTGGGCGGAGGGCTGGGCCGACCTATAATCGGCACCCGCACACTCCCGGCTAGGTGCCGCGAGCCGATCGAGGAGCAGCATGATGCCCCGTCTCATGATCAACGGACAGCCGCACGAGATCGATGTCGATCCCGACACCCCTCTCCTGTGGGTGCTGCGTGATACGCTGGGCCTGACCGGTACGAAATACGGTTGTGGCATCGCCGAGTGCGGCGCGTGCACGGTTCACATTGACGGAGTTGCGACGCGGTCGTGCTCGATCCCGGTCGGCACCGCAGAAGGGACGCAAATCACAACAATCGAGGGCCTGCCGGCGAATGGCGACCTGCATCCGGTGCAACGCGCGTGGATCGCCCACGACGTACCGCAATGCGGTTATTGCCAGAGCGGGATGATCATGGCGGTGGCGGCGCTGCTCAAGGAAAAGCCGCAACCGAGCGATGCCGAAATCGATGCGGCGATCACGAACATCTGCCGCTGCGGCACCTATGCCCGCATTCGTGCGGCGATCCACACCGCCGCGCAGGCTTAACGTGGGGGAGAATGGCGATGACGCACATACCGCAAATCAGCCGTCGCTCGTTCATCACCAGCGTCGCCGCGCTCAGCGGCGGGATGGCGCTCGGCTTTCACCTGCGCGCTGGCATCGGCCGCGCCGAGGCCGCGACGGGCCCCGCCGAGGTCAATGCCTGGGTCGTGATCCAGCCGGACGATACGGTCATCATCCGCGTCGCACGCTCAGAGATGGGGCAGGGGATCACCACCTCGCTGCCGATGCTGGTTGCCGAGGAGCTGCAATGCGACTGGAGCAAGGTGCGCGCGGAGTTCCCAAGTCCCGACGAGAACCTGCGGCGAAAGCGCGCTTGGGGCGAGATGTCGACCGGCGGCAGCCGGTCGGTGCGGACCTCGCAGGAATTTCTCCGC
>Ga0318577_10000006_pt1 | contig 35163 bp, 36 predicted proteins | sample GRESIP089b5f25_FD_203484 | JGI IMG/M metagenome (GOLD analysis project Ga0318577, IMG submission 203484) | Tropical soil microbial communities from Luquillo Experimental Forest, Puerto Rico - GRE.SIPMG.089b5f25 | ecosystem: Environmental > Terrestrial > Soil > Tropical forest > Bulk soil... | reverse complement strand
GTTCAGGGTCGGTCACAAGGCCGCCCAGGGCGTCACCCGACTCCTCCACCGTGTGGACATTGGGTAAGTACACCCGACGCAGCAGCGGGATCACATGGGGGAAGACATGATTGGCGATGAACCGGATCGGGGCGGGGGCTTCGCGCGGCAGGCCCGTTCCGGGCATCAAGTTGGCCGTATTCAGGCGGCGGCATGCTGGAAGGTACGCCGGTAAGCGCTGGGTGTGGTTCCGACGGTGTCGCGGAAGCGGGCGCGCATGTTGGTGCTGCTGCCGAGCCCACTTGCTGCAGCGATTTGCTCCACGCTCAGTGGGGACGTTTCAAGAAGTTCCCGGGCGCGGTTGATACGTGCGGTCAGCAGCCACTGATGGGGGCTGATTCCCGTTTCCTGCCGCCAGACCCGGGTGAGCGTGCGCGTTGAGACGGACGCGTGTTCGGCAAGCCGATGTATGGTCAGGTCCTCGTCGAGGTGGCTGAGGGCCCACTGCCTGGTTCGGGCAAGGGTCGTTGCGGCGGGATCGGAAAGGCTTTTGGCGATGTATTGAGCCTGTCCGCCGTCGCGGTGTGGGGCTGCAACGAGCTCGCGGGCGATGTCGTTTGCGACCGCGGCGCCGAGGTCTTTGCGCACGATGTGCAGGCACAGGTCGATGCCCGCTGTCACCCCCGCGGAGGTCAGCACGGTGTCGTCATCGATGTAGAGGACCCCACGGTTGACGGATAACGCGGGGTAGAGCTCCTCCAGGTCATCGGCGCTCGCCCAGTGGGTGGTCACCGTCCTGCCGTCGAGCAGGCCGGCTGCGGCCAGAGCGAAGGCGCCGGTGCAGATGGAGGCGATCCGCAAACCGGCTCGGCCGGCGAGTTTGAGCGCCGCGGTCACCGCGCCGCTCGGCGGGCTCCGATAACCGTCGTACCCGGGGACGATGATGGTGTCCGCTTCTGCTAGCGCTTCGAGCCCGGCCCGAAGCCCGAGGGTGAAGCCGCCGCTGGTCGTCACGGTGTGTTGGGTGTCTCCGCAGACTGTCAGCTCGTACGGGGTGTTGGGGCGCGCGTTGAAGATCTGCGTGGGGATGCCGAGATCGAGTGGCAGGACACCATCCAGCGCCAGGACCATGACCCGATGTTTACTCATGGCCTTGATACTACGTCTCGCACCTATCGAGTCGATGGTGAATCCATCCCACGAGCGGGCCTTTGGGCGCCTGGACAGCCGACTCATTGATTATTTATTCAGCGCAGTGCGCATTTATCGGCCAACCGCCGACTGCTAGCTGTCTAAGAGAGATGTGGCTCGAATATTACGAATAGTGGCGTATGAGCCCATGGCGTGGTGCGGGCTGGGAAGGCACGATCGACATCAGCACCGAGCCGATCGGCTCTGGGTCGGACTCGCAGACCGATCGGATCGGGTCCAGGAGAGGAACCAAAATGACTTCGCCGAACAAAACGAAGCCGCACGCCGTGGCAGATGCACCCGGGCACATCTTCGAACCGCTCACCCTTCCCGACACCGGCATCGCCCGCAGGGCATACGGATTCGTGCACGAAGCCACGCCCGAGTTCGTGTTCAATCACAGCATCCGCAGCTATGTTTTCGCTCGTGCGCATGCGGCCCACCGCGGCCTGCGTCCTGGCACCCATTACGACGACGAGCTGCTGTTTCTTAGCTGCATACTGCACGACATCGGGCTAAGCGAGCAGGGCAACGGCGACCAGCGTTTCGAGGTCGATGGCGCCGACACCGCGGCCGCTTTTCTCCGGGAGCATCGCATGGATGAACGACGCGTCGAGATCGTGTGGGACGCCATCGCGCTGCACACCTCTCCGGGAATCGCGGACAGGAAGGGGCCTGAAGTGGCATTGAGCCACGCGGGTATTGGCACCGATGTCCTTGGGGCCGAACGCGACAAGCTGCCTCCCGGTCTGGCTGAGCGAGTACACGCGTTGCTGCCGCGCGCAGATCTGGGTTACGCGCTCACCGACGCCATTCTCGTGCAGCTCAAGGACAAGCCGCACAAGGCTATTCCCTTGACATTCCCCGGTGAGCTACTGCGCCACCACCTTCCGCGTGGTGCATATCCCACCTGGTACGAGCTGATCGCCGCATCCGGCTGGGGTGACACGCCTGCCTCGCGTACTAGAACCGCACCCGGCAGCTAAACGAGAAACGACCATCACCTGCCAGCCGGTGGCCTCCACCACCGCCGCAACCGAGCCCGACGACTTCCTACGCCAGACCACGACCCACGACACTTCAAAGGAAATCCCCCATGTCTGTTGACACCCTGCTAGCCCGCAATCCGGCGACCGACGCCACCAGTCTTCCCGCCTCATTAACTCAGGCGCTCGTCGAGCGTCTCGCCCTGCGGGTGACCGCATTGGCCGACGCCGACCGGGTGACAACCATTGCTCCCTACACCGGTGCGCCGCTGGCCAACCTGCCGGTCTCCACACCCGACGACGTTGCCGCAGCGTTTGCGCGGGCCCGCCGAGCGCAGCGCACCTGGCAGGCCACCCCGATGCGGCAGCGCAAGCAGATTATGCTGCGCTTCCACGACCTCGTGCTGGCCCGACAGGCCGAGGTGCTCGACCTGATGCAGGCCGAGAGCGGCAAGACCCGCCGAGACGCGTTCCTAGAGGTCGCCGATATCGCGAGCACCTCCCGCTATTACGCACGCAGCGCCGCCAAGCTGCTCGAGCCCAAACGCCGCCGCGGCGCGTTCCCAGTACTCACCCGCACCACCGAGCTGCGCCACCCAAAGGGCGTGGTTGCCGTGGTCTCACCGTGGAACTACCCGCTGAGCAATGCTGCCGGCGACACCATCCCGGCACTGCTGGCCGGGAACGCGGTGGTGCAAAAGCCCGATACCCAGACCGCGCTGTCCGCGCTGTGGGCCGCCGACCTGATGTACGAGGCGGGGCTGCCCGAAGGGGTGTGGCAGATCGTTCTAGGCCACCCCAACGCGATCGGCGAGCCGTTGATGGACCACTCCGACTACATGATGTTCACCGGTTCCACCGCCAGCGGCCGGACGATCGCCCGCGACGCCGACCAGCGACTGATCGGCTCATCGCTGGAGCTGGGCGGCAAGAACGCCATGCTCGTGCTCGATGACGCTGATGTGGACCGTGCGGCTGAGGGAGCGGTGAACGCCTGCTTCCCGTCCACCGGGCAGCTATGCGTGTCCATCGAGCGGGTATATGTGCACGAGGGAGTGTACGACGCCTTCGTCAACAAGTTCGTCGCCCGCACTCAGCAGCTACGCCTGGGGGCGGCCTACGACTACAGCTGTGAGGTCGGCTCGCTGACCAACCCCTCCCAGCTCGAGACGGTGTCGTCACACGTCGCCGATGCGGTGGCCAAGGGCGCGACCGCGCTGGTCGGCGGCAAGCCCCGCCCGGATTTGGGCCCGCTCTTCTTCGAACCCACTGTGCTAGCCGGGGTCACCCCCGACATGACGCTCTACGCTAACGAGACGTTCGGCCCTGTCGTATCGATCTACCGCTACGCCAACCTGGACGAGGCCATCGAGGCCGCGAACGCCACTCCCTACGGGCTAAGTGCCAGCGTATGGACCCGCAACGGCCGGCGCGGCCGGGCCGTCGCGGCCCGACTGCACGCGGGCAGCGTGAATGTCAACGAGGGCTGGGCCGCGGCCTGGGGCAGCGTTGATGCGCCGATGGGCGGCATGGGTGATTCCGGCCTCGGCCGCCGGCACGGGGCTGAGGGCCTGCTGAAGTACACCGAGGCGCAGACCGTGGCCCAGCAGCGGTTGCTGGGCTTCACACCCCCGAAGGGGGTGCCTTACCGCGTCTGGGCCACGGCCCTGAGCGCCTCTCTCAAGGCGATGAAGCGCGCAGGAATGAAGTGACTAAAGCACACACAGCCGGCTGCACGAGAAAGAACGATCACCGATGAAGCGGCGTTCAGCAACGCTGTACCGCGACCAGTCCGCCTGGCGAACTGCGGGAATTCCGGCCCGAACGGTTGCGGTACAGGCCGAAGCAGACCTGCCCACCTAAGCTTCTGGCCCAGCTTCTGGGCGTGGAACGGGCACCCATCCATCGCTCGCTGCCCTAACCCAAACTCACGCGCCAGAGTGATTCTCCACGGGGCAACACCTCACGCGCCGGAGCATCCGGAGCTACCCTCACCAGATCCAGACGCTGGCTAAGCGGCCCGTACATATCCCGCGCGACCTGTCCAAAAGTCATCGAAACGCAAGAGCTCTCATCTGTCATGCAAGAGCTCTCATCTGTGCTGTCCCGTCCGGAGGACTTGACTTCATTCGTACGCAGCCGCTAACGTTAGCAGTCACTAACGAAAGGCCGAGTTGAACTGTCGCGGGATGACCATAGCGGCGGCTGGGCGAGCCGAATTACGTAGCAACCCAGGCGTTTTCGCGCTGTCGGTCGATCATGACCGGACCGGTGTCGGACGGTGGGTCCGGCCCGAGGTGTGGAGTTGACGGTGGGCAAACGGGTTCGCGAACCAGAAGCGGTCGGCGAGGGCACCGACGCGGTGTTGCGGGCGCTGGCCGAACCCCGCAGGCGCGCCATCCTGCAGCTCGTGGCCCACGACGAACTTGCCGCGGGCGAGATCGCGTCTGCGTTCGAAATCACCCGTCCAGCGGTAAGCCAGCATCTGACGGTGCTGAAGAACGCCGGCCTGCTTCATGAGCGCCGCGATGGCACCCGCCGGTTCTACCGGGCTCGCTCGGAAGGGCTGCTCGGATTGCGGGACGTACTCGAAGACATTTGGGCGGCATCGCTTGATGTCGCCCGCCAGCTTGTTGAGGCCGATCGCCCCCTGACCGGGACCGAACATGAACAGACCGCCGCCGGCTGAGCGGCCCGCGGCCGCGGCACCGTCGTGTTGCGGCCATCGGTCGCCACCGCCAGCAGTGGCCGAACCCACAACCGAGGAGAGCACGATGACCAACACCGCTGACCGGGCTGCCGCGGCGACACCGCTGCGGCGGCCACCGGTGCGTCAAGCCACATTGGTCCGCAGCGAAATCGCGCACACCTTTGAGGTATTCGTGAGTTCCATCGGGGTTTGGTGGCCCGTCCAGCCATTTTCGGCCGGCCGCGAGCGCGTCGTTGATGTCACCGTGGAGCCGCGGCTGCACGGACGAGTGTACGAGACGTGGGCCGACGGGACTGTCGTGGACTGGGGTCGGGTCCTGGCCTGGGAGCCGCCCCACCGGATCGCGATGACCTGGACGTCGACTCCGGTCACCACGGAGGTGGAGCTCAACTTCACCGCGCTCGGACCCGTCCTGACCCGCGTGGCGGTCGAGCACCGTGGTTGGGACGCGCTGTCCGAGGTACAACTCACCGAGGACTGCGCATTGCCCGGTGGCTACGCCTCCGGCGCGTATGCCACGGGATGGGTGCGCATCCTCACGCATCTGGCCGCCGCCGCCGAAGCGGATACACCGGCATGATTACCGCCCAACGAAGGACAAACCATGGCTGACCTGAATACTTGCTATTACGCCTTCAAGCTGTTTCCGCCGCGGCCAAGCTTTCCCGCCGACATCACCGAGGCGGAGGCTGCGATCTTGGCCGAGCACATCGCGTACTGGACGGAGTTGCTCAACGCCGGCACTGCCGTCGCGTTCGGCCCCGTGGCCGACCCGGAGGGGGTGTGGGGGCTGGCCGTGGTCGAAGCCGGCCCCGATACCGATATCAACGCGCTCCGAGAGCACGACCCTGTTATCCGACGTGGACTGGGCGGTCGCGTCGAGATCTACCCAATGCCCAACGCCTTCGTGCGAGCGCGCCGACCAACCGACCCAGGCCGCGATGCCGTCGATCCAGCGCGGTCGGCCGAATCGTCGGTCACCACTCGATAGGACGGGAAACAACCATGGACACCACGGGCCTGCGCGCCGCGTACAAAAGCTTTCTGGCCGTCGCACGCACTGAACGCTTCAGCGCGCCGCCGCCGCCGGAATGGACAGCTGCACAGTTGCTGGCCCACATCGTCGCCGGCGACACGGCCATCACCGCGGTTGCCCTCGCGGTAGCCGCCGGAGAGCGGCCCAGCTACGACAACCGCCCGTCGTTGGATCGCTGGAACCTTGCCCGCATCTGCGGAGCGGCCGGCGATCTGCCCGCGCTGATCGACCTCGTCGAGCAGCGGGGTCAGCTGTTGTGTCGAGTCGCCGAGCAGCTCACCGACGCCGAAGCAGACGTCGCCGTGGCCACGCTGATCATCTCCAACGACGAGGTCATGCTGGATTCCCCGTTGCCTTTGCGCGGCCTGATCGACGGCTTGGGCCAAGTGCACCTGCCCAGGCACGCCGAGCAACTTGCCGCGCTGGCGATGTGATCAATGCGTGCTGTCCCGACCGCGGGCCCGGCAAATCGGGGCGGCCGTCGCAGGTATCGGCAATACGAGGATCAACTGGAGGTGATAGCCGGCTCCGCCGAGAAACTGAGGGCGTGACCGACCAGCAAAAATCGTTGGCGCTTGTCTTGTTTTGGCTCACGCGGAATTGGAACCGAGTTACGCACCGCACGTTCGCCGAGGCAGGCTGTGCCGCGCAACGTGCCTCACCGGACGGGCTGTACGTTTCCCAGTCGCCGATCGGGCCGCGACCTGTTTTGAGTCACGCTGTGGCGGGCATCGGGTGCGGCACGGCGACAACGGCGGCTGGCCGCGGTGTTGCGTCTGCCGCTCGGAACAGCCGACCCGACCACGACCCGCGCAACGTGTGAGTGGCCACGGTCGCCCAGGCGAACAACAGCACCACGAACAACGCGGCGGCCAGCCACTGGATGCTGACCACGTTGGCCGCCACCCCTAGCGCGCCGGCACCTGTCACACAGGTGCCGACCGGGAAGGTGAAGCTCCACCAGGTCAACGAGAACGTCAGGCCCCGGCGCAGCGCATGCACGGTCAGCGCGACGGCCAGGGTGAAGACAAAGGCGGCGAAGCCCGCCATCACCGATCCGTACAACACGCCGAACACGTGCAGGCCCGACACCAACGCTGGCGCATCGGCGAAAACCAGCCCGGCCCGCGCGCCCAACAGGTTGGCCGCCGTGATGGACTGGCCCAGCGCGCCGAGCGTGATCCACACCGTCGGAACCGACTGTGTGGCGGGCAACCCCGCGTGCACCAGACGCGAGTAGATCATCGTGATGGTGATCATGGCAACCAGCAGGCTCAACCCGAACATCGCATAGCACGCGAAGAAGAACGTGCGGCCGAATTGGCCCGGGCCGACATGGGGAATCAGCAGCGCACCGGTCGACGCCGAGACCATGGGCGGCACAAGCGGCATCAGCCACGCCGGCAGCGCGATGACCGACTCGTGGCTGTGGCTGGTGATCATGTCGTATGGGATCTTTACGGCGGTTATCAGGCCGAGCATGGTGCCGACGGTCCATAACGTGACGTCGATGTGCACCGCGGCCGAGGCTCCCACGACGTCGGATCCCACCGTGATGGTGCCCGCGCCGACGGTCAGCGCGGCCATCGCCGGCGCGCCGTAGAACTGTGACATCACCGGATGGCTGGCGTAGGCCTTCGCTTTGGCGCGGTGACGCATCCAGTGCACCGTGAAAGCGCCCGTCAGCAGTGTCAACGCGGTCGCGGCCATGGCCCACACGATCGTTGCTAGCACGCGCAGGCCTGGGATGTGGACTGGCAACGTGGCCGCGGCGGTGGCGACGATGCCTGTGCCCATCACCGAGGCGAACCAGTTCGGCGTGATGTGTTCGAACACCCGTTGCGGGTGATCAAGCAGCGAAAGCGGGCCCGAGCGCGGCAGCGGGCGGCGAGTGGAAACCACGGTGCCATGCTCAGCTGCGGCGGCGTGGTGTCGGGGACTGAGGTTGCTAGTCTTCATGATTCACCTGAACACGATGGTCCTGCGGAACAGTCCGCGCCAGAACCCACAGCGTTTTGGTGAGCTCACAAAGCCATTTTGTGGATGCATGAGTCATGAGGCTCAGTGCCCGCGTACCCGATATGGCCGCGTTCGACGTCCTGGTGGCGATCGCCAAGACCGGCAGCCTCGGCGCCGCCGCGGGAAGTCGGATTGCCGGCCTTACATGACGGAGGCTGTCGACTGGGTCGGCCTTTTCGCCGGGCGTGGCACCGCAGCGAAATTCGACTGGCCGATCCAGGCCGGCACCACGCGACGCACGTGCGAGGGGCCGTCGATCGCCACCGAGCCATCGATTAGCGCCCGTGACCACGACACATCCCCGCGCCAGATTTGCGTCAGCGTGCGTAGGCTCCCCGAGATCGTCGCGGTGATGTCGTAGCCGGGATCGCTGTCGCAGACATCGGCGTGACCGTCGTCCCCCACCAGCCACCACGACGACACCTTTGGCGAGACGCCGGAAAGCCTGAACGCCAGCGTCGTTCGGTTAGTTGGCCACGCTTCGATCGGCGCTTTGCGGTGGATGTCCCACATCAACAGGTGCGGATCGAGATCCTCGTCGCCCAGGTCCCCGATCCAGCGCATCCCCCAGGCGCCGAGGCCGTCGATGATGTCTTTGAGTTCGTGCCCGCGGGGCGTCAGGGTATAGCGCGTCCGGCCCGCGACTCGGGATCGCGACACCACGCCGGCGCGGACCAGCGTTTGCAGGCGCTTTGAAAGCAGCGCCGGCGACATCTTCGGCACACCCCGGCGCAGTTCATTGAAATGCTCACTGCCATAGAGCAGTTCACGCACGATGAGCATCGTCCAACGTTCATCGAGAACTTCCATCGCCTTCGCGACTGGACAGTACTGGCCGTAGGTCGACATCGCGCGCATCCCCTCGATCTAAAACTGCTGCCCATTCAGTACACGCCCGAATCGTGGCCATCGCTAGTACACATCGTGAACTGGAACGCTGCCAGGTCCGGCCCGAAGATGTGCTGGTGAACAGGCGCGAACCCAGGAGCTCACGATGAGTACCCGCGGCGACGAAGCCGATAGACGAGAAGCCCACCCGACCAGCCGATTAGGTAACCAAGCACCATGATCCTTGAGCAATACTACATCGAGTGCCTATCGCACGCGTCGTATCTAATCGGCGACGAAACAACCGGGCGCGCAGTCGTTGTCGACCCGCGCCGCGACATCGGTGATTACCTAGCCGATGCCGATCGCAAAGGCTTGACGATCGAAGGTGTGATTAACACCCACTTTCACGCCGACTTCGTGGCAGGGCACCTGGAACTGGTGGAGGCAACCGGGGCGTGGATCGGCATGGGCGAGGCCGCCCAAACCGACTACCCGATCCGTCGGCTGGCCGACGGGGAGCACATAGGGCTGGGTGAGGTGGATCTGGAAATTCTGGCCACCCCCGGCCACACCTGGGAGTCGATCAGTGTGCTGGTGCGCGAGCGCCGCATGGCCTGGCCCACCGCGATCCTGACCGGTGATGCGTTGTTCATCGGCGACGTCGGCCGACCTGACCTGGCGAATCTCGGCGACGGCTCAACCACCGAATTGGCGCGCGCGCTGTACCGTTCGATCCACGAGCGACTGCTGGCGCTGCCCGACCAGGTGATCGTCATGCCGGCCCACGGCGCGGGATCGTCATGCGGCAAAAACCTCTCGACCGAACTCACCTCAACGATCGGTGAACAGCGCAGCAGCAACCCGTCGGTGCAGCCGATGAGCGAGGACGAATTCGTCGCCCTCGTCACGGAGGGACAGCCCGCGGCGCCGTCATACTTCCCGGTCGACGCGGCGATCAACAGGCGCGCCCGTCCCCCCCTGGATCGGGCGCGCAGTATTCCGCCAGTGACCCCTGCACAGCTGCGTTCCGTGCTGCGGGACGGCGTGCGGCTCCTCGATGCCCGTTCAGTGGACGACTTCGCGGCGGGACACTTGCGCGGATCGGTCAATGTCGGCTTCGACGGCCGGTTCGCCGAAACGGCCGGTATGGTCACCGAGATCGGGGAACCGATCGCGTTGGTTGTCTACCCTGGTCACGAGCAGCTCGCTGCTATGCGGCTGGCCCGTATTGGTTCGGACAACGTCATCGGCTACCTGAACATCGGCCGGGATGTGCCGTTTCCATTCGGACTTTGCCCCTTGGTCCAATCCGCCCCGCGGATCACCGCCGGCGAGCTCGAGGGTCTGCTCGCCGAGAATGCGGTCTCGCTGATCGATGTCCGCAATCATGGCGAACGCGAGCGCGGCGCAATCGCTGGTGCTCTTCACATACCGCTGGCGCAGCTGCGCGTGCGGTTGGGCGAAGTGTCCAAGGCTGACCCGATCGTGGTGCACTGTGCCAGCGGCTGGCGTTCGAGCGTGGCCGCATCGTTGTTGCGGGAGAGGGGATTTGAGAACGTTGCAGACCTTGCCGGCGGTTACAACGCGTGGGTCCGAGCATGCGCGTCTCGGGTTTCGAGGCATTTGGCGGTCACGCCCGCATCACGGCGATTATCCAGACCCGTTGCCCTGCCAGAATTTTCGGTGCACAAGCTGACAACCCCGACTCGCCGGATAACGGCGCCCCGACCTCAGCAGGTCAGATCGACCCGCTGCGTGATGAAAAAAGGAGAAAACTATGACCCTGAGATTGGGTGACCTCGCGCCCGACTTCGACGCGGAGACCACTGAAGGACGAATCCGATTCCATGACTGGATCGGCGAGAGTTGGGTGGTGCTGTTCTCGCACCCGAAGAACTACACCCCGGTGTGCACCACCGAACTGGGCTACATGGCCAAGATCAAGCACGAGTTCGACCGACGCGGCGTGAAGATCATCGGCCTATCGGTCGACCCCGTCGCTGAACATGCCGGCTGGAGCAGCGACATCGCCGACACCCAGGGCGTCGCCCCTAACTATCCGCTGATCGGTGACGCCGACTACAACGTGGCCAAGCTGTTTGGCATGCTGCCCGCCAACGCAAGTGGCGACCCGGCTCGACGCAGCGCAGCCGATAACCAGACGGTGCGCAACGTGTTCGTGGTCGGGCCGGACAAGAAGATCAAACTCATCCTGGTATATCCCATGACCACCGGGCGCAACTTTGACGAGGTGCTGCGCGTCATCGACTCGTTGCAGCTGACCGCTGACCACAGGGTCGCCACACCCGTCAACTGGCAGCCGGGCGAGGACGTGATCATCGCCGGCAGCGTCAGCGACGACGAAGCCCGCATCACCTACCCCGACGGATGGCGCGCGCCACGCCCATACCTCCGCATCGTTCCGCAACCTGCGAGCGCCCACGTGACCGGACAGCACGAATTGATTCCCACGCTGTGAGACCCGGTTATCGGTGGGTGCAGCCGGCACGCATAGAACGAGGCCGATTTTCTTCCCCGATTAGGCACAGCGGAGCTTTGTGACCCCACAGCATCAAGACCTGTAGTGAATGCCGGTTGGGCGGTGAACCATTCAAAAGCATGAACCGTCTCACAAACGAGGGATGCGACATGCGGAGAGGAGTACCTGCCATGTTATGGACGTTGCTCTCTATCTTCGCTATCGCTCCCCTCGCTGCTCTCGCATTTGATAGGCCCCACTTCGGTAACTGGATCTGGCACATCGACCCTGACACGGCGAGGGACTAGAAGTGCATTCCGGCGTCACCGGCATGACCGCACACCAGGTAGCTCGGGTTCATTTTCACCGCTGGGGTAAATGGTCACCCTGGTTCCAGGGTCATCACAACCTTGTCTGGAAATCGGCCCGCGGCTGTCGTAAGTGCGGGAAGGTACAGACACGTCTGATGTGATCAAGGCCCGCGATCAGGCCATCACGCATCACTACACGGGGCGAACGCGGTGTGCGCCAGCATGGGTATCAACGATCTGCACGCGTTCGCTCGCTGATCTGCCAATGCCGCCACAGACGGGCCGCCCCTGAGGAGAGCAGGGCGGCCCGATCAAATGTTCAGACACGGGTTAGGGCGATCCGGTTCCACGCTCGATTTCCGGCAGCTCCACTAAAACTGCAGTTCAGTGACCTTTTTTGCGCGGACGACCTCGGGTCGGAATTTGCGTTGGGGGAGGCTTAGTCTGGGCACTCGGCGTGGCGCTCAGGGCGCGCAGGATGGCGTCGGTGTGTCGTTGAGCGTGACCCGGTGGGAATTGTTGGTCGAGCAAGGGTGGCGCGGAAATAGAGGGGCCCGATGAACAGATCCTCATGGCGAACGTCGGCTGAGATCATCGGTAATCGATGTCTACATTGTTCTGAGGCAAGTCGGGCCACCGGATGTCAGGAAGGCAACGGTGTGCGATGAAGCCGGGGAGGTGATCGAGCTGTTCTCTGCGCATCGCGAGTTTTCGGCCTACGGGCCATCGCACTTGGTGGTGCTCGCGGTGTTCGCGATCGGCGCTGCGCTTCTGGTCTGGATCGGACGTCGGCAGAGCAAGGCGCAGGCGCGGCTCCTCGGGCGTGTCTTGGCGGTTCTGATCGTCGCGGCATTCAGCGTGGCGCTGGTTTACAAGCTGGTCAGGCCCACCATCGGCGGCTCGGTGCCGCTGCAGCTGTGCGATATCGCGGAACTCACGGCGGCCTATGCTCTGTGGTCGCAGCGGCATTGGGCCTTTGCGCTCTCGTACTATTGGGGCCTCGTCTTAAGCTCGCAGGCGTTGATTACACCCGACATCGGCACGCCAGAGGAAGGCGCGCCAGATTTTCCCCATCATCTTTTCGTCACGTTCTTCACGCTTCACGTGCTCGTTGTGTGGGCGGCCATCTATCTCACGTGGGGGCGTGGAATGCGGCCGCGGTGGCGCGACTACCGCTTCGCGGTCATCGTGACCCTTGCGTGGGCGACGTTCACCTTCACCTTCAATGCGATCACGGGAACCAATTACGGCTACCTCAACAGGAAGCCCCCTACCGCGTCGCTGCTGGACGTATTGGGTCCATGGCCGGTGTATCTGCTGACCGAGGTCACGATCGTTTTCATCGTTTGGGCCCTGATGACCTGGCCGTGGGAGCGGGCACGCCGGCAGGCCAACGAAAGTCCGAGCGTGGTCTGATCCTGCCGTGAGCAGCGATCGTCACGCATGGCTGACCTGACGGCGTTTAGCCGGCGGTCGTCACCACCTGCCGAGGCCACCGCACCCGAACCCAATGCTGCACTCATCGGACCTTTACAACGACTTTGCGCTTCGCGCCGCCCTTTTCGATGTAGGTTGGGGGCTCGTCCGGAGCGGTCATCAGAGCCAGCGAGCCGGAGGCCGCCGGAACCCGATTTGCCAAGGAGTTCACCACAATTCCGTTCGAGCTCATGACTCCCAATTAATCCCGAGGGTTTCCGGTAGGCCGAAGGCCGTAACGAGGTCTGGGTCGCCGAATACGACGATCCGCGCGATGCCCGTCGAGGTGACGGTCAGCACCGCAACGCCGAAGGCCTGCAATGCGCCGTCAGCGCCGCGGCGATAGGCAGCCGCCGCGGGCTGGCCGTTGGCAATGATCGCCAGCATTCGCCAATCGCCAGGCGATCCAAGGACATACGTTGCGAGGTATGGGAGGCAGGTCGTGCGGCCGACGAACCACGTGCGCGACCCGACCATCTCCAGCGCGGCGTCGTGTCGCAGTACTCGTTCCAGGGCTGCGGCGTCGGCGTTTTCGAACGCGGCGATGTACTGCGCGAGTAATTCACGGGCCCGTGGCTCATTTGGCTCGGTGATCTCGTCAGGCGCTGGCGCCGCATCCCTCATCGTGGCGCGGGCTCGTTGAAGTGCGCTTTTGACGGCCGCAGCGGTGGTGCCGAGCATCGCGGCGACCTCGGTCGCCGGGAAAGCCATTACGTCCCGCAGCAACAGCACCGCGCGCTGTTGGGCCGGCAGATGCTGCAGGCTGGCAACCAGCGCGAGCCGTAGATTCTCCCGTGATGCGACCACTGCGGCGGGGTCGTTGGCCGCAGGATCAATGACAGCATCCGGAATCGGTTGCAGCCATGCCACCGCCGGTCCCGCTGGCGCTGGCGCGGTATGCGGGTCGTCGCTCGGTCCACCAAGTCCGGACGGCAACACGCGCCGGCTGCGATGTTGCAGTGCGGTGAGGCAGGCATTCGTCGCGATGCGGTGCAGCCACGTCCGCACCGACGACCGGTTTTCGAACGCGTCATACGAGCGCCAGGCACGCAGGTAGGTCTCCTGGACGACGTCTTCGGCGTCGTCCATCGAGCCCAGCATCCGGTAGCAGTGCGCGATCAGCTCTCGCCGGAACGGCTCGGTGTCCCGAGCGAATTCACTGTTCACGCGGGTGCGGGCAGCGGTGGCCATTGCCAAAGCTTGTCCGGGGTTAATCGCACGATCAGCCTGTGCGCATCGGGCTCGGGCGGTGGTGTCGCACCGCCCATGTATCTGTCATACATGTCGTACAGCAACGTCTTGTCGGGATCCTCAGTGATGTCTACGGTGCCACGAATTTCTACGTATCGGCCGGCATTGTTCTTATCGACCACCACCAGGCTGATCCGCGGGTCACGCCTCATGTTGCGGGTCTTCAGGCGGCCCTCAATGGTGCTGAACAACACGGTGTCGCAGTCGCGCTTGATAAAGATCACCGACGATTGCGGTCGGCCATCGCGGTTTGACGTCGCCAGGATTGCGACATGTGCCCCGTCGATCACGTCACGGGAGCTGTGGTTGAGAGTTGTCATGCAGATACAGACCGAGAGGTGGTTGAAAAGGAATCGGTGCACAGGTCAGCCGATATGTTGGCGCTGCGGCGGGGCTGATCGATGTCCGAGCTTGTCGCAAACAGCTGGACTTCGTGGACAGGACTCGGAAGCCCGCGCGACGGATGCTATCGCAAGCTCCGAGGGTGCCCGGGCCGCTGAGATCGACGCACGGCCATTACACGGTGGGGGGTGGTGCGGCCTGAAGGCGGTGGGAACAAATTAATAGACGTCAATGTTCTTTGGGGTCAGATGCATTCGGGCAGCGACAAACCGGAGGTCTGGCAATGAGCACAACCCCAGTGGAGCCGGTCGTCGTCACCACTATCGACGTCGACGGCGGGCAGCAGATCAACGTCCCGTCCAACGTGAACCGCAAGCTGGCGGAGAAGATCGAGCCCCACTGGTACCAGACGAACGTAAGCCTGAGCCAGCCGCCGAGAACGGGCGCTGACCGGCCAGTGCGCGGGTTCGTGACCAACGTCAGCTGGCGGGCTTAGTGAGGCCTCATCCCGGCTTGCGGGACTCGCATGCGATGCCTTTGTGGTCCTTGTTCGGCTCGGGTCGATAGGCCGGATCACCCTCGGGAATGACGTGGCGGCCATCGGCGTGGGCCTCAGCGCAGTTGTTGTAGTAGACCCAATTTGGCATTGCCTCATCAGAACAGAAACGACCCGGCTGGAAGAGAACAGCCGGGTCGCATTTTCAGTTGTGGTTGTGTAGTGGACAACGCGGAGCGAGAAAGTTTCCATTCCTCGGCTATGGAGAACTGTGGCTAACGCCACACTGGCGTGCTGTCAACACAGACCGGCCGCGGGGGCTGGGGTTGGGGCTCCCCGGCCGGCGCTCGTCGGCCTCGACTTCGGCGATCCTTTGGGTGACGGCTCGCACGTCGGCGAGACCAAATCAGACTTGCGCCGCACCGTTGAGCCCGTGCACCGACAGGTCCCAGTCAGCAATCAGACTCAGGCTTTCGGTGATCTGCCCCGTTACGTCGGCGGGGCAATCGCACAACGCCACCACGGCCTCGACGATCTCCTCCAGCGATTCGAATAGCTCGCGGGGAAGTTGATCGCCGATCAGCGCCTCGAATCCTTCGCTCATCACCGCGACACGTGGTCCGACCGCGTTGACCCGGATGCCGGTGCCGTACAGATCGCCGGCCAGGCCGCTGGTGATTCGGTTGAGCGCCGCTTTGGTGGTGCCGTACAGCTCCATCGTCGAACCCTGAGGCCCCAGGTAGAAGGGTGGCCCCTGATGCAGCCGCGCGCCCGCGCTGGTGAGGTTGACGATCCAGCCCGCCCCGGCGGCGCGCATCCCGGGGATCACCGCCTGTGCGAGTTCGAGCGGGGCGATCACGTTGCACTCGAAGGCGATTCGCTGCTGTTGTGCGGACACCTCGGTGATCGGCACGGCGACCGCGGCGGCTGCGTCGTTGACCAGGATGTCGATCGTGCCGCCGAGCAGTCCGACCGCTTCTGGGATGACCCGGGCGCGGGCCTGCTGATCGGCGAGATCGGCGACGACGACGCCGACCTGCGTCCCGTAGGTCCGGCATGCCGCCTGTGTCTCGCGCAGGCTGCCTGACAGCTGTTCTTGTTTGTCGAGTGTCCGGGCGACGAGCGCGACGTCTGCGCCCTCGGCGGCCAGTCGCTGGGCGATTCCGGCGCCGATGCCGCGGCTCGCGCCGGTCACGACTGCTCGTCGCCCTTCAAAGCGACCCAGCATTATGAGCTCCCTCCCGATTCACGTGAAGCTTCCCGCTGACGCGCGGCAACGGCGCTGCCGGCGGCAGTGAACGCCTGCAAGTCGTAGGTCCGGCCCAGACTGTGCGACGTCTCCGCGGCGAGCGCGCCCGTCAGGGACATGTCCTCGCCACGCGCATAGAGGCTAAGCATTTCGCCGACCGCCGCATTGGCGGGAACCTGGTTCGCGAGCTCCAGCGTGAACGCCATCAGATCCTCGTGCGGCACTACATGATTCACCAGACCGAGGCGAAGCGCCTCGCTGGCGTCGACGAATTCACCGGTTATCGACATCTGCGTGGCCTTGCGCACGCCAACCACGCGCGGCAGCAATGCGGTCAGGCCCCACGTTGGAACCACGCCCAGCATCGCGTGGGTGTCCGCGAACCGCGCCCGCTCCGAGGCGATGATGAACGAGCAGCTCAGCGCCACCTCGAGGGCTCCGGACACGCATGCTCCGTTGACCGCGCAGATAACCGGCTTACGCATGGTGCGCAACGCACTGGCCGGAGTCACGTCAAGCGGACGGCCGGTCTCGCCCTGGCCGCGCTCCAGTTGCTTGAAGTCGACACCGGCGGAGAACACTGGATCAACTGCGGTAAGCACGACGACCCGCACATCGTCGTCGCGGTCGGCTGCCGACACGGCCGCGCAGAGCTCGCTTCGCAACGGGCCGTTTAGGGCGTTCTTGAATTCCGGACGGTCGATGGTGAGGATCCGAATTCCATTGTCGTCGTGGACGCGAAGGTGCTCGCTCATCTCATGGGCGCAGTCATCGGCGTCTCCTCGGTGGTGCCGTCGCGTCGGTCATCAGCGGGTCTTGCCACGCGACGGCAAGGCAAGTTAAAAAAGCATTGGTTTTTTACTACCAAATGCTTGGCCCGATCACAAGGGGACGTGATTCACGTGAAGGTACATCTGCAGGTCGAAGGGTCGCCGTTGAAGGTGCGCGACAGTGCACGGGAGATCGCCGATTTGGGAGCGGACGGGATTTTCTCGTTCGAGGGGCAGCACGATGTGTTCTTCCCGTTGGTCGTCGCGGCAGGGGAGACTGACCTCGAGCTGATGACCAACGTGGCGATTGCCGGGCCGCGGAGTCCACTGCATCTGGCCCACGCCGCCTACGACCTGCAGGTGTACAGCCAGGGTCGGTTCCGGCTCGGGCTCGGTTCGCAGATCCGCGTGCACATCGAGAAGCGCTACGGCAGTCAGTGGGGCAAGCCGGCGAACAGGATGGCCGAAGCCGTCGCAGCCGTGAAGGCGATCTTCGCGGCCTGGGAAGGCCTGGCGCCACTCGACTTCCGTGGTGAGTACTTCACCCACACCTTGATGCCGCCGAATTTCAACCCTGGGCCGAACCCATTCAGGGCCCCTCCGGTGTTGATGGGCGCATTAGGTCCGGTGATGACGCGCAAGGCCGCCGAGTTTGCCGATGGGTTGCTTGTGATGCCCTTCAACAGCACACATCACTTCGCAGAGCGCACTCTGCCCGCAGTCACCGAGGGATTGCGAAAATCGGGTCGCGAGGACCGTGACTTCCAGGTGGTCGCGCAGGCAATGGTCGCGGTCGGCAGTACCGAGGCAGCGTTGGCGACGGCGATCGACCGAGTGGCTTCCCTGATCGCCTTTTACGGGTCGACGCCGAACTACCGGGCGGTGCTGGAGGTGGAGGGTTGGGCGGACCTGCAGCCTCGCCTGAACCAGTTGTCGAAGCTGGGCAAGTACGGTGAAATGCGCGGGCTCATCTCCGATGAGATGGTCCGGACTTACGGCGTCGTGGGCACACCCGCGGAATGCACCGACGAAATTCAGAAGCGCTTCGGCGCACGCGCGTCGGACATCTGTTGCTACTTCCCGGGTTACACGCCCAGTAGCGCCGACGTCGGCGATCTCGTCGCGGCGCTCCAACGGATCCCCGCCGTTCGGTGACGTGTTGTCGCTTAGGTGGACACATTGACGGTCACCCTTGGTGCGGAGGCTGGCGTGGCAGATGTGACCGATGCGCCATGTGGTGCGGGGCCAGTCACTACTGCCACACTGGACTCCCGCCGCAACGATGTCCGTTGTGTCCGCCTATGCGCGACAAGCCGCTTGCGCTGATGGGTGTGACGCGCGTAGTTTAAAAAACCGACGATGTTTTAAGTTCGGGAGAACCCATGGCGATGCAATCAGTACAGACCTTCATGGACAGTCCGCTCACCTACTTCGGCGAGTCGATCACGCCGATGCACAGCATTGCGCGTGAAGAGTTGGCGGAACTCCAGCGCGAGGCGATGATCCGGCGTTTTGCCGAGCACCGCCAAAGCATCGAGATGGTCCGCAAGCTCGCCGACAGACTCGATGTCAGTGCCGTGGACAAGTTCGACGACATCGTCCCGCTAATGTTCTCCCACACGGCTTACAAGGCCTACCCGCCGGCGCTCATCGATAACAATCGCTGGGACCTAATGACCCGCTGGCTCGACAAGCTCACGACTTATGACCTCTCAGAGGTCGATGTCGAAGGGTGCGAATCGATCGACGAGTGGCTCGACCGACTGGAGACCCAGACCCCGTTGCAGATCGTGACGTCTTCGGGAACGACCGGAACATTCTCGGTCATCCCCAAGGACGTGCCGATCACCATCGAAGGGATGCACATCTGGAAAAACATGGTCTTCCAGACTTTCGGCAAGGAACCGACCGAGGATGAACTGGATCCAGTGGTCGACGTGATCTGGCCCAACTTCAGCGAGGGCCGATTCGGCATGACTCGGATGGTCCCATGGATGAAACGGGAATTCACCGGCGGTGACGAGAGTCGATTCCATCCGTTGTATTCCGGCGCGATGGACACCGACTTAATGTTCCTGGCGAACAAGATGCGCGCCGCGGCCGCGAAGGGCGAACTGGGTCGCCTGCAGCTCGATCCCAAGCTGGCGGCACGCAAGGACGAGTTGATCGCGATGCAGCAACGGCAAATGACCGAGGTTCCCGAGTTCATCGCGCGCATGACCAACGAGCTGCGCGGCAAGCGGGTGTTCATGACAAGCACCTACAACCTCATGTACAGCCTCGCTTCTGCCGGCCTGGACGAGGGTGCGCGCGCAGAGTTTGCGTCGAACTCGGCCATACTCACCGGCGGCGGCGCCAAGGGACAGGTTCTGCCCGACGGTTACATGGACGTCATCAGGGAGTTTTACGGTGGGGTGAGAATCCAAGAGGGTTATGCGTTTTCGGAGCACAACGGCGTGCACTTCGCGTGCGAGGAGGGCCGGTATCACCTTCAGCCGTGGGTCATCCCGTTCATCCTCGACCCAGAATCCAGTCAGCCGTTGCCCCGCGCCGGCACCAAAACCGGTCGGTTCGCCGTCTACGACGTGGTCAACCAGAGCCACTGGGGCGGGGTCATCACCGGTGACGAGGTAACGATCGACTGGGACTCGCCGTGTCCATGCGGCCGCACCAGCCTTGCCCTCGAGCACACCATCATGCGTTTCAGTGAGAAGAAAGAGGGCCAGGAGGACAAGATCTCGTGCGCGGCCACGCATGAGGTCCACAACGAGGCCATCGACTTCCTGCGCGAGTTCCAGTCGTGACCGCGTTCACCGTGCCGCTGTTCGTCCGGGGCCAACTGATCACCGACGATCTGGTGCCGTTCGCCAGCAGGCTCGACCACAGTTTCCAGGCGCCGGATCCAGCCAAGCATGCACACGCGCTGCCGTTGCGCAGCCCATCGGAGATGGCTGACCTGTACGCCGTGTCCTTCGACGAGATCCTCGATGTGCTAACCGAACTCGGCGTAGCCCTGGCGTTCGAGCGTAACCCCTACATCCAAGAGGCGTACGAGGCCTGCCTGGTGTCCAATCCCATGCCGGAGTCAATTCTGCGGACCGGCTATGTCGCACTACCGACGATGTTCAGCCGCGAGTCAATGCGCGAGCTGGCCGAAGCGCAGGTCGGCATCGACTACCTCGAGGGATGGGTGCCGCGCCGTCTCTTGGACGGCCGCGAAATCCGGGTCCGTGCTTTTGGTGCGCGCACGCTGCATATCCCCGCGGGTAACGGCGGCCTGGTCGCCGGTATCACGGTGTTGCGCAATGCGCTAACCCGCAGTGACGCCACCGTCAAAGCACCGTCGAACGATCCGCTGACCGCCATCGCGATCGCGCGCACGCTGGCAGACATCGCTCCCGATCACCCGATCACCAAGCATCTCGCCGTCGGCTACTGGAAGGGCGGCGACGAGCAGGTCGAAGAACAGCTGTATAAGCCCGAGCACATCGAAAAGATCGTCGCCTGGGGCGGTTTGGCGTCGGTCAAGCACGTCACGCGTTACATCCAGCCCGGGCTGGAGTTGATAGCACTCGATCCCAAGCGAAGCGGGACGATCATCGGGCCCGAAGCCTTCGAGGACGAGGACACGTTGCGCGAGGTCGCCAAGCGCGCGGCCTGCGACGTCGGCGCCGGCAATCAGGAGGGCTGTGTCAATGCCCGGGTCATCTATGTGTTAAGCGGTACCGATGAAGCCGGACTACAGAAGGCGAACCGACTCGGCCAGCTCGTCTACGAGTCGATGGTCGGATTGCCCGAGTTCATCAGCACCACACCAAAAGTCGTCGACCGGACGCTGCTCGAGAATGTCGAAGGTTCACGGTTGACCGAAGACTGGTACCGTGTGTTCGGCGGTGAACACGCAGAGGGCGCCATCATCGTCTCCCAGCTCGATGAACCCGTGCACTACTCGACGCTGCTTTCGGGCCGGGTCGCCAACATCGTCCCGGTCGACAGCATCGACAAGGTCACCGACGCCGTCAACGCCTACACACAAACCATCGGGATCTACCCGGAATCGCTGAAAGCCGAACTCCGGGACACTCTTTCGCTGTTCGGTGCCCAACGGCTCACCTCGCTTGGCTACGCCGCCAGCGTGAACTTCACCATCCCACAGGACGCCATGGAACCGGTGCGCAGGATGTGCAAGTGGGTGGTCGAGGAGCATTGCTCTCCGGATCGGGTGCTCCCGCTGTGGGAGTCGCGGGATCTGACGCCGATGCCAACTACCATGTAGCAATGGCCAAGCCGCTGATACCCGTCGAGGTGATCTACGAGCGCGCGTTGGCGCTTCTGGACGCCGAGGGCTCGGCAGCCCTGACGACACGACGGTTGGCCGCAGAACTCAAGATCTCGACGCGCACCCTGTACCAGCAGGTGGGATCGCGCGAGCAGCTGATCCGGGCCCTCGTCGCCCGGCACCTGTCGAAACTCAGACTCGACTTCCATGAGTACGACGATTGGGAGTCCACGGCGCTGCATTGGTGCATGGGCCTGCACGACGCTCTGCGGGCCCACCCGTACCTCACCGAGTTGATGACCGTCGACGACCGTAACGCGGTGATGGCCTATGTCGACGAACTGGTGAATGCCACCCTGCGCGAAGGGATCCCGGAGAAATTGGCGATCGAATGCTGCCGGGCGCTGGTGAATTTCACCATCAACCATTCGATCGTCGAGGTACGCGGCATGCACGAACCCAAGCTTTCCCGAAAGTCTGCGGCGGAATCGGCGCGCATCGAGAAGAACTTCCCGATGGCGGTGCGCTGGATCCTGGTCGGGGTGCGCGCCGACGCCGATGCCGGCCGCGCCGCGGAGCCGGCCCGCACGAAGCGGACGCCGCGACGCGCAGCCAGCGCTCGACGCGCCTGAGCGCCTCACAGCGCGTCCTTGTGTAGGCGGGGCTGTCCGCGTAGATTAAAAAATCAGTTGTTTCTTAAAGAGCCGTCGCGAATACTGAATCAGGAGCGCACTGAATGGATTTCTCGGTCGTGGCCCTATCGGTAGAAGACCGTGAGTTCCTGGAACGGGCACAGCGATTCCTGGCGACCCATGTCACCGAAGAATTGCTGCGCCGCGAGCATCAGACCGGAGACGGCTTCATCGAAGAATTGCACTTGGCGATGGGCGCCGACGGCTGGCTGGAGCCCGAGACCAAGAGCTCCGCCGACGGGGGGTTCACCCCGGTTCAACGGCGCATCTGGGACCTCGAGCGCAGGCGTGCACAAGTTCCCCTCGAAAGGTGGGGTAGCACGACGATGATCCTGCAAGCAGTCCGCCGCTACGGATCTGCAGAGCTGCTCGCCGAGGTGATGCCGGGCGTCTACGACGGCACGGTCCGGTTCGCCATGGGATACACCGAACCCGAGGGCGGTTCCGACATCGCCACGTGCCGCACGCGCGCGGAGCGTGACGGCGACGGGTGGGTGATCAACGGGCAGAAGATGTTCACCTCCGGGGCCCACATCTGCCAGTACGTGTTCCTGCTGACCAACACAGATCCCGGTGGGCGCCGCCATCACAACCTGACGATGTTTCTGGCTCCCCTGACCACCCCGGGAATCGAAATCCAGGGGTTGCGCACGGTGGACGGCGAGCGGACCAACATCACCTACTACAGCGACGTTCGCGTCGCCGACAGGTATCGGCTCGGCGATGTCAACGACGGGTGGACTGTGCTCAACGGGCCATTGTCCGCCGAACACGGCGCGCGCGGCCCGGACCCGCACGGTCTGGCGGAAATCTCCATCATGAGTGGATTCGGTACCACCATGGCGTCCGGTGCCGACGCGGTAGCAGCGACCGTGGGACAGAGCGGCCCGGCACAACACCGCCCGCTCGATGATGCGTCGGTGGCCTATCGGTTCGGTCGGGCGTTCGCCCGAATCGAGGCTGCCCAAAGCACTCCCGGTATTTTCGGGCGTGTCGCGATCGCGCAAACCATGCGTGAGGTCGCCCCGGAACTGATGGACGTGCTCGGCCCGGCTTCGGCGCTTAGCGCCAACACGCGCGGCGCGGTCGCCGGCGGTGCCACCGAATACCTCTATCGGTGGGCGCCGCTGATCGGGATCTACGGCGGCACCATCGACGTGTTCCGCAACATGATCGCTCAACACGTACTGGGTCTCGGTCGGCCGAACTACTCCCCGCGGAAGAGCGAGTCCCGAGGTGGCTGATCCACGCCGCGTCGTCGTTGTGGGGGCAGCGTCTGGAATCGGTGCCGCCACTGCCGCCCACTTTCACCATCGCGGCGATCACGTCCTGGCGGTGGATCGGCGTCGCCACAGCACTCCGGCGTCGGAATACGCGGACTGCGATCTGGCCAACCCATCCGAAATCGCAGCTCTGCTCAACGGAATCGGCTCGGACTGGGACATTCTCGCCCACGTAGCGGGCATACCCGGAACCGCTCCCGCCGTGGATGTTCTCACGATCAATTATCTGGGTACCCGGCTGGTGGTTGAGGGGATGCTGCCATTGATGCGGCGCGGCGGCGCGATCATCACTGTGGGTTCGACGGCCGCACTGGGATGGGAGCAACGGCAGGACGCACTGGCCGGGCTTCTCGCTGCACGGGACGTGGAGTCTGTCGAGCGTTGGTGTGCCGGCCAGGACCCCGCGATGTCCTATTACACGTCGAAGCAAGCCGTCATCATGTTCACGAAACGCATTGCCGCACTGGCGTGGTCGGAATACGGCGTGCGGGCCAACGTCGTGAGCCCTGGTCCTGTCGAGACGCCGATCCTCCCCGATTTTGAGGCGACGATCGGCCGCGAAGCCCTTGAGGCGGCGCTTGGGTCGGTGGGACGGCACGCGACCGTTGACGACGTGGTACCCGTTATCGAATTCCTCGCCTCCGCGCAAGCGGGATGGGTCAACGGCCAGGACATCCAGGTAGACGGCGGCTACGTCGCATCACTGGTCGTCGGAACGCCGGTGCAACCATCGGCGACGCCGTAATGCTGGTCTGCTCAGACCCGCTCCAGCCACTGCTGACCGTCCTGGACCTCGTTGACGCCGCGGCCGCCGACGATTTTCTGCGACTTCGTGTCGGACTCGCGTTTGGTCACGCCGTCAACCGCGCTGGTGACTGATACGGCAGTGCGGGTGACCGAGCCTGCGCGCCACGCGATTAGCGATCTCGCCGGTATCGAGTGGTTGGCCCCGGGAAGCGTGGCACCTCAAAGCCGGGAGGCGCCTTGAAGCCATCGGTTTGCCGACCAGGCTCAGTGCCTGTGCCAGCGCGATCAGCCCGAGCGTGAAGGCAGAGTCGAAGCCGGTGACCCCCCAGGAGTACCGCGTGCGGCGAACCTCCAGATGCGGATTGGCAAGCAGCACAGCGGCATAGACCATCGCGGCCGCCAAGACCGCGACGGTTTCTGCGACGTGCCGGCGCACTGGGTCTGGCCCGATCGCCAGCAGCACACCGATCGAGATCACCACGGCTACGCGTACCGCCACGACGATGCGGGCTAGGGCGTACTCCTCGCCGTCGAACTTCAGCGTGGAACTGAGCTGTTTGAGCGGTCTCACCTGGCTGACCATGGGGTTGGGGCTAGCATCGCGGCAATGACCGGCAAGCCGTATGTCGTCGTGATCGTCGACGACCACGAGCTATTTTCACAGGGCGTGGCTCTACTGCTCACCCGCGAATAGGGTGAGCTTTGACTGTCGGCGGGCAGACCACGTATGTGGAGGAGGCCGCCGATCTCGTGGCGAGCTGTGACGCCGACGTGGCGATCATCGACCTGTCGATGCCGCCGTGGGGTGGGGTGGCCGCCATCCGGCACATCAAGGCGCGCCGTCCCAAAACTCGGATCCTGGATTTGTCTGGGACTGACGACCTCGGGTTAGCCGAGGAGGCATTGCGCGCAGGTGCTGACGGATTCCTGCCCAAGACTGCTCGACCTGAAGCGCTGGCCGGCCCGCTGTGAACCATTGCCGAGGGATTGCGGGTCATCGATGGCGCACTGCTCGATACGCTGCTGAGCAACACTCGCAAACCGCCCTCGGCACTGGTGGACACTCTCAACACCCAGGATCTTCGGCTATGGACGTTGCTGGCCACCGGCATGGAAACCGGTGACATCGCCCGCCGCATGCTGGTCTCCGAGCGCACCGCAAAACGCATGGTCGCTGCACTGCTGCACAAGCTCGACGTCACCAACCGCATCGCCGCCGCCGCAATGGCCGGACACTTCGGGCTGCTCGATCATGGTGGCGAAACCGACTAGCTCAGTTGAGGATTCGGATCGCCTGCGCCGGGCACATTGCAGCAGCCCGAACCACCAGCTCCCGGTCGGCCTCGGGCGGAGCGGAGTTGAGCACCACTACTTGTTCGGCACCCTCTGGAATATCGAACACATGCGGGGCAGCCAGTAGACACTGTCCGTTGCCCGGGCACAGGTCATAGTCAACAGTGACGTGCATAAACACCTCCGGGATGTCGCCGTCTGCCAACAAGTATTTACGCCATCACCGCCGTGGAGGGCGGCCCGTTGGTGCCAGAAGGGGCCTGCCCTGGGCCAGACATTGGGTGGCTCGCCCACCCGGTCGGATCCCGCGGCGTCCGGTGTGATGGCGCCGGGCTGCGCTACACCGGCATGTTGCCGGTCTGGTCGATTTATCAACGGGGTGCGCCGCCTCCGACGCCCTAATGGCTTCATAGACAAAGAACCCGAACATGCCGACGACGATGACCGGCCATGTCCAGGTCGGCACGTGACCCCAGAAATAGTCAGTTGCACTTGGGGTCATAATTAATAACCCCTCGGATGCGGAAGCGAATTGCCGAGAGGTTCGTTTCAGCCGCAACACCGTTTTACTGCCCGGAGAACCAATGAAAATGAGGTGGAAACACCCGCTCGCCCTGCTGCTGGTTATCTTGCCCTGTGGCGTAGACCACCAGGACGGATGCGTGTGAGCCAGAAGACATCACCCGCTGCTAATTCGTTGACATCACGTTGCTGACAACTTGTTAGGCCAGCTAAACTGGCAGAACAATCGGCTAAAGGAGTAAAAGATGAGTGACTGCTCGTGTGTGCGCTGCTTAATGGACGCTGGCGTGGACATTTGGTGGATGGTGCCCTGTGGGGAGTGCGGCAACAAACGATGCGCGCACGCAGACAACCACCGTCAGGAATGCGTGGCCTTAAGCGTGGCATAAACGCGTGGTCATCGGTGAGCACGGCCCCGAGTGCGAGGGACCGGACGAGGATGGAGATTGGCAGTGTCCCGTCACATCTCGCCGGCCCGGTCCTGGCCCGAACTGCCTGCACAACTGTGGCATCGAATGCGAGGTGCAACCATCGGAAGAGATCCCAGGATAGTTTGTGTGCTACACCTGCTTGCATGGGTGTTGACGTAAGGGGAAGGTGACAATGACCCCTCAGACGGCTTCGATGGTGGCACCGTAACCGCGGGTGGCGGGGCTTCAATGGGTGGACATACACCTGGGAACACCGAACTGGTGGGGTTACAAACCTGGCGAACCCGACCTTGGGTGGATCTGTCTGCGGCCCGATCTAGACACGATTCACTAGGGCCCGGACGAACTAGTCGGCGGGGCTAGCATTAACGATTATCAGCTAGGAGAAACAATGGCCGATCCGTTCGCCGCAGTGTGAGTACGCAATTCGGCAGGTCAACATGGATGAGGTTCGCCCGAAAAGTGGACAGGGGTTATGCGGCTTGTGTGGCCGCGTTTAGTGAATGTTCATAGGCGATGGGCTGAGCATTCCGATAGTCGAATGACGCCTCTGATTGTTGTAGAAGTGCATCCAATTTTGTCAACGGCTGAAACGAGTTCAGTCTTAGTCGCGAAGACGTGACGGTAGTAGTACTCGTGTTTGAATGTCGACCACAGCGATTCGGCGCCGCTGTTGTTCCAACAAATCCCGGTGGCACCCATCGATCGACGCAGGCAGGCATCTGCGCACGCGTGCGCCATCGCCCGTGCGGCTGCCCGCACACGTCCGAGCAGCTGGCGCGGTTCGCCCGCGAGCACAACCTGGTCCGCTCAGTTGGCCGCACGGCGGTGTGCTGGGATAAGGGCTTGGCTTCACAGTGCACCCTCTGTAGTGGGTTGGGCGAGAACTCGTTTTCTCAGCGGACTGCCTTGTCGAGTGGTGAGGTGTGGGTCACCGGCGATCGGTGGTTCGTATAGCCGCTCGTTCTTGTCGTTTGCCTTGTGGGAGTTGAGTATTCCCGCTTTGGTCCAGCTCTTGACGGTACTCTCGTGCACGCCCAGCCGCGCGGCGAGCTCGGTTTTGGTGAGCAGGCCCTTGGCGTGGAGTCGGTCAGCGTGGCTGGGCAGCTTGTTGCTGCGGCGCGCGTCGAGCACGATTCGAGGGGTGAACGGCTTGCCTTCGCCGGAGCGGTGACCGGCTGCGTTGAGTGCCTCGGCGGTCTGTGCGTCGGTGTGAGTGTCGAGGAGCCGGTCAAGCGCGGCAAGGGTGTCGGGGTGGGTTTGGCGGATCTGCCAGGCCTTGGGCGGGATTGCGACGGCGAGGCTGGTGGTTTGCCCGCCGCGCAGACGCACGTGCAGGTGGATGCGGTCGGTCTTGTGCAGGGTGACGTCGTCAACGAGGAGGCGGACCATGCGTTTGCGGTCGCGCTGGGCGGTGTTGGGATTAGACCACAGTGCAGGGAAATCTGTTGTCAGGCAGCGGATTCTATCTTTCAGCTCGTCGGTGAGGGCGGCTGTGGCGGCGGCGCTGGCGCGTTCGTAGTCCTCACGCGCGGTCTGCAAGGCGCGTAGCGCGTCGTTCCAGTCGGCTTCGAGACTGTCGGCTACCAGCCGGTTGTCCGGGTCGACGGTCAGGTAGCGGCGTCGAGCCAGGTCGGCGCGCTGGCGGGTGCGCTCAACGTGTTGGCGGCGCAGCGCGTCGGCCTCTGCTGCGCGGGTGTCGAGCTCGGCCTGCACGGTGAGCGCGACCTCGAGCGCGTGCGGGGTGAGGGTATCGAGCAGCAGGTCGCCGACTGCGTGGTCGACGACTGCGCCAGGGATGGTTTGGCAGCGGGGTCCACCGTCGTCGATGCAGCTACGCATGCATTGGTAGTCGGGGACCTCCACGCCGCGGCGGGTGTGATAGCGCACCGTCATCCGCCGCCCGCAGCGTCCGCAAATGGCCAGGCCTTGCAGCAACGCGGTGCCCTCGCGGGCGGGGCCAGCGGCACGATCCTCGCCGTGGGCGGCCGCGTTATTCAGCAGCAGCTTCTGGTTGGTTTCGTACTGCTCCCAGCTGATGTAGCCCGGGTGGGCGTCGGGGATCAGCGCAATCCACTGGTCGCGGGGCAGGGCCTGGAGGGTCTTGTTGCCGTTGGCCGCGATGCGTTCGCGGCGGCGGCCGTAGGCGAACGCGCCGGCGTAGCGGGGATTGTGCAGGGTGCGCAGCACCCGCCAGTGCTGCAGCGGCATCCAGGCGAGCTCGCCCTTGTGGGCGCCCTTGCGCACCCGCACCGGAAACAGCAGCCCTTCGGCATTGAATTGCTGCACCACCGCGCGCGCCGAGCCGGTGCGGTCGAACAGTGTGAATACGTGCCGGATAGCTTGTTGCACACCGGTATCCGGGTCGAGCACAACCTTGCCAATGGGGTCGTAGACCAGCCCGACGGGCAGGCCCATCTGTAGTTCGCCGCGGCGGGCCTTCGACAGCTGCCCGCCGATGAGCCGAGCCCGGATGAAGTGCAGTTCAGCCTCGCTCATGGTGCCCTTGAGCCCGAGCAGCAGCCGGTCGTTGAAGTCGGTCGGGTCATATAGCCCGTCCTCGTCGCAGATCAGCGTGCCCGACATGGAACAGATCTCCAGTAGCCGGTGCCAGTCGGCGTTGTTGCGGGCCAGCCGGGAAACCTCCAGACCCAGCACGATCCCGGCGCGGCCCATGCTGACCTCGGCAACCAGGCGCTGAAATCCTTCCCGGTCGGCCGCCGAGGCGCCGGACTGGCCCTGATCGGTGTCGATGGTGACGATCGCCTCGGCTGGCCAGCCCAGCGCGATGGCCTTCTGCCGCAACGCGTACTGGCGGGCGGCGGACTCGGTGTTGGTCAGCACTTGGCGCAGCGTGGACTGGCGCACATACAGGTAGGCTGTGCGCGCCAGGTGCGCACCGGTCACCTTCGCCGCGGCCTGCTCACTCATGACCGCTCACCCCTGTGTGGCGACAGCCAGTGCCATCGACGCCAGCAGCCTGACCAGCTCCGCGTCCACGCCCCCGGCGCTGGGCAGCGCGGCCCCGGCGGGCGTGGGCGGGCAGACCGCCGGGACGGCCGCCCGACGCACCCGCAGCCAGGCGGCGACCCCGCGCTGTTGCAGCACCCCCAGCCCCAGCCGCCATCCCTGGGTGTCGCCGCACAGCGCGCGGGCCCGCAACTGCTCATAGCCGTCGACCACGTCGGATCTGTCACCGGCCGTATCGTCGATCTCATTGCGCACCTCCACTTTTGGGACTCTCAGCGCGGGCCAAGGCCCGCTCCACCGACCGTGGGTGCACCGTGATGGCGAATTTGGCCGCGATCGCGGCCGCCAGCCGCGCCGAGCCCAGCGACGGATCCCGCTCGCGCAGCCGCTGCGCGTAGGCGATGACCTCATCGGTGAGCTTGTGCGCGCGCCGCGGCCCGGGCTTGGCCGGCACCAGCCCACCTAGCCCGTCGCGATCCACCGCGGCGGCCGCCTCGTAGAACGACGGGCGGGAGAACCCAAACGCCGCCGCGGCGTGCGCCACCGGTGCCTTATCCACCCGCACCCGGCGCACCATCTCGTATTTGACCTGCACCACGTCGCGGGCGTCAAAGAACTCCGAGGAGCCGAATTGCGGGTCCACCACTGCCTCCGGCCGCGGATTCAGCGTCCGCGTCTCGGCCAACGCCGCTGCCTTCGCATCCGACTGACGCTTGCGTGCCATCGCCACTCTCCTATCGATATGTAAGAGTAATTATGCCTCACGCGGTGGGATAGTCAGCCGCGACACGCCACAATAGACACATAAACCACAACTCACACAAGCGTAATACCGGCCATATACGTCGCAACATGCGAGGGTCGCCGGAACTCAACGGCATAATCCACCTAACAGTAATGGCATAATCCTCTTTACACATCAGCCAGTCCGTCCATCAACCCGCGCAGCTGGACCAAATCACCGAACCGGAACGGGCACCTGCCGGCGGCCATCGTCACGAACGGGTCCGGCTCGACCGCATCGGTCCAGCCCACCGGCAGTGAGAACTGCCTGGCCTGCTCGTCGAGGAAGAACACCCGATCCTGCGACCACGTCTGTCGCACTCCCAGGAACACAAACTCGCGCCCGCACCAGGGATGGAACGGATGCGTCACCCGAACAATTCGCTGATCACCAACGAGGTCAGGCGCAGTCGACGACACGCGATAACGCTCAGGCCGAATCATTCTGGGCGACAATGAAAGTCGAGCTCTACGACAAGCCGTGAACTCATCGGCCCGGCGGGCAGCGCGTAACCCCGAGGAGAGAGGCGGATACCACCATCGGTCCATACCCATGACGCCGCGCAGTTACTAGGATGACCTAGTACCTAGGAAAAGTGGTGCTCACCCTGCGGTCCACCTGAGATGACGTTAGTACAGCGAGATTTCGAAACCGATGATCTCGGTGAATGCGAGATCGTCTCTCCTTTGCGCGCAACCCATTTTATGGATACATCGAAACGGCTCTTGTTGAGCGCCGATGTCGATGAGTTGCGCGCGCAGATGCGAGCCGGCGTAGATCCGCCGGCCTTCGAGCTGGCGGGGCCGCGGGAGCGGATCTACTTTAATCCCGACGCCCTGCGGTGCGGGATTGTCACGTGCGGCGGGCTATGCCCCGGATTGAATGATGTCATTCGCTCGATCTTCTTCTGCCTGCGCGAAAAGTACGGCGTGCCCACGGTCTACGGCTTTCGGTTCGGTTACGAGGGCCTGGTGGATCGAAACTCACTGGCGCCCATCGAATTGACACTCCGCAGAGTAAGTCAGATCCATGAAGTGGGTGGTACGGTTCTGGGCTCGTCACGCGGTCCGCAGCCGGCCGGTGAAATGGTTGACAGGCTTGAGCGGCTGGGGATTCAGCTGTTGTTCACGATCGGAGGCGATGGGACGCTGCGCGGTGCCCACACGATCGTCGAAGAAGTGCGGCGGCGAGGGCTGAAGATCGCCGTGGTGGGCGTACCGAAGACAATCGACAACGATATCTCTTTCATTGATACATCTTTCGGTTTCGAGACCGCCGTCGAGGCGGCACGGCAGGCGACACGCGCGGCATATGTGGAAGCGTCGTGCCATCGGTCCGGCATCGGTCTGGTGAAACTGATGGGCCGTGACTCCGGGTTCATCGCCAGCTTCGCAACCCTGGCGGACACCCAGGTAGGCATCTGCCTCATCCCGGAAATTGCCTTCAGCATCGATGGCGTCGTCGAAGCTGCCAGACAGCGCATCGAACGAGATGGTTACGTGGTGATTGTGGTGGCCGAAGGAGCAGGTCAGGATCTGCTTGACGTTGCGGCGGAGCAGGATGCCTCAGGGAACCGTCGACACGGCGACATTGGCGCGTTTTTAAGAGATCAAATCGGGGAAACGCTTCGGGCTCAAGGAACTACGGCGAACATCAAATACATCGACCCCAGCTACATGATCCGCAGCTTGCCGGCCAACGCTCGGGACGCCAACCTCTGCCTCCGATTGGGTCATGCGGCCGTTCACGCGGGCATGGCGGGCAAGACCGACGTTGTCATCGGTTCTTGGCGACGCCGATTGACCCACGTACCAATACCTTTGGCGGTCTCATCCAGAAAGAAGGTCGATACCGACAGCTACCTGTGGCAGACAGTGCTGTCAGTGACGGGTCAGGACGACAACCTGCTGAACGCAGACATCGGCGCGTCCTAACCGGTTGTGAGGCACCGCACGCGGTCAATCGCGCGCTGTGACGGATTGAAGAGGGCTGAGCAAGTTACCTCTGGTATTCGGTGCGAGACCGGGTCGTATTGCGGAGCGGCCCGCTTCTTTGGCCAACATCACCCCCACGATGCGTCGAGCGCGTAGCGCGGCCGCGTCCGCCTGGAATTCCACCCCGCCTCGCCATCCGTCATATCCCGAGTGGTTGGACGCCATCTCCAGTATGGAAGTGTCGCGTTGGGCAACGTCGTCCAGGAACGACCGCAGGCGTTGCGTCACCGCATCATTATCATGTCGATAGTTACGCGACGATTGCATGAACACGTGACTCGAATTTTCGGTCTCGGGTGTGATGCCGTGCACCCGAGTGGTGGTGTACACGTCGCCGTCTGCGGTTTCGATAGCCCAATATTGGTAGTGCACCGCCGGCGAGGCGAACGTCCCGCCTTCACGATGCTTGTACATAGGCGCGCGGTCGAGCCCGGTGGCGTCGGCGTGCCAGTCGGTGAGGTGCCCGTCCGGCAGAAGCCGGGTGTAGGACACCGTGGTTTCGGTCACCTCAACGTCGTTGAACGCGGGCATGCTCACGATTTCCGCGGGCACATCGTGCCTGTGAAGGATGGGGGCGTAGCTGAAGTCTAGGTAGTGTTCGTGGACCATCATATAGTTGGCGTTTACCTGCCAGGCACTGGCAAATGTTGTCCACGCCGGGTCGTTGATCCAAGGCACATGTGGGGGCTGGCTGCCCGCGGCAGCGGTTGGCTGTCCCAGCCAGATCCAGATGAAAGGTGGTTGCTCGAGGATCGGGAAGACGCGCACCCTCATCCCAGTCGGGACTTGGGGCTGAGACGGTATGTGAACGCACTTGCCGGTGGCGTCGTAGGTACATCCGTGGTAACCGCAGACCAGTCGATCTCCGTCGACGGTACTGTGCGACAACGGAAATGCCCGGTGCGCGCACCGGTTTTCGAATGCGGTGACGCCACCGCCGGCACCTCGCCACAACACGATGTCCTTGCCGAGTAAGCGCCGACCCAACGGCGATTCAGCAATCTCATCGCAGGTGGCCGCGACGTACCAGCACTTGATCGGGTAGTTAGTCTTCACAGTCTTCACAGGTCCAGCACCAGCCTTTCGGTGCGAGAGCGCGACACGCAGATCAACATTACTTCGCCGGCGGCTTTCTCCGCATCGGTGAGCACCGAGTCGCGGTGGTCCGGTGTTCCCTCCAACACCCTCGCCTCGCAGGTGCCGCAGACGCCTTCATAGCAGCTGCCCAGAATTGGAATGCCCTCTTCCTCAAGGACTTCCAGGATCTGCTGGTCCGATGTGATCTCAAAAGACCGTCCCGAACGTTGGCACACCACCTCAAACTGGTCGAGGGCTGCAGCGGCCTCCTCCGCGGTCGGTGCCTTGGCGGCGAATCGCTCGATATGAAGGATCCCGGCCGGCCAGTGGGCGCTGTGCTGCTCTACCGCCGACAGCAGCGCTTCGGGTCCACAGCAGTACACCAAGGTGTTGTCTTCGGGTTCCTTGAAGAGCGATTCCAGGTCGAGAAGACCCCGTTCGTCCTGGGGCCACACCGTGACGCGGTCGGGGTAGCGCTTGGCGAGGTCGTCTACGAAGGCCATGGACGCCTTGGTCCGTCCGCCGTACAGCAGCGTCCAGTCGCCGCCCGCGCGCTGCACGGCCTCGAGCATCGCGAAGATCGGGGTGATGCCGATACCCCCCGCGATGAACCGGTAGTGCGGCGCGTCGACGAGCGGAAAATGGTTGCGCGGGCCACGTACCCGTACAGTGGCTCCCTCGTTGAGTTTCTCGTGAACGTATCGTGAGCCACCGCGACTGTTGGGATCGAGCAAGACCCCAACGCGCCACACACTCGAATCCTGCGGATCACCGCACAGCGAGTATTGGCGCGTCAGGCCGTCCTCGAGCATCAGGTCGATGTGGGCTCCCGGTTCCCAGCGCGGCAGGTCCTCGTTTTCCGGATGGGCAAGGTCGAGCACCACCACACCCTCTGCTGGTGTGCTGCGGCGCCGAACAATCAGATCGGTTGTGAACTCATGTACGTTCGCGCTGGGCGTGGTGACGGCGGGCGCAGACATTGGTTACTTGCTCCAATCCGCGAGGTGGCACGAAATCAGTTCGACGCCAGTCGTATTGGCTGTGCTTAACCGGTACTCGGCGGCGGCAGGTAGATGGTCTTGTACACCTGGAACGGGGACAGCCCTTCGGGGCCGAGTTCGCGGCCCATGCCACTTTGCTTGATGCCGCCGAACGGGGCGACGGGATCATTCACGTAATGGTTGACCCCGACCGTCCCGGAGCGAACGCGGCGGGCGACGTTGGCCGCGCGTTCGGGATCCGATGACCACACGCTCCCGCCCAGGCCGTAGATACTGTCGTTGGCGATCGCCACAGCCTCCTGTTCGTCGGAATACGGGATCAGCGACAGCACCGGGCCGAAGATCTCTTCGCGGGACACCGTCGCGTTGTTGTCCAAATCGGCGAAGATCGTGGGCTCGAGGAACCAGCCCCGGTCGAATCCTGCCGGCCGCGAGCCGCCCGTGGTCATTCGCGCGCCTTCACTCTTGCCCTTCGCGATGTAGCCTTCGACGCGCTCACGCTGCCGCTTCGACACCAGCGGACCCATCTTGGTCTCGGGATCCAGCGGATCGCCAATCTTCAGCGAGCGCGCCAAATCGGTGATGGTGTCGACGATTTCGTTGTATCGACTACGCGGGGCCAGCACCCGGGTATTGAGCCAACAAATTTGGCCGTTGTTCAGCAGGGTGACTCCGAAGAACTGCTCCATGGAGGCGGCCAGGTCCGCGTCGTCGAGAACTATTGCCGCAGACTTGCCGCCCAGTTCGAGGGTCACCGGCCGCAGCAGTCGCCCACAGGCCTCGGCGATCCAGCGGCCGGCTGCGCTGGATCCGGTAAACGAGACTTTATCCACACCGGGGTGCTCGACCAGGTAGGCGCCTACTTCACGGCCGCCGGGAACAACGTTGATGACACCCTCGGGTAGGCCGGCCGCGGCCGCGGCCTCGGCCATGAGGAACGCGTCGAGCACGGTTTCCTCGGCCG